>Ga0163216_100164_pt1 | contig 166584 bp, 173 predicted proteins | sample SynspAceP_FD_167610 | JGI IMG/M metagenome (GOLD analysis project Ga0163216, IMG submission 167610) | Saline lake microbial communities from Ace Lake in Antarctica - Synechococcus sp. Ace-P (Illumina Assembly) | ecosystem: Environmental > Aquatic > Non-marine Saline and Alkaline > Saline ...
TGTTCTTGGCCAAATCCAGGCCGATGATGGTAACCTCATTCATGGACGCTCTCCTCGTAGCAGTGTTTCAACACCCGCTACATTGGCACATTTGATGCCGCCGGGGGGCGTCCACCCCATCGCTTACCCGCGTTGTTCCCGGTGGCCAAGACGCGCTTTTATTCGGCTGGCTCCAAACGCTCTACCCGATCTGGGCGCGCTTCACGCCCGAGCATATGCGCGTCTCCGCGCTGACGGGATTGGCCGAACTGGCGCTAACAGGGTGCTCAACCTCTTCGGACCACCTCTACCTCTATCCCAACGGATCGCGGCTAGAGGACACCATCGATGCGGCCCGCGAGATCGGCCTGCGCTTCCATCCCACGCGCGGCGCGATGAGCATCGGTGTCAGCAACGGAGGCCTGCCGCCCGACAGTTTGGTCGAGGCTGAGGCCGCAATCCTTGAGGACATGATCCGCGTCGTCGATGCGTTCCATGACCCAAGCGAGGGGTCCATGGTGCGGGTCGGCCTCGCGCCATGCTCGCCCTTTTCTGTGTCCACTGACCTCATGCGCGACACCGCTTTGCTGGCGCGCGACAAGGGCGTTCGACTGCACACACACCTCGCCGAGAACGACGAAGACATCGCCTATAGCCTCGACAAATTCGGCTGTCGCCCCGGTCAATACGCCGAAGACCTCGGCTGGACGGGCGAGGATGTGTGGCACGCCCATTGCGTCAAACTGGACGCGGGCGAGATTGATTTGTTCGCGCGCTCGGGCACCGGGGTGGCGCATTGTCCGTGCTCGAACTGTCGTCTCGGGTCCGGGATCGCGCCGGTGCGGGCGATGCGCGATGCCGGGGTGCGCGTGGGCCTCGGGGTCGATGGGTCCGCAAGCAACGACGCAGGCAGCCTGATTGGCGAGACGCGCCAGATGATGCTGCTGCAACGGGTGCAAAACGGGGCCGACGCAATGAGCGCGCGCGAGGCCCTGGAAATCGCAACCCTCGGCGGGGCGCAGGTGCTGGGGCGCAGCGATATTGGGTCGATCGAGGTTGGCAAACGCGCCGATTTGGCGGTGTGGGATGTGTCGGGCCTCGAGGCCGCCGGGGCGTGGGATCCGGTGGCAGCCTTGGTGCTGGCGGGACCAATGCGAGTGCGCGATTTGCTGGTCGAGGGGCGGCAGGTGGTGCGCGATGGGCACGTGGTGACGGTCGAGGTGGGGGGCGTAATTGCACATCAAAACAGGTTGGCGCGAGCGCTGGCGGAATAGTTAAGTAATTGTTAAATAAAGGGTAAGGATTGCTGTCCTATTGTTTCGCATGCGAAACAATGCGTCAATAGTGCTGACCTATTTTGCGTCCATATCATGGGAGCGGGCTCGATCTGACCGCCACATCTTGAAGTGTGAAAAATGGGTTAACGCCGCTCGCGATCCCGTCACACCCAAATCGGTTGTGGCAGCAGGCCCGGACCGCCTTCGGTTATCAGGCCCAGCCAGACTGCGACCCACTCAAATACCTGCAAATAGGTCTGCCCGATTTCGGGGTGGTAGACCCACAGCACGCTTAGCAAACCGCCCACCAAGAAGATCGGAACCATGATGGTCAGGGTCCAGATCGTTGCCATACCTGCGTGATAAAAAGCCGAGGCCGATAGCGAGTCCTCGGCGGCGTCCATCTGGGCCAACAACCACAACCGGGTCTTTGGGCCGAGCAGGCTTTGGGCGGCGGTCGAGGCGATGCACAGATGCGCGAAGGTTGGCAGGGCGGTGGAAAAGAGCATTAGAAATATCCACCAGTTATCTGCAAAGCCACGATCTGACCGCAAACTGTCGAACAAGGGTTGCAGCGGAAACACCTGTATCCCGGCGGCGGCATTCAATGCGGCGATCCCAGCCAGAAGCGCAGCACCAAGGGCTGTGAACAGGGTGAAGGCAAGGCCCAGATCGGCGAGGGCGGCGACAAACGGGCGGAACCGACCGTGTCCGCGCAGACCCCAACGCGCCAGCCGCAACGTGGCGGCATAACTGACGAAATCAAACCATGCGTTGATCAGCGGGAACAGACCTAGAAACACCAATAATGACGCGGTTTCGGGCGTCAGGGCATCTTGGGTAAATGCTGCGGTTGCGAGCAGGCCGCAGGCCAGTGCCAAGCTGAGGCCGAGATAGCCCAGCAGCCCGTGGCCTTTTCGTGTGCTGACTGCGACTGCGCCTGCGAATGCGACTGCGACTGCGCCTGCGACTGCGCCTGCGACTGCGACTGCGACTGCGACTGCGCCTGCGACTGCGACTGCGACTGCGACTGCGACTGCGACTGCGACTGCGACTGCGACTGCGACTGCGCCTGCGACTGCGCCTGCGAATGCGCCTGCGACTGCGACTGCGAATGCGCCTGCGACTGCGCCTGCGACTGCGAATGCGACTGCGCCTGCGACTGCGAATGCGACCAATAAAATCGTAATCTGCGTCCAGCCGGAGACCTGTCGAATGACACGTATCCGGCTGGACGCAAGCGATTGTTCCAATGGCCCGGAAATCAGGATCAAGGCAATTACGCATATCAGCGCAGCGCGCGGCCACAGCCGATCTTCCTGTCCAAAAACGACCAAGGCCCCCAAGCCCGCGTCTTGGCCAGTCAACGCCCAGAAAAAGATAAGGCTAAAGACCGGGTAGACGACCGCAAACAGTATCGCCTTGTCCAAGACGGGCCAAGACCAGCCCGACCTGGCAAGGCGGCGGGCCTTCATTGGCGTTTGGGCGCGCGGGGACATTATCCACTCAAACCGCTGCGACCACCCTGTGTCCGGCTTGGGGTGATCCGAGATGGCTTGCGGGGTTAGCCAGCGATACAGAATATACAGGCTGCGCCCCATCGCGCGGCGGTAGATCCGTGCGGGGTTGCGGTTTTGCAGGCTGGCACGGATATCAGCGCGGGTGCGCGGTTTGCCCATCGCCTTTAACGACCAGACCAGGCTGCCGGTGAAAACCAGCGCCAGCAGGGTCAAAAACCAAGGCGCCCCAAGGGTTTGCAGGTAGCCCAGCAGGATAGGGAATAGAAGGCTCACGCCCGCTGCCCCCCAACCCAAACCCCCGCAACCGCCCGGTCATCCCCCATCATGATCGTCGGGAACACGGCCCCCCAGATGTCTTCGGCTTGGGCATGGCGTTGCGCGATCGCCGGCGTGCTGGCCAGATCGAGCGCGACCAAATCCGCCTCCATCCCGACCTCTAGCCGTCCGATCTTGTCGGCCAAATGTAGCGCCTCGGCTGATCCGGCGGTGGCGAGCCAGAGCAGATGCGCCGGGTGCAGCACGGTGCCGCCAAGCTGGCCAACCTCGTAGGCCGCAGCCATTGTGCGCAGCATTGAGAAGCTGCTGCCGCCGCCGGTGTCTGTCGCCAGACCCACGGGCAGGCGCTTGGCCATGGCGAAATCGAACAGCCCAGACCCGATGAAAGTGTTGGAGGTGGGGCAGTGGATCAGGGCCGCGCCGACCTCCGATAGGCGGTCCTTCTCGCGATCCTCCAGATGTATGGCATGCCCATAGAGGCCGCGTGCGCCGAGCAGCCCGCGGGCCTCGTAGGTGTCCAAATAGTCGCGCGCCGACGGGTAGAGGTCGCGCACCCATGCGATCTCGTCGGTCTGCTCGCTCAAGTGGGTTTGCATTAGGCACTCTGGATGCTCGGCCCAGAGCGCGCCGAGCGCCTCCAGCTGCGCCTCGGTCGATGTCGGCGAAAAGCGCGGCGTGATCACATAGCCCAAGCGGTCCACCCCGTGCCAGCGCGCCAGCAGCGCCTTGCTGTCGTCATAGGCCGACTGCGCCGTGTCGCGCAGATTGTCGGGGGCATTGCGGTCCATGCAGGTCTTGCCGGTCAGCGCGCGCATCCCTCGGGCTTGGGCCTCGCTGAAAAACGCGTCCACACTCGCCGGGTGGATCGTCGCGTAACTGCACATCGTTGTCGTGCCGTGGGCCAGCGCCAGATCGAAATAGCGCGCCGAGATCTCGGCGGCATAGGCAGGATCGGCGAATTTCGCTTCCTCGGGAAAGGTGTAGGTGTTGAGCCAATCAATCAGCCGCTTGCCCCAAGAGGCGATCATGGCGGTCTGGGGATAATGCACATGGGCGTCGATGAAACCGGGCAACAGCAGCTTGTCGCCGAGGTCCTGGACAAGGGCTTGCGGGAAGGCGGCGCGCAATGCGTCGCCTTCGCCCACCGCAGCAATCACCCCGCCATCCACCAGCACACCGCCGCGCCTTGTATGGCGTGCGGCCTCTAGGCCAGCGTGAAACGGGTTTGCGTCAAAGCGCAAGGTTTGGGCAAGAAGCAGGGTTTGGGTCATCCGCATAGCGTAGCGGGGCGTATTCGGCAGGTAAATCACAGAAATACGCCTGCGGTCCCCCTGTTGCAGAGCCTGAATTCCCGCTATCTATGACGGGCAGGCAGGGGACAGACATGGCAGATGACGCGCGCGAGATCGAGGACGGTTCAGACGGGGATTACGCCCTCGAACGATCAACCGTTGCCGAGGTGCTCGCCGCAGTCGAGGCACGGGATGCGGGTGCGCTGGAGCAGGTGCTTGAGCCCCTTCATGCCGCCGACATTGCCGACCTTCTAGAACAGATCGATGGCAAGCAGCGCCGCAAATTCCTCGCCCTGTGGGGGGTGGAGCTGGACGGCGACGTGCTGTCGGAACTCGATGAAGGCCTGCGCATCGAGGTCATTGGCGAGATGTCGCCTGAAGCCTTGGCCGAGGCCGTGCGCGATCTGGACAGTGACGATGTCGTTGATCTGATCGAAGACCTTGAGGCAGGCGATCAACAGACGATCCTTGATGCGCTGGAAGCCACCGACCGGGTCGCGGTCGAGCAGGCGCTGAGCTACCCGGAATATTCCGCCGGACGCCTGATGCAGCGCGAATTGGTCAAGGCGCCGGAGCATTGGACCGTCGGTCAGACGATTGATTTTCTGCGCCGCGAAGACGACAACATGCTGCCCGAGCAATTCTACCACGTCATCCTCGTGGACCCGCGCCTGAAGCCTGTGGGCTATGTCACGCTGGGCCGTCTGCTGGCCGCGCGCCGCTCGGCCAAACTGATCGATATTGCCGAAGACAGCTTTCGCACGATCTCGGTGCTGCAACCCGAAGATGATGTGGCCTATGCGTTCAACCAATACCACCTGATCTCGGCCCCGGTGGTTGACGAAGACGAGCGCCTTGTCGGCGTTATCACCATCGACGATGCCATGGCCGTGCTGGACGAGGAGCACGAAGAAGACATCAAGCGCCTCGCGGGTGTTGGCGACGAGAGCCTGTCCGATAACACGCTTGAGATCGCCAAACGGCGTTTCCCATGGCTGGCGGTGAACCTTGTGACGGCTGTGCTTGCCAGCCTCGTGATCGCGCAGTTTGAGGATGTGATTACAGCGATTGTGGCGCTTGCCGTGTTGATGCCGATTGTGGCCTCGATGGGCGGCAATGCGGGCACGCAGACCCTGACGGTGACGGTGCGCGCGATTGCAACACGCGACCTGACGGGTGCGAATGCGTGGCGGGTGTTGCGCCGCGAGGTGCTTGCGGCATTGATCAACGGGCTGATTTTCGCGGTCGTGATCGGCATTGTCGGCGTGCTTTGGTTTGGCGACTTCCGGCTGGGCTACGTGATTGCAGCGGCGATGGTGATCAACATGGTCGTGGCCGGATTTGCCGGGCTGCTGATCCCGATTGCGCTGGACAAGCTGGGGGTGGACCCGGCGCTGGCCTCGGGCGCGTTTGTGACCACGGTGACGGATGTTGTTGGCTTCCTGTCGTTTCTGGGACTGGCCGCATTGGTGCTGATTTGAGCCTCGTGGATGATAAGGCCGTCATGCGCAAACAGGTGCTGGCGCGTCGCCAGACGGCGTTTGAGGTCGGGGACGCGATGCCTGCGGTGCAGCGGTTGCTAAGCCTGCTTGAGCCCCATCGCGGCAAGCCTGTCGCGGGCTATATGCCGATGCGGTCCGAGATTGATCCGTTGCCTGCGATGGCCGATCTGGGGATGGAGGCTGAGGTCGGCGTGCCGATTATTGTCGCCAAAGCCACGCCCTTGATTTTTCACCGGTGGAGCCTTGAGGCCGAGATGGTGGATGGCCCGTTTGGCGCGCGGGTGCCGCGTGAGGCCACGCCAATGGTGCCGCAGGTGTTGATCGTTCCGCTGGTCGCGTTTGATCGGTTCGGCGGGCGTTTGGGCTATGGCGGGGGGTTTTACGACCGCACACTGGAAGGTTTGCGCGCGCGCGGGCCTGTCTATGCGGTGGGGTATGCGTGGGCGGCTCAAGAGGTCGAGCGCTTGCCGCAAGAACCAACTGACCAGCCGCTGGATGCGCTGGTGACGGACGCTGAGACGCTGGTGTTTAGCTAAGAACTGAGATCAGCCAAACCAGTTCGACCACAGCGAACACCGCCACAAGTGCCAACCAGTGTTTGCGCTCAAGCGCGGAGGTTTGGGTGTCGTCGTCTTGGTCTGGGATCAGGTCGGTCAAAGCGCGCTCCCGGTCGTTGCTGTCTTTGTGACATTTCTGTGGAACCGATATTGTGCGGTCAAAATCATTAATGCAAGGTTAACCTTAATGGCGCCGAGAAACGCCCAGCAAGTGTGTGCTGTTCAAGCGCAGACTTGCGTGCTCGGATCACCGCGCGTAAGGCGCTTGCCATGAAGATACTCTTTCTTGGTGATGTGGTGGGGCGCGCAGGGCGCACGGCGATTATTGAACGCTTGGCGAAGCTGCGTTCGGACTGGAAACTCGACTTCGTTGTGGTCAATGGCGAGAACGCGTCGGCGGGCATGGGTCTGACGGGCGAACATGCCAAAGCGCTGCTGGCGGCGGGCGCGGATGTGCTGACGCTGGGCGATCACGCGTTTGACCAGAAAGATATGCTGAGCTTCATCAATTCCGAGCCGCGCATCATTCGCCCGATCAACTTCGCCAAAGACGCGCCGGGCAAGGGCTTTCGGTTGTTCTCGACCCAGCGCGGCCAGAAGGTGTTGGTGACGCAAGTGCTGGGGCAGGTCTTTATGAAGCGGCCCTTCGATGACCCGTTCTCCGCGCTTGAGCCTGTCTTGAAGGCGCATCCGCTTGGTGGGATGGCCAATGCCGTTCTGGTTGATGTCCACTGCGAAGCCACGTCTGAGAAGATGGGCATCGGGCATTATTGCGATGGGCGCGCCAGTGTTGTGGTCGGCACGCATACGCATGTGCCCACCGCCGATGCGCAAATCCTGCCCGGCGGCACCGCGTTTCAGGCCGATGCAGGCATGTGCGGCGACTATAATTCGGTGATCGGGATGGAGAAGGCCGAGCCTTTGCGCCGCTTCATCACCGGGATGCCGAAAGGCCGGTTTACGCCTGCGACGGGCGAGGCGACGCTGAGCGGCCTGTATGTGGAAACGGACGACCGCACCGGCAAAGCCACCCGTGTCGAGATGGTGCGCCAAGGCGGGCGGCTGTCGCAATCTGGGCCTCTATGACCGCGCGCTGGGGGCTTGTGCTGATCCTTGTCGTGCTGGGCGCAGGCTGGGGGATCACGCAGCCCTTGGCGAAAATCGCGGTCTCGACGGGATACCGCGCGCCCGGTTTGGTGTTCTGGCAGTTCGGCGTGGGTGTCGTGGTGTTGGGCGCGATTGTGCTGGCCCAAGGCAAGCGCTTGCCGCTGGGGCGCGCGCAACTGGGCCTTTACGTGCTGATCGCGTTTATCGGCACGATCCTTCCGAATTCGGCCAGCTACGAGGCGATCCGGCATTTGCCGTCTGGCCTGATCTCGATCCTTTTATCGACCGTGCCAATGTTGGCGTTTCCGATTGCTTTGGCCCTCGGCGTCGACCGGTTCAGCCTGATGCGCCTCGCCGGACTGGCCTGCGGTTTGGCGGGCGTGATCTTGATTGTCGCGCCCGAGGCGAGCCTGCCGGACCGCGCGATGCTGGCGTTTGTGCCTTTGGCGCTGGTGGCCCCGCTGTTCTACGCGATGGAGGGCAATCTGTTGTCCAAGATCGGCATGAAGGGCCTCGATCCGGTGCAATTGCTGCTGGGCGCGTCCATCGTGGGCATGGTGTTTGCCGCCCCGATTGCGCTGGCGACGGGCACGTTTATCTCGCCGCTGCCACCCTACGGCGCGCCGGATCTGGCGTTGGTGGCCTCGGGCGTTGTCCACGGCTTCGTCTATAGCACCTATTTCTGGCTGGTCGCGCGGGCGGGGCCGGTCTTTGCGGTGCAGGTCAGTTATCTGGTCACGGGCTTTGGGGTGTTCTGGGCGAAACTGATCCTCGACGAGAGCTATTCGGTCTGGATATGGGGCGCGATGGCCTTGATGTTGGTGGGTGTTTTCCTTGTGCAACCGCGCGAGAACGACCCGCTTGCCAGCGCGGATGGCAAAAGTCATGCTGGCGGCTGATCGCCCCTAGAGAGCTTGGCTCATATGATCTCGCTTGGCCTGACCCCGGATATGGAAGCCATTCTGTCGCTCGTCGTCGTTGGCTTGATGTTTGCGCTGTTCGTGCGCGAAACCTACCCGACCGAAGTGGTGGCGCTGGGCGGTGCGACAGTGTTGTTGGTACTGGGCTTGTTGCCGTATCAAGACGCGCTGGGCGTGCTGTCGAACCCTGCGCCCTGGACGATTGCGGCGATGTTCATCGTGATGGGGGCGTTGGTGCGCACCGGCTCGCTGGACTGGTTCACGCGCGCAGCACAGGCCCGGTCCAAAGGGCGGCCCATGCTGGGGATCGCGATCCTGCTGGTGTTCGTGGTGGTCGCCTCGGCGTTTGTGTCGAACACGCCTGTGGTGGTCGTGATGATCCCGGTTTTCGTGCAACTGGCGCAGTCCATTGGGAAATTCCCGTCGCGCTTGCTGATCCCGCTGAGTTATGCCGCGATCCTAGGGGGCACGCTGACGCTGATCGGCACCTCGACCAATTTGCTGGTCGACGGGGTTGCGCGCGAGCAGGGGCTAGAGCCGTTTGGCCTGTTTGAGGTCACGCCCTTGGCGATTGTGCTGGTGGCGTGGGGGATGCTGTATCTTGCGATCTTTGGGCGGGCCTTGCTGCCGCGCCGCGCGTCGATGGCGGGGCTGCTAAGCGGACGCGACAAGATGAAATTCTTTACCGAAGTGGCGATCCCCGAAGGCAGCGCCTTGGTCGGCCAGCGCGCCCAAGAGGTGGACGGGTTTCGCCGTGGCGGCGTGCGCCTGATCGACGTGCTGCGTGGGGATGCGTCGTTGCGCCGGGCGATGGCGGAGGTGGTTCTAGAGGCAGGCGACCGGGTGGTTTTGCGGTCCGAGATGTCGGAACTGCTGGGCCTGCAAGCCAGCAAAGATGTGCGGATGGTGGATAAGTTAAGCTCGATCCAGACGGCAACGGTGGAGGTTTTGATCACGCCGGGCTGCACGATGGTTGGGCGCTCGCTGGGCCAGTTACGTTTGCGCAGACGCTACGGGGTGTATCCGCTGGCGGTGCACCGCAGGAACCAGAACCTTGGCGGGCAGCTCGACAACTTGATCGTGCGGGTTGGCGATACGCTGCTGCTGGAAGGGGCGGCGGATGATATCTCGCGCCTCGCGCAAGACGTGGGCCTTGTTGATGTCAGCGCACCGACTGCACGGGCCTACCGCAGGGGCCACGCGCCGATTGCGCTGTCGGCAATGGCGGGGATCGTGGCGTTCGCGGCCTTTGGGGTGGCACCGATTTTTGCGCTGGCTGTGGTTGCGGTTGCGCTGGTTCTGCTGACCCGCTGCATCGACGCCGAGGAGGCGTTTGCCTTTGTCGACGGGCGTTTGTTGGCGCTGATCTTCTCGATGCTGGCGGTGGGTGCTGCGCTGGATCACACCGGGGCGGTGGCGATGATTGCGCAAGGAATTGCGCCTTGGTTAATGGATTTGCCGCCGTTCTTGATCGTGTGGGCGATATACCTGCTGACTAGCGTGCTGACCGAGTTGGTATCCAACAACGCGGTCGCCGTGGTGGTCACACCAATAGCGATTGGGCTGGCAACGGCGCTGGGCATCGATCCGCGCCCTTTGGTGGTTGCGGTGATGGTCGCGGCAAGCGCCAGTTTCGCCACGCCGATTGGGTATCAGACCAATATGCTCGTCTACGGTCCGGGTGGTTACAAATTTACCGACTTTATGAAGGTCGGGATTCCGCTTAACCTGTCGATAGGGTTAATCGCGTCGGCGATGATCCCGTTTCTCTGGCCCCTTTGAGGTGTTTTATGCTGCGTCCTGTCCTCGCCCTTTCTGCCGCTTTGACCCTGAGCGCTTGCGCCAGTTTTGGCACCGCGCCGCGCCCGGCTGAGGTTCAGTTGACCAAGGATCAGTTGGTTGTGTCGCTGACAGATGCGTCGCGCTGCACCATGGCCCGACCCGAGGGGGCTACTTGGGAGGGCACGCTGGAAGGGTGCGCGATTGCGTGGCCCTATGCGGTGCAGCTTGATCCGCGAAGCAACATTTTGCGCCAGCTGATTGATGCGATTTTTGAGCGCTCGGAGACGGTCAGGCTGAACGCGTTCGGCACGGTCACGATCACCGATCCGGCGACGGGCGAGGTATTTCGGTTTGTGTCGCCGCCGCCTGCGTCGTGACGTCGAGTATTTTGCCGATGGCAAGCGCTACATAGGCCAGACGATCAGCAGCGTCGGGATGCTAACGGCGATGATGATGACCTCAAGCGGCAGGCCCATGCGCCAGTAATCGCCAAAGCGGTAGCCGCCGGGACCGAGGATCAGGGTGTTGTTCTTATGCCCGATGGGGGTGAGGAAGGCGGCACTTGCCGCAACCGCGACGGCCATCAAGAACGGGTCGGGATTAACCCCAAGCGTCTGCGCCATCTGGATGCCCACAGGGGCCGCGACAATCGTGGTGGCGGTGTTGTTGAGCACATCTGACAGGGTCATTGTCACGACCATGAGCACCGTCAGGATTGCCCAAGCGGGCATGCCGTCGGTCAGGCTTAGGATCGCGCGTGCAATAAGCTCGGTGCCGCCAGATGTCTCAAGTGCGGCCCCCAGCGGGATCATCGAGCCGAGCAGCACCACGACGGGCCATTCGATATGGGTGTAGATTTCCTTGATCGGCAGGATACCCGCGAGGATGAATGCGATCACCACAAAGCCGAGCGCTATTGGCAGATAGATCAGCCCAAAACTGGCGAGTGCCACAGCGGCGCCGAACAGGCCAATGGCGGTCCATGTTTTGGTGTCTTGGGTCACGGCAAGGCCGCGTTCGGCCAGTGGCAAGCCGCCGATCCATTCGACGACCTCATCGCGGTGCTCGGACGGGGTTTGCAGCAGCAGCACATCGCCCGGCTTGATCAGCGTTTTGCGCAGCTGACTGGTGATGCGTTTGCCACTGCGTGCGATGCCCATAAGCACCGTGCGCTTGCGCCAACCAAGGCCGATGGATTGCGAAGTTTTGCCGGCGATGCGCGCATCTTCCGTCACGACAATTTCGCTCAGGGAGGTATCGCCGCCTTTCAGCAGGTCGGCGCGTTTGGCCTCAGCCACCGCCAGCTTTTGGGCGACGCGAAACTCGTCCAGCGCGGTCGGTTCGGCCTCTAGGACCACGGCATCGCCTGCCTCGATGGTTTGGCGCAGCGCACGTCCGCGCATCCGCTTGCCGTCTCGGATCAGGCCCAGCAGCGTGACATCTGCGGCCTCGGCAGCCTCATTTAGCGCGCTAAGACGCTCGCCAATCAGCGCGCTGCCTTCTGGAACGGTCAGCTCGGCCAAATAACCGGACAAGGCATCGAGTGGATCGGTGCCCGCGTCGTGCTGGCCGCCGGGGATCAAGCGCCAGCCGACGAGGGCGACGAAGGCCAGACCCGCGATGGCGGCAACCCCGCCGACGGGGGCGAAGTCGAACATGGTGAAGGGCGCGCCGAGGCTCTCTTCGCGGATGCTGGCGATGATGATATTGGGCGGCGTGCCGATCAGCGTGACCATGCCGCCGAGGATGGTGGCGAAGCTAAGTGGCATTAGCGTTAAACCTGCCGCGCGTTTGGCCTTGCGGGCGGTGGCAATGTCGACGGGCATGAGCAGCGCAAGGGCCGCGACGTTGTTCATGAACGCCGACAGCACACCGCCAATGCCGCCCATGATGGCGATATGTGCGCCAAGCGAGCGGGTGGAATCCACCATCGTGCGCGTGATCAACAAGACCGCGCCCGAGCGCACGAGGCCCGCCGAGACCACCAGCACGAGCGCAACGATGATTGTGGCCGGATGCCCGAAGCCCGTGAAGGCATCCTTGGTTGGCACCACGCCGAGCATGACGCCGATCATGAGCGCGGTGAAGGCGACGAGGTCATAGCGGAACTTGCCCCATAGGAGCATTCCGAAGACGGAACCGAACAGGGCGAACAGGATGATTTGATCTTGTGTCATGGGGCCAGCCTAAACCGCGCGGCACGCGGGTGAAACTACAGATGCGGTCCGGTGGCTTTACGCCCGTCTTGCTGCATTTTGTCGATACCAGCGGCGGTGGCAGGCATGAACCGCCCATGCGGTTTGCTTTGCGCCCACCACTGGCGCGCGCCGGGCGGGCTGAGAAGGTCCAGCATTAGGTTGTGCACGGCCAGATCCAGGTCCCGCATCATGCGCGGGACGGTGCCTGTGTGCTTTTCGAAATTGCCGATGATGTGGATGCCCTGTTCGAGATAGTTGCCATAGGCCAGCTGCTCGGCTGGGCTGAGCGCGTGGAAGTCCCCATTTCCGCGCACGATCAGGTCGGCCATGGCCGGGTCATTGGTGGTTGCCTTGAACGCGGTCAGACTTTCCAGCAGTTGCCGCCAGTTGTTCAATCCGGTCTCGCGGTTCTGCTCGCGCAACTGAAACGCCAGAAACAGAAGCGAGGCGATCACACCTGCGGCAGCAATCAGGTCGGCGATGGCAGCGAGTTGGGACAGCATTGGATGGCTCCGGCAGGTTGGGTTGATAGGTCTTTAGCGCAAATAGACGCTTTTTCCTGCCCTAAATTCCAAAATGTGGCGACCTTGCCGCCCTGCGCCCCCTCGCCTATAGAAAGCCAACTCAAGGCAACCGCAAAAAGACGAGGCACCGATGGCCGGCCATTCAAAATGGGCAAATATTCAGCACCGCAAGGGGCGTCAGGACAAGCTGCGCGCCAAGCTGTTCTCGAAGCTTTCCAAGGAAATCACCGTTGCCGCGAAGATGGGCGACCCCGATCCCGACAAGAACCCGCGTTTGCGCTTGGCGGTCAAGGAAGCCAAGTCCAGCTCGGTTCCCAAGGACGTGATTGACCGCGCGATCAACAAGGCGGTTGGCGGCGACGCCGAGAATTACGACGAGATCCGCTATGAGGGTTACGGCCCGAGCGGTGTCGCGGTGATTGTCGAGGCGATGACCGACAATCGCAATCGCACCGCGTCTACGGTGCGGTCCACATTTACCAAGAATGGTGGAAATTTGGGCGAGACGGGGTCGGTTGGGTTTATGTTCGACCGCAAAGGTCAGGTGACATATCCGCTGGACGCAGGCGACGCCGACACGGTGATGATGGCCGCAATCGAGGCGGGCGCGGAAGATGTCGAGACATCCGAGGATGGCCACGTGATCTGGTGCGGCGACACCGATCTGAACGAGGTCTCTACCGCGCTGGAGACCGAGCTTGGCGAGAGCGAGTCTACAAAACTGGTCTGGCGGCCAACAACCACGACCGAACTGGACCTAGAGGCCGCGCAAAAGTTGATGCGGCTGATCGAGGCGCTGGAAGACGATGACGACGTGCAGACCGTCACCGCGAATTTCGACATTTCCGACGAGGTGATGGCGCAGCTTTAGGCCTGTGCTAATCCGTTAGCCGCTGACATAGGGCACATCGCCCGTCATCTCGGGTCGGTAGAAGATTTTTTGGTTATGCACCCGCCCAAGAAGGTCAGTGATTTCAACCAATTCGCCGTCAATATTTGCGGTCTCGTCCACGGCTTCGCTGTTAAGCAGCGCGAGGCGGCGTTCGGACAAGACGCGCTTGCGGGTGTGCAACGCGGTCTCGATTTGCTCAACATCATGCAGCGTGAGGGTAAACGTGCGATTGTATTTGGGCATTGGATGGTGATCCTATTTACGACGCTTTAGTGTCGATATGCGGCATTGAACGGGAAGGGCAAGGGGTTTGACATGCTAAAGCTCAATCAATTGGTGCTGCATATGAGCACAGCCTTCCTTGGTGGACCGCGCCGGATTAAGCTGGCTTGGGTTGTGAACGCCCAAAAAGGAGGCACGTTGATCGTCTATCTGGCGATGGTCTGGGCCTACGAGGCAAGCGGCCCTGCGGTCTGGGTGCTTGTCGCTCTGCACGGGTCTTACGGCTTGATTTGGTTGATGAAAGAGGCGGCGTTCCCGGATGTAAGCTGGCAACGGCGGGTGACATTTGGGGCAGCGGTTGTGTCGTTTCTGGCGGTGCTCGGGCCTTACTGGTTGATCGGATGGGTGCTGATTTCAGGCCAGACGGAGGGGCTGCAAAGCATGGCTGCGTTGGGATTTGCGATTGGTCTTTATGCGCTGGGCGTGGCGCTTATGATTGGGGCAGATGCGCAGAAATTCTACACCTTGAAGCTGCGCAAAGGCCTGATCGAGGACGGGATGTTCGCACGCATCCGCCATCCGAACTATCTGGGCGAGATGATGATCTATGGCAGTTTCGCGCTGGTGGTCTGGCACTGGCTGCCTGTGGTGATCCTCGGGGTGATTTGGGGCACGTTGTTTGCTGGCAACATCGCCGCCAAGGAGGCGTCGTTGTCGCGTCACCCCGGCTGGGCTGCCTACAAAGCGCGCACGGGAAGTGTGCTGCCGAAACTGTGGTAAATGGCAGGGCTTTCGTTTGTGACAGTCGCGTTAACGAAACCTAGGGGTTGTTGACGTTCAGGATTCCCAATTGCTCTGACTTCTGATTCAAGGTTGCAAACAAAGGAGAGCAGCCTTGACACGACACGTACTGACCGATGCCCATTGGGCGCTTGTTGAACCCTTTTGCCTTGGAACTCCAAAACACCCCGGCCAGACGGGGCGCGATCCGCGTCTTTTCATGGAAGCTGTCCTCTGGATCGTACGGACGGGGGCGCGTCGCCCATTGGGCTAGAACCACTGGCGCCACAATGGGCTACCGTGAACTTCCAGATGAGTTTGGCAAGTGGAACTCTGTCTTCAAACGCTTCCGTAGGTGGGTCAAGGCGGATGCTTTTTACAGCATGTTCAGAGCCTTAGCTTCTGACGCCGACTTTGAGTACGCAATGATTGACGGTTCCATCGTCAAGGTCCACCGCTCCGGTCAGGGCGCAAAAGGGGGACTCTGCGCCAGGCCATAGGGCGTTCGCGCGGCGGGATCACAACCAAAATACTGGCCCTCACGGATGCCTTGGGAAACCTCATCGATTTCCGTCTCATGCCAGGGCAAGCGCATGATCTGCGCGCAGTGCCTGATCTCATCGCGGATCTGGAGGCCGGTCACATGCTGGCCGACCGCGCATTCGATGCCGATTGGTTACGAACAGCGCTGATCGAAAAGGGTATCACCCCCGTTATCCCGCCCAAATCCAACCGTCGTTTCCCTGCAACATTTGACAAAGAGACTTATAAATGGCGGCACCTGATTGAAAACTATTTCGGAAAACTCAAGGAAAACAGAGGCATCGCCATGCGTTCGTGCAAAACAGACCAGAGCTTTGCCGCATTCATCTCTCTGGCCGCAACGCTCATCCAAATCAGTTAAACGTCAACAGGCCCTAACAAAACAGCCCGCGTTTGATTTGAATTTGCAGCAAATTTGCGTCATGTCGCCGTGACTTGATTGCGCCTCGGAGCCCTGACATGACCGCTTTTCTCGCTGGACTATCCCTCGGGCTTTCGCTGATCCTCGCCATTGGGGCTCAAAACGCCTTCGTGCTGCGCCAAGGCTTGCGGCGCGCCCATGTGCTGGCCGTGGTGCTGACGTGTGCGATCTCAGACGCGCTTTTGATCGCGCTGGGCGTGACGAGTTTCGCTGCAATCTCGGCGCGCATGCCGCTGTTTGCGCCAGTTCTAGTATGGGCCGGAGCGGCATTCTTGATCGTCTATGGCGGGCTGCGGTTTTGGGCGGCATGGAAGGGCGGTGAGCATTTGGATGCGGCCGAGGCGGGTGGCGGAAGCCTACGCGCGGCGGTGCTGACCTGCTTGGGGCTGACCTGGCTGAACCCGCATGTCTACCTCGATACGGTGATCCTTGTGGGGTCCGTGTCCACCGATTACGGGACGGATGCGTCCATGTTCGGCGCAGGCGCAATCACCGCGTCGTTCGCGTTTTTTGTCGTGCTGGGCTACGGGGCGCGGGCATTGGCACCGGTGTTTGCAAAACCCGTTTCGTGGCGCGTTCTGGATGTGGTGATTGGCCTCGTGATGTGGGTGCTCGCGGCTAAACTGTTGTTAATCTGAGTATTAGTGCTGGGAAAAACACACAGGCTTGCAGTGTTCAATCGCGCGTGATCTGACGAAAGGATGGACACCGCAAACCGCCCCGTTGCCGGAATAATCTGGATGCTGCTGACAGGAGCCTGTTTCGTCGCGGTGACGGCGTTGGTGAAGTATCTCGGTGACGGCGTTCCAGCCGCCCAAGCCGCTTTTCTGCGGTATTTACTTGGACTTGTGTTCCTGATCCCGATGATTGGCGCGATGCGGCGCGCGACCTATACCAGATCCTTGCTGACATGGTTCGGGGTGCGCGGCGTGGCCCATACGCTGGGCGTGATCTTGTGGTTTTATGCGATGACCCGCATCCCAATCGCGGAAGTCACAGCGATGAATTACCTCAACCCGGTCTATGTCACCATCGGTGCGGCGCTGTTCATGGGCGAGAAGTTGGCGGGCCGACGCATCTTTGCAATCGCCATTGCGCTGCTGGGCGCGGTTGTGATCCTGCGCCCCGGTTTCCGCGAGTTAAATGACGGACATTTTGCAATGCTGTTCACGGCCGTTTTCTTCGCGGTCAGCTATCTGCTTGCCAAGAAGTTTTCGGGCGAAGTTTCGGCCACGGTCGTCGTGGCAATGTTGTCGATTACCGTGACGATTGGCCTGGCCCCGTTTGCTTGGGCGGTCTGGGTAACGCCGACGCCGTGGGAGCTGTTGATCTTGTTCGGCGTCGCGTGCTTTGCCACCGCCGGACACTTCACCATGACGCTGGCTTTTGCGGCGGCCCCTTTGACGGTCACACAGCCGGTGACGTTCCTGCAATTGGTCTGGGCGACCTTGCTGGGCTTTGTGGTGTTTGGCGAAGGGATCGACGGTTTCGTGGTGCTCGGCGGTGGGCTGATCATCGCGTCGGTCAGCTTCATCACATGGCGTGAGGCGCAGTTGCGACGCGGTGCTGTGACGCCAAGTGTGCCCGAAACGAAAGTCTAGTGGCACGGGCCTTTTCTGGCTAAGCTCATGGTTAACCAACTGTCACAAAGGTTAATTTTATGCGCATTCTCACCGCCCTTATTTTGTCCCTCTTGCCTCTGCCTGCGTTTGCGCAACTCGAGATTTGCAACAGCACTGACGTGATGCACCGCGTCGCGATTGGCTATCAGGGGGATAAAACATGGGTCTCGGAAGGCTGGTGGGATTTTGAGCCGGGCGAATGCGCCGTTGTGATGAGCGAGCCGCTAAAGCGGCAGAACTACTACTATAAGGTGCGCGCCGAGGGGCATGATTACGGTGGTGATTTTGCCTTTTGCACCGGCGCTAGCCCGTTCACGATCTTTGGCGATACCGACTGCGTTGAACGAGGGTTCGAGCGTGAGTTATTTGCCGTCGAAGACACCGGATCCACGGCGACCGAATGGACAATTGCGCTGACCGGCGCGCCGATTTCTGTCCCTGCGCCCGCCCCAAAAGCCGCGCCAGCGCCACAACCTGCACCTGCGCCGCTTGCAATGCTGACAGCGCCTGAGTTGGACTATATCGACTACCGGGGCCCGTTTGAGCCGGGCGCTTATGGCGAGCCCTCCCGCGTTGTTGCGCGCTTTATTGGCTGTCATGACGATGGCGGGGACGCGTTTTGTAGCTTCAATGCAGATGGCGTCGATTGGCTGGTTTATCCGTCGGATGCGAATTATTCAGAGACGTTTGTTTCCATGTCGTTTCTGACGCCGGGGCAGCGGGTCAATCTGGGCGCGGACATCGTTAACTATAATGATGCATCGGTTGAGATTGCCGTCAGCCAGATCGAAGCGATCACGATAGCCGACGATTTGGACCGGATTTATTTTGCGCTTCAGGGGTTTTTCACCAACCCGAACGATCCGTCGTCGCGCGCTGAGGTGATCGGCAACACGATGTTTGAGCTATACGACAACAATCAGGTCTCGGCGTACCGGTTTAGCGTTGCGGCCAATTGCGACGGCACGTCGGCGACGGGGCCTGCCTTGATGCTGTCGGAGCCCGAAAGCGGTTGGTCGAATTGCGCGATCCTGAGCTATGTTGGCCCGGATGGCTTTGACTATATCGAGATGGGAATGTTGCAGGGGCCGAGCTATCGGCGCTGAGGCGTTAACCTTTTCTTAACAAATAGACGTTCTTGGCTTGTTCTCGTGCGTTGTTAACTTCATGTTAACGGAATGCGGGGAATACTCTGGAATTGGGTGCTGGCGGCGGCGCTGGTGCTGATGTCTTCGGCGGCTTGGGCTGATCTGTCGGGCATTGCCCGTGTCATCGATGGTGACACGTTGGAAGTTGCGGGAACGCGTGTGCGCTTGGCGGGGCTGGACGCGCCGGAGAACGACCAGCAGTGCCAGACCGAGCACGGCGTGGATTGGGATTGTGGGCGCTATGTGACCCAAGAATTGCGCGCGCTTCTGGGGCGTGCAGACGTGCGCTGCGTTGATGAAGGTGAAGGCGGATATGGCCGGATGCTGGGGCGCTGTTATTGGGGCGATCTGGATCTGTCGGCGCATTTGGTTGGGCTGGGTTTGGCTTGGGTCGACCCTCGGTTCGAGCAGACGTATCTGAGCCTTGAGAAAGAGGCGGCGATTGCCCGGCGCGGGCTCTGGGCGATGTCATCGCTGCGGCCTTGGGAACATAGAGTTACCCGCGTTGTTGGGCGAACTGCGCCGGATGCAGATTGCGTGATCAAGGGCAATATTTCAGGCAATGGCGAGCGCATCTATCACCTGCCGGGCCAACAGCATTACGACCGCACCGGGATTCGGCTGGAGAGTGGTGAGAGCTGGTTCTGCACCACACAAGAGGCTGAACGCGCGGGCTGGCGCGCGGCACGGCGCTAGAAAAATCAACGCCACTTGATCGGGGTCAAGGCAGGGCTGGCGCGGCTACCTCAGACTTGTGCCAAGCGAGGACAACAAGGAGGATCCGACATGTCGCATACACCCCACGAACTGGCCGAAGAATTCCCGCAGCACATCGAGACGATGCACCGTCTTAAGACCGAAAATGCGCATTTCGCGCGCCTCTTTGATGAGTATCATGAGGTCAACCGTGCAGTTCACCGTGCCGAAACACGCGTTGATGCGATTGATGATGCAGCCGAAGAAGCGCTGCGCCGCCAGCGGGTTAGCTTGAAGGATCAAATCTGGAGCATGCTGAGCGCAGCGCCGGCTTAACCTTTCAGAAACTTCAGAAACTCTGCCTGAACTTCGGGCTGCCAGACATCCTGGTGGCCCACGCCGGGCAGGGTGAGGATGCGCTTGTCGGTGCTGCCTGCGGCCCCGTAGACCGCGCGGCCCTGTTCGACGGGAATCACCTGATCTTCGATGCCGTGCAGCACCAAAAGTGGGGCTGTGACAGAGGCGACATGGACCTCGGTGTCCCATAGATTTGCAAACAAGACCCGCACCCAACCGGGGGCGTCCGACTGCAAAGCGGCGTCCGGGATCGAGGTATAGGGCGCCTCAAGCACCATGCGCGCGGGCGCGATTTCGGTGGCGAGCCTTGCGGCGACGCCGGTCCCGAGGCTTTCGCCGAAATAGGCGATTTCAACCCCCGGATACTGGGCAGCGGTCAATTGTGCCAGCAGTTTGGCATCGGCGCTGAGCGCCTGCTCGGATGGCGCGCCGCCTGATCCCGTCGAGCCGCGATAGGCAAGTGCGCTGATCCCGAGGCCTGCACGCATCATCACTTCGAAGCGCTGCGCGCGATTGCCAAGGCCTCCGGCATTACCTTGAAAGTAAAGCACAATCGGCTGACCTGCGGCGGGCGGGGCGTGCCAAACAATAACATCCGTCCCATCCGGGGTGGTCATGATTTGACGCTGCATCGCAAGGCCAATCTCAGCCGGGCGCACGTCTGTGGGGTCCAATGGATAGGTCAATTGCGTCTCGAACAGCTTCAACAACCCGAGCAGACCCGCGCAGACCGCGAGGATTGCAATGCCGCCATATCTCATGCGCTTCCTTCCACTTCGTAAGGCAAAACCCCGCGCCGTGCGGGGTCAACGGTGAGGCGTCGTTCCAAGGGTGGGACCGAGCGTTGGTGGCAATTGGGGCGCTCGCAGATGCGGCACGAAATCCCTATCGGCTCGAACGCGCCGTCTTTGAGATCGAACCCATCTGCATAGACCATCGCGCCGGCATGGCGGACCTCGCAGCCGAGCCCAATGGCGTAGCGACGGGTGGGCGCGCCCCAGTGACCGCCCGGTTTAGAGACGTCGCGCGCAAGGCAGAAGTAGCGCACGCCGTCCGGGGTCTCGGCCAGTTGGCGCAGAAAACGCCCCGGTAATTCAAAGGCTTGATGCACATTCCACAAGGGGCAAGCCCCGCCGAAGCGTGCAAATTGCAGGCGTGTGGCCGAATGGCGCTTGGTGATGGTGCCTGCTTGGTCGACGCGCACGAAGAAAAACGGGATGCCCTTGGCGGTCGGGCGTTGCAGGGTTGAGAGGCGGTGCGCGACTTGTTCAATGGACGTGGAAAACTGGTCCGACAGCCGTTCCAGATCGTGACGCGTGGTGCGCGCGGCCTCCAGAAAAGCGGTGTATGGCATGAGTGCGGCGCCCGCAAAGTAGTTGGCCAGACCGATCTTGGCGATGTCGCGCGCGGTTGGCGTCTGGAAACGGGCGAGATCGAGTGTGACTTCCAGCAACGGATCTTGGGTTAGCAGGGCGATCTGCAAGACCAGCTGGAAGCGACGGGTCGCCGGCGCGCTGCGGCTTGATAAGGTCAGGGTTTTGGTGGCGTGATCGTAGCGGCGCGGATCGGGGTTGTCGGTGATCTGGACGCTAATGCCCTTGGCTGCCAGCAGTTGGATAGCGCCGCGTTCGGCGTCCTTGCCCAGCTTGGCGGCGGTGGCTTCGGCCGCGCGGTCAACCGGATCGATATAGTTGTCGCAGTAATGGAAGAAATCGCGCACCTCTTCCCATGGCGACGCGCTTTCGCCCGTGCGCCCAAGGGCTGCATCGAGGCTGGCGAGGCGTTCTTGGCTGTCGCGGTAGGCGCGGTGCAGATCGAGAAAAGCGCGCGCAAGGGCCGGGGCATTGGCGGCTGTCAGGCGCAGATCGGCCAACGCTGGCGGGTCGTCGGTGAACACCGGGTCGGCGAGCACCTCGCGCATATCGGTGACCAAACGCTCGCTGTCGCCTTGGGCCAATTCGGTGACGTCAAAGCCAAATTCGCGGGCCAGCGCCAGCACCACGGTGGTGGAGACGGGGCGGTTGTTATTCTCCATCTGGTTTAGGTAGGGCAGCGACACGCCCAGCTTTTCGGCGAATGCCTTCTGGGTCAGATCGAGGCGTTGCCGCGTCTCGCGCAGCTTCGCGCCAGCATAGAGTTTTTGAGTGCGCATGGGCCGCTTTCAGGTCTTTGCAAACTCGATCATGGAGTTTGCAAAGCCTGCGCGCAACCTATTGTGTGGCCAGTTGCCGCTCGCGCCGGATCACAAACAAGATCGCTACGATAGACAGGACTGAGCTGATCAGCATGATAAATTGCAGCGGATAGGGGCCGGTGCCGGGCACCAGCAGGGCCGAGGCGAGCGATGATAACGCCGCGCCGCCACCGATCATGATCGCCGCCCCCAGACCGCTTGCCGTGCCTGCCAAATGTGGGCGCACCGACAGCATACCGGCATTGGCGTTCGGCAATCCGATGCCGTTGCCGAGACCCACGAAGGTCACGAACGCGAAGAACCCTGCCGGATGGGTGAAGCCCGACGCATAGAGGATCGGTGGGAAGATCAGGCCGAAGGTGCACAGGAGGCAGCCAATCATAATCATGCGGTTGATGCCCAGTTTGACCGAATAGCGCCCGGCGATGAAGTTGCCGATGCCGTAGCCGACCGCAGGTGCCCCGAAGAAAAAGCCGAGCATGGTGGGCGAGAGACCGAAGACCTCGGTGCCGACGAAAGGCGCGCCGCCGAGGAAGGCGAAAAATGCACCGGAAATGAAGGCCGCACAGGCGCTATAGCCCCAGAAGCGGCGGGAGGTCAGCAACTCAGGATATTGCTTGAACTGCTCGCGGAAGCTGGCGGATGTGTTCTGTGCTGTCTCGCCCATATCGGCCCAGATCAGCCACAAAAGGCCGAGGCCGCAGACCAGCATCAACAGGAAAGACGCCTGCCACCCGAACGCGGATTCCAGCGCGCCGCCCAGCATCGGGGCCAGCATCGGGACCAGCGACATGCCCATGGTGACGTAGCCGATCATGGAGGCGGCTTGCTCGGGTCCGACCATATCGCGCACGGCGGCGCGGCTGACGACGAAGCCCGCCGCCACGACGGCTTGGCACATGCGGAAGAACAAAAAGACCTCAATATTGGGTGCGAGCAGGCAGCCAACGGTGGCGATGATGAACAATGTGGTGGTCCACAAAAGGATAAGGCGTCGCCCGTAGCGGTCCGAGATCGGGCCGATGATGACCTGCAACAGCGCCGTTGTCAGCAGATACAGCGAGACCGAAAGCTGGACGATGCGGTAGTCCGTGTCGAAATAGGTCGCCATGCCGGGTAGGGAGGGCAGGAAGATATTGAGGCTCATCGCGCCGAGGCCTGCGATGAAGACCAGCGTGGTGACGTGGGGCGGGGACGTGCGGTCGAGGTATTTTGTGGGGGTCATTATCTTGATCTACGCCTCGGATGGGGCTGCGTCTATCGCAATTGCAACGAATTGCTATGTGGTGGGATTTGGAGTGCAAATAATTGCAAATTTGCATTTAGCACGAAAGTCATTCGCAGGACTTTGCAAATATTCTGAAACGTCCTTTGCCTTGTCCGGCCCGCGCGTTACAATTGGACAAAGCCGCCGGGTCGAGGTGGCAAAAGGGGACAACATCATGAACAATATTCTTCAAGAACTCGAAGAGCGCCGCAGCGATGCCCGCCTTGGCGGCGGTCAAAAGCGGATCGACGCGCAGCACTCTAAGGGCAAACTGACCGCGCGCGAGCGGATTGACCTGCTGCTCGACGAGGACAGCTTTGAAGAATACGACATGTTCGTCACCCACCGCTGCACCGATTTCGGCATGGAAGAGAACAAGCCGCGCGGCGATGGCGTGGTCACCGGATGGGGCACCGTCAACGGGCGTTTGATCTATGTGTTCGCCCAAGACTTCACGGTTCTGGGCGGGTCGGTGTCGGAAACGCATGCGGCGAAAATCTGCAAGATCATGGATATGGCGATGCAGAACGGCGCGCCTGTGATCGGAATTAACGACTCCGGCGGCGCGCGCATCCAAGAAGGAGTGTCGTCGCTGGCGGCTTACGGCGAGGTGTTCCAGCGCAACATTAAGGCCTCGGGCGTGGTCCCGCAGATCAGCCTGATCATGGGGCCGTGCGCGGGCGGCGCTGTCTACTCGCCTGCTATGACTGACTTTATTTTCATGGTGCAGGACAGCTCGTATATGTTCGTCACTGGCCCTGACGTGGTGAAGACCGTCACCAACGAACAGGTCACGGCGGAAGAATTGGGCGGCGCAAGCACGCATACCAAGAAATCCAGCGTCGCCGATGGCGCGTTCGTTAACGATGTTGTCACGCTGGCCGAGACCCGCCGCCTGATCGACTTTTTGCCGCAGTCGAACCGCGAAAAGCCCCCGGTGCGGCCTTTCTTTGACGACCCAAACCGGATCGAGCCGAGCCTTGATACCCTTGTGCCGGAAAACCCCAACGCGCCATATGACATGAAGGAGCTGATCCTGAAGCTGGCCGATGAAGGGGATTTCTTCGAGATACAGGAGAACTTCGCCAAGAACATCATCACCGGGTTTATCCGGCTCGAAGGCTCCACCGTCGGTGTTGTTGCCAACCAACCGATGGTGCTGGCCGGGTGCCTCGACATCGACTCCAGCCGCAAGGCCGCACGGTTCGTGCGCTTCTGCGACGCGTTCGACATTCCGCTGCTGACACTGGTGGATGTGCCGGGCTTCCTGCCGGGCGTGACCCAAGAATATGGCGGCGTCATCAAGCACGGCGCGAAGCTGTTGTTTGCGTACGGCGAGGCGACGGTGCCCAAGGTCACGGTCATCACGCGCAAGGCCTACGGGGGCGCGTATGTGGTGATGTCCTCGAAGCACCTGCAAGGCGATATTAACTACGCTTGGCCGACCTCCGAGGTCGCCGTGATGGGCGCGAAGGGGGCGGTGGAGATCCTGTACCGGTCCGAGCTGGGCGACCCCGAAAAGGTCGCCGCGCGCGTGGACGATTACGACGAGCGGTTTGCAAACCCGTTTGTGGCGGCTGAGCGCGGGTTCATCGACGAGGTGATCTTGCCGCGCTCCACCCGACGTCGGGTGGCGCGGGCGTTCGCGGCGCTGCGCGGGAAGAAGGCGGAGATGCCTTGGAAGAAGCACGATAATTTGCCGTTGTGAGGGGAGAGAGCCGGTGAGTGAGGAGAAAATAGATGTGGAGGTGTCGTCGGACGGAGCGCGTGTTTCGGTTTCCGGGGAGACAGTGTCACGCCTAGGTTCGGCGCTAGTTGATGCTCTAAGCCCTTTCACAAATTCTTTGGGATTAGTTGGAGATAGTCTCGGTTTTGCCCGTGACATCCTAGAATACAGGCGAAACAATCTGCTAAGGACTCTTGCGTTAACACATGAGAAACTTTCTGCGGATGGAGAAGCTGCCGAACGAGTTGATCGAAAATTCATGTTAGACTGGATTGAAGGCGCAGCATCTGAAGAAAGTAAGGAAATTTCAGAATTATGGGCTGGTTTACTAGCGGGAGCCGCAAGAGAAGGCGTTCAAGTTCCCGCAAGTTACGCTTTTGTACTTTCAAAAATTGGGATAGTGGAAGCACAGCTTCTCCAAGAATTTGCAACAGATACAAGCCCGGGAGTTGGGCTTCACTACAATGCTGTTAGGGAGACTGGGATTTGGTCGGAAGCTTCTCGGGAAAATATCGAACAACTCTTGGCTACTAAACCTAGTATCCGAGAGATTGTCGATCGCTTTGAGATGATCGTTCGACAAAGGTCGGATCGACTTCTAAGAGTTGCTCACGAGGGTTTTGGAGGGCTGCCGTTACTTTCCAATTTCGCTAAGCGCAATCACAGGCATGTGGTCGCGCTACAACGTGAAGGTTTGGTTGAGGAACGGACAACGTGCATTGTAACATCGTTCGGTGAATTTGAGGTTACAGAGTGCGTCTTGTCGCAGTTTGGCTTTGATTTCGTTTGGGCTTGTAATGGGGTCGATACAAGCAGCTCTACGATCTTCTATGAAGCACCTAAAAATGCCGATTGAAACTGATACCCCAACCTTCCACCTCTTCTCTGACGGCCCGCGCCCTGTTGCTCCGTTCTCTCATGCCGTGGAAACGGACGGCTGGGTGATCCTCACGGGGCAGATGCCGACGGACCCGAGCGCCCCGGACGCACCGCTGCCGGAGGGGGTTGAGGCGCAGACCACGCGGGTGATGCGGAACCTTGAGTTGATCCTGAACCGCATGGATTTGGACCTGTCACACGTGCTGCAAATGCGCGCTTACCTGACGGAATTTGAGCGTGACTACGCAGCCTTCAACGACACCTATCAGAGCTTTTTCCCCGAAGATCGCCGCCCTGCACGCACCACGATAGGGGTGACGGCGCTGGCGGTTGGCGCGTTGGTGGAAATCGATTGCGTGGCCAAGCGCCCATGACAAACCGTGGCTTTCATACCCTGCGCGAGGCGGGCGTTGTGACGGTTACGCGCCGCCTTCCACCGCGCTTTGATGTGGTGGCCGAGGCCTCGTTTCCGCCCTCGCGCAAGGGGCGGCTGGCCCATCAAATTCGCCAAGATCTGTGGCGGGCGCTGCGCGGTTTGCGGGGCTTTAGTCCGGTGGTTGAGGTGCGTGAGACGCCCGACGGCGTGCATGTCCGGGCGGGTGGCCAGCTTGACGCAAAGGTCACCCAAGGGTTGAGCGCGCGCATCGGTGCGCTGTTGCACGATCCGGCATATTTTCAGCGCTGGATGCGAAATGCGCACCGCGATAGCGCAACCGAAACGCGACCTGACGCAAGGGCATTGCGTCACAATGACCCTGTGGATTAGAGTATGACGTCTGAGATTCGCACACGGCGCGACCGCAAGACCGAGGGAGGAGCACGCGAGAATACGCGTGGCTTGGGGTGTGGTATGACGCTGGTCACGGGTCCGGTTTCGGCCGGACCCGTCGTTTTTTCCAAAGCTAGAATGTGGATCGTGGCGGTGCTTGCGGCGCTTGTTCTGGCCACCCCTGCAAGCGCGGATCTGGTGGTGCCAAGTGGGCAGCAAGTCACTGTGCTGGATATTCTGTCGGAGGACCAAGGCGGGCAACCGACGCTGGTGATCCGCTTGCTGACCCCGGACATTGCGCGCGGCAGCTCGGCGCTGAGCTATGATGCAGTGGAGGCGGATTTCGACGCGATTTGCGGTGCTCTGGGCCTTCCGGTGCGCGCTTTGGCGGGCAGCACCGCGTCTCATATTATCGTCGTGATGATGGACCGCCGCGTGCCGCGCGGCACGCCTGATCCAGAAGCGACACAGTATATTTCGGAATTTCGCGTTGAGGATGGACGCTGCATGTTGGAGTTTTTCTAATGGGGTTGCTAGATGTTGTGGCCCGTCGTCAAAGCTGTGGGCAAACCTGTGAACAACTCAATAAACCGTTTCTTTTCGGTGCGTTGTTAGGTATTCTTGATGTTGATCTCTCCAAGGGGATCTGTATCTCGTCAAGAAGCGCGTCGCGGGCCCCCTACTTAAACCGAGGCCCTAAGGCGCGCCGTCATTTAGGTAGGACAAAAGCATGTCGAACACCCTTAAACTCGTCGCAGCCCTCGGGCTTGTTGGCTTCCTGTCCGCTTGCGGCGGCTCTGCTCCCACCGAAGAGGTCGTCTATGTCGACCCGGCTCCGGTTGCGGCACAGCCTCTGTTCACGGGCAAATACCGCTAAGACAACCGGGGCGCGCTTCGGTGCGCCCCGATCCCATCGCCCTCTTGCAATTGGAGGGGTGTGATGGCGCTTCCTTATATGGCCAAGCACCGGGGCTTTCCGGGTCGTCTTGCCGGCACCGATTACCAATTTACCCTGCGCCGTGCGAACCCCAAGGGGGCGACGCCTTTGAGCGCGCGCAAACGCCACCCTGACCGCAAACCCGCCGACCGCCGCGCTGACGAGGGCTTCCTTGAGGCGCTGCTGCACCAATTTGGCGAGGAGCCGTTCGAACGTGGTAACCTCGATGCGGGTCGTTTGTCGTGGTTTTTGGGCGTGGAGGTGCTGCCTGCCGAAGATCCGTTTGATCCCGAGAGTTATGAAGCGATGCTGCGTGTCGATTTCAAAGCCGCGCGGATAAGCTTTCCGCAGCTTTTCGCGGATGGGGGATAGGCATGATTTTGCCGGACGCCGCACAGTTTTGGCAGGAATTGGCCCATTGCGCGCAAGCGCAGACGCAGGGCGTTGCAAAGCGCCGTGCCATCCCCAAGTTATGCGTGTCAGCGGGGCGTCTGCGAACGTCCCTGCCTGATGAACGGGCCCACATCCGTTCCCCTTTCCGGGCCCCGGGATCCAGTCGCCAGTCCCCATCGTGGCGCATTGGATCCCGGATGTTCGGGCGCAGTTTTTATCGGCAAGCCTTCGCCAACGTGAAGGTGAAGGCCGCGATTTTCCTTGATCCGAAGGCCCCAACATGGGCACGGTTCGCGCAGAGCAGTTCATCGGGAGAGCAAACATGCCATCGATCAAAATTCTTATCGCCGCCAGCAGCCTGGCCATCCTTGCCGGGTGCCAAATGTCAGCAGACGGCCAGCGTGCCGCCGTTGGCGCGGGCATTGGTGCCGTTGGTGCCGCAGCGCTTGGCGGCAACGTCGTTACAGGTGCTGCCGCAGGTGCGGCCGCGGGCGCGTTGTGCGACGACTTCGGCGTTTGCCGCTAACACCACTGGCCTAGCCACACACATTTCTCAGCACCGCGCGAGGGTTTCTTCGCGTGGTGCTTACCCATGTCCGCCTGCCAGCCATCAACGCTGCGCGGGCCTTCCTCGTTGCCAAATATCCCAAAGGACCGCCGCCCATGTTTGACAAGATCCTGATCGCCAACCGGGGCGAGATTGCCTGCCGCGTTATTAAGACCGCCCGTAAGATGGGCATCAAGACGGTCGCGGTCTACTCGGACGCCGACAAGCACGCGCTGCATGTGCAGATGGCCGATGAGGCGGTGCATATCGGCCCGCCCCCCGCGAACCAGTCCTATATCATCATCGACAAGATCATGGACGCGATCAAACAGACCGGCGCGCAAGCGGTGCATCCGGGTTACGGGTTTCTGTCCGAGAACCCCAAATTCGCCCAAGCCCTCGAGGCCGCTGGCGTTGCCTTTATTGGACCGCCCGTGGGCGCGATCGAGGCGATGGGCGACAAGATCACCTCCAAGAAGCTGGCGGCAGAGGCAGGGGTTTCCACGGTGCCGGGCTATATGGGCCTGATCGAGGACGCCGACGATGCGGTGAAGATCTCCAACCAGGTTGGTTATCCGGTGATGATCAAGGCCAGTGCTGGCGGCGGCGGCAAGGGCATGCGTGTCGCTTGGAACGATGCCGAGGCGCGCGAGGGCTTTCAGTCGTCCAAGAACGAGGCGGCAAGCAGCTTTGGCGATGATCGGATTTTCATCGAGAAATTCGTGACGCAACCGCGCCATATTGAGATTCAGGTGCTGGCCGACAGCCACGGCAACACGATCTATCTCAACGAGCGTGAATGCTCCATCCAGCGCCGAAACCAGAAGGTGATCGAGGAAGCACCCTCGCCATTCCTCGACGCCGCGACCCGCAAAGCCATGGGCGAGCAGTCTTGCGCGCTGGCCGCAGCTGTCGATTATTCCAGTGCTGGCACGGTGGAATTCATCGTCGACGGCGACAAGAATTTCTACTTCCTAGAGATGAACACGCGCTTGCAGGTGGAGCACCCTGTGACCGAGCTAATCACCGGCATTGATCTGGTCGAGCAGATGATCCGCGTGGCTTACGGCGAGACGCTGTCGATTAAACAAGAGGACGTGCCGATCAACGGTTGGGCAATGGAAAGCCGTCTGTATGCCGAAGATCCGTATCGCAACTTCCTGCCCTCGATTGGGCGTCTGGTAAAATACCGCCCCCCTGCCGAGGAGGCGACTGAGGCGCGTGCCGTGCGCAATGATACCGGCGTTTATGAGGGCGGCGAGATCTCGATGTATTACGATCCGATGATCGCCAAGCTGTGCACCTGGGCACCGACACGCGGCGAGGCGATTGATGAAATGCGCCACGCGCTTGATGCGTTCGAGATCGAAGGGATCGGCCATAACCTGCCGTTTCTAAGCGCTGTGATGGATCATGATCGCTTTATCTCGGGCAATATCACCACCGCGTTTATCGAAGAAGAATACCCCGAGGGGTTCGAGGGCGCTGTCTTGGACGATGGCGATCTGCGCAGGCTTGCGGCAAGTGCGGCGGCGATGTTCCGGGTGGCTGAAATTCGCCGTGCCCGCATTTCCGGCACCATGGGCAACCACGAGCGGATCGTGGGCACCGACTGGGTCGTTGGGTTGCAAGGGATAAACTACGCGGTCAGTATTGCGGCAGATGCGGCAGGCTCGACTGTGACGTTTGAGGACGGCACCAGCCACCGTGTTGCCAGCGATTGGACGCCGGGCGACAGCCTTGCGCGGTTCACGATTGATGGGGTGGGCTTCATCTTCAAGGCCGAGAAAATCACCGCCGGGTTCCGGCTGCGCGCACGCGGGGCTGATCTGGCCGTGACCGTGCGCACGCCGCGCCAAGCAGAGCTCGCCGCGCTGATGCCCGAGAAGCTGCCACCCGATACGTCCAAGCTGCTACTGTGCCCGATGCCGGGTCTGGTGGTGAAGGTCGATGTGGTCGAGGGCGAAGAGGTCCACGAGGGCCAAGCGCTCTGCACCATTGAGGCGATGAAGATGGAAAACATCCTGCGCGCCGAGCGCAAAGGCACGGTTGCCAAAATCAATGCCGGAGCCGGGGACAGCTTGGCAGTGGATGAAGTGATCATGGAGTTTGAATGAAGGATTTAGGGTCAAAAGCAGAACCTGAACCTAGACAGATGTTCTATTTTTGTTCCATATTCACTCCCCTAACATTAGGGGGGATTTGGGATGGCGATTCGGGTCGAATACCTGTTTTTCGACATGAACAGCTATTTCGCATCGGTCGCCCAGAACGAGGAGCCGGACCTGATCGGACGGCCCGTCGGGATACTGACGACAGACACGCCCAATGCGGGCTGTATCGCCGCGAGCATCGAGGCGAAGTTAAAAGGTGTTGGCATGGGCACGCGGCCCGACGAGGCGCGGGCGCTTTGTCCCGGCATTGTTTTTCGACCCGCCCGACACGACGTTTGCGTAGACTACCATCACCGTATCCGCGCGGCGGTCGATACGGTGTTGCCAATCGCGCAGGCCCATTCGGTGGACGAGTTTTCTTGCGCTCTGACCGGGCGGCAGCAGGATTTGGACACCGCATTGCACATCGCGCAAACGCTGCAGCAACGTATTTTGCGCGATGTCGGCCCCGCCATGACCTGTTCGGTCGGGGTTGCGCCTTCGGTGCTATTGGCAAAGCTTGCTGCCGAGATGAAGAAGCCTCTCGGTATCAATTGGCTGCATCCCGACGTGTTGCCGGGCAAAATCGCACATCTGTCGATGATGGATATCCCCGGTATCTCAAATGGTGTTCTGGCTCGGCTGGAAAAATCGGGCGTGTCGGATGTCAGCGGCCTGTATGCGTTGCAACCGAAACATGCGCGCGCGATTTGGGGCAGTGTGGTTGGCGAAAAGGTTCTGCGCGCCCTGCACGGCGAGGCTGTCGACTGGACGCGCGCGTCCGGCAAAAGCATCGGGCATGGCCAGCGCCTGATTGGGCCGAACAAAACACCCGAGGGCGCGCGTCTGGTGGCACGACGCTTGCTTGTGAAAGCCGCTGCGCGCCTGCGCCGCGAAGGTCGTTTCACACGCGCGCTTACGGTCTCGGCAAGCCCGGTGGATGGGCCCGGGCAGAGGGGGGTCATGCAGATGGCATCGACACAGGACACGTTTGTGCTGCTGGAGGGGTGTCGCACGCTTTGGACGGGCTTCGAGCTGCGCGCGCCGATCGCTTCGGTCAGCGTTATGCTCAGCGATCTGTCAGAGCTGAAACTGGGCGATCTGTTTGCGCCGGGCCCGGTGGATGGGCCGACTTCCAAGGAACGTCTGTGCTACGCGGTGGACGGGCTAAACCGCAGGTTCGGCAAGGATACCGTCCATTTCGGCCGTTTGCCCTTGCATCAAGTCCCCTTTACCGGAGCCAAAATTGCCTTTTCAAGGGTGCCGGAAATCGCAGATTTTCACGAATAGCAGTCTACCGCCCTGATCGTATCTCTTGCTGCCTGAGTGGCATCTTGTCGATGGTCCGGGTAATCTCGCGCACATGCCACGGGCTCGGTTTGCGCAATTCGACCTCGCCGTCCTTGCCCATAATCACCAGCATGAACCCGCGTGGGCGCAACTGGGTGCGCAGGGCCGTGGGGTTTGTGCGGTCGGAATCCACGATCACGACCACGTCGCGCTCAAGCAGCGCGTCCGGGCGGAGTGCGAGCAGCTCTAGCTGTTCGGCCAATCTAGGGTCCGCAGGGCTGTCTGCAAACACGATCAAAGGCCGTGCGATCCAAAGAAAATCGTTCAAATCCACGGCATCTGCGGCCAGAAACTGCAAGACAGCGGCAGGCTCGGCTTCGGTATCTTGTGCAGTGGCGGGTGCGATAAGCGCGAAAAGCGCTGCGATAACAAATGGTAATGCTTTGGTCATAAGGCCTCCGGTCCAACGGGATATAGGTGTGCAGCCGCATAAAGCGAAGCCCTTAACCATGTTTTTTGACACCGCTTCTCCGAAACCCCACTTTAAGAGATCGCCCCCATGCTGAACCTCAGCCCAAGAATGGACCGCATGGTGCGGAACCCGGGCGAAGGGGTGTGGTTTGGACGTTATTCTCCATATCGGGGCGCACCGCACGGGGACCACCACGTTCCAGCGGTTTATGCAGGCCAATCGGGCGCATTTGCGCGGCCAGGGCATCGGCTATTGGGGGCCGGGCAAGACGCGGGCAGGCTTGTTTCGCGGGCTCATGCGCGCGCCGCACCGGATCACGCCCGAGGACGTGCATCTGGCAGCGCGCACGCGGGGCCGGATCGCGCTGCAAGCCACCGATCTGGAGGCCGAGGGCACCCATACGCTGATCGTTTCGGAAGAGAACATGCTCGGCGGCATGTGGGCCAATGTGGAGGCGGCGCGCCTGTATTCGGACGCGGGCGAGCGGTTGGTGCGGATTGCGACCGCCTTCTCGCCGCATCCGGTCCGTGTGGGCCTCGCTATCCGCAGCTACGACCGTCACTGGGCATCGCAACTGGCCCACAGCGTCAAACGTGGACAAGGCCTGCCGGATGCAGGCGCGCTGGAGGCAATTGCGACCCAACCGGTGCGCTGGACCCGGATTATTCGCCAAGTCGCTGCGGCTTTTCCGCAGGCAGAGGTGGTGGTCTGGCCGTTCGAGGCCTTGATCGGGCTGCCGGAATTGCAACTGGGCGCGTTGTTTGGGCAAGCGATCCAAGGCCCGTTTCAGGCGCGCCGCGAATGGCACAATTCCAGCCTCTCGGTGCAGGATTTGCGCAAACTGATCCACGACGAAGGCGTGCCCGACGCGGCCCTTGCCCGCATGGGCAACGGGGTCGGGCGCTGGCATCCTTTTACCAACACTCAAACCGCGCTGATGCGCGCAGCCTATGCTCAAGATCTGGCATGGCTGCGCGGCGGAGCGGACGGTTTGGCAACATATATTGACAGCCCGGAGGCAATCGCGGGCGCGACAGGACCAAGAAGAGGACAACACGATGACGAAAGGCAAAAACGCATGGGCTGAGCTTGCCGCTGCAGAGCTGCGCGGGCGGCCCTTGGAGGATCTGACTTGGCAGACGCTTGAAGGGATCGCGATCCAGCCGCTCTATACCGCTGAGGATGTTGCGGGCTTGCCGGCACTTGAGGAAGCTCCGGGGTTTGAGCCCTATACGCGCGGCGTCAAAGCCACGATGTATGCGGGCCGCCCGTGGACGATCCGCCAATATGCGGGCTTTTCAACCGCTGAGGCATCAAACGCGTTCTACCGCAAAGCGCTGGCGGCGGGCCAGCAAGGCGTGTCGGTGGCCTTCGATCTGGCAACGCACCGGGGCTATGACAGCGACCATGCGCGCGTTGAGGGCGATGTGGGCAAAGCGGGCGTTGCGATTGACAGTGTTGAGGATATGAAAATCCTCTTCAATGGCATTCCCTTGGAAAAAGTCAGCGTTTCCATGACGATGAACGGCGCGGTGATCCCGATCCTTGCCAGTTTTATTGTGACAGGCGAAGAACAGGGCGTGGACCGTGCGGCGCTATCGGGCACCATTCAGAACGACATTCTGAAGGAGTTTATGGTCCGCAACACCTATATCTATCCGCCGGAACCCTCGATGCGGATCATTGCTGATATTATTGAATATACCTCGGCGGAGATGCCGCGTTTCAATTCGATCTCGATCTCCGGCTACCACATGCAGGAAGCGGGCGCGAACCTCGTCCAGGAACTGGCCTTCACGCTGGCCGATGGGCGCGAATACGTGCGTGCCGCCATCGCGCGCGGCATGGATGTGGACGCTTTTGCCGGGCGGTTGTCGTTCTTTTTTGCCATAGGCACCAATTTCTTCATGGAAATCGCCAAGCTGCGCGCCGCGCGGCAGTTGTGGTTTCGGATCATGAAGGAATTTGAGCCGAAGAACCCCAAATCGAGCATGTTGCGCACCCACTGCCAGACCTCGGGCGTCTCGCTGGCCGAGCAGGATCCCTACAACAACGTGGTGCGCACGGCTTACGAGGCCATGAGCGCGGTTCTGGGCGGCACGCAATCGCTGCACACCAACGCGCTGGACGAGGCGATTGCTTTACCGACGGAGTTTGCCGCCCGGATTGCGCGCAATACGCAATTGATTTTGCAGGAGGAAACCGGTGTGACGAAGGTAATCGACCCACTTGCGGGGTCATACTACGTCGAAAAGCTGACGGCTGATCTGGCCGAGGCGGCCTGGATCTTGATCGAGGAGGTTGAGGAAATGGGCGGTATGACCAAGGCCGTCGCATCGGGCATGCCCAAGCTACGGATCGAGGAATCTGCGGCGCGCCGCCAAGCCATGATTGACCGGGGCCAAGAGGTGATCGTCGGCGTGAATAAGTATCGGTTGGACAAGGAGGATGACATCGACATCCTCGATATTGATAACGTGCAGGTGCGCGCGAGCCAGATCGAGCGGCTAGAGCAGGTGCGCGGCACCCGCGATACCGACGCCTGCGACGCAGCTTTGGCCGAAGTGAAGCGCTGTGCATCGGAGGGGGGCAATCTTCTTGCCGCAGCCGTAGAGGCAGCCCGTGCGCGCGCCACAGTGGGAGAGATCAGCATGGCGATGGAAGATGTGTTCGGACGCCACAGGGCAGAAGTGAAGACACTCGCGGGCGTTTATGGTGCCGCCTATGAAGGCGATGCCGGCTTTGCGGAAATCCAGGCGGATGTAGAGAAATTCGCCGAAGAAGAAGGCCGCCGCCCGCGTATGTTGGTGGTCAAGATGGGCCAAGACGGCCATGATCGCGGCGCAAAAGTGATCGCCACCGCCTTTGCCGATATCGGCTTTGATGTGGATGTGGGCCCCTTGTTCCAAACCCCCGAAGAGGCCGCCCAAGACGCCATCGACAACGACGTGCATGTGATCGGTATCTCCAGCCAAGCGGCAGGGCATAAGACGCTTGCGCCGAAACTGATCGCGGCGCTAGAGGCGGCAGGTGCGGGCGAGATCCTCGTGATCTGTGGCGGCGTGATCCCGCATCAGGATTACGAATTCCTGCAAAAAGCGGGGGTCAAAGCGATCTTCGGGCCGGGCACCAACATCCCCTCGGCGGCGTGCGATATCCTTGAGCTGATCCGGGCAACCCGCGTCTAGCTAACACCCAATACCGGCCTGCGCCGCGTGGTGGCCTGCTTGTGGGCCTCGCGCGCGGCGTGCCGGATCATAGCGCCGAGCGCTTGGGAGTGATGCAGCATCTCTTCGGCGCAGACCTCCACATCGGTTTGAAACCGGTCGAGCGTGTCGATGATCGCCCCAAAAGTTGCTTGATCGCCACCTTGGCGGGCGGCCTCAGCTTTGCACATCATCCGAGTGGAATTGAGGCCTGCACAACTGCGCCTGATCTCGGTCACCATCCGGTCCAGCGCGGTGCCATAGCCGCTGATCGAGCTGAGCGCGTCGAAGGCAAGCCCGGCGCGGTGATCGGCCTCGGTCCGCAGTATCGCCATCTCATGGGCTTTGTCGGACCCTGCGACAGGCAAGGCCTCTAGACGAAATTGCGCAAGCGCCATATGTTGAATTCGGGCGATGCCCAAGGCCAACGCGCCCGCGCGCGCCGCAGTTGTCATTTGCGCCAAGGGGCCTGTGCCGGTGGCCATGAAGCCGCCAAGCCACGATTGCGCCTCGCCCAATACCGTCGTGTAGTTCTGCGCCATCAAATCGATAGGCCCGCCGCCATGTTCGAGTTTGGCCGCGATCAGGCGCATATTGGTCAGCGTATATCGCAGATCACCCCAATGAGACTGCATCCGTCGCCCGGCATCCCAGAGCTGGGGCAAATGCGTCACGGCCTCGGCCACCACGCTTAAGGTGCGGTCTGCGCCTTGGGGTAGGGTCAAAACCTCGGCCAGGATGGCCTCAGACATGAAATGTTGATAGTCGAAATATCCCAGCGCTTGGACATGTTCGACCAATAGTGCGGCGCTTTCTGGCGGCGGCAGTGACTGTTCCCGCTCGGCCGCGCGGACCTTTGCGTAGATGTCTTCGACCGCGTCCAGTCGGTCTGTCGCAGGCTTCAAACGCACCGAAATATAGCCGCCCTCGATTGGGGTGACGGAGGCGAACACCCAGTAGTGTAGCCCGTCGCGCGCCCTGTTTAGCACATATGCACCAATGGGTTGTCCGGCTTGGATCGTCTGCCAGAGCAGCCAGAATACTGCGCGCGGCATGTCTGGATGGCGGATCAGTTTATGCGGCGCGCCGATCAGGTCGGGCCAATCGAAATCGGCAACACGCCGGAACACCGGATTGGCCGCGAGAATGACACCGCGAGGGTCGGTGCGCGAGAAAAACAACTCATCGGCTGCAAATGGCGCAGCGCCCGTCTTGGGGCGAGGGGGATCAGTGGGTAAGGTCATGGCAAAGGCCAAGCTAGGATGCAGATGCTAAGACATCGTGAATGGGTCCTGACCCTAGTGCTCTACCGTCAATTCGGGGAACTGGGTGCGCACCACGTCGCGGATCAACTCGGCGATTTGGCGATAGGCGGTCGTGCTGCCCCCGCGTTTGCGCCACACAAGACCGACCGAGCGCGTGATCCGCCGCCCCTTCAAGGGACGCACGGCGACCTCGGCCCCGCGCCCCGAAATCTCGGACCGCACATAGAGCGCGGGCAGAAAGGTCACGCCCATGCCCATGCCGACCATCTGGCGCAGCGCGTCCAGGGATGTGCCCTCGTAGTCGCGCAAAAGCACCGCGCCGAAATCGCGCGCCAATGCGCTGATCTGGTCGTGCAGGTGGTAGTCGGGGCTGAGTGACAGCACTTGCAGGCCTTGCAAATCAACGCTGTCGATTGCCTCATGCGCGGCAAGTGGATGATCGGCGGGCACGGCGAGGTAGAGCGGTTCGCGGAACAGCCGCTCGGTCTGGAAATCAGCGCCTGAGACGGGCAGTTGCGCGAGGATCACGTCATGGGTGCCGATGCTGAGTTCCTGCTCCAACGCCCGCGGCGCGCTTTCGCGGATATAGAGGCGCAGATCGGGATGCGCGGAATGCAGCGCGCCGACCACATGGGGCAGCAGGTAGGGGCCGAGGGTTGGCTTTGCGCCCAGACGGATGGTGCCGACGAGGCCATCGCGCGCCTCGTTGGCCAGATCGACGATGCCTTGGACGTCGCGCAGCACGTCGCGCGCGCGGGTCACAACCTCGCGGCCCACGGGCGTCAGGCGCACGGCACCCCGTCCGCGTTCGACCACTGCGAGGCCCAAGGCGTCTTCCAGCGCTTGTATCTGGGCCGAGAGCGACGGCTGGCTGACCCCGACGCGTTCTGCGGCGCGCCGAAAATGCGAGGTTTCCGCTAGGGCTGCGAGGTATTTCAACTGTCGGAAGGTGGGATCGGCCATAGAAGTAACCTTATGGTATCCGATTGCGCAGTCAATAGGATAATCCTATCAAAACTTCATACTTGATTGGCTTTTCTTTTCGAACACTCTGCCCCATCTTCAACTCATCGGCACGCACTAAGCGACACCAGCAGGTTGCAAGGTGCGAGGTCAAACGCTCCGGGGTTGTTCCCCAACTCTCGTTCCCACTCTCTTCCGTCCGGGGAGGGGCCTCGGAGCACCTGATCCCGGCCAGCTTGTCGGGACGAAACACGCCCTTACCCGAGGGCAAAAAGATATGGGCGTCTTGGGCTTTGGTCCTACCCCATAGCTGCCCTTCGGGGTGGCACGGACCGCGCCACATCCGGGGCCGTGGCGCGGTCCGCAACTAACTCGGGTTTTCCTTGCCTCGGACCCGTTCGCACCCTAGGTCGATTTTAAACACCGATGGGCCATTTTCGGCCCCATGATAAAAATAGAAGTGGCCCAATGCCCCGGCTCTTGCAGTATTTACCAGCGATCTTGTCTGCTTTGGTCGCGGCTTGGTTTGCCCAATTTCTCCCACAGGTTGCAGCAGGCGACATTCCCGAGTGGTCTTGGGTCTGGATTGAAGGGCTGAATATCGAGTTGGCGTTCCGCCTCGACGGTCTGGCGATGACCTTTGCGCTTATGGTCACTGGTATTGGCGCGATCATTTTTCTTTATACGGCGGTCTATTTTCAGGGCCACGAGAAGTTGGATCGCCTGCTGATATTGCTGGTGCTGTTCGCGATCTCGATGCTTGGGCTGGTGACAGCCGATGATGCGATTACGCTGTTTGTGTTCTGGGAGGGCACGACGATCACGTCGTTCCTGCTGGTGGGCTTTGACCACGAGAAAAAGAAGGCGCGCGATGCGGCTTTGCAGGCCCTGATCGTCACCGGGCTTGGAGGGCTGGCGCTTCTCGCGGGGCTGATCCTGATCGGGTTTGAGGCTGGCACTTTTCGACTGTCGGAAATCGCGCAGATGGGCGACACGCTGAAGTCCAGCGCGCTTTATGTCCCGATCGTGATCCTGATTTTGCTCGGCGCGTTTACCAAATCGGCGCAGTTTCCGTTTCACTTCTGGCTTCCCGGCGCGATGGCCGCCCCCACGCCTGTGTCGGCCTACCTGCATTCGGCCACCATGGTGAAGGCGGGCGTGTATCTGGTGGCGCGGATGAACCCGGCGCTTGGTGGCACGGATTTGTGGGTCTGGACGCTGACCATCGTAGGCGCGGTCACGATGATCTGGGCGAGCGTGCTGGCTTTGCGTCAGACCGATCTGAAGCTCATGCTGGCCTATACAACCGTGATGGCGCTGGGTGCGCTCATGATGTTCTTGGGTGGCGACTCGCGCTATTCCACGGTGGCTGTGGCGACCTTCCTTGTGGTCCATGCGCTTTACAAAGCGGCGCTGTTTCTGACCGTCGGGCTGATCGACAAGGGCGCAGGCACCCGAGAGGTCGACCGCCTTGGCGGCATGGCCCGCGCGATGCCGATCACGATGGTGATTGCAGTCTTTGCGTCGTTCTCGATGGCAGGGTTTCCACCGTTCCTCGGCTTCATCGGCAAAGAACTAAAATATGAAGGCGCGCTGGCTGTTGTGTCCGAGCCATTGTTGGTGGCGACCGCAGCCCTGCTGGCCAATGCGATGATGGTGGCTGCAGCAGGGTTGGTCGCAATCTCGCCCTTCTGGGGCAAGAAGGGCACCCCCCCGAAAGAGCCGAAAGATCCGCCGTTCCTGCTATGGATCGGACCGGGCTTGCTGGCGGCTATGGGCTTTGCGTTCGGGATCTACCCCGACATGCTGAACGCCTGGTTCGTAACCCCAACGGTTGAGAGTATCGCACCGGGCACCGAGCCGTTGAAGCTGAAGCTATGGCACGGCGTGAACGTGCCGCTGATCTTGTCGGTTGCGACCTTCACGCTGGGCTTTGTGTTCTACCGCGCGCGCTTTGTGATCCGCGAGGCGCTAAACCGTCCGGGCTTTGGCGGGGTGGCGGCATCGGACGTGTTCGATGCAGGGCTTGCCAACTTCAAGGCCTTTGCGGCTTGGACCGCGCGCACGGTGCAGGGCGGTCGGATGACGGTTTATCTTCGGATTGCGTTTGCTGTGCTTGCGGTCCTGATCTGGGGCGCGCATCTGGTCAGCCGGGGCGATTTCGCGCCGCAACCCGACGCGATTGCGATCATCCCGCTGGTGGTTTGCGCCTTGATCGCGATTTCGGCCTTTGTGGTGCTTATGACCAATTCGCGGCTTTATGGCCTGACAGCGCTGGGCGTTGTTGGGGCCGGGATAGCGCTGATCTTTACGTTCTATTCCGCCATCGACGTGGCGATCACGCAGCTTCTGGTCGAGATGCTGGTGGTGATCATCCTTGCGGTCGCGCTTGTGAAACTGCCCACAATGCCGGTCGAGCGGAGCTTTCGCGCGGGCGATGCGTTGATCGCCGCAGCCTTGGGTATCGGCATTTCGTTTGTGGTGATGAGTGTGCTCGCCCACCCGTTCGATCCGCGCGTGACCGAGTATTTTGAGCAGGTCAGCTACGGCGAGGCCTACGGGCGCAACATCGTCAACGTGATCCTCGTGGATTTCCGTGCGCTCGATACCTTTGGCGAGGTCGCGGTTGTGTTGATTGCTGCGATTGCGGCGGTTGCGGCGCTGACTGCGGGCAAGAGTAAGAAGAAGGGGGGCGGGAAATGAACTCTACCATCCTCAGAACGGCCACGAAGGCGCTGTTGCCGATCTTTCTGCTGGCCTCGATCCTGATCCTGTGGCGCGGCCATAACGAGCCCGGTGGTGGCTTTATCGGCGGGCTAATGGCTGTGATCGCGGTCGCACTTTACGCCATTGCGGCAGGCCCGGACCAAGCGCGTAAGGCGCTGCGGTTTGACGCGCTGAACATCGCGGGCATTGGCCTGTTGGCCGCGACAATTGCAGGTATCTGGGGCCAAGCGATCCACGGCGCGTTCCTGCAAGGCGTCTGGCCGTTTTATGGCCCGAACGAGGTTGGCAAGCTGGAAGGTCTGCCGGTTGGCTCGATCCTGTTGTTCGACACCGGCGTTTATTTGACGGTGCTGGGCGCAGTCAGCGCGATTATTTTTGCGCTCGAAGACGCGGTGTTTTCCGCCGATGACGGCCCGAAGCCGGGGGAGACAGAGTAATGGAAATCGTCCTCGCCGCCCTCGTCGGCTTCCTTGTCGCCGCTGGTGCCTACCTGATGATGAGCGGCCAGCTCGTGCGCTTCCTGTTTGGTCTGGTGTTGCTGTCGAACGCGGCCAATCTGGTGATTTTCGCCTCCGGGCGTCTGGATTATGCGGCCCCGCCATTCATCCCAGACGGCTCAAGCGTGCCTGACCCGAATGTGGCCAATGCGCTGCCGCAAGCGCTGATCTTGACGGCGATTGTGATTGGCTTTGGCCTGCTGGCCTTCGCGCTGGCGCTGGCGTTTCGCGCCTACCAAAGCCTCGGCACTGTGTTGATGGACGACATGCGCGCCTGCGAGCCTGATCCCGACGCTGCCCCGACCCCTGACAGCCCGACCTTTGACAGAAAGCCTGACGCCTAAGATGTTGCTGATCCTTCCCATCATCATCCCGTTGCTGACGGCGATTGTGACGCTGATCCTACGCGGATCGGGCCGCGATTTTATTGTCTCTTTGGTCGGGGCCATCGCGCTGCTGATCTCCGGCTGGGTCTTGCTGGCCGAAGTGATGGAGAACGGTCCGTTTGCCGTCCAGATGGGCAATTGGGCCGCCCCCTTTGGCATTACCCTATTCGCCGATATTCTGGCGGCGGCCATGGTGCTGATCGCGGGCATCGTTGGCGTGGCCACGGTGATCTACTCACGCCAAGATGTGACCGAGGACGAGCGTCGCGTTGGCTTTCATCCGCTGGCCCACGCTCTGCTGGCTGGCGTGTGCGGCGCGTTCCTAACCGGGGACATCTTTAACCTTTATGTCTGGTTCGAGGTGATGCTGATCGCCTCCTTCGGTCTGCTGGTCATTGGCGGACGCAAGGATCAGGTGGACGCGGCGGTTAAGTATGTTGGCCTCAATCTGGTTGCCACGCTCGCGTTCTTGTCAGGCGTTGGCATCCTTTACGGGGTGGCGGGCACGCTCAACATGGCGGACCTGCATCTGGCCCTGCAAGGGCGCCAGAACGAGACGGCTGTGCTGGCCTCCGCCGCGTTGTTGTTGTTTGCGTTCGGCGCGAAAGCCGCGATGTTTCCGGTCTTTGCCTGGTTGCCCGCAAGCTACCACACGCCTGCTTTTGCGACCTCGGCGCTGTTTGCAGCCCTACTGACCAAAGTCGGTGTCTATGCGCTGCTGCGCGTGTTCACGGTGGTCTATGACGGCGACGGCACCGCAATCCAGAACGTGCTCTTGGTCGGTGCGGTCTTGACGATGGTGATCGGTGTTCTGGGGGCTGCGGCGCAGAATTCAGTGCGCAAGATCCTCAGCTTCCACATCATTTCGCAGATCGGCTATATGGTGCTGGGTCTTGCGCTGTTCACACCGCTGGCGATCATCGGCGCGATTTTCTATCTGTTCCACCACATCATCGTCAAAGCGAACCTGTTTTTCATCGCCGGTGCAATTGCGTGGAAAACCGGCAGCGAGGATCTGGATAAGATCGGGGGCCTGTATAAAGCCGCCCCCTTCCTGTCACTGTTGTTCCTGATCCCGGCGCTCAGCCTTGCAGGCATTCCGCCGCTGTCGGGGTTTTGGGCGAAGTTCATCATCGTGCAAGCCTCGCTGGAGGCCGAAGCGTGGTGGGTCGCGTTTGCCGCCCTTGCCGTGGGTTTGATCACGCTGTTCTCGATGACGAAAATCTGGCTGGCGGCGTTCTGGAAGGACCATTCGGATCCTGAACATGATCTCAGCCGTCCGCTACCTGCCAGCATGATCTGGCCCATCGCAATCCTCGCGGTGATGACGGTCGTGCTGGGGCTGGGGGCAGGGCCGCTATATGCTATTGCCGAGGAGGCCGCCGTGACCTTGCTGGACCCGATGGCCTATGTCGCTGTTGTCTTGGGAGAGGGCCAATGAGTTTGATCCGCCGCCTTTGGGGCACCATCACGCTGTTTTTCTACTTCCATTACGAGTTGATCGTGTCTTCGGTCCGCGTCGCGTGGGACGTGCTGACACCGCATAACTATGCGCGCCCCGGTTTCGTTGTCATGCCGCTGGACGCCAAAACCGATGGCGAGTTGATGCTGACGGCCAACCTGATCTCGCTGACCCCCGGCACCTTATCGGTTGACCTCAATGAGGACCGATCCGAGTTGCTGGTCCATTCGATGTTCGGCGGTGATGATCCAGAGGCGGAGATTGCGGCGATGAAACACGGGATTGAGCGCCGGGTGCTGAGGGCGACAAGATGATGGATATGTTTACCGTTTCCGGGATTGCGGACCTGTTGATCGATTCCCGTCAAGACGGGCCACTTGGGGCGGCGATCCTGTTTGCCTTTGCGTCCATTACGATTGCGCTGATCTTTGCTACGATCCGTTTGCTGAAAGGTCCGACCTTGGCTGACCGGGTTGTGGCGCTCGACCTGATCTCGATCTTGTTGGTGGCAATGCTGGCGCTGTTTGCGCTGGCCAGCACCATTGCGACCTATATGGACGCCGCTGTGGTGCTGGCGCTGGTGGCGTTCCTTGGAACGGTGGCGCTCGCGCGGTTCATGCTGCGCTCGGGGCGCGATTATACCAAACCGCAAGCGTGGGAGCGGGACGAATGACGATGCTTTGGTATGACTGGGTTGCGGTGGCCTTGATGGTTGGCGGTGGGTTCTTCACACTGATCGCGGGGCTGGGGGTGTTGCGGATGCAGGACGTCTATATTCGCATGCACGCTTCGACCAAGGCAGGCACCTTGGGCGTTGGCATGATCTGCGGCGCAGTTGCGATTGAGATGGGCGGCGAGACGGCTGTGAAGGCCGTCGCGGTGATCTTCTTTATTCTGTTCACAGCACCCATTGGGGCGCATCTTATCGCGCGGGCGGCTTGGCGGTCACATGTGCCGCTGTGGCAGCATGACGGGCAAGCTCCGGCGCGGCCCGACTTTATCTGCGAAGACGAGGGGCGCTGAGCGCTTGGGTTTGATTTGAGTATTCCCACCTGAGCGAAGCAGGGATAGCGTTGGGTCATGTTTGCATTAGATCACCTCGTTATCGCCGCTGAAACCCTCGCCGAGGGCACCGCCTTTATGGAAGAAGCGCTTGGCGTGGACCTTGCCCCCGGCGGCCAGCACAGCTTCATGGGCACCCATAACCGACTGCTGTCGCTGGGCCCGGACACCTATCTGGAGGTGATCGCGATTGATCCCGACTTGCCTGCGCCTGATCGTGCGCGTTGGTTTGGTCTTGATACATTTAAGGGTGCGCCGCGCTTGGTGTCTTGGGTCTGGTCTGGCACCGATATGGCGCAGGTCGCGCAGATGCCGGGGCGCTACGGCGTGGCCGAAGACTTCGCGCGCGGGGATTTGCGCTGGCAGATGGCCTTGCCTGAGGGCGGCCCGCTCGGGGCCCTTGCGCCGCCCGTGTTGCATTGGGACGGGGTGAAACCGCAGGACCGTTTGCCTGATCAGGGGGTGCGGCTGACACGGCTTGAGGTGCAGCATCCGCAGATCGAGGATTTGCCCGAGATGGCCGATCCACGTGTGTCTCGGGGGGCAGGTCCGGCAGGCATTCAGGCCACATTTTCGATGAAGACAGGCGACTTCACCCTATGATCCGTCCGGCGACGGCGGCTGACACAGACGGCGTGCTGGCAATCTGGAACGATGCGATCCGCAACACATCGGTCACGTTCAATCCGGTGGAAAAGAAGCCCGCTGAGTTTGCAGCGCTGCTGGGCGATAAGGCCGCGCAGACTCATCCGTTTCTGGTCGGTGTTGAGGGCGACACCGTGCTCGGCTTTGCCACATACGGCCCGTTCCGAAATGGGTTGGGCTATGGGCGCACGATGGAACACTCGATCCTGCTGGCCCCAGAGGCGCAAGGCAAAGGGCTGGGACGCGGGCTCATGGAAGCGCTGTTTGCCCATGGCCGCGCCCACGGCATTCACAGCCTTTGGGCGGGTGTCAGCGGTGAAAACCCCGATGCTAAGGCCTTCCATGCCCGTCTGGGGTTTGAGGAAGTTGCGGTGCTGCGCGAGGTCGGCTTCAAGTTCGGACGCTGGATGGATTTGACGCTGATGCGCAAAGCTCTGTGATCGCCCCCTGACACCACCCTCGCAATAGTCTACAGGCTTGCCCCATGTCGATTTGGTCCCGCATTGGAGAAGCGCTCGCAGCCCTGCGCCAAGGTGAAAGCCTTGGGGCTATTTTTGATCGGTTGCGCACGCCGCCCGAGCGCAGCGTGGCTTTTGCGATTGCGGTGATCGCTTTGGGCGCGAAGATGGCGAAAGCCGACGGGCAGGTGACGCGCGACGAGGTCACGGCCTTCCGCCAGGTATTCACCATTCCGAAGTCTGAGGAGGCGAACGCCGCCCGCGTCTTCAATCTGGCCCGCGAAGATGTGGCCGGGTTTGAGGATTACGCCGCCCGCATTGCGCGCATGTTCGAGGGCGAACAACGCCCGCTGACTGACCTAATGGAGGGGTTGTTCCATATCGCTATGGCCGACGGCACCTACCATCCGGCCGAAGACGTGTTCCTTGGACGCGTGGCCGAGATTTTCGGGCTGGGCGATCCCTGCTTTCGGTCCTTGCGCGCGCAGTTCGTGCCCGACGCGCCGCGCGATCCGTATGAGATACTCGGCGTGCCAGCGGGTGCATCGCTGCGGGACGTCAAATCGGCATGGCGCCAGCTCGTGCGCGAAACCCATCCCGACGCGATGATCGCACGCGGGGTGCCCGAAGAGGCGGTGAAATTGGCCGAGAAACGCCTGATCACCATCAACCGTGCGTGGGAAGAAATTAGCGCGGCGGCGGCGTAAGCTCGGTGCGGTTTGCCACCTATAACGTCGAGTGGTTCGACGCGCTGTTTGACGATGCGGGCGCTTTGCGATCGGGTGACGGCTGGTCGGGGCGCTATAATGTGACCCGCGCGCAGCAGATTGCGGCTTTGGGGCGGGTGTTCCAGACCCTCGACGCGGATCTTGTGATGATCATCGAGGCCCCCGATCACAGCCCGCATCGCAGCACCGTCACGGCACTTGAGAGTTTTGCTGCGGCCTTCAGCCTGCGCGCCCGCCGGGCCTTGATCGGGTTTTCCAACGACACCCAGCAGGAAATTGCGCTGCTTTATGATCCAGACGCAGTCAGTCCGCGCCATGATCCGCGCTCGACCGAGGTTGCTCCGCAGTTTGATACCGTCTTGGCGCTTGATGTCGATGTGGATGCAGCCCCCGAGGCCATCCGCTTTTCCAAACCTCCCTTAGAGGTCGCGCTTGAGACGGCCAAGGGCACCGCCCTGCACCTGATCGGCGTTCATGCCAAATCCAAAGCGCCCTACGGGGCCACGACGGAAGCCGAGGCGACGCGCATTTCCATTGCCAATCGACGCAAGCAGTTGGCCCAATGCATCTGGTTGCGCAGGCGGGTGGACGCGCATTTGGCGGCGGGCGAGAGCCTTGTCATCATGGGTGATCTGAATGACGGGCCGGGGCTGGACGAGTTCGAGAAGCTGTTTGGCCGCTCGGGTGTTGAGATCGTGCTGGGCGGCGCGGGGCAGACCCCGCTTTATGACCCGCACGCGGCCCTAGGCCTGTCGCGCCCCCTTGCCGCCACGCCCACCAGCGCGCGGTTCTTTAACCGTCAGACCAAGCGCTGGCTGAGTGTGCTTCTCGATTACATCATGGTGTCGCCTGACTTGGCGGCCAAGGACGGGGCGTGGCGGATTTGGCATCCTTTCGATGACCCCGAATGCTGGGCCGACGAGGGGTTGCGCGACGCGCTTCTGACTGCGTCAGATCACTTCCCGGTGACGTGGAATGTCGACGTGTAGCTGTCTTTCCCCTTCAATGCGGCACGCCAATCCCCATATTGAGGCTAGCTAGGGAGGACGCCATGACCAAACCCATCGCCACACTGGCCCTGATCGCCACCTTGAGTGCAACGCCCGCGCTGGCCCAAGAGACCGACCAAAGTTTCGAGGAAGGCTTCAGCCTGCTCGGCGAAGGCATGGCCTTGATCATGCGCGCGTTGGAGTCGGAGATGGCCCCGATGTTGGAAGCGCTCGGCGGTATGATCGAGGACGCCAATGCTTACGAGTTGCCGCAGGTGCAAGATAACGGCGACATCATCATCCGCCGCAAGGTGCCGCTGACACCCGAGGATAGCGTAGACCCAGAAACCGGGGCGACGGACCTTTAACGGACCATCACATGCGCTTCGGCTTGGAGCGATTTTGCCAAGCTGCGGAACCGCGCATCGGAGACTTCGCCGTGCAATGTCGCCAAGTCCGGCGTTAGGTGCAATTCCAGCACGCGCCGCTTTGGGAACCACTTCAGCGCACCCATAAAGCCGGGCTCTTGTGCGGCAAACATCGCGCCGAATCGCAACGCTTTGCCGAGGATTTCGGCCCTTTGCTGTTCCTCTTCGGGGATCAGCTTAAAGAGCGGCTCGAACCGACTGCCGTTGCGGCTGTTCTTGTAGCGGTGCAGCAGCGCAAGGCCGAGGAAGATGCGCTCGCCATGCGTCATGCCTGCGAGATTGGCTTGGGTGGCGATGTCAAACACCACCTCCGAGCGGTAGTCGGGATGGGCGCGCCAGCCAACGTCATGCAGATGGCAGGCCGCGCGCACGATGCGCAACTGGTCAGGTTTTACGGACTTATAGAGCGGAGCGAGAAAGTCGTAGAGCGCTTTGCCAAAACCGGGCATCCGCGCGCTTTTGGCTTCGGTGAAGCGGCTGGCCTCGATCAAGGGATCGCGGCGGCGCTGGCCTTCGGACATTTCCTCGTAAAGCAGCCCCTCGCGGATGCCGAAACTGGACACGGCCACGGAAGATGGCTTGAATGTTGCCAGAAGCGGGCGCAGCACCGACATTGCCTTTGGGATCAGCGAGATACGCGCGTGGCCAATGCCGGTGCGCTGGCGCAAATCATCAAGGTCTTGTTTTTCCACCCAATCCATCGTGGCGCGGATGGCTTTCGGCTTCATTTCATATTCGTGCAGCACCGCCAGCGGATAGCCTTGGCGCAGCATATCGAGGCGCGCGAGGGCCCGCCACGACCCGCCCACCAGATACAGGCGCTTGCCGGTGACAGGCACGGCCTCTGCCAGAGCCGCAAGTTCGGTCTTGATATGGGCGCGCAGGCCCTTTTTGCCGCCCTTCACGTCTGCCAATTTCAGCGGTCCCAGCGCGGAGGTCGCGCGCCGCCCGACGGTGCCCTTGGTGATCTCGGCGATCTCCATGGAAGAGCCACCTATATCGCACATGATGCCGTCGGCACCGGGCCAGCCCAGCAGCACACCTTGGGCCGACAGGCGCGCTTCTTCGGCGCCGTCGATGACCCACAGCTTCAGGCCTGTGTTTGCCTCAATCTCGGCGCAGAATGCCGGTCCATCGGAGGCCTCGCGCATTGCAGCCGTCGCGACCGCAATCAAGGGTGTGACCTTCATGCCCGTGGCAATTTTGACAAATCTCGCAATCGCAGCCGCAGCACGGACGCGACCTTCGGGGTTCAGCTTGCCCGAGCTCGACAAGCCCGCACCCAAGCCGCACATGACTTTTTCGTTGTAGAAATAGGCAGGCGCGCGCGCGGCCCCGTCGAACACAACCATCCGCACTGAGTTTGATCCGACATCGATCACGCCGACCCGGCTGAGTGCACGCGCTTCGGGTTCCAGCCATGTCTCATGGGTGTCGTGCGAAAAGGGCGACCAGCCCAATAGCGTTACCGCATCTCCGTCCACGCGCATCCCCTTCGCGTTTCACCCATTGGGCGGGACCATAGAAAGGGCGGTGCGTGTGGGTCAAGCGCCGTGCAGGACGCAGGCTCAATCGTCGCGGCTATGGGCCAGTTTCGGCACGTCGCTGGCACCTGCTGACCCGCGTCCGGACAGTGAGGGGTTTTCCATAAAGAAGCGGTGGCAGTTGAACGCACTTTTGCCGTCCTCAACCGGGTAGCGCTTGAAGCCACCATCGGGGCCGAGCACCCAGCTTTGCGCCTCGTCGGCCAAGTTCGCGGCCATGATCTGACTGACGATCTGGGCTTTGACGGTGTTGTTGTTGATCTCGACCAGCGTTTCGACCCGGCGGTTGAGGTTGCGACCCATCCAGTCGGCCGACGAGATAAACACCCGCGCTTTCTTCGAGGGCAGCCCGTAGCCATTGCCGAAACAGACGATGCGCGAATGCTCAAGAAACCGCCCGATGATGGATTTCACGCGGATATTCTCGCTGAGGCCTTTGATGCCGGGGCGCACACCGTTGATGCCACGCACCACCAGATTGATCCGCACGCCAGCTTGCGAGGCCGCATAAAGCGCGTCGATCACGTCAGGTTCGATGATCGAATTCATCTTCGCCCAAATCTCGGCCGGTCGCCCGGTTTGGGCAAATTCCGCCTCGCGCCCTATCATCTCAATGAGGTTAGATTTCATGTCGATGGGGCTGATCGAGAGGTTCTCAAGCGCGGCGGGTTGCGCGTAGCCGCCCACGTAATTGAACACCTTGGTCGCGTCGCGCCCGAGCGCTGCATCGCAGGTGAAAAAGCTCAGGTCGGTGTAAATGCGCGCGGTGATCGGATGGTAATTGCCAGTGCCGTAATGGGTGTAGGTCACCAGCTTGCTGCCCTCGCGCCGCACCACGGTGCTGATTTTTGCGTGGGTTTTGTATTTGATAAAGCCGTAGACCACATGGGCGCCGGACCGCTCGAGCCGCCTCGATTGGCGAATATTGGCGGCCTCATCAAAGCGCGCCTGCAGCTCGACCAGCGCTGTGACGGACTTGCCGTCCTCGGCGGCCTCGCACAGGGCGGCCACGATGGGGCTGTCGCGTGAGGTGCGATACAGCGTCTGTTTGATCGCCACCACATCGGGATCGCGTGCGGCCTGTTGCAGGAAGCGGACCACCATATCGAAGGTCTCGTAGGGGTGGTGCAGCAGCATGTCCTTCTGCTTGATCGCCGCGAACATATCGCCTTCATGGTCTTGCACCCGCTCGGGCACGCGGGGCGTGAAGTTGGGCCAGAGAAGATCGGGGCGCTCGTCCAGCACCAGTTCTTTCAGGTCGGCCACACCAATGATGCCGCGCACCTCGATCGCCTCGGCGGGTGGCACGTTCAGCGCGTCGGTGACGATCTCGGTCAAGGCCGCAGGCGCACCTGCCGAGAATTGCAGGCGCACGACCTCGCCGCGCCTGCGCCGTTTCAAGGCGGTCTCGAACTCGCGCACGAGGTCTTCGGCTTCTTCCTCAAGTTCCAAATCGCTGTCGCGCAGGATGCGAAAACTGCACTGTGCTTTGACCTCGTAGCCCGGAAACAGCAGGGGCACGTTCAAAAGCAGCAATTCTTCCAGCGGCAGAAACCGGATGCGGCCCGAGCGGTCGGGCAGGCGGATGAAGCGGTCGATTTGGGCGGGGATCGGCAGCAGGGCTTGCAATGTGCGCCCGTCACTGGCGCGCTCAAGGCCAAGGACCAGCGAATAGCCGGTGTTTGGGATGAACGGGAACGGGTGCGCGGGATCAATCGCCAAGGGCGACAAGACCGGGAAGACGTTGGACAAAAAAAGCGCCGCAAGGTGCTTCAGGTCGCCCTTGGTCAGTTTGGGGCGGGTCAGCAGCAGGATGCCTTCGCGCTCCATCTCTTTTTTCACCGTCGACCAGACTGATTGCTGTTCGGCCATTAGTTTGCGGGCATTGCGGTTGATCAAGACCAGTTGCTGGGCGGGCGACAGGCCATCGGCGGCGGGCGTGGTGATGCCGCCGCGCGCCAATTCGCGCAGGCCCGCGACGCGGACGGAATAAAACTCGTCCAAGTTCGTGGCGCTGATCGACAGGAAACGGACGCGCTCCAGCAGCGGCACGCGCGGGTTTGAGGCTTCCTCCAGCACACGCCAGTTGAAGCCCAGCCAGCTGAGTTCGCGGTTGAAAAAGCGTGCCGGGCCTTCGCGGTCAGCTTTGGGGCGTTCCACGGGCGTGGGGAAGGGCGCTTTGAGGAAATTGGCAGGTGTTGTCATGCCTCTATTCTACTCCTGCGTGCCCTCGGGTGAAAGAGGCAGGTCAGATTGGCGGTTCACGCCCAAAACCTCGCGCGCCAGATCAGCGGTGATCTTGCGGCGCTCGGCCATAGCGCGGCGGTCCATTTCGGCGACCAAGCGCCCAGCCTCGGCGAACGAGCGTTCCATATGCAAGGTCAAGGTCGCCAGGGCCGATGGCGATGGCACCAGCTGCCTATCTGCGAAGAGCTTAAGAAGAATGTAGGACAAAAGGTCTTCATCGGGCGTCTCAAGGGCGACGGAGAGTGTGCCTTGGATGCGGCTGGCCAAATCCGGCAGGGCGATGGGCCAGCCCGAGGGGGCGGCTTGTCCGGTCATCAACAGCCGTCCGCCAGCGCCTAAGATACGGTTATGCAGGTGAAACAGCGCTTCTTCCAAGGCCGCATCGCCGCCGATCTGGGGGACGTCCTCGACGACGATATGTGTGGCCTCAATCTGCGTGCCGATGTCCTGCGCCGCGACCACCTGAGCGTTCGCCATTTCCGCCCAGACATGCGCCAGATGGGTCTTGCCAGCCCCTTGGGGACCAAACAACACCAGCTTGCCACTCGGCCAGTGTTCCCAACCTTCGATCAAGCTCATCGCCGCGCGATTGGCGTCCGATACGGCAAACTCGGCCCGTCCTAAGGCTGCGTGCAACGGCAAATCCAACGGCAATTGCGCGCTCATGTTACGCGTCCTCGTCGGCCTGCCCTGAGAGGCCTCTATAGAGGCGGCTATCGGTATATCGCCCCACGCTGTAGCGGGTCAGAACGCCGATGGCAGCCGCGACGGGAACCGCAACCAGCAAGCCGACAAAGCCGAACATCGCGCCGAACGCCGACAGCGAGAACAGCAGCCACACCGGGTGCAAGCCGACCGAACTGCCCACAAGGTTCGGGGTCAGAATGTTGCCCTCCACCATCTGGCCGCCAAAGAAGATCGCCGCGATCAGCAAGATCCATGGCCAATCGCCCCAGAACTGAAACAGCGCAATGCCAAGCGCCAATCCACCCCCGACGAGCGAGCCGACATAGGGGATGAAGGTCAGCAACCCCGCAATCGCACCGATGACGAGGCCGAAATTCAGACCCGCAAGCATCAAGGCGACGGAATAGAACCCGCCCAAGATCAGGCACACCGTCAGTTGCCCGCGTACGAAGGACGCCAGCACGCGGTCCACCTGATAGGCCAGATCGCGGATTATCGGGGCGTGATCGCGGGGCAGCAGCGCGTCGATCCGGCCCATCATGTTGTCCCAGTCCAGCAGCAGGTAGAACGCCACGACGGGCACCACGACGATGAACACAATGGCATTCAGAACCGAAATGGCCGAGGCAAAAACCTGCTGGAACACCGCGCCGCCCTTGGACTGGATGAATGCGGCAATGCTGGCGAGCGACTGGCGCAGGGTCGAGTCGGGATCATCGATCATCGGAAAGCGGTCCGACAGGGCGGCCTGCAAGCGCGTCGCCAGTTCAGGGGCGATATTCACCAGGCCCAGCAACTGCTCGACCATCAAGGGGATCACCAGTAGGGCCGCGACAATGCATAAGATCAGCGCAAACAGCGAGATCACAATCGTGGCCACCAAGCGGGGCAGGCCCCAACGCTCGAGCATATCGGCAATCGGGTCCATGCAATAGGCCACCGCGCCGCCCACAACGAAGGGCAGTATGACGTCGCCAAACGCCCACATTAGAATGAGGAAGACGACAGTCGCCACGCCCCAATAAGTCATCTCCTGCCGAACGGGCAGTCCCATGGACGCTCTCCTTGCGCTTGATCCCTCTCAGACATGGCGGGGCAGGCGGGGTATGGCAAGGCAGCGGGAGGTAAATGGGCGAAAAAAGCAGCCCTTCTTGCCGGGACAAGGCCAATCGCCTAGAGCATGGGCAACCGTTATTCCCAACCCGCGAGAGCCCCATGCGCCTGACCCGCTACTTCCTGCCCGTCCTCAAGGAAACGCCTGCCGAGGCGCAGATCGTCAGCCACCGCCTGATGCTGCGCGCGGGCATGATCAAGCAAGCCAGCGCCGGGATTTATTCATGGCTGCCGCTGGGCTTCAAAGTCCTCAAGAAGATCGAGGATATCGTGCATGAAGAACAACAGCGCGCGGGCCATATCCCAATGCTAATGCCGACCTTGCAGGGGGCCGACCTGTGGCGCGAGAGCGGGCGCTATGACGATTACGGCGAGGAAATGCTGCGCATCACCGACCGCCACGGGCGCGACATGCTCTATGGCCCCACCAACGAGGAGCTGATCACAGACATCTTCCGCGCCAATGTGACCAGCTACAAAGACCTGCCCCTGACGCTCTATCATATCCAGTGGAAATTCCGCGACGAGATTAGGCCTCGGTTCGGCGTCATGCGGGGCCGCGAGTTTCTTATGAAGGACGGCTATAACTTCGATCTGACCAAAGAGGATGCGCTGCACGCCTATAACCGCCACCTCGTTAGCTATCTGCGCACCTATGAGCGGATGGGCCTGCAAGCGATCCCGATGCGTGCCGATAGTGGCCCGATTGGCGGCGACGACACGCACGAGTTTCTGGTGCTGGCCGAGACGGGCGAGAGCGAGGTTTTCTACGACAGCGCCGTGACCGACCTGACCTTTGGCGATCGCGAGATCGACTATGACAACGTCGATCAATGCGCAGGCGTGATGCAGGAATTTACCGAGCTTTATGCCCGCACCGACGAGACCCATGACGAGGCCGCCTTCAACGCCATCCCCGAGGAGCGTCGCCGCGTTGCGCGCGGCATCGAGGTCGGCCAGATCTTCTACTTTGGCACCAAATACTCCGAGGCGATGGGCGCAAGCGTCCAAGACAGCGAAGGCAACAAGGTGCCAGTCCATATGGGCAGCCACGGCATCGGCGTGTCGCGCTTGCTGGGCGCGATCATCGAGGCCAGCCATGACGACAAGGGCATCATCTGGCCCGAGGGCGTTACACCGTTCCATGTCGGGATCGTGAACCTCAAGCAGGGCGATGAGGGCACAGATGCGGCCTGCGAGGGGATCTATGCGGCGCTGACAAAGGCCGGGCTGGAGCCGCTTTATGATGATCGCAACGAGCGGGCAGGCGGGAAATTTGCAACGATGGACCTGATCGGGTTGCCGTGGCGGATCACCGTGGGGCCGCGCGGGCTGAAGACCGGTGTGGTGGAGCTGACCTCACGCAAGACTGGCGAAAGCGTCGAGATGAGCGCCGAGGATGCGGTGGCGCGGGTGGTGGAGATTTACGCAGGGGTTTGATACTTATCCTGCAGTGATTTAGCACCAAGAGGATGTTTGGATGAGCGGCTTTTTTCAAAATGTCTGGGTTTTCGAGTATGCAGTTATTCCTTGCATCGTTGCCTACTTAATCTTTGATTTACCTATTTTGATCCGGAGGTTTACGCGTAAAGCATACGTGCCCGTGTATTTTGCATTCGTGCCCTTTGGCTTTTCAGACGAGTTATATGCAAAGTACTTCGATGATGATAGTTGGTATGTCGTAGGCGGGCCCTACAAAGCATCCGAGATAGAAAGCGCTCGTATGCGAATAATCTCGCTATCGGTTTTGTCAGTCGGCTTAACTATGGCGCTGAGCCCTATCATGGCAGCTATATTCTCTCACTACGTTCTAACTCTTGAGCAGCAATCGCAATTTTTCTGGACCCTAGCTGTTGTAAAGGCCGTTTTGCTTTGTAAGTCACTGTATGACTTGCATTGGGAGTATAAAGTAACCGAGGTTATGTCTCTTTGGTTTGTTGCAACGATATATATCATATATTGGGTGTTCTTGCTAACGCTATATGAGACAGGGCTTGACTGGGTCGCAATGAAGGATCAATTAGGGGGCTTTGCAGCAATCGCTGAAGGCGTAATCGACTATTTTGTCTTCGAAATAGGACTCCAGATAATTTTCTTTGGCGCTGTTGGCTTTCTCCTGTCTTGGCATCTTACAAATGGGACCGCGAGACCGCAAGCTGAGTTGGACAGCCGCGATGAAGAGCAATAAGCTTCTACGGCTATGGGCATTGTCGACCGCTCTTGTAAACTATCCAGTCGAAATTCGTTTGTTGGCTGTAGCCGTTACTGCGGCTGAAATGAAATTCCGACCTTTTCCGCTAAGGCTTGTAGAGTATATTGTGGTCTTTATTGCTATGTGTTTTGGAAAAAGTGTTGGAAAATTTTCCATTGGCATCTCTCAAATCTCGATTAGGCATAGAGTATTGGATTTTGAAGAGTCTGAGTTTCAGTCTATTTTAAGTCTTATGTCGGCGAGAAAGAGTTTGGAAACATGTTGCTCTATTATTGCAAAGCATCCATGTACAAGCCTTCAGTTGGTAGCCGAAAGCTACAATGGTCGTTGTTCAGTCTTTTATTCTGTGGAATTAAAGAAAAATTATACACGATTGATAGCTCTATTAGAGAATTTGACCCCCGGCCTGTCTGCTAAGAACTGATCAAAACGGTCAATGCTCATAGTCCTTTTTTCTTTTGACATAACTTACTCGAGCATGATCTGTTTCTTCAGAGGCTTCCTCTATACGCCCAACCAACCTTACCCTAACCTACCCTCATGAAAACCATCCTAGCCTTCGGCGACAGCCTCACCTTCGGCGCACCGCCCGACGACACACTGCGCCACGCGCGCAATGATCGCTGGCCGATGGCGCTGCAAATCGGGCTTGGCCATGAGTATGAGGTCATTCCCGAGGGCCTCAACGGGCGCACCACGGTGTTTGGCGACCCCAAAACCAGCTTCTTGCGGGCAGGCTCCGACGCGCTGCCGACGCTTCTGCACACGCACCAACCGCTCGATCTGGTCATCATCATGCTCGGCATCAACGACATCATGGTTGCCGAGCGGTCTGCCCGTGCGGCGACCCGTGGCATGGCGCGGCTGGTCGAGATCATCCGCACGCACCCCTTCCTCGACCCTGCTTGGGTGCCGGACATCCTTCTGGTCGCCCCTCCGCCGCCAGTTCAGGACGCGCAGGGTCTGTTCGCCGAATATGACCTGTCTGAGCCACGTAAGCTGTCTGGCCTCTATCAGCGCCTCGCCGCCGAAACGGGGTGCGGCGTCTTCGATGGCGGCACGGTTACCACAGGCGCCTTGCCAGATGGGGTGCATCTATCGGCTGAGGGCAGCCACGCGCTGGGCGAGGCGCTGGTCGATGTGGTCCGCGCGCGCCTGTCCCCGCGCCAATCGCCAACTTCGGGTTGATCCACCGGGGCCAGCGCCCCAAATCACGCCCAATGCCAGGGGAAAGTGCTGCATGATGATCAATGGGTTGGAAGGATTTGACGCGCTGGGCGAGGCCTGTTGGGATGCCTGTGCAGCCCCTGATCAGGCCCCGACGCAGTCATGGATCTGGGCCAAATCAGCCGCCGAGATATTTGGCAAACACGCGCCGATCCGGCTGCTACACGCGGGCGATCCGTCTGCGCCCACGGCACTTGCGGCCTTCTATCAAGCCCGCCGTGGCTACCGGGCATGGCACCGTGTCGGTGGAACGGATTTGGGCAAATGTCCCGATATTGGCGTGCAGAATGCGGCGGCGGCGCATGAGATGGCCGCGGCCATTCTGGCACTGCCGGGCCCGGTTGATTTGGGCCATCATCCCGCCGATTGTCCGGTGCTGCACGCGATCACTCAGGCGCGCGGATCTAAGCCTGTGTTGCGCCGTGCGCGGGCTGAACAGGACACGCCTTGGGTGGAATTGCAGAACCTGCCCGAAGACCCGCTTGCAGCCCTGAGCGCGTCACGCCGCAAATCCCTGCGCGCCGGGCGGCGCAAGATCGAGGCCGCCCGTGGCCCGTTTCGTTTGCGGGTGCTGTGCCCGACCGTCGAGGCCCTGCCGCCGCTTCTGGATGCAGCGTTTGCGGTTGAGGCCAGCGGTTGGAAAGGGCGTGCCGGAACGGCGATGGCGGTGGACACCTCGCAAGGCGATTTCTACCGCCTGTTTTGCCATCGCGCGGCTGCGCGTGGGCGGCTGCGGTTGTGCTTCCTCGACATCGGGGATCAGCCTGCTGCGATGCATATCTCGGTCGAGGCAGCGAACGCCTTGTGGCTGATCAAGACCGGGTTTGACGAGCGGTTCAGCGCGGCCTCCCCGGGCGTGCAGCTTGATATGATGGTGCTGGGTGAGGCGCGAGCGCGCGGCGTGTCGCGCGTGATGTTCGTCGGCAAGGAAGAGCCTTGGCTGGGCAGCTGGATGCAAGGCGCGCGCCCTCTGGTGGCCGCGCGCCTTGTGCCGATCTCGCTGCGCGGGGCGCAGTTGGTCACGGTGGAGGCCGCGCGGGCGTTGCGGCGTCGGTTCGGCTAGGCCGTGCGTGCCCGTCTCGACTGACTGCCACCTGCCAAAGCCGCACGCGCGGCGCAAGCCTTGAGGCGACTCACCTGACTGCCTAGGATGGCCGTGACCAGTTAGGGAGGGCGCGCCATGATGGATCTGAAACACTCCATACTTGCTTGGGTATTCTTGATGGGGATGGTTTGCGCCCCGGCCGCGCAAGAGGCCCCAGCGCCGGAAGATTTGCTAACGCTCGCAAAGGGGGCGGTGCTGGTTTCGGCCAGCGTGAAGCCAGCTGAGGCGCTTGCCCTGACCGACGGCGATGACGAAAGCAACTGGTCTACCAGCACCCGCCGCACCCCACCGCCCTATAGCTTTGTGTTCGAGCTGGCCGCCCCGGCGCAACTCAGTCAAGTTGGTATCGATGGGGCGGGTCTGCGGCCGGGCGGTGTGCAGGGTGGATCGGTTGGCCCGCTGCGCGTTGAAGGCTCGGCCGAGGGTCCAGAGACAGGCTATGTCGAGTTGGCCCGATTGACCGCTGCCTCCGAAGGCCCAACGCTGGCAAATGTCGCGCCGGATGCACCACAGGTGCGCTGGCTGCGCTTCACCATCGAGGGCGGGCAGACGCCCGATGTCTCATGGATCTACTTCGACGAGGTGCTCGCTTACGGTGCGATGACCCCTCCGTCGGGGCCGGACCGTTTCACCGGCGTGTTCAAGGTTGGACGGGTCAATTTCGTGGAGCTGGTGCAGGATGGCAGCTCGATCACCGGGTGCTATGTCGAAAACAGCGGACTGAGCGGCGGCATCGTCACTGGCGCGGTCGTAGACGGCGTTGCCCTTTTGAACTGGACCTCGGATGCCGACATCCGGGGCACGGCATTCCTGACCATCGACAGCACCGGGGCATTGTTCGGGGTGCGCTATCGCGATCGCAGCCGATCAGTTTGGGCCGGGCCGCTCGTCGCGGATGCAACAACACCGTGCAGTGCTGCACCCGCCTCAAACCCAATTCTGGACGCGTTGAAGGCCGATGGCTTTGCGCGTCTCTACGGTATCCATTTCGAGCATAACAGCGATGTGCCAAAAGCCTCGGCTGGACCCGCGTTGGAGGCCCTGCTTGAGGCGTTGAACACCGCGCCCGATCTTGCAATTCGGATTGATGGGCACACAGATGCCGATGGCTCCGTTGACTACAATCTTGATCTGTCGGACCGACGCGCGGCCAGCGTCATGGCATGGCTGACCGAGCGCGGGATAGACAGCGCGCGCCTGTCTTCGGCGGGTCAGGGCGAAGCCCAGCCTGTCGCCAGCAATGCCACCGCTGACGGCAAGGCGTTGAACCGGCGGGTCGAAATCGTGGGCCAGCTCTGATTGGCGGGATCAAACACCTATAGCGTTTATACTTAAACCTGAATCACTTATTCGCTGCCTCTCCCTTTGGTCGAACGCGAAAAGTGATGTGCGATGTCTCAAGTTAAAGTAGAAACGCTTTAAGTCGCGTTGCGATGCACGGTCGCACTCTGCGCGGCCTCGCGCCGTTCGGCCAAGGCCTGCCGGATAATCTGCCAAGCGCTCGACAAGAACAGGCTCGCCATAAGCCCAGCCACTGCCAAATCGGGCCAGCCGGTGGCTGTCCCCCACACCCCGATTGCCGCGAACATGACCGCCACATTGCCAATCGCGTCATTGCGCGAACACAGCCAGACCGACCGCACATTCGCGTCCCCGTCCTTATAGGCCATTAGGATCAGCACCGAGGCGAGGTTGGCGGCCAGCGCCAAAAACCCAACGATCCCCATCACCGGCGCGTTTGGCACACCGATCACGAAGACGCCGTAGATCGTGTAGCCCATGACCCACAGACCCATCAGCAGCAGGCTAAACCCCTTGATCAGCGCCGCCATCGACCGCGTGGCCAAGGGCGCGCCGATCACCGCCAGCGACAGCCCGTAGGTCGCTGCATCCCCAGCGAAATCCAGCGCGTCGGCCTGCAAGGCCCGGCTTCCTGCCAGCGCGCCTGCTGCCATTTCGACGCCGAACATCACCGCGTTGATTGCGATCACCAGCCACAAACGCCGCTTGTAGCTGTCGGAGACCCCATCGAATTTGGCGTCATGGCCGCAACATCCACTCATCTTTTCGTCCTTTCCGACTCGTCCTCAGTCTGGTCTAATTGCTCTAGTGGCTAGAGGTTCAAGAGGTTTTTTGCGATGTTTTCAATTGGAAAACTGTCCGACCAAGCGCGGGTGAAGATCCCGACCATCCGCTACTACGAGGGGATCGGCCTGATGCCCGAGGCCGAGCGTAGCGCAGGCGGGCAACGCCGTTACACCCACGCGCATGCGGAACGTCTTGGTTTTATTCGTCATTCGCGCGATCTGGGGTTCTCGCTGGACGCAATCCGGTCCTTGCTAGATCTGTCAGTGCACCTGGACCAAAGCTGCGCGGAGGCCAACGCGATTGCCCGCGATCAGCTCGGCGATGTGCGCGCCCGGATCGCGCAGTTGCAAAAGCTGGAAGGCGAACTGGCGCGGATTGCGGCGCTCGATTGCGATGGCGGGCCTCTGGCGGAGTGTCAGGTTTTGACAGCATTGGGCGATCACACGCAGTGCAAGGGCGCACACTGAGTCCGAATTCGCGGAGCGCCTAAAAATTAGGCAAAGGCGTAATTTAACTGCACATATCTTAACCCCTCTCGGGTTTGCCTATGATTTAGGCACCCTTTCGACCCCTTGCAGCTTTTCCTCTCGTCCCCCTGCCGCTTTTTGCAGCACGGAACGAAGCAATTGGAAGAGGGAGGGATCGCCATGAACGGGGCAGATACCGCATGGATTATGGTCGCAACGGCGCTGGTGCTGTTCATGACGCTGCCGGGCTTGGCCCTGTTCTACGGAGGGCTCGTGCGCGCGCGCAACGTGCTCAGCGTGTTTATGCAATGCTATGCCATCGCCTGCTTGATGAGCATCTTGTGGTTCGCACTGGGGTATTCCATCGCTTTTGGTCCGGGCACCAGCGGCTTCTGGGGTGGCCTCGATAAGGCCTTCCTGAACGGGATCACCGCTGACACGCTGTCAGGCAGCTTGCCGGAAATCCTGTTCTTCGCGTTCCAGATGACCTTCGCGATCATCACACCTGCCCTGATCGTCGGTGCCTATGTGGAGCGTATCGGGTTCGGCTTCGTCTTGCTGTTCTCAGGCCTGTGGATGCTTTTGTGCTACGCGCCTGTGGTCCACTGGATCTGGGGCGGTGGCATGCTGTCGGATGGCGGTATCTTCGGCGAGATCGGCGCGCGCGACTTTGCGGGCGGCATCGTCGTCCACCAAACCGCAGGCCTCGCGGCACTGCTGCTGGCGGTGTTTCTTGGCAAGCGCCGAAATTCCACCACCCCGCCGCATAATCCCGGCATGGTGATGATCGGCGCTGCAATGCTGTGGGTCGGCTGGTTCGGCTTTAACGGGGGGTCGCAACTGGCCGCAGATGGCGGGGCCGCGATGGCGATTACCGTGACGCATTTGTCGGCGGCGGCCGCGTCGCTGACATGGGCGCTGTGGGAAAAGATCAAATACGGCAAAGCCTCGCTTGTGGGTCTCGTGACCGGCACCATTGCGGGGCTTGCGTCGATCACGCCCGCCTCGGGCTTTGTCGGCCCGATTGAGGCGCTGATCATCGGTGCTGTTGCAGGAGTGCTCTGCCAAGAGGCGGTGAACCTGATCCGCAACACGCTGAAGATCGACGACACGCTTGATGTGTTCGCGGTCCACGGCGTTGGCGGTATCTTCGGCACGATCATGATTGCGATCTTCGGCGCAGGCACGTTCCTCGCGCAGTTCGGCAGCCTTGCCATTGTGGGCGTGTACACCGTCGTCGTGACCGTGGTGCTGATCAAGCTGGTCGGGCTGATCACGCCGCTGCGGGTCGACGAGGAGACCGAGGTGAATGGTCTTGATCTAAGCGTCCACGGCGAGCGGGCCTACGACATCCGTTCGTAACGGCTGAGGTATGAGAGTGAAGGGAAGGCCCGGCGCACGTGTTGGGCCTTTTTCGTGAGGGGGGTAAGTCTTGTCGTGCGGGTCCAAAAAGGCTGCTGCCACAACGCTGTCAGTGGGATACTCGTAGACTGAAAGCACAAAGGCATCAGGAATTCGCAGATGGAAAAATCGACCGCGCAGGCCATTGAGGACGCGATTATGGAGCTTATCGACCAGATCGCGCCGGATGTTCACTATGTTGCAAAGTATGGGGGCGAGGTGATTGCACCTGACCCGGATGATGACACCAAATTCGTTGGCGGCATCTTCGCCTACAAGGACCATGTGTCGTTGGAGTTTTCGGAAGGCGCGTCGTTTGAAGACCCGAGCGGCCATCTAGAAGGCAAAGGCAAGAACCGTCGCCATTTGAAGTTTACAAGTGCGGGCGAGGTTGCTGGCAAAGAGGCGATGGGGTTTCTAAAGCAGGCGTTGGCGGGGTGTTAGGCCGCGCGGCCCTCACGCTCCGTCCCAGCGCCGCAGCATCCAATACCACTGCTCGGGGTTCTTCAATATCCGCGCCGATAGGCTGTCGTTGAACGCGCGGGTCATTGTCAGGGCGTCGCTATGGGGGATCGGGGCTTCGAACTGGACATCGAAACTGTGCCCGTCCCCGGTGCGAATACCGTAGGCGGGGATCATCGGCAGGTCGTATTTGAGCGCAAGCTGGGCCGCCGATAACGATGTCAGCGCGTCATGGCCCAGAAACGGCAGGCGCACGCCCTCGGCGTATTTTTCGTCGAGTAGGATCGAGATGATGCCGCCGTCGCGCAGGTGGCGCACCAGCGCTTTCGTGCCGACGCGGCCTGTTGCCAAAATCGGTTTGCCGCCCGCTTCGATCCCTGCAAACAAGCGCCGCTCGTAATGGCGGTTTTTATGGGGTCGGTAGACAGCGCCGCTTTCCATACCGTGCATCTTGATGACGGCGCGCACGGCTTCCCATTGCCCGAAATGACCAGACAGGATGATCGCGCCTTTGCCTGCCTTATGGGCGGCTTCTAGGGCGGCGAGGCCGGGGCCAGAGGCTTGGAATTTGTGGTGCTGGGTCTGAAACTCGGCATCGTGGTAGATCTCAAACAGGGTTTGGCCCATCTGCCGACCCATATCTTGACCGAGCTTGGCACGGGCGCTGCGCGGCATGTCTGGAAACACCCGTTTCGCTTCACCGTCAAAGCGGCGGGCGGCAGGCGGGAACCACCGCATGACGGCGGCAAATGTGGTGCCGAGGCCACGCGAACGCTTCTCAAAGCTGCGCCACCTCACGGCGGTCAGTGCCGACCACAACGGGAAGTAGCGGGCGGAATGCAAAAAAGATTTCAAGGAGGTGGAAAACATACCGCCATATGATCGGGTTTGCGGCAAAGACCAATCAAAAACGGTAGGGTGAGGCGATGTGGTCGGTTGCCCCGTAGACGGTGTTTGAGCGCGCGGGGCGGCAATGCTACCAGCCAGCGAGCGATATTCCTTGGGAGGCGGGCGATGACGAGACTTGGCGAGGGGCCATTGGTGGCACTTGAGCGCTTCCCGCGCGCGGCCATGGGGCATTTTCCAACGCCGCTTGAGGCGATGGTGAACCTGGGGCGCGACTTGGGTCTTTCGCTGTTTGTGAAGCGCGATGACTGCACGGGCGTCGGGTTTGGCGGCAATAAGATCCGGCAACTGGAATACTATCTGGGCGATGCGCTGGCTGCAGGGGCGGATGTGTTGCTGATCACCGGGGCGGTTCAGTCCAATTTCGTGCGCGCGGCGGCGGCAATGGGCTGCCGTCTTGGGATGGCGTGCCACATTCAGTTGGAGGAACGCGTGCCGGACATCTCGGCGCTGCACCGCACGAATGGCAATGTGCTGCTGGACAATTTGCTGGGCGCGACGCTGCATTCCTACCCCGAGGGCGAAGACGAGGCTGGGGCCGATGCCGCGATTGCGCGCATTGCAGACGCCCTGCGCGAGACAGGCCACACCCCCTATGTCATCCCGCTTGGTGCTGCGAGCAAACCACTGGGGGCGCTGGGATATGTCCGCGCGGCGGTGGAGGTTTTGCCGCAGATCAAGGCGGCAGGTGGTGTGGACGAGATTGTCGTGGCCTCGGGCAGTGCGCTGACCCATGCGGGGCTGCTGCTGGGGCTGCGCTTGGCGGGCGACACAACCCCTGTGCGCGGGATCTGCGTGCGCCGGGATGCGGATGCGCAAGCGGCGCGGGTGCTCAAGCGCGTGGCGGATACGGCGGCGTTGATGGGCGTGGATAGCCCGGTGAGGGTGGCGGATGTGCGGGTGTCGGATGTGGCGCTTGGGCCCGGCTATGGGCAGATGACGGATGGCACAATCGCCGCGATCACGCGCACGGCGCAGGCGGAGGGGCTGTTTCTGGACCCGGTCTATACGGGCAAGGTCATGGCTGGGCTGATTGCACTTGCCGAGGCGGGTGCGTTGGCCGGGGACCGGGTGCTGTTCTGGCACACCGGGGGGCAGCCGGCGCTGTTTGGGTATGGCGATCAGTTTGGATGATGGCCTCGCTTGAGACGGCTCTCGATCCCGCGTATGTTTCGATCAAAACTGCAATCGCTGAGGGATAGTCGCAATGAACAAGTATGTCGTGCTCGTCATTGTCGGGGTATTTGGAACGCTTTTCCTCAGTGTGGGGCTGCGCTACTCACAGGCGGTTTTGTTGTTCGGTGTGGTGGCCGTGGTTTTGGCTCCGGTTATCTTCCACAAGATCGAGAACCTGAGTTCCTCATTGGGCCTTTTCATGGGGCTAGCCTATTTTGCCAGCGCGCCTGCAAAGAAGCTCTTTCAGCTCGATGGCATTCTGGCGGAATTGCCGATGACGCTTGCCTATATGGTGGTGCTGTTTCTGACCGGAGCGGGGTGGAAGCGGGATTGGAGCGTGAAGAAGTAGCGTTCGTTGTCGCCGCACTCTCTTGGTTTCTTGCCTCAGGCACCAAAAAAACGGGCCCGGCGTGAACCGAGCCCGTTTCAAATTTTCTCAGACCAAGCAGCTTACGCGGCGAGACCTAGCTTATAGAGGTGGATCTCGAAGATCGGGTGCGTCTCGGCCCCGACCACGTTCTCCTTGTGGTGACGGTAGACAGAGCGCCAGTAGGGCTGAATGACCACGCCTTCTTCCTGCATGATCGTCTGAATCCGCGCCATCACTTCCGAGCGCTTCGCCGCATCCGCGATGGCGGAGGCTTCTGCCAGAAGGGTGTCGAACTCTTCATTGGCGAACGCGGTCTCGTTCCACGCCACACCGGACTTATAGGCCAGGGTCAGGTTTTGGACGCCGAGGGGGCGGTGGCCCCAATCGGTGGACGAGAACGGATACTTCGCCCAGTCGTTCCAGAAGGTCGATCCCGGCAACACCGTGCGCTTCACTTTGAAGCCCGCGTCACGCAGCTGTGCGGCCAGCGCGTCGGTGGTGTTCTTGCGCCATGTGTCGTCGATGGAGATCAGCTCATGCTCGAAATCGAGCATACCGGCTTCTTCCATCAACGCGCGCGCGCCTTCAGGGTCATAGACCGGTGCGGGCAGCTCGGCATATTCTGGGTGGATCGGGCAGACATGGTGGTTCTCTGCGACCGAGCCCAGACCGTCATAGCCCAGCTCCAGCAGGACCGCGTTATCCGTGGCCATCGCCAAAGCACGACGCACGCGGGCATCAGCATAGGGCTTCATACCATCGGCATCTTCGGCGACCTGGTTGGTGCGCAGCACAACGGAGTTGGCACTGAGGGCCTCAGATTTAGTCCAGCCGATGGTGTCCATGAGACCCACAAACTCGCCCACAGTCTCGTAGACCATGTCGATTTCATCGGACTCGGCCGCTGCCACATGGGCGGAGCCTTCAACGCCCAGATCAATAAACTCGATCCGGTCAAGGGCAGCACCTTCGCCCCACCAGGTGTGGTCGGTGTTGCGCTCAAGCACGGCTTTCACGCCGACTTCATACTCGACCATTTTGTAGGGGCCGGTGCCGACTTGATTCTGCGCCGGATCACCCGAGAAGCCGTTTTGCACGACAGCCGATGGATAGTCTGAGAACGTCGCCACAAGTGTGATGTCGGGATTGGCGAGGTTCAGAACGATGGTCATGTCATCGACCACTGTCATCGCGCCATCGGCCAATGTGCCAGTCTCAGGATTGATCAGCGCGCTGAGACGCGACGCCATGGAGTTGCCCTCGATGGTCGTGTCGGACCAACGTGTGATGTTGTAGGCCACATCGGCGGAGGTAAACGGCGTGCCGTCATTCCACATGACAGCCGGACGGATGTTCAGCGTGTATTGGGTGGCATCGTCGTTGACTTCCCACGACTCTAGCAGGCGGCCCGAGAACACACCGTCACGGCTGTATTCGATCAGGTATTCCAGCCAACCGCGCGCCACATTGGCAAGCTGTGGCCAGTCAAAGGTGGGCGGATCTTTCAGCGGGCGCACGTCTTGCTGAATGCGCAAGGTGCCGCCTTGGGCCATGTGGCCCGCGGCATGTGCGGGCGCGCTGAGGCCAATCAGGCTATAGGCTGTGGTTGCGGTCACACCAAGTGCGGTGGCCCGGCTCAGGAATTCGCGGCGCGAAAGCGTGCCGTCAAATGTTTCCTGCGCGTAGGCGACAGCTGCTGGATGCACGGGTTGTGCAGTATCGGTCATGAAATGGTCTCTCCGGTTGGTTTTTTAGGCTGGATGTCGGTCGCACGTCTTAAGCGGTGCGGCTTGGATCACGGGTGCCATCGCCCTCGACAGGCGGCATCTGGATCAAAAGTGTCAGTTAGCGACATGGGGTGATTAAACGCGACCCCCTCGCGCGGCGCAACCCGGTTTGTGGGGGTTGGTGATATGACACTTGCGTGACTGGACCTATCGCTCAGGCGCTCTATGCGAGAACGGTCCGATGATTGGAAAGGAAATGCTTATGGTCGTCGTTCTACCCTATGATCTGACGTGGCCTGACGCCTTTCGGCAGGAGGCGTTGGAGCTGCGACGGGCTTTGGGCGACCGGATCGTCGCACTTCACCATATCGGCAGCACCTCGGTGCCGGGGCTTTTGGCCAAGCCGATCATCGACATGCTGCTGGAGGTGTCTGCGCTAGAGGGGCTGGACCGGGGGAACCCTCAGATGCGGGCGCTGGGCTATGAGGTCATGGGGGCGTTTGGGATCGAAGGGCGGCGCTACTTTCGCAAGTCGGACGCTGATGGCGTGCGCACACACCAGATCCACGCGTTTCAAAGTGGGTCGCCGCATCTGCTGCGTCATCTGGCGTTCCGGGACTTCTTGCGGGCCCATCCGGGGGTGGCTGAGGCGTATGGGGCGTTGAAGCTGGAGTTGTTGGGGGTGAGTGGGCAGGCGGGGGCGTATATGGACGGGAAGGACGCGTTCGTGAGGCGGGTTGAGGGGGAGGCGTTGGAGTGGGTGGTCTAGCACATGCCTTGAAAATCACCGCGACATGTGGCATATATTTTGCGACAGATGACGCGAAAGGGCGAGACGATGACCCAAGTTGCACCGAGTGAAAGTGACATAGCGCGAACCTACGCATTGTTAGGGGGCGAAGATACGTTCGCAGCCCCCATTCGAAACAGGCTGGACGCGCATGATCTGTTAGTGGGCGGGCTTCCCACATCGGCCTTGTTATATTTGACCAAGAACGTCTCTTTTCTGAGCAATGTCGATATCCTCGATAAAACCATCGGGATTAGCGTCAGAACCCTGCAACGGCGCAAGAAAAGCCCAAAGGGCAGCAGCTTGAGCGTCGAGCAAAGCAACAGAACCTGGAAATTTGCCGAGGTGCTGGGGCGCGCGACGGAGATACTCGGCTCAAAGCAAGCGGCCGAGACGTGGATGAACACGCCTGCTGTCGGCCTCAGCCAGCGCAAACCGATTGATCTGCTGGCGACGGCTGTGGGTTTGGAGGCAATCGAGACGTATCTGACCCGTATCGAGTACGGGGTTTATGCGTGACGCCACTGCCGCCCCCGCTGGGCACTGGCGATCTGACGTTCTGGCGTATCGACGCCGAAAGATATGCGTCCACATGGCATCAGGGCGAGGGCAGCTTCCGGGTTGGCGGCAGGTGGAACTCGCCGGGTGTGCGGGCGGTTTATACGTCGCTTGATCCGTCCACCGCAGTGCTTGAGGTCGCGGTCCACAAAGGGTTCAGGGTGCTGGATACGCAAGCCCACATCTTGACCCAAGGCCGCATCATCGACCCGGCTCACGTCAAGGTCATTGAGCCCAAGGATGTCCCAAACCCGAACTGGCTTGTCCCGTGCACACCCAACACGAACCAGCAACGGTTCGGCGATGACCTGCTCGCAAGCCACCTATTTGTCTTGCTGCCAAGCGCCGTCTCAAAACATAGCTGGAACCTGATATTTGACGCAACGGCGGTGGTCGCGGCGTATGATTGCGTGCGCCAAGATCGGTTTTCTCTGGACCCTCGTCTGCAAGCCTAGGCGCGCCGTAACAGTTGGGTCACCACACGCCCCCAACGCTTGACCTTCCGCCCCCGCACGACCACCTTCCGCCCGAGCAGCAACCTCGGACCCAAACATGGCCAGCACCCCCAAACCCTTCGCCCCTTTCGAGTGGATGATCGCTTGGCGCTACCTGCGCGCCCGGCGTGCTGAAGGCGGCGTTAGTGTGATGACGTGGATCAGCCTGATTGGCATCACGCTGGCGGTGTTTGCCTTGATCGCGACGCTCGCCGTGCGCTCGGGCTTTCGGCATGAATTTGTCGGCACGATCTTAGGGGCGAACGCCCATATCACCGTCTATACCACCTTGCGCGTGGACGAGAACGGCCAGACGACACGCGCGCTGATCGACTATGAGGACCGCGCCGCGCGCCTTGCCGAATTGCCATTCGTCACCCGCGCGGCCCCCTTGGTGCGCGGCCAAGTCATGACCTCGCTGCGCAGTCGCAATGCAGGGGTGGAAGTCTACGGCATTGCTGAGGCTGACCTGCTGAGCCTACCGGGTATCGTGAACCCCGAACAGGAGTTTGGCTCGCTTGCGCGGTTCTCCGAAGGGGTGTCGATTGGGTCGGGGGTGGCACAGCAGTTGAATGCGGCGGTGGGCGACCGGATCAAGCTGATCAGTCCCGACGGGGTGCGCACCGCATTCGGCACCAGCCCGCGCGTGAAGTCCTATGAGATCGTGCATATCTTCAGCGTTGGGCGCTATGACATTGACCGCACGCGCATCTACATGCCGTTTGACGAGGCGCAGAGCTACTTCAACAGGGGCGGGGCTGCCGACGAGATCGAGGTGATGGTGAGCGACCCCGAGGCGGTGGATGAGCTGTTCCTAGATATCCTGCGCGCCAGTGGGGATGACACGCTGATCTGGACGTGGCGGGATGCGTCGGGGTCGTTCCTGCGTGCCCTCGATATTGAGGACAATGTGATGTTTATCATCCTGTCCATTCTGGTGCTGATTGCCGCGATGAACATTGTGTCGGGCCTGATTATGTTGGTGAAGAACAAGGGCCGCGATGTGGGGATATTGCGGACGATTGGGCTGTCTGAGGGCTCCATCCTGCGGATATTCTTCATCTGCGGCGCGTTTACCGGCATCATCGGGACGGGCTTGGGCGTGATCCTTGGATGCCTGTTCGCGCTCTACATCGATCCGATTTTCTCGTTCGTGAACTATGTGGCGGGCGGGGGCGTTTGGGATCCCTCGATCCGGGGCATCTATGAGTTGCCCGCACGGTTGGAGTTTGACGATGTGATGAGTGCTGTCGCCCTGTCGCTGGGCCTGTCCTTTGTGGTCACGATCTTCCCGGCGCGCCGCGCGGCCCGGATGAACCCGGTGGAGGCGCTGCGCTATGAGTGAGGCTGTGCTCGCGTTACGCGGGATCGAGAAAAGCTACCGTGATGGCGAAATCGCCGTGTTGCGCGGGGCAGATGTGACCTTGCAGCCGGGTGAGGTTGTGGCCTTGGTCGCGCCCTCGGGGGCTGGCAAATCGACCCTGCTGCATATGGCAGGGCTGCTCGATACGCCCGATGCGGGGACCGTGACGCTGGGCGGGGTCGATATGACCGGCCTGCCAGACCGCGCGCGAACTGAAGCGCGTCGCCGTGACATTGGCTTTGTCTACCAGTTCCACCATCTTCTGCCCGAGTTCACCGCCGCTGAGAACCTGATCCTGCCGCAACTGGCCAATGGCATTGGGCGCGCGGAGGCTGAGGCGCGGGCGATGGAATTGCTGAGCGGCGTTGGCATTGGCCCCCGTGCAGGACACCGTCCGGCGGCCCTGTCAGGGGGCGAGCAGCAGCGCGTTGCGATCTGCCGCGCGCTTGCCAATACGCCTAAGTTGCTGTTGGCCGACGAGCCGACGGGGAACCTTGATCCAGATACCTCGGACGTGGCGTTTTGCACGCTAATGAAGCTGGTCCGCGAAACCGGGCTGTCGGCGTTGATTGCGACGCATAATCTGGCGCTGGCCGCGCGGATGGACCGGGTGTTGAAACTGGAGAATGGGGTGCTGGTATGAGTTTTGTTGCCGTCAACGAGATCGAAGCTGTTTGCCAGCGCGCGCTTGAGGCCCATGGGGCGGTGCGTTGGGTGGCGTCGGAAGTTGCGCGCGCCACCGCGCGGGCCGAGCAGATCGGCAACCGGATTTGCGGCCTCGGCTATGTGGAAAGCTATTGCGGCGCGCTGAGCACAGGCCGGGTGGACGGCGCGGCTGAGCCGGTGGTGGAAAGCCTGCGTCCCGGTATGATCCGCGCGGATGCCCGCCAAGGCTTTGCGCAGCCTGCTTTTTCGCGCGCGCTGGAGGCCTTGGCACTGGCGACATCCTCTCAAGGCATCGCGGCGCTGGGCGTGTCGAACTCGCATACCTGCACCTCGCTTGGCTATTTCACCCAGCAGATTGCAGCGCATGGATTGGTGGCGCTTGGCTTCACCAACGCCTCGCCCGTGGTGGCCCCTCCGGGTGGTTTCACCCCCGTGATCGGGACCAATCCGGTCGCGTTCTCGGTGCCGGACGGGCAGGGCGGTGTTGGGCTGCATTTTGATGCGGCGACGTCCAATGTGGCGCTTGGCGCGATTAAAGACGCGAAGGCGGCGGGCGATGCGATCCCGGATACTTGGGCGGTGGGGCCAGACGGCGCGCCGACGACCGATCCGGCAGCGGCGTTGCAAGGCGCTTTGACCTCGCTGGGTGGGGCGAAAGGTTTTGGGTTTGGCCTGATGGCCGAGGTTTTGGCGGCTGGCATGACGGGCTCTGTCAATTCCGTTGATGTGGGCGGCTTGAAGCTGGCCGATGGGCCGCCGCACCGCCTCGGGCAGTTCTATATCGCAATTGATCCCGGCACCTCGCCCGAATTTTTCGCGCGGTTTGGTCGGCTATCGGACGCGGTGACCGCGCAACCCGGCGCGCGGATGCCCGGCACAGCGCGGGGACGGGCTGAGGCGGTTGAGGTGAATGCGAAGGATTGGGCGGTAGTGCGCGCACTTGCCGGAATGTGACATGCTTCGATTGCGAATAAGTCGCAACAGCATTGACTTCTTGCGAATGGTTCTCATATTAAGTCTCAAGACAGGCCCCTCGGCCTTGTTTGACCGGAGACTTGCACGAATGATGACCAACCGCCGCCACCTGCTTGCGCTGACCGCTGCCGCCGCTTTTGCGCTGCCTTTTGGCGCGCAGGCGGAGACCGCCCGGCTGTCGATTGTGGCGACCACGGGCATGATTGCCGATGCCGCGCGCCAAATCGGTGGCGATCTGGTTGAGGTGCGGGCGTTGATGGGGCCGGGCGTGGACCCGCATGCCTACCGCCAAACCCGCACGGATATTGTTGCGATGACACGCGCTGATCTGGTGCTGTGGCACGGCCTTTATCTGGAAGCGCAGATGGAGGATTTCTTTGGCGATCTGGCCGCGCGCACGCAAGTGGTTGCGGTGGCCGAGGCGCTTCCGAAAGACCGTCTGATCGGGCATGAAGATTACGAGGGCCGCTATGATCCGCACGTCTGGATGGACCCGGAATTGTGGGCGCTTGTGGTGGCCGAGACCCGCGATACGCTGATCGAACTGCGCCCGGATGCAGCGGACACATTCACCGCCAATGCCGCAGCCCACATGGCTGACATCGCCCGCCTTGGCACCTATTCTGCTGCCGCCTTGGACAGTGTGCCAGACGCGTCGCGCGTGCTGATCTCGGCCCATGATGCGTTTGGGTATTTTGGGCAGGCTTACGGGTTTGAGGTGCTTGGTATCCAAGGAATTTCCACGGAATCTGAGGCCGGGTTGGCGCGCATTGCCAAACTTGTTGACCTGCTTGTGGACCGCCAGATCGGTGCGGTGTTTGTCGAAAGCTCCGTCTCGGATCGCAATGTGCGCGCCTTGATCGAGGGGGCAGCCGCGAAGGGCCACGAGGTCCGCATCGGCGGCGAGCTATACTCCGACGCGATGGGCCCCGATGGCACCTATGAAGGCACCTGGATTGGCATGATTGATCACAACGTCACGACGCTGACGGCCGCCCTTGGTGGCGATGCCCCGGCGCGCGGCATGGATGGCCGTTTGGCCGCCGGAATGTAAGGAGAGACTGATTTGGCCCCCCTGAACTTAGCCTCAAACGATGGTGTGCGCACCGCCTCCGAAGACCTGTCGGCCCTGCCGCTGGCCATTCGCGGCCTCAGCGTCACATACGGGCAGACCCCTGCGGTGTTCTCGCTGGATGCGAGCTTTGAGGCGGGCGCATTGACCGCCATCGTCGGGCCGAACGGGGCGGGCAAGTCGACGCTTCTGAAAGCCGCTCTGGGGATCGTGCCGAAGGTTTCGGGACAGATCACCGTGTTTGGCCGTCCCTTGGCCGAGGCGCGCGGACGGATTGCATACGTGCCGCAACGCGCCTCGATTGACTGGGAGTTTCCCGCGCGCGTTATCGATGTTGTGCTCATGGGGCTTTACGCTGATTTGGGTTTGCTGGGCCGGATGCGGCGCGCGCACCGCGACCGCGCGATGGCCTGTCTTGAGCGCGTCGGGATGGAGAATTTTGCCAACCGCCAGATCGGGCAATTGTCCGGTGGGCAGCAGCAACGTGTGTTCCTCGCGCGGGCTTTGGCGCAAAACGCGGACCTATACCTGCTGGACGAGCCGTTTGCCGGTGTCGATGCAGCGACCGAGCGCGCGATTATCGAGGTGCTGAAAGCGCTGAAATCTGAGGGCAAAACCGTGGTTGCGGTCCACCATGATCTGGCGACCGTGCCGGAGTATTTCGACCGGGTGATGATCGTGAATGTGCGCAAGATTGCCGAAGGCCCCGTGGCCGACGCGTTTACCCGCGCGGCGCTGCAAGCTGCATATGGTGGACGCTTGGCGACCGCGCAGATGGACGGGCTGGGTCAGGCGGCAGGCTAGACCATGACCGCATTGATCGAGGCGTTAACCCTATCGCTGGGCTATAATGCGGCGCTCGTCGCCGTGGGTGCCGGGCTTCTGGGCATCGCATCGGGCGTCACGGGCAGCTTTTTGTTTTTGCGCAAACGCGCGCTGGTCTCAGACGCTATTTCGCACGCGACCTTGCCGGGTGTGGCGCTGGCTTTCCTTATAATGGTGGCGCTTGGCGGCGATGGACGGTCGCTGATCGGCTTGCTGCTTGGCTCCGCGCTCAGCGCATGGACGGGGCTTTTATGCGTGCAAGCGCTGGTCAAGCACACGCGCTTGGCCGAGGACGCCGCGATTGGTGCGGTCTTGTCGGTGTTCTTCGGCTTTGGTGTGGTTCTGTTAACCGTGATCCAGACGATGCCTGCGGGGCGCTCGGCAGGCCTTGAGGGGATGTTGCTGGGTGCGACCGCAGGGATGCTGTGGTCTGAGGCCGTCACAATCGGCGTTGGCGGCGTGCTGGCTTTGGCGCTGGTCGCACTGCTTTACCGCCCCATGATCCAAGTTGCGTTTGATCCGGGATTTGCCGCCGCAAGGGGCCTGAACGTGGGCCGTATTGACTTGGCGATGATGGGACTGGTCATGGCCGTGACGGTCGTGGGCCTGAAGGTCGTTGGCTTGATATTGATCGTGGCGCTTTTGATCATCCCGCCGGTTGCGGCCCGGTTCTGGACTGAGCGTGCGGACCGCCTTGTGCTGCTCGCGGGACTGTTCGGGGGTATCTCGGGCTATGTGGGTGCTGCGCTTTCGGCCACCGCGCCGGACCTGCCCACCGGGCCGATTATCGTGCTGGTCGCGTTCGCGCTGTTCGTCGCCTCGCTGATCGCAGCGCCCGCACGCGGGCTTCTGGCCGCAGCCATCGGCCAACGCAAATTCCAACGTAGGGTGCATCTGCGCCAAGGGCTCTTGGCGCTGGCGCAAGGGCAGGTGATTTACGAGCCGTTTACCTTGCGCCTGCTCGTGCGCGAAGGCTGGGCGCGCGCAGACGGCGTGGCAACCGAGGCCGGAGCCGGGGTCGCCGCCAAGGCCCTGCTGGACGAGCAGCGCTGGCAGGTCGCCCGTGCGCTGGAGGCCCATGAAGATGTGACCGCGCGCCATGATGGCTTGGGCGATATTGACGAGGTTTTGACCCGCGATCAGATCGCCGAGATCGACCGCCATCTTGCAAAACCTACCGAGGTGACGCCATGAACGGTGCCGAATTCGTGCCCCTATCGCTGACACCAATCCTGATCGGCGTGTTCGCCGCGATTGCCTGCGCGCTTCCGGGCAACTTTCTGGTGCTGCGCCGCCAAGCCTTGATCGGTGACGCGATCAGCCACGTGGTTTTGCCGGGCATCGTGGTCGCGTTTCTGATCTCAGGGTCGGTCACCGCAGGCGCGATGATGCTGGGCGCAGGCGGGGCCGCTTTGGTGTCGGTCGTGCTGATCGAGATGGTGCGCAGGCTTGGCAAGATAGAGCCCGGTGCGGCCATGGGCGTGGTCTTCACTGCGATGTTCGCGGGCGGGGTGTTGCTGCTGGAACGCTCGGACACATCCTCGGTGCATCTGGACGTGGAACACGCGCTTATGGGCAACCTAGAGAGCCTGATCTGGCTTGACGCGCGCGGATGGGGATCGCTGTTTGATCCCGCCGCACTTGCGGGTCTGCCGGTCGAGTTGCCGCGCCTCGCGCTGGCCGTTGTGGTCCTTGCGGCCTTGATGTTCATCTTCTGGCGCCCGCTGAAAATCTCGACATTCGATCCGGGCTTTGCGCAAGGGATTGGCCTGCCGGTGGGCGCGATTGGCCTTGGCCTTGTGGTCGCGTCAGCGCTGGCGGCGGTTGCGGCGTTTGACGCAGTCGGCTCTATTATTGTGATCGCCATGTTCATCTGCCCGCCTGCTGCAGCGCGGCTCATGACCAACCAGCTAGAGCACCAAATCGCCTATAGCGTCGCCTTTGCAACCCTGAGCGCTGTGCTGGGCTATGTGTTCGCGGGCTACGGGCCATTGTGGTTTGGGGCGCAGAATGCGGTCAGCGCGGCGGGCATGATCGCCACCGTGTCGGGGGTCATTCTGGCGCTGACAGCCGTATTTGGGCCGCACCGTAAAGGCGCAGTGGGGCAAGCCTAGTCGTAGTAAATCTCGGTATCGCCGAGATCGACATTGGAGGCCGCGCAGATGTCGATGGAGATCGGCTCGTCAACAACCTCAGTGTCGTCAGCGCCAAGCCATCCTGCGGCGAAAACCTGATCAGGACGTTGCCCTCGGTGTCATTATGGAGGGTGAAATAACCCTCGGACCCGGTGCCTTGGGCGAGTGCGGGTGTGGCCAACTAAGCCGTTGAAACTGCTGCAATCGAAATGAAGCGGGATACAAAGTCAAGCATGGAAATCCTCGTCTTTGCAGCACTCAGGCCGCCTCTGAGCGGCGACGCGCGCTACCGGGCTCGCCCGCGCAAGGCTTGTCACGGGCTCGGCGCAGGCGCAGGCTGGCGCCACATCCCTTGCCTGAGACCTGCACATGCCCCGCATCATTACCGTCACGCTCAACCCCGCGCTCGATCTGTCGACCGAGACGGCACGGGTCACGCCCGGCATCAAGCTGCGCTGCGAGCCTCCGCGCGCTGACCCCGGCGGCGGCGGCGTCAATGTCAGCCGCGCGATCTTAAAACTGGGGGGCGAGAGCCTGTGCGCGGTGGCCGCTGGGGGGGCCGCTGGCGCGACGTTGTTGGCGCTTCTGGAGGCCGAGGGGTTGCAGGCCCGCGACCTTGGCCTTGCCCTGCCCACCCGCGAAAGCCTGTCGGTGATCGAGCAGGCATCGGGCGCGCAATACCGCTTCGTCATGCCCGGACCTGTCTGGGGGGAGGAGCATGTGGCGCAGGCCTTGGCCAGGATCGAGGGCTGGTGCGCGCCGGGCGATCTGCTGGTGCCCTCGGGCAGCTTGCCGCCGGGGGTGCCTGCGGATGTGTTCCTCGATCTGAATGAAAGGCTGGCGGCGCGCGGGGTGCGGATGGTTTTGGATACGTCCGGCGAGGCCTTGGCGGCGGCGGTGGCGCGCGGCGGATTGTTCGCGCTGCGGATGGACGATGTGGAGGCCGACGGTTTGGCGGGCGCGGTCTTGGCGGATGTGGCGGCGACGGCGCGGTTCGCGGCCAGTTTGGTGGCCAAAGGCGTGGCTGAGATCGTGCAAGTTGCGAGGGGGTCCGAAGGCACGGTCTTGGCTACTGCTTCGGGGCGTTGGCACTGCGTGCCGCCTGCGGTTGAGGTGGTCAGTGCGGTCGGGGCCGGGGACAGCCATGTGGGCGGGTTCGTGCTGGGTTTGGCGCGCGGATTATCTACGGTGGACGCCTGCGTGCAAGGGGTTGCGGCGGCGGCAAGTGCTGTCGGGACGCCGGGGACGGAATTGTGCGAGCGCGAGGCGGTGGAGCGGTTGGTGGGGGGCGTTGTGGTGCGGGAGGTTGTGGCGGGTTGAAACCCCGCCCTACGGGTGGCGCGCGTTTGTGGGGGGCTTTAGGCCACCGAACGGCACGACACTTATAACCCCAACACCGCTCGCAGCTTCTCGTTTGCGCGTGTCTGCCACCCGCGCCCGTCGGATTTCAATCGCTCGACGACATCGCGGTCTAGATACATCGTCACACGTTGCTTGCGGCCATCCTCAGGCATAGGAGGGCGGCCAAGTTTACCGTGTTTTTGTAGGGTTTCCGCCAGTTCCGGGATCTCGAGGGATGGCTTGGCCTCTTTGAACCATGCGGCGTCCAGCTCCAAGGCTTCACCATCTTCATCGATGTAACTCTTGCGCTTCTTCATAGGCTTTCCTTTCGCGCGTATTGGCTTTGCGAAGACTGATCAGACGCCGATTGCCCGCGCGTTCCGTCCAGACCGCAACATGCAAACTCCCGCCGATGTTACCCACAGAGATATATCGCGCTTCGCCATAGGCTCGCCTGCGATCGATGCGTGTAACCGACAACGACCAATCGAAATCTCCCATCGCGGCAAAGTCGATACCGCGTGCTTCGAGCGTCTTGCGCCTTTTATCTTCATCCCATTCCAGCATTAATATGCATATAAAAAGGGATTGGTTCAAGAAGTGTTAAGAAAGCGCAATTTAGTGTGCGGAAAGGTCGAAGTTAGCGCGAGCGTGCCTGCCTAAACATCCAACTCCTCCACAAACCGTGCATTTGCCTGAATATACTCAAACCGCTTCTCAGGCTTTTTTCCCATAAGCCGCTCGACCAGATCGCCGGTCTCGCCGGGCTCGTCCTCGTCGATGCTGACCCGGATCAGCTTGCGCGTCGCGGGGTTCATGGTCGTGTCTTTGAGGTCTTTTGCGTCCATCTCGCCCAGACCCTTAAACCGCGACACGTCGATTTTACCCTTTCCACCCAAACCCTTATCCATCCACTTTTCACGCTCGGCCTCATCAAGGCAGTAGACGCGTTTGGCACCTTGGGTCAGCCGGAACAGCGGCGGGCAGGCCAGATAGAGGTGACCGTGGTCGATCATGGGCCGCATCTGAGTGAAGAAAAATGTCATCAAAAGCGCTGCAATATGGGCCCCGTCCACGTCCGCATCGGTCATGATGATAACCTTATCGTAACGAAGGTCTTCCACATTGAAGCGTGACCCGAGGCCGACGCCCAGGGCTTGGGTCAGATCGCTAATCTCTTGGTTTGACCCCAGTTTGGAGGAGGCTGCCCCCAGAACATTCAAAATCTTACCCCGAAGCGGCAGCAGCGCTTGGGTCTTTCGGTCCCGCGCCATCTTGGCCGATCCGCCTGCGCTGTCACCCTCGACGATGAACAACTCGGTGCCCGCCCGGTTGGTGGCCGAGCAGTCCACAAGCTTGCCCGGAAGGCGCAGGCGCTTGGTCGCTGACTTGCGAGCGGTTTCTTTCTCCGCCCGGCGTCGAAGGCGTTCTTCGGCCTTCAGCACCATATAGTCGAGGATAGCACCTGCGGATTTCGTGTTTGCCGCCAGCCAATTGTCGAAGTGGTCGCGCACCGCCCCTTCAACCATGCGCGCGGCTTCCGTGGTGGCGAGGCGGTCTTTGGTTTGGCCGACAAATTCCGGCTCGCGGATGAAGCACGACACCAGCGCCGTGCCGCCGCCCATGATGTCGTCGCGGGTGATTTGGGCGGCTTTGCGGTTATTGACCAACTCGCCGTAGGCCTTCAGGCCCTTGAGGATCGCGACCCAAAACCCGCCCTCATGGGTGCCGCCTTCGGGCGTTGGAATGGTGTTGCAATAGCTCTGGATTGTGCCGTCGCGCGCGGGCGTCCAGTTGATCGCCCACTCGACCGAGCCGGGGACGCTAAACTTCTCGGAAAACTCGACCTTTCCGGCAAAGGGCTGGTCGGCATAGGTCGCGGCCCCTGCGAGGGTTTCTTTGAGGTAGTCGGATAGGCCGCCGGGGAAGTGAAACACCGCCTCGATCGGGGTTTGGCCGTCATCAATGGCGCTTTTCCAGCGGATCTCGACGCCCGAGAACAGATAAGCTTTGGAGCGCGCCATCTTCAACAGGCGCGCGGGTTTCAACCGCAAAGGGCCGAAGATGTCAGGATCGGGGTGGAAGGTCACCGTGGTGCCGCGCCGATTTGGGGCAGGGCCAACCTTGGCGATGGGGCCTTGGGGCAGACCGCGCGAGAACTCTTGGGCGTATAGCTCGCGGTTGCGCGCAACCTCGATGCGCACATGATCTGACAGCGCGTTGACGACGGAGATGCCGACGCCGTGCAAACCGCCCGAGGTCTGGTAGGCCTTACCGTCGAACTTGCCGCCCGCATGCAGCGTGCACAAGATCACCTCAAGCGCACTTTTGCCGGGGAATTTGGGGTGCGGATCGACCGGGATGCCGCGTCCGTTGTCGCGGATGGTGCAGGAGCCGTCGGCAAGCAGCTCAATCTCGATCCGGCTGGCGTGGCCCGCGACCGCCTCGTCCATGGAGTTGTCGAGGACTTCCGCCACTAGGTGATGGAGCGCACGCTCGTCGGTGCCGCCGATATACATGCCGGGGCGTTTGCGAACGGGCTCTAGCCCTTCGAGCACCTCGATGGAGGAGGCGTCATAGGTTTCGGGGGTTGCCCCGCCGGAAAGAAGGTCGTCGGCCATGGCTGCTGCTCATTTTTGCTTGGTTTGAGCCATTAGAGCAGGATTGCGCGAGGCCGGGAAGGGGGAGGGGCGAGTTGTCCACAGGCGATCACTGCGGTGGATCAAACAGATCAGCGCTTGCCTGTCGAAAAATGCCATCAAGGCCGAGAAGCATCGAAGCGGGGGTGATCCCCATCAAACGGAGGCGCTTGCGGACGCCCGTCGCGGCAACCTCGAACAGTTTGAGTAGTTTGCAATTATGATGTCGTTCAATTTGCTGGATAAAGCCTTCGATGTTCACAAGATTGCTGGCGGTCAAGACGCCATATTGTGGTTCCAGTCGAGGCTATCGCGATCCCGCCGCTTATAGATCGTCTGCTCGTTTGGCTTGAAGACGATTCACTCGTATTTGTCTGACCCTCTGCACCACCGGACCGTTCGGCCAGACCCGATCTTGCCATGAAGATGAGGCTCGCCGAGGGCGGTCTGTGATCATCCGGGATGGAGCAGATACGGACCTCACAGCCGAATTCGATCAGCTCGTCGCCGCTGGCAAAGAGAAAAAGTCGCTACCGCCGCGGTTACGCGAATGCTGCTTGTCCTTGCAAACGCACTATTACGTGATCAACGGATGTGGAGCGAAAATCAGAGTTAAAAAAGACCCCCTCTCGGGAGCCTTTTTCTTGTGCGTCTTTGGTCGTTCGGCGCGCAGGCCCGACCCTACGCTGCCTTCGCGGCGGGCGCGAAGCGTTTGTAGAACCGTTGGCTTTTGCCGGCCATTTCGCGCAGCAGGGCGGGGCAGGTGAAGCGCTCCCCGTAGGTTTTGGTTAACGCATCGCAGCGCTCGGCCGCATAGGGTGTGCCGAGCATGTCGAGCCAGCTGAACGGACCGCCCGACCATGGCGCGAACCCCCACCCGAGGATGGCACCGACATCGCCCTCGCGGATATCCATGAGCACCCCGTCTTCCAGCGCGCGCACGGCCTCTAGGACTTGGGCGAACAGCAGGCGGTGTTGGACCTCGATCAGATCGGGTTGGTCCTCGGCCACGGGGTATTTGGTGGCCAAACCAGACCAAAGCCCCGTGCGCTTGCCCTTCTCGTCATACTCGTAGAACCCCGCACCAACCTTCTTGCCGAGGCGGTTCTCGTCGGCCATCCAGAAGATCACCTCGTCCACAGCACCGTCGGGATAGGCATCGCCCATCGCGGCTTTGGTGGCCTTGGCGATCTTGACGCCCAGATCGATGGAGGTCTCGTCCACAAGCTGAAGCGGACCCAAAGGCATGCCGACCAGCTTGGCGGCGTTCTCGATCAGCGACGGCGACACGCCCTCGGCAACCATGCGGATCCCCTCGTTGATATAGGGGATGATGCAGCGGTTGGCGTAGAAGAAGCGCGCGTCGTTAACCACGATGGGCGTCTTGCGGATCTGGCGCACGAAGTCGAGCGCTTTGGCCGTGGCCCGGTCCCCGGTTCGCGCGCCCTTGATGATTTCGACCAGCAGCATCTTGTCGACGGGCGAGAAGAAGTGGATGCCGATGAACTGCTCGGGCCTCGCGCTGGCCTTGGCCAACTCGCTGATCGGCAGGGTGGAGGTGTTGGTGGCGAAGATGGTGTCCTCGCCCACGACCGCCTCGACGGCTTTGGTGACGGTGGCCTTGATGGCGGGATCCTCGAAGACGGCCTCGACAATCAGATCGCAGCTTTTGAGGGCTTGGTAGTCGGTTGTGGCCTCGATCAAGCTCAGCAACGCCTCTTTCTTCTCGGGGGTGGAGCGCTTGCGGCTAATGGCTTTGTCCAAGAGCGCTTCGGAATACGCCTTGCCCTTGTCGGCCGCGGCTTGTTGTTGGTCGAGCAGCACAACCTCGATGCCCGCCTTGGCCGACACATAGGCAATGCCCGCGCCCATCATGCCTGCGCCCAAGATTCCGACCTTTTTGACGGCTTGGCTGGGCACATCTGCGGGGCGCACGGCCCCTTTTTCGAGCGCGGTTTTATTGATGAACAGCGAGCGGATCATGGCGCTAGACGACGGATTCACGAGGACGGAAGTGAAGTAGCGCGCCTCGATCGTCAGCGCTGTGTCGAAGGGGACGAGTGCGCCCTCGTAGGCCGCAGACAACAGCGCCTTGGCCGCTGGATAGACACCCCAAGTGTTGGCGTGGACCATGGCGGATGCGCCCACATAGGTCATGAAACCAGCGGGGTGATAGGGTGCGCCGCCGGGCATTTTGTAGCCCTTCTGGTCCCACGGCTTGACGAGATCGGCGTCTGTGGCTTGCAAAACCCAAGCGCGCGCGGCGGCGATTGGGTCTTCGACGACCTCGTCAATCAGGCCAGCGGCTTTGGCTTTGGCGGGCTCGAGCGTCTTGCCTTCCAGCAGGTAGGGGCTGGCGACCATTGCGCCCATTTTGCGCACAAGCCGGGTCGTGCCGCCTGCGCCGGGGAAGATGCCGACGAGGATTTCGGGCAACCCGATCTTGGCCTTCGGGTTGGGGGCCGCAAAGATGCGGTGCGTGGCCAAGGGGATCTCGTAGCCGATGCCGAGGCCAGTGCCGGGCATGGCGGTGGCAATGGGCTTGCCGCCTTTGAGGGTCTTGGGGTCCATCCCGGCGCGTTCGATCTTACGCAAGATGCGGTGGCCGTTCATGATGAAATCAAATGTGGCCTGCTCAGGCTCGGCACCGCCTTCGGCAGCGACTGCTGCCAGCACGTTCAGGTCCATTCCAGCGGCGAAATCAGCCTTACCGGAGGTGATCACGATGCCCTTGACCGCGTCGTCGGCAAGGCAGTCGTCGAGCATGTCTTCGACAAGGCTGAACGCCTCGCGGGTCAGCACGTTCATCGGGCGACCGGGGCAGTCCCATGTGATGATTGCGGCGCCATCTGCATGTTTTTCGAGTGTGAAATCAGTCATTTACTTAGCTCCCTGAAAGGGTGTGCCGTCCCAGTGCGAGAAGATCGGACCTGCGTCCGTGACCTTCACATGGAGATCGACATCGGAATATGTGGCTTCTTCGTTTGGCATCTTGCTGCCGATCACGAGGAATTTGGCGGGGGCCGCGCTGCGGTTTTCGAAGCAGTGGCCATTGGGTGTGTTGGCGGGAAAGGCGGCGCAGTCGCCGGGGGTCATTTCGGTAGCACCTTCATCTTCGATCAGATGACAAGTGCCGCTTGTGACCATGACAAACTCGTCTTCCTTAAGGTGCCAGTGGCGCAGGCTCGACGTCGCGCCCGGCTCTAGCGTAACTAGGTTTACGCCGAACTGGGTCAGCCCGCCCGCCTGTCCCAAACGCAAGGACGACCGTCCGGTCATCATTTCGTTGTAGGGGGCAGGGTAGATCGAGCCGGATTTAACCGGGACGGTGGCGAGGTCGATTTTAGGCATGAGCGGGTGCTCCTTCTTCGATGATTTCGCCCTGAGCGCCCTTCAGCTGCCATGACCCATCGGCAGCGCGGGCTCGGGTTTGGCCGAGATCTGGGTAGTGGACCGCGTCCTGTGCCGCGCGGGTTCCAACGACGAGAACGCGGGCTGGGTGACCCGAGCGGTTCTCAACCCGGTGGGCGTTGGCAACATTGGCGGGCCAAGCAACGGCGTCACCGGGCGCGAGCGGGGTTTCACCGTCGGTTTCCACCAATGTGACCGCGCCAGCTAGCACGTAGAGGAACTCGTCCTCGGTTTCATGCCAATGGCGTTGCGAGGAGGCTGAGCCTGGTGCTAGCTCTTCAATCGCGGCCCCAAATTGCTTCAGACCGCCCGCATCGCCCACGGCCCAGCGACGGGCGGCCCCAAGGGGATCGTCCGCGCCGTAAACTTGGCTAGGGGCCGAGGTGAGGTCGAGTTTGGGCATCAGACCCGCTCGATAATCGTGGCGGCACCCATCCCGGACGCGACGCATAACGTCGCGAGGCCTGTGCCTTTACCAGTGCGCTCTAGCTCGTCCAGCAGCGTCCCGAGAATGATCGCGCCGGTTGCCCCCAAAGGGTGACCCATCGCGATGGACCCGCCGTTTGGATTGACCTTAGCGTGGTCCACATCGAAGGCCTGCATGAAGCGCAGAACGACGGAGCTGAACGCCTCATTGACCTCGAACAGGTCGATGTCGTTGATGCTCATCCCTGAGTCATCGAGGATTTTCTGGGTCGCAGGCACAGGCCCCGTCAGCATGATCGTCGGATCGGTGCCGATCTTGCAGGTGGCGCGGATGATGGCGCGGGGTTTTAGGCCGTGGGCCTCGCCGAACTCTTTGTTGCCAATCAGAATTCCGGCTGATCCGTCCACGATCCCGGACGAGTTGCCCGCATGGTGGATGTGGTTAATCCGCTCCAAGTGTGGGTAGCGCATCAGGGCAATTTTGTCGAAACCGGGCATGCTTTCGCCCATGTCCTTGAAGCTGGCCTTGAGCGCGCCGAGCGACTGCATATCGGTGCCTGGCCGCATGAATTCGTCGTGGTCCAGGATCGGCAAGCCGTTGATATCGCGCACAGTGATGACCGATTTGGCAAAGCGGTTGTCTGCCCATGCGGCGGCGGCGCGGTTCTGGGACTCGACGGCGAGCGCGTCGGCATCGTCGCGCGAAAAGCCATATTCGGTGGCGATGATATCGGCGGAGATGCCTTGCGGCACAAAATAGGTCTTCATCGCAATCGATGGATCAACGGCAATTGCGGCCCCGTCGCTGCCCATCGGCACGCGGCCCATCATTTCGACCCCGCCCGCGATATAGGCTTGGCCTGCGCCACCCTTGATCTGGTTGGCGGCGATGTTGACGGCTTCCAATCCGCTCGCACAGAAGCGGTTGATCGACAGGCCGGGAATGGATTGATCGAGGTCGGAGGCCAGCACTGCGGTGCGCGCGAGGCACCCGCCTTGCTCGGCCACTTGGGTGGCGTTGCCCCAGATGACGTCCTCGACCGCGTGGCCTTCCAGACCGTTGCGTTCTTTGAGGGCGTTCAGGACGACGGCGGACAGGCGCGCAGAGGTCACCTCATGCAGGCTGCCATCCTTGCGGCCCTTGCCACGGGGGGTGCGGACGGTGTCGTAGATATAGGCGTCGGTCATGTTAGCTCCGATTGTCTTTGCCCACGGTCGGCGCGGGCAGCAGGTCATAGGGGTGTTTCCAGCCGGGGGTCTCGCTGAGGCGGGTCAGCCAAGCGTCGATGGCGGGGAAGGCGGTGCGGTCAAAGCCGAACGGCTCGGGGTAATAGAGGTAGCCCGCGCAGGAGATGTCGGCGGTGGTCAGGGCATCGGTGGCGATCCAGTCGCGCCCCTTAAGGTGGTCGTTGAGCACGGTGTAGGTGGCGGCAAGACGGCCTTTGGTGAAGGCGATGACCTCCTGCGGGCGCTTTTCTTCGGGCAGGAAGTTCATCAAGAACCGCAGCATGCCCGCTTGCGAGCTGAGCTTGTGGTTGTCCCAAAGCGTCCAGCGCAGAACCTCGCGGCGGGCCTCGGGCGTATCACCTGTCAGCTTGCCCGTCAGGGCGGTGATGTAGTCTTGGATCGCGCCCGATTGGGTCAGGCGGTAGTCGGTATCGGTGTCGATTAGAACCGGGGCCTCGCCCATAGGATTGATGTCGCGCTTGTAGGTGTCCGAGCGCGTCTCGCCGCCGAAAAAATCCATGGGCACGGCTTGCCAAGGCAGGCCCGACAGTTCCAACGTGAGGGCCGCCTTGTAGCAATTACCGCTTTCGCCGAAGCAATAGAGTTTCATCATGTTGAACGCCCCTCCCCGTGGCGTCGGTCGATTGAGTATTTTTCGCAAGAAAGAGGAGCGCGCGCGCCTTGGCTCTTTCTTGCTCTAAATACTCAAAATCCCATCATTTCAGTCGCTCGCCCAACTCAGCCTGAAAAAGCCGTAGCCTGTGCGGGAATGTCTCGTCGTCCATGATGCTATCGAGATGCTCGAAAATAAACGACAGCGCCTCGCCTTCCTCAAGCCCGGAGTCCTGCGCGAAGCGGCGCAGGCGGCGATACCCGTCTTCGGTCATCGCCGCCGGAAAACGTCGTGTCAGGCGCAGGCGCTTGGCCATTAGAAATTGGCCGCCGCAAGTGCCATTACAGGCTCGGATCCGCTCTCGATGCGTGCCAGATGCATCTTGGTCGCGGGCAGTTGGCGGGCCATGTAGTAGCGCGCCGTGGCCAGCTTGGTCTCGTAGAACGCGGTATCCGACGCGCCGTTGTCCAGCGCCAGTTGCGCGGCTTTCGCCATCCGCGCCCACATCAGCGCCAAGCACACATGCCCCATGAGGTGCATGAAGTCGTAGCTTCCCGCCAGCGCGTCATTGGGGTTCTTCATCCCTGTCTGCATGAAATACATGGACGCGGCTTGCAGGTCTTTGGACGCGCCTTTCAAGGGCGTCGTGAATTCGGCCATGGCCGGATCATCTCCATGTTCCTTGCAGAACGCCTTGATCATGTCGAAGAACGCCATCACGTGCTTGCCGCCGTCTTGGGTCAGCTTGCGCCCCACCAGGTCGAGGGCTTGGATGCCGTTGGCCCCTTCATAGATCATCGCAATCCTGGCATCGCGCGCGAACTGAGACATACCCCATTCTTCGATATAGCCGTGGCCGCCGTAGACTTGTTGTGCGCCAATCGCTGACTCAAAACCCTTGTCGGTGCAGAACCCTTTCAGCACGGGGATCATGAGCGACACGAGGCCTTCTGCATCCGCGTCCCCCGCCTTGATCGATCGGTCGATCAGATGTGCGCACCAGTATGAGAACGCGCGCGCCCCTTCGGTGAAGCTTTTCTGGTCCATGAGATTGCGGCGCACATCGGGATGCACGATGATCGGATCGGCTGCCCCATTTGGATTTTTCACGCCCGTGATGTCGCGCCCTTGCAGGCGGTCATTGGCGTAGTCGAGCGCGTTTTGATACGCGGCCTCGGCTTGCGCGTAGCCTTGCACACCCACGCCCAAACGCGCCTCGTTCATCATGGTGAACATCGCGCGCATGCCCTTGTTGGCCTCGCCCAGCAAGTAGCCGGTCGCACCATCATAGTTCATCACGCAAGTGGCGTTGCCGTGCAGACCCATTTTCTCTTCGATCTTGCCGACTGACACGCCGTTGCGCGCCCCAAGCGAGCCGTCCTCGTTCACAAGAAACTTCGGCACGATGAACAGCGAGATACCTTTCACGCCGTCCGGGCTGCCGGGGATCTTGGCCAGCACCAGATGGATGATGTTGTCGGTCAAATCCTGCTCGCCGCCGGAGATGAAAATCTTTTGGCCGGTGATCGCGTAGGTGTCGTCGCCTTGTGGCTCGGCTTTGGTGCGCACCATGCCCATATCGGTGCCTGCATGGGGCTCCGTCAGGTTCATGGTTCCGGCCCAATCGCAGGCCACCATCTTGGGCAGATAGGTCGCCTTCTGCTGCTCGGTCCCGTGGGTGTGGATCGCCGAGTAGGCCCCATGGGTCAGGCCGGGATAGACGTTGAACGCCATGTTGGCGGACATGAATGTCTCCATCACCGCAAAGCCCATTAGCTTCGGCATGCCTTGGCCGCCAAATTCGGGATCGCAATCGAGGCCGGTCCAGCCGCCCTCTTTCATCTTCTCGAGCGCCTCTTTGAAGCCCGTCGGCGTGCGGACAACGCCGTTCTCCAGCGTGCAGCCTTCGGTATCGCCCACGGCGTTCAGGGGTTGCAGCACCTCAGAGGCCAGTTTGCCAGCCTCTTCGATGATTGCGGCGGTGGTGTCTGCGTCCATGTCGTCATAGCCAGGCACGTCGCTGGTGGCGGCGTGCAGGACTTCCTGAAGGATGAACTGCATGTCTTTGGTGGGGGCTGTATAACGTGGCATCTGGTCTTCTCCGTTAAGAGCGTGTGTCTAATCCCGCTTATTTTGCGGCTTTGTTCTGTATCTGGGTGCCCAATACGCGGGCCCCCCAATTCAATTGTTCGCGCAGGTCGGCGATGGCCTCATCAAGTTCTTCGCGTTGGCGCTCCATGTCCGCGAGGCGCGCTTTGGCGATCTCGTAGGTCTTGGACAACTGTGGAATTTGGCTGGCATCGCGGTTGTACATGTCGAGCAGCTGGCGAATTTCTTCGAGCTGAAACCCAAAGCGCTTCCCGCGTAAAATCAGCTTCAGCCGGGCGCGGTCGCGCTTTGTAAACAAGCGTTTTGTGCCGAGACGCTGGGGAAACAGCAGCTCCTTGGCCTCGTAGAACCGCAAGGTTCGAGGCGTAACATCATAGGCGTCGCACATCTCGCGGATGGTCAGCGTGTCTTCGGTCTGATCGGTCATAACGAGTCCAAAGCTAGGGGCCTGAGAGGACGGTTTGCGTGTCTTCAGTATGGATGTGCGGGTTGCGGACCCTACAATCAAGTGTTGCTTTACGTTTACGTCAAGAGACGCTGCGTCATTTGATTGGCCTTGCCTTTGAAGGCGCGCGGGGTGACAGACGCAGTCGTAACTCATGATGATGGACCTGTGCCCCCGATGACTGACGCTCCGATTCCATACCGCAAACGCTTCGCTTTTCTTGCTGGATTTGTGGCAGGCCCCACGGTTGGTTTGCTGCTTCTGGCGGCTTTGGCGCGCTACTTGCCAGACCGGTCGATCTTTCAGGTCATCGGACGCGTGGCCGATAGCGTGGCCCCGCAGTTGCTGGTTGGCGTGGTTGGTCTGGCGCTGGTGATCGCGCTTTTGGGCGCGTGGCGCAGCGGTTTGCTGATCGTGCTCGGCGCGGTTGTGGCGGCAGGCTATATCGGCTGGAAGCATACCGAACGCACGATCGCGCTGGCCCCTGAGGCCTCGGTCGATCTGCGGGTCTTATGGTTCAACATGCTTAACGAGAACTGGCTGCCGCCCGAAGATATTGCTGCCGGTCTGGTCGCCTCGGGCGCGGATGTTGTGGTGCTGGGCGAGGCGGTGAAAATCACCAGCCAGATGCGCGCCTTGCGAGAGGTGTTCCCCTATCAGGTTGGCTGCCAGCAATTTTGCGCAGTGGTGATGTTGTCGAAGTTTCCGCTGGAGGTGACGCGGCAGGGACGTTTGTCCCCGATCTCGCCGGAACGCTATATCCGGGCGCGGGTCGTGACTGAGGCGGGGGAGGTGACCCTGATCGGCTCGCATTTGATAAAGCCGTGGTTTGATCGCCTTTCAACCGACGAGGCGCACCGCCTGAGCCACCGTATCGAGGTTGTCGAAGGCCCGATGGTGCTGGTGGGCGATATGAATGCGGCCCCATGGTCGCGCCGCATGGTGCATCTGCATCTAGACACGGGCCTGCGCTTTGCACCCCTGCCACCTGCCACATGGCCAGCGCAGGCCGGAGCGCTGGGCGTGCCGATTGATCATGTGATGGTCGGGGGCGGGGCGGGCTTTGTCAGCCTGTCGGCGTGGGGGGCCGATATGGGGTCGAACCACCTTGGGCTGCTGGCCGAGATCACGCTGGATGCGCCTCAGCCTCAGCCTCAAGCGTCGGGCAATTGACGCGCAACTTCTTGGCGCAAGCGCTCTAGCTCGTCCACAGTCGCTTCCAATTCCTCTTTCTGCGCAGCGAGGTCTTTAAGCTGGCGATCTGCAAGCTCGACCCATGCCCTGTTCTGCACGTCCGAGCCGTCATTATCGTAAATCATGAGCCATTGCCGGATGTCTTCAAGCGCAAACCCGAACCGCCGCCCGCGCAGGATCAACGTCATGCGCGCGACCTCGCGGGCCGTATACCAGCGCGTGCGACCCTCGCGGACCGGCTGGAGCAACTCGATGTATTCGTAGTAGCGCAAGGTGCGTGGCGTGACATCGAAGCGCGCGCACATCTCCTTGAAGCTGAGGTGCTTCTCGGCCATGGTGCCCTCCCGCAGGCCATGAATGCCTAGGCGTTAGACAACAGCGTTCACGTCAAAGATGCAAGGCCTGCGTCTTGCTGCCCCGCAAAGGATATCCGCGATGAGCCCCGTTATGAACCCAGAGGCGAAAGCCAAGATTGCCCGTCAATTCATCGAGGCGATCCCATTTTCGCGCGCGCTGAACATGAAGCTGGACGAGATCGGCAATGGTTTGGCGGTGATCTCCATGCCCTATGACGCGCGCTTGATCGGTGATCCGACACGCGGCGTGATCCATGGCGGCGCGGTCTCGGCCTTGATGGATACTTGCGGCGGTGCTGCTGTTGTCAGCCATCCCGATAATCCGGGGGCGACCGCGACGATGGACCTGCGGATTGATTATATGCGGGGGGCCACACCCGGCGTGCGGATCGTGGCGCGGGCTGAATGCTATCATATCACCCGCTCGGTCGCTTTTGTGCGCGCAGTGGCGATGAATGAGGGCGAGGACGCTCCGATTGCGACGGCCAATGGCGCGTTCACCGTAGACGCCCCGCGCGCTGTGCAGGAGGGATAAGCCATGCCTCGCCCCGCGCCAGAGTCCGTCCAAGTCATCAAACAACGCCGCGATGCTGCATTGCGCGCCCTCGTCGAAGGCGTGCCCTATATCGGATTTCTTGGGATCGAGGTTGAGCGGCATGGCGACGAACTGACTGCCGTTCTTGGCTACTCAGACCACCTGATCGGCAACCCGGTGCTGCCTGCGATCCATGGCGGCGTGACCGCGTCGTTCCTGGAAGTTACCGCGATTGTCGAGATCAGCTGGGCGATGCTGTGGAATGACTTGGAATCCGGGCGGCTTGATGTCGCCACGCTGACACCAGAGACCTTGCCGCGATTGCCGAAAACGATTGATTTTACCGTTGATTTTCTGCGCACGGGCCTGCCCCGTGACGCTTATGCGCGGGCTCAAGTCACCCGCGCCGGGCGGCGCTACGCGACCGTCAGCGTAGAGGCATGGCAGGACAACCGCGACCGTCCGATTGCGACGGCCAACTGCCATTTCTTGATGCCAACACGTGAAGACGGCTAGCGCGCCCCAAGCCGAGCTGACGCACCGACGCGTTCTGTGGATCGCGCTGCCGATTGTGTTGTCGAATGCGACGGTGCCGATCCTCGGGCTGGTCGACACAGGGGTGATCGGCCAGCTTGGCGAGGCTGCCCCGATTGGCGCGGTGGGCATCGGCGCAATTATTCTGACGGCGATTTACTGGATCTTCGGGTTCCTGCGCATGGGCACGGTGGGTCTTGTGTCCCAAGCGCTGGGCCAGCGGGACCGAGACGAAATGGACGCGCTGCTATCTCGTGTCCTGATGATCGGGTTGAGCGCGGGTGTTGGCCTGATCGCATTGCAAATCCCGATTTTCTGGCTGGCCTTCCAAGTCTCGCCCGCCAGTGCCGAGGTGGAAAGCCTCGCCCAAGACTACATGCAGATCCGGGTGTTTTCCGCGCCTGCTATGATCTCGCTTTACGGCCTGACGGGCTGGCTGATCGCGCAGGAGCGCACGGCGGGTGTGTTGATCATCCAATTGGTGATGAACGGGCTGAATATCGGGCTGAATTTCCTGTTCGTGCTCAGCTTTGGCTGGGGCATTGAAGGTGTGGCGATTGCCAGCTTCATCGCCGAATGGACCGGGTTTGCGATTGCGTTATGGCTGTGCCGCGACGGGTTCGCCTCAGGCGCGTGGAAAGTCTGGACCCGCGTCTTTGACCGCGCGCGCCTGATCCGCATGGCGGTGGTGAACACCGACATTCTGATCCGGTCGGTGCTGTTGCAGGCCGCGTTCGTGTCGTTCCTGTTTCTTGGCGGCGATCTGGGCGACGTGCCGTTGGCGGCCAACCAGATTCTTCTACAGTTCCTCTATATAACGTCATACGCGCTGGACGGCTTCGCCTTCGCGGCTGAGACGCTGGTGGGGCAGGCGTTGGGCGCCAAGCAGCGCGCACGGCTACGGCGCGCGGCGTTTTTGACCAGCCTATGGGGCGTGATCATCGTCGCAATCTTGACCTTCGCGTTCTGGCTGGGGGGACAAGCGCTGGTCGATCTAATGGCCAAATCCCAGGAGGTGCGCGCCGAGGCTGCGATTTACCTGCCATGGATGATCGCAACGCCGCTGCTGGGCGTGGCCGCTTGGATGCTGGACGGCATCTTTATTGGCGCGACGCGCAGTGCGGATATGCGCAACATGATGGCGGTGTCGTTTGTATTTTATCTGATTTGTCTGTGGTTTTTGCTGCCTGCATTCGGCAATCATGGCCTTTGGGCCAGTCTGATCCTGTTTTTCGTAGCGCGCGGTGTCACGCTGGGGCTGCGGTATCCGGCGCTTGAGCGCGGGGCGGATTGATTTAGACGTTTCGAGACGCGTTTGCCTTGTTATGATGGGGCGAGGCAAAGGCAGGACATCCACGTGAAGACACTGGCTGGCGGGACGATTATCTCGCATCGCAATGACGGAATGGGCGCGCGGTTGATCGCGTCGCTGAATGCTGTGCGGATTGCGCGCGATCATGATCTGCCGTGGCATATCTGCTGGACGACCCATGGGCTGACGCGGCCCGAGTTGCGCAATCCCACGGATTTGTTCTCGGATGCTTTTGTCGAAGCACATCTGTCGGATGTGGAGTTGATGCAGCACATCACTGACCGTGTGGTCGATCTGACGACGCTAGAGCCAAGTTTGACGCGCGAGGCGTTCTTGGCGCGCGCCGCCAAAGGCCAGCAGTTCCTGTCTGGCTTGCCGATGGGCGTGGTGGCTTTGCCGTGGGAAGATGCAGACATCGTGCGCTTGGCGCTGCCAAGTTGTCTGGCGGCGTTCGAGTTTTCCGCCCCGGTGCAGGCGATGATGGCTCGGATTGATGACGCGCTGTCGGGTGCGACCCTGACCGCATATCACGTTCGGCGCGGCGATATTATCCACCACTCGGTTGCGTCCAACAAGCTGTGGCCCAGCAAATATATCCCACGCGAATTCTACGAGGCGCATCTGGCGCGCACCCTCGAAGATCCGTCCGCACGGGTGCTGGTGTTTTCCGACACGTCTGAGGAGGTCGCGCGCCTGAAGGCCGTTAGCCCGCAGGTGTCGACCTTCGATGACCTGCTGGGCGCGACTGACCTGACGATGAGCGCGCGTGATTTTCTTGAGCTATACGCCATGTCGCGGTGTCGCCATATCTTCGGGCCGCCCTCCAGCGCGTTCTCGCAAACCGCAGCCCTGATCGGCGGCGGCAGCGTCGAGGCGGTTCAAGACGCGCTGTCACCCGACGATCGCGCCGCTGCGCTGGATGTGCTGACCGACCGGCTTGAGGCGAAATCCGATCTGTTCCTAAACCACGGCGATGTCGGCCAAAGTTTGCACTTTATGATCGAGCATTTGACTGGCAACGGACAGGCGGTGCGCGCGAAGGCGATCATCGACGCTTATGTCGAAGACGGCCTCGACAAGGGTTATGTCTACCGCTTGATGTGCGAGTTAGCCGTGGCCTCGGGCGATGTGGCGGCCTGTCCCGGCATTCGCGATTTGGCCTATGCGCGCCCGGCCTATGTCGAGGACGCGTTGCAGAGCGTGAATTCCTACGCGGCGATGGCGCATCTGGTTGAGGGTGCTGCGGATATGGCGCTGGCGCGCCTGCAAGCCGCCGTCTGGACCCGTCCGCTGGACCCGGTGGTGATGGGGGCGCTGAACCTTGGACGCTCGCTCGGGATCGTGACGCCTGAGACGTATTATCCGTTTGACGCAGACCTCTCGCGCGATCTGCTGGTGCTTTTCCCCAATCAAAACCGCACGCTGAATGATCTGAACGGGTTGGCGGAGGCTGCCCTTGGCGAGGGCCGCGCGCGGCTGGGATACCCGTGGGACGTCACTGTGCGCGACTGGCAATACCTAATGGGCAAGCGGCTTGGGCGGCCATTCACGAACCTGTCGAAGATCAGCAAAGCACGGGCGCATTTTGTTCATACCTTTGCCAAGCAGAAGGCGACCCCTGCGTTTGGCAGCACCATGGGCGTCTATGCGCGCGCGCTGGGCGCATTGTCGCAATCCCTTGATCTGCAACGCCAAGCCAAGGATGCTCAACCCAGCAATGCGCTTTATCGCAAGCGCCTCGCGGATGTGTTTTTCACCCGTAAAAACCCGACCGCGGGCTTTCGTCAACTGAGGATTGCCGCCGAGTTGTCGCGTGCGCATCCGTGCTATGTGGCCGATCTTGCGCACCGCTTGATCCTTGAGGGCGAGAAGGACGAGGGGGCGGAGTTTCTAGAGCAGCTGGTCGAGGTCGAGCATGATTTCGTGGAGATACACTTCCTGAACAGTGAGGTTTTGCGCCGTTTGCCAAGAACGCGCGCGCTGGCGCTGGCGCAGTTGGAACGCGCGATCAGCCATATCCACGGCTCACCCCGGTTGATGCAGGCCCATGCGCGGCTGCTTTTGCAACTTGACCGGGCCGACGACGCCCAAGGGGTCTACGCCAAGATGGTGGCATGGGGCATCGACACCGAGTTGACCCATGTGCAGATTTACCGCGCGTTTACCGGGATTGGGCGTGACGAGGTGGCGCGGGATTTGATCGGGCCAAGCGCGTTTGATTTCGAGACGGTGAAGGCGATGGCCTCGGCCTGAGCTTCTGGGCTTAGCCCTCGTCCTTATCCAGCTTTTGCAACGCGATCTGCGCGCCCAGCACGTCGTGAATGCGCAGGTGGGCGCTTTGCACGCCGACAAACTCGTGCACCGCGCGCAGCACCCCGTCGCCCCACCAACCGCGCCGGTGATAGTCATCCAGCATGATATAGCCGCTCGGCTTGATCTTTTGCCATGCGAGGTCGAGGTCGGTTTTGACGGCCTCATAGGTGTGGTCGCCGTCGATATAGATCAAATCAACCGAAGCATCGTCGAACGTCTTCAGCGCGTTGGCCGAGTAGTCGCGCAGGATTTCGACCTGTCCGGCCTTGATCTGGTCGGAAAAGCGGTTTTTGACGGCATTATATATCTGCTCCATCTGGGCGGCGTTCTTGGCGGTGGTCAGCGCGTCTTCTGCCTCATCCTCGGATGTGGCGATCCACGGGTCCACCAGATACAGCTTCTTGGGCTTCATCGTGCTGAGCAAGACGTTGGAGAACCGCCCCCGCCAGACGCCGATCTCAACGATTGTCTGCACCCCTCCAAGTCGGGCGAGCACGCGCTTTCGGATGCCGTCTTTGCGGTCCATCTTTATCGCGCGCGGGCCTTTTTTCGAGGCGTCCGCCTTTTTGGCATCTGCTGTGTCGGACTTGGCCATGGGGTATCCTTCGGGTTGAGCGCTTGCGGCAGACTGTGCGGTCTTTGCGCGGCTTTGGCCACCACGCAGACGATACGTGCTGCGAAATTGATGTGCTAGAGCAACGCGCGCACCGCCTCGGGCGGGCGGCCAATGACGGCGCGCGACCCTGCGATCACAATAGGCCGCTCGATTAGGATCGGGTGGGCGGTCATGGCCGCAAGCAGGTCAGTATCGGGGCTGGTCTTGGTCAGGCCTGCGTCTTTGAACGCCGCTTCGCCTTTGCGCATCATGGCGATCAGCGGCAGGTCGAGGCTTGCGGCCATGGCCGTGATCTCAGCCGCGCTGGGCGGGTCTTGTAGGTAAAGCCGGATGGTAGGCGTCTGACCCGCCGCCTCGATCAACGCGAGCGTTTGGCGCGATTTGGAGCAGCGCGGATTGTGCCAGATCGTCAGATCACTCATAGCCAGACCTCGGTGCCTGTGCCCACAGCCTCGGCCACATTGGCAAAGCCCTCGGATTTCAGCCTCGCGTCCAGCCCCTCGGCCAGACGCGCCCCCAGCGACAGGCCCTCATAGACCAGCGCCGTATAGAGTTGCACCGCACTCGCGCCCGCCTGGATTTTGGCAAAGGCTTGATCGACGCTGCTGATCCCGCCGACGCCGATCAGCGGAATTTCTGCGCCCAGATGGCGGTGCAGCTTGGCCAGCACACGGGTGGAGCGGATGAACAGCGGCTGACCGGATAGGCCACCGCGCTCCATATGATATGCGCTGCGCAACCCGGTGCGGGCGAGGGTGGTGTTTGTGGTGATGACGGCATCGACCTTCGCGCCCCGTGCGACTGAGGCGATGTCCTCGATTTCCGCATCCGTCAGATCGGGCGCGATTTTCAGGAAGATCGGGATCGGCTTGGCGAGGCTGGCGCGCGCTTGCATCACGCCGTCCAGCAACGCGGCAAGCGCCTCGGCCCCCTGCAAATCGCGCAGCTTCTCGGTGTTGGGGCTGGACACATTGACCGTCGCAAAGTCGATATGCGCGCCGCAGGTGGTCAGGACGCTGGCGAAATCGGCGGCTTTGTCTGCGCTGTCTTTGTTGGCCCCAAGGTTCAGGCCCACGGGAATGCCCGCCGGTTTGGCCGCAAGACGCGCGGCAATTGCGCCAGCCCCTTGGTTATTGAACCCGAACCGATTGATCGCAGCGGCGTCCTCGGTCAGCCGGAACAGGCGTGGCTTGGGGTTGCCGGGTTGCGCGCGCGGGGTGGCGGCACCAACCTCCAGAAATCCGAAGCCCGATTGCATCAGGGGCGTGATGGCCTCGGCGTTCTTGTCGAAGCCTGCGGCGATACCGATGGGGTTTGGCATACTCAAGCCAGCCACAGTCGTCGCCAATCGATCGCTCGTCACCGGGCCCGGTTTTGCGGTCAGCCCAAGGCGCAGACCTTGCAAGGCGAGGCTATGGGCGCGCTCGGGATCAAGGCAGTGCAGGGCGCGCAGGCCGATCTGTTCAAGCGCGCTCATGCCAGTCCGGCGGGAAACTGGTGCGCGCCGTCTTTAAGGGGCAGTGGTTGGCACCACGCCACGTCCTCAAGTCTTAGGGCGCGGAAAAGATGCGGAAACTCGGCCCCACCGCGTGAGACTTCCCATTTCAGCGCCGTGCCCAACGGGTCCGCCTCAACCGCCGCCAGCCAAAGCCCTTCGACGCCCGCGAAATGCTTCTCGGCAGTCTCGGCGGCTTGGGAGGCGGTCGAGAAGTGGATGAACCCATCGGCCAGATCAATCGGCGCGCCTTGGGTCTGGCCCTTGGCCTTCAACTCGTCCCATTCGGGGGTGCGGAAAATCTTGTAAATCAACATGAGGCAGGGATGGCGACAGGGCGGGCGAAGGTCAAGACTGCTGCTTGAAATGCAGGCGTCGCACGGCTTTCGCAGACGTAAGGGAAACAGCCTGCGAATCCGCTTTGACTCGCGCCGCGCGATCCCTAAGCTGCACAATATCAACATCTGGGAGATAACAAAAATGCTGTCACGTTTGCTGGCGTCTTCGACCGCGCTCGCCATTGCCACCGGGTTTTCCGCTGGTATGGCCCAGGCCGAGTACACCCTTCACGTCATTCACATCAATGATCTGCACAGCCGGATCGAGTCGATCAACCGCTTCGATTCGACCTGCTCGGGCGAGGACGAGACCGAGGGCAAGTGCTTTGGCGGTGTTGCGCGGGTCTATACCAAGATCAACGAGCTGCGCGATGCGCTGACCGCTGCGGGCGAGAACGTCATCGTTCTCGATGCAGGCGACCAGTTCCAAGGTTCGCTCATGTACACGACCTTCAAAGGCGCTGTTGAGGCCGAGATGATGGAAGCCATTGGCTTTGACGTCATGGCCGTGGGCAACCACGAATTTGACGATGGCCCTGAAAAGCTGGCCGAGTTCGTCGATGCAGTGTCCTTCCCGGTCATCTCTGGCAACCTCGATCTGTCCTCGTCCAACCTGCTGAATGGCAAAGTGGGCAACCATGTTGTGCTTGAAGTCGGTGGCGAGCGTATCGGCATCATTTCGGCATTGGCTGTCGATACGGTTGAGACGTCGTCGCCCGGCCCGAATGTCGTGTTCCAAGACGAAATCGACAGCCTTGCTGCGGATGTTGCGGCACTGACGGCAGATGGCGTGACCAAGATCATCGCGCTGAACCATGTCGGTTTGAACAAAGACCTCGATATTGCCGCATCCGTACCGGGTCTGGACGCGGTCGTGGGCGGTCATTCGCACACCTATCTGTCGGCCTCCGATCCTGACCGTGCAGGGGCTTATCCAACTTATGCCAGCCAAGCCGATGGCACTTTGGTTCCCGTGGTGCAGGCCTATGCCTATTCCAAATATGTGGGCCATCTTGAGTTGACCTTCGATGATGCGGGCAACCTTCTGTATGCAGGCGGCGACACAATCTTGCTGGACGCAAGTGTTGAGCCGAATGCCGAGATCGCCGCGCGCGTGGCCGAGCTTGCTGGCCCGATCGAGGAGATGAAGGCAGAAGTTGTCGGCAATTCGACCGACGTGATCGAGGGCAGCCGCGATGTCTGCCGTCAGGTGGAATGCGCGATGGGTAACCTCGTGGCTGACGCCATCCTTGACCGGGTTGCCGATCAAGGCGTGACGATTGCGTTCCAAAACGGCGGCGGTCTGCGGGCCTCCATCGATGCGGGCGAGATCACCATGGGTGAAATCCTGTCGGTTCTGCCGTTCCAGAACACACTGGCGACGTTTGAGATTGACGGTGCCGGTGTTGTGGCAGCGCTCGAGAATGGTGTGTCGCGTCTGGAAGACGGTGCGGGTCGGTTCTCGCAAGTCTCGGGTATCAAATACACCTTCGACGTGAATGCCGAAGCCGGCAGCCGCGTCAGCGACGTGATGGTGGCCGATGGCATGGGCGGCTTTAAGCCCGTTGATCTGGAAGCGACCTATCTGGCCGTGACCAACAACTTCATGCGCAAAGGCGGCGACGGCTACGGGATGTTCGCCACGGCGGCCAATGCTTACGACTTCGGTCCGGGCCTTGAGCAGGTTGTGATCGACTATATCGCGGCAAATGGCGGCGATTATGCGCCTTATGTCGATGGTCGCATCACCCGCGTTGAGTAATCTCAGCCGGATCTAGAACACGGGGCGTGCCTTGGCGGGCGCGCCCTTTTCTTATGAGGGGGAGTGGTGATGAAAGCCGTTTGGTACGAGACGTTTGGCGGGTCGGAAGTTTTGAAGGTGGGCGAGATGCCCGATCCGGTGGCGGGACCGGGCGAGGTTCTGGTGCGCATCAAGGCCACCGGTGTGACCCATCGGATGTGAAGCGCCGGGCTGGGGCGCGTCCCGGTGCGGTGATGGAATTCCCACAGGTGATCCCACATTCCGACGGAGCTGGTGTGATCGAGGCGGTTGGAGACGGTGTTGATCCGGCGCGGATCGGAACGCGCGTTTGGCTGTGGAACGCCGCCTGGCAGCGGGCGATTGGCACGGCAGCCGAGTTGGTCGCCTTGCCTGCGCATCAGGCGGTCGATCTGGTGGATGGGGTGTCGTTCGAGGACGCCGCCTGCTTTGGTATTCCGGCGATGACGGCTTGGTATGCGCTGTTTGCACAAGGCCCCATTGACGGCAAAACCGTGCTGGTCACAGGCGGCGCTGGGACCGTTGGGCGCTATGCCTGCCAGATGGCAAAGCTGGGCGGCGCGCGGGTCATCACGACGGTGTCGAGCGCTGAAAAAGGCGTCCACTCGACGACGCAGGACTGGATAAATTACCGCGAAGGGAATGTGACGGCTGCGGTCATGGACCTCACAGACGGTGCAGGCGTTGATCTGATTGTCGATGTGGATTTCGCCGCCAACCAGAGCTTGGCCGTCGATGTTCTGAAACCCAGCGGCACGATTGCGGCCTATGCCTCGGCCAGTGAAATGGTGCCCGCCCTGCAATTCTATCCGCTGATGTTTCGAGACGTGACCCTGCGGATGCTAATCGTCTACCAGATTGACCTCCAGACGCACCAACAGGGCGCTGCACAACTGGCGACGTGGTTGGAGGCGGGCGCATTGTCCCATGCAGCCGTGGTGATGGATGGGTTGGACCGGATGGCGGCGGCCCATGATCTGGTGGCCTCGGGCGACAAGTTGGGCACGGTTGTGGTAACACTCTAGGCCATGTGCGGACGCTATGCCCTGACCTTGCCCCACGAGGCGATGACGCAGCTTTTCGCGGCGACCCCGGCCAATAATCTGCCCGTGGGTCCGCGCTATAACGTCTGTCCCACGCAGCCTGTGCCGGTTGTCACCAGCTTGGACGGCACGCGGCACTTGCGCCCGATGCGCTGGGGGTTCTTGCCGCATTGGTATGCCTCTCCAACGGACGGACCGCTTTTGATCAATGCGCGGGCTGAGACGATTGCCGAGAAACCAGCGTTTCGCGCCGCCTGCCGGGAACGTCGCTGCTTGGTGCCCGCGACGGGGTTTTATGAATGGACCAAGGACGGCGAGGGCAACCGCCTGCCGTGGTATTTCCACGATCCATCCGGCGCGCCGTTGGTCTTTGCAGGGATTTGGCAGGATTGGGAGAAAGATGGGCAGGCGCTGACGACTTGCGCAATCGTCTCGACTGCCGCGGGGCCGACGATGGCGCAGGTCCATCACCGCGAGCCTGTGACGCTGGCGCCGGAGCAATGGGGTTTGTGGCTCGGTGAGGAGGGCAAAGGGGCGGCGCGCTTAATGCAGGCCGCACCCGAGACGCGGATCGCGCGGTATCGCGTGGACCGCAAGGTGAACTCCAACCGCGCGGAGGGGCCTGAGTTGATCGAGCCTTACGAGGACGACGCCGAAGCCAGCTAAGGCGCTGCATAAAAAAACCGCCCCCGGGGGAGGACCGGGGACGGGTGGTACAGTCTTCGGGAGAAACTGGTTTGGCTTAAAGCGAGGCGTAAAGCACGAACGGGAAGCCGCTATCGGTGCCAGCGGTGGCAAGCGTTACGCCTGCGGTCAGGCCCATAAGAATGCCTACGGCTGCTGCTAATTTGTTCATGGTCTAATCCTGCCTGTGCTGCCTTGAGTGTTGCCAAAGGGGTAACAATCAAATGGGGCAGCAATTGGGCGGGGGAGCAATAAATCGAAACAGTGGGGTGGGCTTTGGCAAGACTGACCACGAGACTGCGGCTTTGCGCCCCGCATTGTTGCGGTGCGACCCATCTTGCAAGCCCGCACTTTTGCCCGATATAGAGGGGCACCAGATGCGGGTATAGCATAGTGGTAATGCACCTGCCTTCCAAGCAGGCTAGCTCGGTTCGATTCCGTGTACCCGCTCCAGATGTCCTTTGGACCCCTATCCTCGGGTTCGGCCCGACTTAGGTTTCGGGCAGTATGTGGAGTGCATGACCGCATGGTGGCCAATTCTAACGACGCACCTGCTCCGGCTCACAAAGCTGAGGAGGAGCGCGCGAAATCCAAAAATATCAGCGCGCTGAAGACACTTTGGCCGTTTGTTTTGCCCTACCGCGGGCTCGCCCTGAACGCTGTGGTTGCGCTGATGTTGACAGCATCGCTTTCGCTGGTGCTGCCGATTGCGGTGCGCCGCGTGGTGGATGCATTTGACACCGAGACTGCCGAGATCCTCGATCAGTATTTCCTTGCTGCGATTGTGATTGCGGCGCTGCTCGCCTTCGGCACGGGGCTTCGCTATTACCTCGTGACCCTGCTGGGCGAACGTGTGGTCGCAGACATTCGCAAGGCCGTGTTTGACCGCACCATCGGCATGTCGCCCTCGTTTTTCGAGAAGATCATGACTGGCGAAGTGCTTAGCCGCATCACCACTGACACGACCTTGATCCTGTCGGTCATCGGCTCGTCCGTCTCGATAGCTTTGCGCAACGCGTTGATCCTTGTGGGTGGTCTGATCTTCATGCTGCTGACCTCGGCCAAACTGACGGGGCTTGTCTTGCTGCTGGTGCCTGCCGTGTTGGTCCCGATTATTGTGCTGGGTCGCAGGTTGCGGGTGCTCAGCCGCGAGAACCAAGACTGGATTGCGGCAAGCTCCGGCAACGCCTCGGAAGCCCTGCTCAGCGTCCAGACTGTGCAGGCCTTTACCCATGAGCGCGAAAGCCGTTTGAACTTTGCCAACATGACCGAACGGTCCTTTGTCAGCGCCAAGACCCGCGTAGGTGTGCGCGCAATCATGACCGTTATCGTGATTTTCCTGATCTTCACGGGTATCGTTGGTGTGCTTTGGGTTGGGGCGCGCGACGTGCGTGCCGATGTCATGAGCACGGGCGAATTGGTTCAGTTCGTGATCTATGCGGTGATGGTTGCAGGCGGTGTCGCGGCCATGTCCGAGATCTGGGGCGAATTGCAGCGCGCCGCAGGGGCGACCGAGCGGTTGGTGGAGCTGCTGACCGTCGATGACAGCGTCGATGATCCGGTGGCCCCGTTGCCGATGCCCCTGCGCGGTGCGGGTCATGTGGCGTTCCGCGATGTCAGTTTCACCTATCCCGCAAGGCCGGGGGTGGAAGTGCTGCACAAGATCGATTTCGAGGTCAAGCCGGGCGAAACTGTCGCGCTCGTTGGCCCGTCGGGCGCTGGCAAGTCGACGATTCTGCAACTGATGCTGCGGTTCTTTGATCCGGTTTCCGGTAAGATTGAACTGGATGGCCTCGACCTGCGCGACGTGATGCGCGATGAGGCGCGCAAGCAGATCTCGTTCGTGCCCCAAGACCCGGTGATCTTTGCGGCCTCGGCGCGCGAGAACATCCGTTTCGGACGCCCCGAAGCCAGTGACGCTGAGGTTGAGGAAGCCGCCAAAGCCGCCGCCGCCCATGATTTCCTGGACGCGCTGCCGGACGGCTATGACACCTATGTGGGCGAACGCGGCGTGATGCTGTCGGGCGGCCAGAAGCAACGGATCGCCATTGCGCGCGCGATTTTGCGCGATGCACCGATCTTGCTGCTGGACGAGGCGACGAGCGCGCTGGACGCCGAATCCGAGCGCGCCGTGCAATTGGCGGTCGAAGAACTGAGCCAAGACCGCACAACCATCATCGTCGCGCACCGTTTGGCGACGGTGAAGCAAGCCGACCGCATCCTTGTGTTTGAAGGTGGGCGGATCGTGGCCGAGGGCACTCATGATGCGCTGGTGGCCGAAGGCGGACTATACGCGCGTCTGGCGCGATTGCAGTTCACCGCAGGCTTGGCGGCGGAGTAACGGCCAACAATCCTCAAACGAAAATTCCCGGCCCTGCTGCAAATCTCGCGTTTTTCCCACTGGCGGTAGAGCGGCCTGATGTGTTTGGTGAGCGCAGTCAAAACACACTGGGAGAATGACAATGGGGCTTTGGAATTTCGTTAAGAGCGCAGGTAAATCGGTTTTTGGGGCGGCGGAAGCCTCCGAGGCACCGCAAGCCGACGCGCTGAAGGCTGAACTGGCCGAGCTGGGCTTGGATGCAACGGGCGTTGAGATCGAAGTTGATGGCGATACGGTCAAGTTGTCCGGCGCGGCTGTCAGCCAAGAGATCAAAGAGAAAATCATCACCGCCGTGGGTAACGTCGAAGGCATCGCTTCGGTCGCCGATGACGTGGCAGGCGGCGATCCGAAATTCCACACTGTGGAAAAGGGCGACAACCTGTGGAAGATCTCGGAGAAGGCACTCGGCAACGGGTCGCGCTACACCGAGATTTTCGAGGCCAACAAGCCCATGCTGAAAGACCCCGATCTGATCTATCCGGGTCAAGTGCTGCGCATCCCGCAGGACTAATCATCCATCGTGTTTAGGTGCACCGGAGAAGGGGTCTGCCAAGTGCGGGCCCCTTTTTCGTTAGGCTAACGCTACGTTGCCGTGTTTGATCCCTCTTTGCGAGGGGTGCGTGGTCGGTTAGGTTTGGAACTAACGGACCGCTTGGCACAAAGGGGCCGCAGGGAGGACTACATATGACTTGGACAACCGTGGCCGATAAAGGCCGGATCGAGGGCGAGAAGCCTTGGCCGCAATCCAAACCGGCGAAGACCATCTACGGGCTGCTCAGCCAGACCACTAAGAAATTCCCGACGCGTCGGGCGACTACCTTTCAATTGCAATCAGGCCCAAGCGATCCGGCGGAAACGCTGACCTGGACCGATCTGCATCACCAAGTCACACAAGCCGCGAACCTGTTTCGCCATCTGGGCGTCGGCCAAAACGATGTGGTCGCCTATATCCTGCCCAACGCCACTGAGACGGTTGTGACCTTCCTTGGCGGCATGGTCGCGGGCATCGTGAACCCGATCAATCCGCTGCTGGAGGCCGAGCAAATCGCCTCCATCCTGCGGGAGACCAACGCGAAGGTTGTCGTCACGCTTAAGCCCTTCCCGAAAACGGACGTGCCGCAAAAGGCCCATGCTGCCATCGCAATGGCCCCCAACGTCAAGCATGTGCTTGAGGTCGATCTACTGCACTACCTGACCGGGCTGAAGAAATTTATCGTGCCGCTGATCCGGCCAAAGCTGGCGGTGACACATGATGCGCGTGTGCGTGATTTCCGCCAAGCTCTCGCCAGTCAACAATCGACGAAGCTGACATTTGAGGACGAGCAGATCGACCGCGTCGGGGCCTATTTCCACACTGGCGGAACCACGGGGATGCCGAAAGTCGCGCAGCACAAAGTCTCGGGCATGATCTATAATGGATGGATCGGCGATACGCTTTTGTTCAGTGAAAAGGACAACGTGATCTGTCCGCTGCCGTTGTTTCACGTCTTTGCCTGCCATGTGATCTTGATGGCGATGGTTGCGTCGGGCGGCCATGTCGTGTTCCCGACGCCTCAAGGCTACCGGGGCGACGGGGTGTTCGACAATTTCTGGAAACTGGTAGAACGCTGGAAGATCACCTTTATCATCACCGTGCCTACGGCGATTGCCGCCAAGATGCAGCGCCCAGTGGACGCCGACATCTCGACGGTGAAGACAGCTTTTTCCGGCTCGGCTCCCTTGCCAGTAGAGTTGTTCAAGCGGTTCGAGAAGGCCACCAAGATCAGTCTGGCAGAAGGCTACGGACTGACCGAGGCAACCTGTCTTGTGTCGTGCAATCCGGTGGACGGGGTGAAAAAGATCGGGTCAGTTGGGGTTCCGTTCCCTCATACCGAAGTGCGAATTCTGCGCGCTCATGGCGATAGCTTTGTCGAATGCGAGGTTGATGAGGTCGGCGAGATTTGCATCGACAGTCCGGGCGTCTTTGAGGGCTCTACCTATACCGAGAGCGATAAGAACATCGATCTGTTCCACGATGACATCTTCCTGCGCACAGGTGATCTGGGCCGGATTGATGCGGATGGATACTTGTGGATCACCGGGCGTGCCAAAGACCTGATCATTCGCGGGGGTCACAACATTGATCCCGCCGAGATCGAGGAGGCGTTGGCAGGTCACGAGGCGGTTTCGTTTGTCGGCGCGATTGGCCAACCCGATGCGGTCGCAGGCGAGTTGCCTTGCGCCTATGTCGAACTGGTCGATGGCGGTAAAGTGACAACCGACGAGCTAATGGCGTTCTGCCAAGAGCATGTCCACGAGCGCGCCGCGCGCCCGAAATATATCGAGGTGCTGGACGAGTTGCCGAAGACCGCCGTGGGCAAGGTCTTCAAGCCTGATCTGCGCAAGCGGGCGATCACGCGGGTCTATAATGCGGCGCTTTTGGAGGCGAATTTGGCTGCGAAGGTCGTTTCGGTGGTCGAGGATAAGAAACTCGGTCTGGTGGCTGAGGTTCACAAGACCGGAGTTGTGCCGGAGGGGGCTGTGGAGACGCTGCTGGGTAATTACACACGGCCGTGGCGCTGGACGACTTGACGCTGCCTCTGGCCTAAGCCTTCTTGGGCTTTGTAGGATGCCTCCGGCGGGAGTTTTTCTGGAACCCTGAGGGATCGCTATGGCGCGCAGTTTGATGATCCAAGGCACGGGCTCCAATGTCGGCAAGTCGATGTTGGTGGCAGGCCTATGCCGTGCAGCTGTGCGGCGTGGATTGCGGGTGCTTCCGTTCAAGCCACAGAACATGTCCAACAACGCGGCTGTGACCTCTGACGGGGGCGAGATCGGGCGCGCCCAAGCCGTCCAAGCGCTGGCCTGCGGGGTGGCGACAACGGTGCATATGAACCCGGTTCTGCTGAAGCCGCAGACAGATACGGGCGCGCAAGTGGTGGTTCAAGGCAAGGCGCTGGTGAGCTCTGAGGCCAAAGCCTACCGCCACCTGAAACCGCAGCTGATGGAGGCGGTTCTGGACAGCTTCGGGCGCCTCAAGGCCGAGGCGGATCTGGTGATTGTCGAAGGCGCTGGCAGTCCCGCCGAGATCAACCTGCGCGCAGGCGACATCGCCAATATGGGCTTTGCGCGCGCCGCAAATGTGCCCGTTGTGCTGGCAGGCGACATCAACCGAGGCGGCGTGATCGCGCAGATCGTTGGCACCCACGCGGTGCTGGAGGCAGGCGATGCAGCGATGATCGCAGGCTTCCTCGTCAACGCGTTTCGCGGCGATCCGAGCCTGTTTGATGATGGATATGCCCAGATCGCCAAGCGCACCGGCTGGCCCGGTTTTGGCGTGCTGCCGTGGTTTGCAGATGCGTGGAAATTGCCCGCAGAAGACGCGCTCGATCTGGGGCGCGCGCCGGGGCAGGGGGGATTCAAGATTGTGTGCCTTGGGCTGAGCCGGATCGCGAATTTCGACGACCTCGATCCGTTGGCGCAAGAACCCGGTGTGACCTTGGAAATCCTCGGTCCCGGTCGCGCTTTGCCCGGCGATACCGATCTGGTGATCCTTCCGGGTAGCAAATCCACGCTTGGCGATCTGGCCTATCTGCGGGCACAAGGCTGGGATGTTGATCTGGCTGCCCATGTGCGGCGCGGCGGTCATGTTCTGGGGATTTGCGGGGGGTATCAGATGCTTGGCACCCGCGTTTGTGATCCTGACGGGCTGGAAGGGGCCGCCGGGGATCAGCCGGGTCTGGGCTTTCTGGATGTTGAGACAGTGATGACGCCGGACAAAGCGCTGACCCGCCCAAAGGCCGTGCATGTTGCGTCGGGCACGACGTTTGAGGCCTATGAGATCCACATCGGCACCACGGATGGCCCGGACCGCGCGCGTCCCTTCGCCCATATCGGCTGCGCGCCTGAGGGGGCCATGTCCGCAGATGGGCGCATCACTGGCAGCTACCTGCACGGCATGTTCACCGATGACGCATTCCGCAAGGCGTGGCTGGCAGGCTTCGGGGTTGCGGGCCAGGCCAGCTACAGCGCGGGGGTCGAGACCGCCCTAGACGGGCTTGCCGACCACATGGAGGCGCATCTGGACGTGGGCGGCTTGCTGGGGCTGGCGCGTTAACGCCCTTCTCGATTCCAATTAAACGCAAAGGGCTCTAACGCGGGGCCAGCAGGGCGAGGGCGACAACGGCCAGCATCGCCAGCGCCATGCCGACATTGACGCTCCTTTGGGTGCGCGGCGGCAGGTCGAGACGGTGCAGCGAGACACCTGCCCAAAGCCAGCCCAGATGCAGCGGCACCCAGATCGCGTTCATGATCAGAAATTTCAGCGCCAGCTCGGCCAAAGGCGCGTCGGGCATGAACTGAAACCCGGTAAATAGGGCGGTGTTTACCGCGTAGGCCTTTGGATTGATCGCCTGAAGCGCCAGACCGCCGCCAATGTCCGGTGGGCGGGCCTTTTCGATAAATGCGATTTTTGAGCCTGCGGTTGCGATGCGAAACGCCAGATAGAGCAGGTAGCTGACCGAGACGATATAGAGCGCGGTCGCAATGCGCGGGTCGGCCAAAGCCGCCGCCGCAATGCCCGTGACCACCGCCAATGCAACAAGGTTTGTGCCGATGCAAAGCCCGGTTACGTAGCGCACGCCTGCACCATACCCAAAGCCCGCGCCAATGCCAGCGGTCGTCAACACGCCGGGTCCGGGTGTGATGATCAGAAAAAACACGGCAGCGGCAAAGGTTAACATGAGGCGCTGATAGCTGTGGGGGCGGGAAATGGAAAGATGGTGCTGTGAGGGAGGATTGAACTCCCGACCTCGTCATTACCAATGACGCGCTCTACCACTGAGCTACCACAGCTTACGGACGCACCGCGCCAGTGGCGGCGGATTACGATCATTCGTCGGGCGGCGCAAGCGTAAATCTGGACGCCTCCCACGCCCTGCGCTAAGGACGGGCGCATGAGCCAGACCGCCACCCCCAACGGGCGCAAATCGCCCCGCAAAGCCGAAGACGCAAAGTCTGCTCGGCTTAAGGCGGCATTGAAGGCCAATTTAGGACGTCGTAAGGCGCAAACAAAAGCACGGGCGGCGGGGTCAGACGACCCCTCAGACACCGAGCAGAGCAGGTAAAGGCGGAGCAGGCATGGATCAAATACTCGTTCGCGGTGGAAAAGAACTCTCGGGGCAAATTCCGATTGCGGGGGCGAAAAACGCCTGCCTCACTTTGATGCCCGCGACCCTGCTTAGTGAAGAACCGCTGACATTGACCAACGCGCCGCGTCTGTCGGACATTCGCACGATGACGGAACTGCTCAGCTCGCTCGGTGCGGAAGTCTCTAGCCTGCAAGACGGCAAGGTGCTGGCGCTGTCGTCGCATGACATTCACAACCACACCGCCGACTATGACATCGTGCGCAAAATGCGTGCCTCGATCCTTGTGCTGGGGCCAATGCTGGCGCGCGACGGCCATGCGATTGTGTCGCTGCCCGGTGGCTGCGCGATTGGCGCGCGCCCGGTGGACCTGCACCTGAAAGCGCTGGAGGCGATGGGCGCAACGCTTGATCTGCGCGATGGCTATGTGCATGCCAAAGCGCCTGCGGGCGGGCTGAAAGGTGCTATCGTTGAGTTTCCGATCGTGTCGGTCGGGGCCACGGAAAACGCGCTAATGGCCGCGACCTTGGCAAAGGGCACCACGGTTCTGAAGAACGCCGCACGCGAGCCTGAGATCGTCGATCTGGCCCATTGTCTGCAAAAGATGGGCGCGCAGATTGAGGGCGAAGGCACCTCGACGATCACCATCCAAGGCGTTGACCGCCTCGGCGGCGCGACCCACCCGGTTGTGACTGACCGGATCGAGCTTGGCACCTATATGCTGGCCCCAGCCTTCACCGGCGGCGAAGTTGAATTGCTGGGCGGTCGCATGGATCTTGTGGCGGCTTTTGCCGAGAAACTGGATGCGGCGGGTGTGTCGGTGACCGAGACTGACAAGGGCCTGAAGGTGTCGCGCAAGAACGGTCGCGTGCGAGCGGTGGATGTCGTCACAGAGCCGTTTCCCGGCTTTCCCACGGATTTGCAGGCCCAGATGATGGCGCTGCTGTGCACGGCAGAGGGCACCAGCGTGCTGGAAGAACGGATTTTCGAGAACCGCTTTATGCATGCTCCCGAACTAATCCGCATGGGTGCTTCGATTGATGTGCAAGGCGGGACGGCGACAGTGCACGGGGTCGAGCGCCTGAAGGGTGCGCCCGTGATGGCGACAGATTTGCGCGCAAGCGTGTCGCTGATTTTGGCTGGTTTGGCGGCCGAGGGCGAAACCGTGGTCAGCCGCGTCTACCATCTTGATCGCGGCTATGAACGGGTTGAGGAAAAGTTAAGCGCGTGTGGTGCTTTGATTGAGCGGGTGAGCGCAACATGACCGAGGACGCACGGTTTGAGGATGGTGGCGAGAAGCCCTTACGGTTGCGGGCGCTGGAGGTCGATGACTTGTCGGTGATGGCAGCCTTGGTGCAAGACGCGGTGTTTCCGTCCAACGAGATGACGTTTCTGCGCGGCAAACGGCGCTTTGCGATCTTGCTCAATCGGTTTCGCTGGGAAGATGTGGATGCCGCCAAGCAGCAGCGCCGCCCGGTAGAGCGTGTGCAGTCAGTGCTGGCAGTGGAAGACGTGCTAAGCGTGGCCAGCCAAGGGGTGCCACGCGGGGATTCCGATACGGTGCTGAGCGTGTTGTCACTGGCGTTTGAGCCCGGAGAGGACGGCGCGGGCACCGTTTTGGTAACGCTGGCGGGTGACGGCGCGCTGCGGTTGGGGGTTGAGGCGTTGGAGTTGACGCTGACGGATGTGACCAAACCCTATGTCGCGCCCTCTAGGCATACGCCGCATCACGAGGCTTGAGAACGGGTCAATAGGACAGGGATTCTGGCCTTAATATTATGATTTTGTTAACTTTATCTGGCGAGGTGAAGTTGTCTCAGGAATTCTCTAGGCGGCACTGCGGCGCAGCATTGTGAGTTCCACCATGTCCCGCAGCTCAAACCAACGACCTCCCCAATAATGTTAGGACGGTTAGCCCTTTGGTAACGATTTCCGCCCGCCCTTGAGGCCTCGAGCGCGCACCGCTATGTCACCTCTCACCTGACGGAGCGCCCGGACATGCCGCAATTTCTCAACTCGACCGATCCCGATTTCGAGGCGGCCTTTGCTGCGCTGCTGAGCGCCAAGCGTGAGGACAGCCCGGATGTGGACAGCGTGGTCGCAAGCATCATCGCCGACGTGCGTGCGCGCGGGGATGCAGCCGTGATCGAGCTGACCGAGCGCTTTGACCGCATGACGCTAACGCCTCAAACCCTCGCCATCTCGCCAGAGGAGGTCGCCGAGGAAGTCGCCAAAGTTCCCGAGGCCGAGCGCGAAGCCCTCCAACATGCCGCCGCCCGCATCCGCGCCTACCACGCGCGCCAACGCCCCGAAGATGCAGCCTGGACCGACGAGACCGGCGCGCAGCTTGGCTGGCGCTGGACGCCCGTGTCTGCGGCAGGGCTTTACGTGCCCGGTGGCCTCGCGTCCTATCCATCCTCGGTCTTGATGAACGCGATCCCGGCGTCCGTGGCGGGGGTTGAGCGGCTTGTTATCACCGTGCCAACGCCTGACGGCGTGCTCAATCCATTGGTGCTGCTGGCCGCGCAGATATCAGGTGTGACCGAGATTTACCGCATCGGCGGCGCGCAGGCGATTGCGGCGCTGGCCTACGGGACTGACACGATTGCGCCCGTCGATAAGATCACAGGGCCCGGCAATGCGTTCGTGGCTGCGGCCAAGCGCCGGGTCTTCGGACAGGTAGGCATCGACATGATTGCCGGGCCGTCTGAAATTCTAGTTATTGCGGACAAGGATAACGACCCCGACTGGATCGCGCTCGATCTGCTCAGCCAGGCCGAGCATGACGAGAGCGCGCAATCGATCCTGATCACGACCGATGACGGCTTTGGCCAAGCGGTCGCCAACGCTGTCGACAAGCGCCTTGAGACGCTCGAGCGCCGCGCCATCGCTGGCCCGAGCTGGCGTGATTTCGGCGCGATCATCACCGTGCGCGATCTGGACGAGGCGGCAAGGCTGACCAACCGCGTCGCCCCCGAACACCTAGAGTTATGTGTGGCCGATCCCGAAGCGCTGGCCGCGAAAATCCCCCATGCGGGCGCGATCTTCCTTGGACAATGGACGCCTGAGGCGATTGGCGATTATGTAGGCGGGCCGAACCATGTGCTGCCCACGGCACGCTCGGCGCGGTTCTCGTCGGGATTGTCGGTGCTCGACTTCATGAAGCGCACGACAATGGCGCGGATGAGCCCCGGCGCACTGGCTACCATCGGCCCCGCCGCAGAGACATTGGCGAAATCCGAGAGCCTCGAGGCCCACGGGCTAAGCGTGCGGGTGCGGCTGGACCGATTGAATGAAGGACAGGCATGATGAGTAAGATCAGCACTATCAATATCGACGACAGCGCGCTGGCTCGGCCCACCCCGGAGATTGAGCAGGAGCGTAAGGTCGCCATTTTTGATCTGCTCGAAGACAATACCTTTGTGCTGCCCGCGCGCGAGGGGCGAGATGTGCCCGCTGGTCCCTATGCGCTGACGCTGGCCATTCGCGACAAGCGGCTGGTGTTTGATCTTGCCACGGAGGCCGGTGATCCGGCGGGGCAGTTCTTGATGTCGCTGGGGCCGTTTCGCCAAGTGGTTAAGGACTACTGGCAGATCTGCGCCAGCTACTATGATGCGGTCAAAACCATGCCGCCCTCGAAGATCGAGGCGATTGATATGGCCCGGCGCGGCATCCACAACGAGGGTGCGCGGGTCTTGCAGGAGCGTCTTGAGGGCAAGGCGGAGGTTGATATCGACACCGCCCGGCGCCTATTTACCCTGATCTGCGTCCTGCATTTCGGGGCGTGAGGGGTGTCTACTGTCATCCCCGGATCGGTGCTGTTTTGCTGCGATCATAACTCCATCCGCTCGCCAATGGCCGAGGCCTTGATGAAGCAGCGCTACGGGCTTGCGGCCTATGTGCAGTCGGCGGGCGTAAAAAGTGACGCCGATATAGATGGCTTTGCAATCACGGTTTGCGCCGAGGTCGGGATCGAGCTGTCGCGCCACCGCGTGCGCAGCTTTGAGGAGATGGAGGCCTGGGGCGATGACCTGTCGGGCTTTGATCTGATCGTAGCGTTGTCGCCTGCCAGCCAACGCCATGCGCTGGAATTGACCCGCTATCACCAACTGGAAGTGGAATACTGGCCAATCATGGACCCCTCGGGTCTGGGCGAGGGGCGCGAGGCAAAGCTGCAAGCCTACCGCCAAGCGCGTGATCAGATCACCGGGCGGATGGATGCACGGTTTGGGCCGCCCACGATATGAGCCTTGAGGTGAGGGCGCATTTAACGGCGCACGCCTTGTTGGGGCGGCTATGGGGACGCAGTTCGTGTGGTAGGCTCGGCGCGCCTCGAGTGAGGCCCAAAAGCCGCTGCAATTTTGGATAAAGTCGCTGTGATCAATGATGGTGTAATGTAGCCTTGAAAACCGTCGCAAACAGGCGCATCTAGTGGCGCGCCCCACCAAGGGGTGATTTTACAATGGAGATACCATGGCCAAGGAAGAACTGCTCGAATTCCCCGGCGTCGTGAAGGAACTCCTGCCCAATGCGACATTTCGGGTCGAGCTGGAAAACGGCCATGAGATCATCGCACATACGGCAGGCAAGATGCGCAAGAACCGCATCCGTGTCCTCGCAGGCGACAAAGTCCAAGTGGAAATGACGCCCTACGATCTGACCAAGGGTCGGATTAACTATAGATTCAAATAGCGCGAAGCCTTGGCTTCGCGGCGGTGCGACAAGCGTCTTTGCGCCAGCAAAGCGCGGTCGGCACACCCTATAGGGGAATAACCCGATGCGCTTGATCCTCGGTTCAGCCAGCCCGCGCAGGCGGGAGCTTCTGGCACAAATTGGCGTGGTCCCGGACGAGATCCGGGCCGCCGATATTGACGAGACCCCCTGGAAAGCAGAGCTGCCCCGCCCCTATTGCCGCCGCATGGCGCGCGAGAAGGTGGAGGCGTTGCAGGTTGGTGCGGGCGAAGCGGTGCTCAGCGCCGATACAACCGTTGCCGTCGGGCGGCGTATCTTGGGCAAGCCTGAGGATCGCGCCGAGGCCGAGGCGTTCTTACGGTTGATGAGCGGACGCAGACACCGGGTTGTCACGGCAGTTGCTTTGCGCACCGCAGATAAGCTGTGGCAGCGCGACGTGGAGACGGCCCTGAAGATGAAGTGTCTGAGTGATGCCGAGATAGAGGCCTATCTGGACACCGGCGACTGGCAGGGCAAAGCGGGCGGCTACGGCATCCAAGGACCAGCGGCGGCGTTTATTCCGTGGCTGCAAGGTTCGTATTCGGCTGTGGTTGGCTTGCCGCTTTCCGAAACCGCGCAGCTTTTGCGCCATGTGGGGGTGATCCGATGAAGGGGCGCTTGGTTGTTCTGGACCGGATTGAGGATCGCGCGGCTGCGGCCCTGATCGTCGATGGTCGTCTTGAAGATGTGTTGATTGACCCGCCTGAGCAGTTTGGGTTTCAGCCCGGCACTATACTACGTGGGCGGCTAGACCGTCCGATGAAGGGCCAAGGCGGCGCGATGCTGCGCTTGCCCGATGGTCAAACCGGGTTCCTGCGTGGATCGAAAGGGATTGCCGATGGCGCGGCGGTGCTTGTGCAAGTCTCGGGCGTGGCCGAGCCCGGCAAGGCGGTCCCCGTCAACACGCGCCTGCTGTTCAAGAGCCGCTATGCGATTGTTACGCCGGGCGCGCCGGGGCTGAACATCGCACGATCGATCCGCGACGAGGAATTGCGCGGCCACCTGCGCATCATTGCCGAAGAGGCGATGGCGGGGGCGGCAGAGGGCGTTGGCCTGATCCTACGCTCGGCCTCGGCAGAGGTGGATGAGGACGCGCTGATCGAAGACATCGCGGCGATGCGCCAGCTTTGCGAAGCGGTGTTGGCAGATGCCTCGGGTGATCCAGAGGTGCTTGTTGATGCGGCCGATGCCCATGAGCAGGCGTGGCGCGATTGGACCTCGCCTGCGCCCGATGCGATTGAAGAGGGCGCAGATGGCTTTGCCCATCACGGGGTTCTCGATGCGCTAGAGCCTGCGCTGAGCGGCGAGTGGAACTTGGGGGCAGGGGCCTCGATGGTGATCGAGCCGACGCGCGCCTTGATTGCGGTAGACGTTAATACCGGGGGCGATACCTCGCCTGCGGCTGGGCTGAAAGCGAACTTGGCGGCGGCCCGCGCCCTGCCACGCGCTTTGCGCCTGTCGGGTCTTGGCGGGCAGGTCGTCGTGGATTTTGCACCGATGCCGAAGAATGATCGTCGGCGACTTGAGGATGCGCTGAAAGCTGCGTTTCGCAAAGACGGGGCCGAGACGGCCTTGGCGGGCTGGACCCCGCTGGGCAATTTCGAGTTGCAGCGCAAGCGCGACCGCGTGCCTTTGATAGAGGTGATGTGATGGCAGCTTCTGCGAAATCCCCGCCTTGTCCGATTTGCAAACGTGCGTTGGTGGCGTCCTCGCCGAAGCCGTTTTGCTCAGCCCGCTGCGCGGATGTTGATCTGGGCGCTTGGATGACCGGGGCCTATGCGATTCCCGCAGGGGTGTCGGCAGAAGATGATCCCGATGGGGTTTTACCCGACCCGACGCGGGATGACGGCGAGGACTGATCCGCGCCTGACCGCCGCTTTTGCAGGCGATCCCCTTATTTCATTGAGAATTGGTTAACGCAGCGTGGCGGCGCCCGCGCCCGTCTGCCTCAATCATTCCTCAATTTAACACGAACTTGCCTCAGTCTTTCAGAAATTTTGCCCTGATTGGGGGGGATACATGTCTCATCCCAGTGATGGATTTAACCCAAACAACGCGCTGCCAATGCGTTCCAAGTTTAAAAAAACGAGGCTACCATGTTGAACAAGAAATTTACCGCCGCCGCCCTGACCGCCGCCATGATGGTTCCAGGTGCCGCTTCTGCCGCAAGCAAGTCCGACACCCTGACGGTGCGCTTGACGGTCAGCCCAATCATCCTGCTGTTTGTCACCGACAACACCATGGAAATGACCGCCAACGACATCAATGTCGATAACCTCGACGCGACGGGCAAGACCCGCGCCGCAGGCCGCGCTCAGTTCTTCGTTGCAGCAAACACCGGCTACAGCATCAACCTGGCACCCGACGCAACTTGGGGCGACGCTGAGGCCAAGAAGGTTATGTTCGTCGGCACCGATGACAGCGACAACTATATCGCTGGCACGCTGTTCCTCGACACCGACATCTCGTCTGACGACCGCACCGATGGCGACGGCGACATCGTCGGTTGGGACGCGACCGATGGTGACGTATCGCACTCCAATGAGACCCGCGGCGTGCGTCGTTACGGCGTTGGCGCGATCTTCGATCCACAGGACTGGAGCGGCAATGGCGACGACGATCTGGTCGGTGCCCCAGAAGGCGCGCTGTCGATCGCTCCACCAGACGTCTATGCAACGACTGTCACTGTGACTGTCAGCAACATCTAATCGCTTGATGAAGCGCTGAGTTGAAATTGGGGGAACTGGACCAGTTCCCCCTTTTTTGGTAAATAAAAGCGCACATCATATAATAATAATCGAGGCAGAGCATGTTCCCCACCGCCAACCCATATCGGGCCGTCTCTAAGGTCGTGGCTTTCGCAGCCATCACGTTGGCAAGCGTCCTTTTCGCGCCAAGCCGTCCAGCCCAGGCGCAAGGGTTTTCAGTCTCTCCGATCCGCGTTGAGGCCGACGTGCCCAGCGGACGCAGCATCGACATTCCGTTTGAGTTGTCCAACAGCACCGATCTCCAAGCCTTCGAGATGACCATCCGTCATGTGGATTTGCTGCAAAGCGAAGATGGCAGCTGGCAGTTTGAAGACACCGAAGAGCTGTTCGACCCAGACCGCCACCAATCCAACCGCGAGTGGTTTTCCAATTCCAACCAGACCGTCACCGTTGGCCCGCAGCAGTCGGTTGATGTAATTCTGTCGGCCAGTGTTCCGCGTAACGCTCGTGGCACCAGCCTTTCCGCGTTGCTTGTCACCTCTGACGCGCAAGGCGACACGGGCGACGCCGTGCGCCTGCGCTTTCAGTTTCTCGTGCCGATTATCCTGACAATCTCAGGGCGTCCTGCGCGCCAGAATATCGACCTTCTTGGTCTGGATATGCAGCTTTTGCAGCCGAACTTGGCCTTTGGCCCCGGTGGCTCGGCCCGCGCGCAAGCCTTGATGAACGTCACGAACATGGGCGAGACCTATTCGCGCGTCTCCGGCAATGTCCGGGTGGAGCGCGACGAGGGCGGCAACTGGCGTCTGGTCACAAACGCCGAGATCCAGGATCGCGGCATCATTCCGGGCAGCGATCTGTTTCTTGAGGCCGAGTTGGGCCGCAGTTTGCCTTCAGGCAACTACCGTTTGACCGGCAACTTGCAGGTGGACGGACGCCAATTGCCGCGCATCTCGACCGAGATCGCGTTTGAGGGCGACCCTGAGTTAGACGTGATTGCCTATGACACCTCGATCCTGATCGACCCTGAGGTTATCGACGTGGAAGTGCGCCCCGGCGCGTCGCGTTCGCAAGCGATCAAACTAACGAACCCCAGCGATGTCACGGTGGAGGTGCACTTGACGCCTGAGATCCCGACCGAGTTGGAGAATGTCGCCATTGGCGATCTGCTAGGCACGGACCTGTCTGCGGCCGATTGGGTCGAGGTTTCGCCGGCAAGTGTGACCTTGCGCCCGAACTCGTCGCGCAACGTGCGCCTCAGCGCTCGGCTGCCCGATGGCGCGCCGAATCATCCGTATTATTACGCCAATATCGTTGCGGAATCGTCCTATCCCGATGGCCAGACCGCTGGCACGTCGCGCGCATCGGTCGTGCTGGACCGTGACAGTGCTGCGGCTGCCGCGAATGTGGTTCTGGAGCGGCTGAGCTACGCGGCGGTCGACACGGCAGGCGAGCATGTTTTGCGCGCGCGTGTGGTCAATGCGGGCAACGCCCATACGGTGCTGCGCCCAAGCGCTCAGTTGATTTCCGTAGAAGGTAACAGGATCACGACCATCACGATGGATGGCGGCGGCGATCTAATGCTGCCCTTCTCGGTGTGGGATTATGCGGGCGTGTTCGACATCGGGGGGTTGGACGATGGCGACTACATTTTGCGCGCCAGTTTCGACTATTCGGGCAACAATCGTGCGACCCAGGATTTGAATGTTGCGATTTCTACGGGTGATGATGGGGCTAAAACAATAACAGCTAGCGAGGAGTGACGTAGTTTTGTAAGGTCGTTGCACCTCGCAGGACGCGGACAAATGAGTATGTGGTTTAAAAACGTATCCCTGATTTCAGCGCTCGTACTGGGCCTGTCAGCACCATCGGCCTCTGCGGTCGATCTGTTGGCGAACCAGTTGTCTGTTTCGATTAGCGTCCCTGAGGTCGTCCTTATCGACTTTCCCGATGGCGGCGCGACCGATATTGAACTTGAGATTTCCGGCGATTGCGCCACGGATTCCGGCATTTGTATGCTGGGTGTGGCCACCATAGATTTCGCCTTGATCGGCAATTCGCGCGTCCAAGTGAAGGCGCGGCCTGAGCGCGGCTCACGCGTGCGCATCAACGAGCGTCGCTTGGGCGTGTTCACCTATGCCACTGATCCGGGTGCCGATGTCCCGCCGCTTTACTACGATGTGCGCTTCGAGATTATTGATGCCGCCCTCGGCGAAGAAGGCTTTGGCATGGGCGCGGTGGAAAACCCCGATCTGGTTATGCTCGGCGATATCACCCAGACCCGCCAAGACTGGACGAACGGCGCGAACTTGCGCAATGGCAACAAGATCGGGCGGATTTATATCCAGCCGCTCTTTGATGGCGGCACCTCGCTTGAAGAGTTGAATATCGCTGTCCCCGGCCTTTACACCGCCTCGCTTGAGCTGCTCGTGACGACCCGCTGAGGTCGTGCTAGGCTAACCACATAAAGGCCCCTTGGCTGGGCCTGAGGATGTGGAGCGCGATGCTGAGACTTATCCGACTGCTTGTCTTATGGCTGGTGTGGGCAATACCCGCGCAATCGCAAAGCGTGACGGATGTGGCTGTGGCCCCGGTTGTCGTCGAGACCCCCAAAATCATCACCAACACGCGGATGCTGGCCCAAGCCCGGCGCAGCGTCTGGATCGATTTCCCGCAATCAGGCGGCGCGGATGTGCGTATGGAGCTGAGCGGCGGCTGCGGCTCGGCCATTGGCTTGTGCGTCTCAGGCCAAGGCTACATCGATTTCAGCATGTGGGGCGATGCGCGGGTTGAAGTGCGGGTGCGTCCCGACGACCGGGTCCAGATCAATAGACGCCGTCTTGGCCTGTTTCGCTACCTGTCTGATCCCGGCGCTGATATTCCTGAAATTTACTACGATGTGCGGGTCGAAATCATCGACGCGTCCTTGGGGCCGGAAGGCTTTAGCCAACCCAATGTCGTGGCACCGGGCACGCTGTCGATGTGGGAATATACCCAAAGCCGACATGATTGGCGCACCACAACCAACCTGCGCCGCGGCGCGAAAATTGGGCGGATCTACATCCAGCCCTTGTTCGAAAGCACCTCGACCGACATTTTTGCCGCACCCGGCAGCTACAGTGCGTCGATCAGACTTTCAATTTTCGAACGTTGAAGTTACACTAAATCAAAATAATAAGGCAGAGAGCAGGTTGCCTACATGAAAATGAGCGGAGTGCGCGCACTAATTGTGTGCGGAGCGTTACTGTGTGCGCCGATGTCGGCTGCGCAGGACACGCCAGTTATTGACAACGTTTTCTTCCAGTCCGACTTGCGACAAGCCATAGAGGATGTCGCGGGGCAGGCTGGGGTGAACATCATCGCCGATCCCACCGTCCAAGGTGTGGTGTCGGTCACGATTGAAAACTCGACCATCGAGCGGGCGCTCGACCTGCTATTGGCGGGCACCGAGTTTCAGGTCCAGCGCACCCCTGACTACTACCTTGTCTACAGCGCGGACGCCTCGTCGGACCTTCTGACCGAAGTGTCCGAGACCCGCGTGGTCAAGCTGCTGCATGTCTCGCCCGAGGCGGCGCGCTCGCTCTTGCCCGGACCCTTGCAGCAATATGTGCGCTTCGAGACGGGGTCGAGCACGCGCCTTGCCGTCACCGCCCCCCGCAACATCCTGTCGCGTATCCTTGCTGATCTCGAGCAAATCGATCAGGGCAATGGGGATACGATCTTTGTGACGCTGCAACACATCGCGGCAGAGCAGGCGCGCGGTCTGCTGCCCGAGAACCTGCAGGTCTTCGCCCGCGTCGATCCGGGCCGCAACATCATTGCAGTCACAGCGCCCGAGCGCGCTTCGTCGGTGATCGTCAGCCATCTGACCCGCGTGGACACGCCCGGCCCAGCCTTGTCGCTGGATGCGGCCAACGTGTTCCAAACCCAGATCGTGAAGCTGAACCACGTCACTGCCGAAAGCATGCTGAACCTTCTGCCGAATTCGGTGACAGAATATGTGCGCGCCGATGCGGTATCCAACGCCATATCAATCAGCGCGCCGGACCATATCGCGGCCCGCATCATGTCAAACGTGCGCACTGTGGACGTCCCACGCCGCCATATCATGCTGGAGGCGCGCATCGTTGTGCTGGACCGGTCCGATGTGCTGAACTTCGGTGGCGCGTTGCAGACCCCGACGGTGACGGCAGGGTTTAACAGCTCGACCGCAGTGGGCGCGCAATACGACATTAGCGTGGGCTACCTGCAAACGCGGACCTTCACCAATGCGCTGAACCTGACGCTGAACCTGCTGTCGCAGAACGACGAGGCGACGATTGTGGCCAGCCCCAAAGTGCTTGCCCAAGATGGTATTCCCGCCGAAATAAAGGTCACGACCGAGGAATACATCCAGATTACGTCCGAGACAAACGGTGTGTCGCGCGGCCAGCTTGAGCAGATCGAGACCGGAACGATCTTAAGCATCACGCCGCAGGTTGGTTTGAACGGGGCTATGACGTTGGATATGAACCTTGAGGTCAGCGATGTGATCTCGCGCGGTGCCCAAGGCTTGCCGGTTGTCAGCAGACGCACCGCCAAAAGCACTGTGCAGTTGCAAAGCGGTGGCACGGCGGCTGTGGCAGGGCTTGTGGACACACGCACGCAGACAGGCTCCGCAGGTTTGCCCGGATCGCAACAGTTGCCCTTTTTGGGCCGCGCTGTGCGCACCGACAGCCTCAAGCATAACGCGCGTCAGGTGGCAATTTTTGTGACCGCGACGTTGGTGGATGCCAATGGCAATCGCCTCGATGGATCGCAAGCGCGCGGTCAGCGCGCCAGCCAAGTGAACGAAGACGAGTACAGGGCGGAGCTTCGTTTCGCCCTAACCGAACTGGGAGTGGCTGTGGAATGACCCTATATCACCGAACTCTACGCACCGGCCTGTTGGCCGGTCTGACGCTGGCCCTGATCGGCTGTGCGAGCATGGACACCAATGTCGCGCGGCTTGAGGCAGATGTGCAAAGCATCTCTGTAGGCGAGCCCCATGCGGTCAGCGCGCGCGATCTGGCCGCCGCAATGGTCCAGGCGGGCTTTAGCGGGGCCGACATCCTGAAATACGGGCCCGAGGTGCGCAATGCGATCGGGTCCGCCGGGGGCGCACAGATCAACAAAGACAAGTTCGCCCACGCCATTCTGACGGTGCAGGACGGCAAGTTATATGTGTCGAGCCGCGATGGCGGGACGTTCTTGCACGAGCTGTGAGGGGTGTATGAAATAAGGCCGGTGGCAGTCCAGTTTTTTGCCACCGCCCTATGGACTTGACCGAGTGCGAGGTCTAGAACCGCGCAACCCAGACAAGGCAATCGCCGCGTCACCCGTGCCCGGGTAGCTCAGGGGTAGAGCAGTGGATTGAAAATCCTCGTGTCGGTGGTTCGATTCCGCCCCTGGGCACCATTAAATCAAAGAGTTAGCGTGAAATGTGTTTTCTTAGGCTCGGGATAGGCTCGTAGTTTTAGCTTTTGTGCTGAACTGGCTGTAAGACTAACAGCTTTGTAATCAGTAGGTCCGCGGTTCGAGTCCGTGTGGAGGCCCGTTTATCTTTATATTTCACTTGTTTATCAAGTGATTAATCGACATTAATCGTGATTAGCCCACCCTTAAGCCCACCGTCAATAATGCGAAACAGCGTGTTGCCATGTTCTGCCTTGGTGCAGACTGAATCAGCCGCTACCCTGACCGAGCCTAGGTATGTCAAACCCTAGGGCATCGCGATGCTCTTCAATTGAGGAGATATCGTGATGAGGATACTTTCAAAACGTCAGGTCAAAGAATTGGTTCTGTACTCACCGCAACACATCGCACGCCTAGAGAAGGCTGGCTCATTCCCGTTAAGGGTACAGCTTGGCCCGAACCGGGTGGGCTGGGTTGAGACTGAAGTGCTGGACTGGCTCAATGAACGCCTTGTGCGTCGAGAATCACCCCACCGACACTCCTGACTTCAGGAGCTGGGTGGCTGGCTTTGCAAGGCTGGTCACCCGACCATCCTTGCATATCGCCTTCTCATGCGGAACATATTGTGAACACCCTTCTGGTGCGCTAAACCTGTTGCCAGCCTAGTAGCGACCTGTTGTATTGCCAAAAAGGCATCACACAAGATGCGGGGAGAACATAAAATGAGCGGATGGACGGCGATTGATCTGTTTTGTGGAGCCGGTGGGTTGTCTGAGGGCTTCCGGCAAGCAGGTGTTCATGTCCTGGCTGGCCAAGACATAGACAGCACGTTCGGTCAGACGTTTGAGCAAACCCACGCCGAAGCGTCATTCGTACATGGCCCAATCCAAGACGTCTCGGCTACCGAGCTCTTAGCAGCCGCCAACCGTCAAGCCGGTGAGATTGACGTCCTCATCGGTGGTCCTCCGTGCCAAGGATACTCAGTATACAACCACCAACGCGGCGTGGATGATCCTCGTGCCGGTCTATTCAAGGAATACTTGCGGATAGTTGAAGAGATCAGACCCCGTTGGTTGGTTATGGAGAACGTCACCGGCATCACTTCAATTGCCGGTGGGGGTATTGTCCGCGAAATTCAGGCTGGCATGCGCAAGCTCGGGTATCGGGTCGATATGAAGCCTTTGAAGGCTGAGGAATATGGTGTCCCGCAGGAACGACGTCGGGTGTTCTTTATTGCAACGCGCGAAGATCAATGTCCGATCTTGTTTCCAACGCCGACCCACGGTCCTGAACTGCAACCGTTTGTCACCGTCTGGGACGCCATTGGCGATCTGCCTAAGCTCGCCAATGGCGAAGACATAGGTGTACAAAGATACGCCAAGCAGCCGCAAAACGCGTACCAAGCACTGTTGCGTGGTGATCAGCGCTATGCGCAGAACCACAGTGCACCCCGCCTAGGCCAAGTGAACATCGACCGGATGAAGCATATCCCTCCGGGTGGATCATGGCGTGACATTCCATTTGAATTGCTGCCTGCGGGGATGAAAAAAGCTAAACGTAGCGACCACACCAAGCGCTATGGCCGTCCAGCCAAAACAGACCTTGCTTGCACTATTCTCACCAAGTGCGACGTGCATTGGGGGGCATACATCCACCCAACTCAAGATCGGTCATTCTCGGTTCGCGAAGCCGCTCGCTTGCAGTCGTTTCCAGACTCATTTGCATTTGCTGGCAGTAGGACGGAACAGTTTGTGCAGGTCGGAAATGCAGTGCCGCCACTCTTGGGGCGGGCAGTGGCCGAGGCAGTGATGTTGGCAGATAAGATGAAGCTGAATAGTCAGTCTGATTGCGATACAAGCACTCGCATACATGCCGTTTGATCCGGTCGATGCCATAGCCGAAGTGCAGGGCAGGCGGGCTTCGTCGTTGGTTGATCCAGCTCAGAATGACTTCCTATGCCCGTATATTGAAAAGAAGTGCCCCAAGCGTTCAACTAACCTCGGAATCGAACCGTATCCCGTATGTTCGCTTTGGAAAAATGCACAGGAAGAGCGTGATCCGGTTCGCGACCTCATCTGCGTATGCCCTAAACGCTTTTACCAGGTCGATTGGCTGAAAGCGGTAGTCGAAAACTGCTGGCCGTTTGAGCCACCGCAGAACCCAGTTGTTGCAACCGAAGTGAAGATGAAGGGCTTTGGAAACGTCGATTTTGTGATTGCTGATCAGGGCGCCGACGGCAGCATTGGAAATTTCTTATCGGTCGAGCTGCAAGCTATCGACATCACTGGGTCAGTCTTTCCCGCCTATCAGGCTTTGCGGGCAGGCGACCAGCTACCCAAACGCCCGACATACGGGTTTAACTGGGATAACGTATACAAGCGATATATTACCCAGCTGATCCGCAAAGGATACTTTCACCATCACTGGGGCACTAAGATTGTCGCGGTGATCGGCTTTGTTGCATAAATCCTCGGATGGGATTCACTGTATGAATCCAGCATGATAACTGGAAGGCATGAGCAGTTGGGCCCCTACCAAATATAAGACCACGAATTGGTCATCCTACAATGACAGCTTGAAGCAACGGGGATCGTTGTCGATCTGGTTTGATCCCGAGATGGTTTGGACGCCTCCGCCAAGCGGCAAGCGCGGTCGGCAACAGCAATTCAGTGACGCCGCCATTCAAACTTGTCTGACGCTGAAGGTCTTGTTTGGTATGCCGCTTCGGCAGACAACTGGGTTTGTCCAGAGCCTGTTGCGGTTGGTCGGACTGGACTGGGCAGTGCCGGACTTCAGCACCTTATGTCGTCGCCAGCGAACACTGAACGTGAGCTTGCCGTATCGCGGGTCCAAGGGACCGCTGAACCTCCTTATCGACAGCACCGGTATCAAAGCCGAAGGAGAAGGCGAATGGAATGCCCGTAAACATGGTGGCCCCAAACGACGCATCTGGCGCAAGATTCACATTGGGATCGATGAGGAAACACTGGAAGTTCGGGCCGTGGAGGTCACGACAAACAATATAGGTGATGCGCCCATGCTGCCCGAACTCCTGAACCAAATTCCTCCCGATCAGGTCGTCGATAGTGTTACGGCAGACGGGGCGTATGACACGCGTAAATGCCACGAAGCGATTGCCGCCAGAGACGCTAATGCGGTGATCCCACCGCGCAAGAATGCCAAGCCTTGGAAGCCGACAAGCGCGGGAGCCATTGCCCGAAACGAAGCGGTCAGTGCGCAGCGATACCTGGGTCGTACTCTGTGGCGACGCTGGAGTGGATACCACCGCCGAAGTCGCGTCGAAACGAAGATGCATTGTATAAAACTACTCGGCCAATCGCTGATGGCGAGGGACTTCGAAAGGCAGGTCGCAGAGATCCATATCCGTATCGCCGTCCTCAACCGCTACACTGCTCTTGGAATACCCCTCACTGAGCCTGTAGGCTGAGTCCGTTTGGGGAAAGGGGAAGCATGTCTTTCACCCGATTTGTGCAACAAAGCCCCTCTACGGCCACATCCAAGAACATCCTACCACGAGTGGCGGCGCTGCTTGATGTTATGGTGATCTCTGAGGTCATAGCTGTCGTCGATGCCGACACCTTTATCCGTCCCATCTATGCGGGCAACGCGTTGCAAACGGTCAAATCTTCCGACGCGACGAAGGTCATGATGATCCGTACGGCGACGTTTGATGCCGCTGGCAAAGGTGGCTCCGCTGCGGTCGAGGAGATCGCACCGGCAGGCAATGCAGGCCTTTCCGAGTGGGTCGAAGACAAGGTCGAGGCGTCTAATCGCCCCGAACTCACCTCTGCGGGCGTGGTTGTGTCCGGTGGTCGTGGCGTTGGATCGGAAAAAGACTTCAATCTGATCGAAGGCTTGGCAGACAAGCTCGGCGCGGCTGTTGGCGCATCGCGTGCGGCGGTGGACTCTGGCTATGCGCCGAACGATTGGCAGGTTGGTCAGACGGGTAAAGTTGTGGCCCCTGATCTGTATATAGCGGTTGGCATCTCGGGTGCGATCCAGCACTTGGCAGGCATGAAAGATTCCAAGGTTATCGTCGCGATCAACAAAGACGAAGAAGCCCCGATTTTTCAAGTCGCCGATTTCGGGCTGGTCGCTGATTTGTTTGCTGCTGTGCCTGAGCTGACCGAAAAACTTTGAAGCGGGCACAGTGCTTGCGGAGCGCTTCGGAGTAGTCGTGGCTTGTTCGTTACGATGGATCAACATGGCCGCACCCCATTCCGAATGCCCCTTAGAACTGATCTTGCCATGACATATGCGTATCGCAAAGGGTGCATACGACACGCGCAAATGTCACCATGCCATCCACTGCCCGGCGCATCATTTGCGAAACAGCGCCGCGCTTTGACGCTGCATTAGCTCTCCGCAATGTCCTCTATCCATGTCTTGGCGGCGACCGCACGTGGCAAACCAAGCGGGCCAATGGCCAAGAGAGCAACCTGTTCAAGGGCGCTATTCTCGATGCCTTCTGATCGGCCACGACGTGTATGAGAGTGCACCGCACCTTCTGAATTTGCCCCAATCGCGAGAGCCAGTTTCACCAACCTCTTTTCGCGGTCGCTCAAAGGCCCGGTATCTGAGCAAGCTTTGCCGAGCGCCGAATAAGCACTCCAGATATCGGGGTGCTGTTCTGCTAGGTCTCCGGCTGCTCCGGGCATGGATTTCGTCATGGGATGTCCTTATGGTGAATGATCGTCGATGAAAGAGTTCGGCTTGGCAAACCGCGTCAGATCCCCAACATCGCCGATGATTATGCGGTTTCCCGAAACCTTGACGCCGTAAGGCTCGAGCCCTTTGAAAGCGCGACTGAGATTCTCAGGTGTCATGCCTAGAAAAGACGCCAGCCGCCGCTTTTCCATGTTCAGGTTGAATTCTGTCGATCCGGTCCGGTTCCGTTGGCGCAACAGGTAATTCGCCAGCCGCTCTAGCGAGGTGCGCAGCTTCAAGTCCTTGGTGTTTTTGATGATCACCCGGTAGCACTGCGCAAGTTCGTCCACAATTGCCCGCGCAAACGCACCATCCGTGTCGAAAACTTGTCGGACGTCCTGCGAGGGGATCAGCGCAATTCGGCTTTTCTCGAGCGTTCTCGCCGACATGAGATACGGAGCCTCCTTGATCGTCGCGGCAAGGATGAATGTGGAAACTGGGCGCACGGTGGCCATACTGGTTTCACGCCCGTTCCATTCCGAAAATAGATCTATCGCGCCTGACAAGACGACATGCAGAAAGTCCGGCGGTTCACCCTCAGTGATCAAGTCGATGCGGGGGGGGAAATTCTGCACATAAGCGCCGCGCATTAGCACGTCGAAGTTCTCCTGTTCCATTTGCGCGAACAGCCTGAGGCTGCGGACATCTTCGTGATATGACTGAGGCATGGTGAGAAAGGAGACTCCTTGTCTGCTGGAAAATGCTCTCAGGTCGCTTGATAAATGTCAAGCCTTGGATTGATTGACCTCGTTCTCTGAGTTTACTTGCGTCGATGGCACAGTTGATAATTTCCTGTAAGCCGTTTATTTTGCTCAGATTTATCTGTTTTTTGATCTAGGTCAAACCCTGCAAATCCTAAATCTAGCTACTGGGCCCAACCCGTCCAACGCAGCTCGGCTACAGATGAAGGAAGACACAGATGGATGTCATGATCGCATATGATCACTCGCGGAATGCGAGGATAACATTGGATGTGGTCAAGGAGATGTTTGCCTCCAGCAGGCCCAACATTACCCTGATCTCAGTCATCGAAGACATCGGAAGTTCCACGGCAAGTGCCGACGATATGTTCAATGAACAATTCGCGGACCAGAAGGCCGGTGTTGAAAGAGCTGCGGCCGAATTGACCGCCGCAGGCTTCCCGACCCAAGTGTTGATGGCCGAAGGTGACGCTCGCAAGATGATCCTGCGCGCGACCGATGAACGCCGGCCCGACCTTCTGGTCATGGCACGGCACAGCCACAAGCCCGATGGCAATTTCATTACCCGGCGGCTCGACGCGCTGGTGGAAGAGTTCGACCACATGACCTTCGGGTCGGTCTCGGCCTTCCTGGCTCGGCGCGCCCAATGCCCGATTCTGATCATTCCAACCGGGGCCGACTGACCAAAGCCCGCTCCGTCGGCGCATCCCGCGCCGCCCTATTCACGTCCGACCGAGGTTCGATATGAAAGTTTCAGACATCTTCCGGTTTAAGAACCAGGAAATCCGGGCGCTCCACCTCACTTGGATCGCCTTCTTCATTACCTTTTACGTGTGGTTCAACATGGCGCCTTTGGCGGCGTCCATTCTCAAGTCCGCTGACTGGCTTACCAGAGACGATCTGCGGCTCTTCGCCATCGCCAACGTCGCGCTGACCATTCCGGCGCGGATCATTGTGGGCATGGCGCTCGATAAATGGGGCCCGCGCCGGGTGTTCTCGGTGCTCATGGTCTCGATGGCCATCCCGACCCTCGCGTTTGCCTTGGGGGACACCCGCGAACAACTGTTCTTCGCGCGTTTGATCATGTCCTCAGTCGGTGCCTCCTTCGTGGTCGGCATCCATATGACAGCACTTTGGTTCAAACCCCGCGACATCGGTTTTGCCGAAGGCTTCTATGCCGGTTGGGGCAACTTTGGTTCCGCAGCGGCTGCCCTTACCATCCCGACCATCGCCTTGTCGGTCTTTGGCGGCGATGATGGCTGGCGTTGGGCTGTTGCCATGTCGGCAGTCATCATGGCGGCCTATGGTGTGTTCTACTGGTTTGCCATCACCGATGGTCCGACCAAAGACACCCACAAGAAACCCCGCAAAGCAGCCGCGCTTGAGGTCTCGACTTACCGCGATCTGGCGCTCTTGATCATCTTCACCATTCCGCTTGTCGGGATCCTGTCGATCCTCGTGTGGCGGGTTCAGAACATCGGCTATGTCGACGGCTTGACCGCCAGTTTCTGCTATGCCGCGATTGTGGTGGTGGTGATCTATCAGGTCTGGCAGGTGCTCCGTGTCAACCTTCCGATCCTCAAAGCGGGTGTGCCGCAAGACGACCGCTATCCGTTCTCGTCGGTGGCCGCGCTCAACACCACGTATTTCGCCAACTTCGGTGCGGAATTGGCCGTGGTCTCGATGCTGCCGCTGTTCTTCCTAGAGACCTGGGGGCTGACCCCCGTCATGGCGGGTATCATCGCGTCGTCCTTTGCCTTCGTGAACCTCTTTGCCCGGCCTATGGGCGGGTTGGTGTCCGACCGGATGGGCAACCGCCGCTTTGTGATGCTGTCTTACATGTTTGGCATCGGGGTCGGCTTCATGCTGATGGGTATGCTCGACAGCAGTTGGCCGCTGATCATTGCGATTGCGATCACCATTGGCTGCTCGTTCTTCGTGCAAGGGGCCGAGGGCGCGACCTTCGGGATCATCCCGTCGATCAAGCGCCGAGTGACGGGGCAGATCGCGGGTATGGCGGGGGCCTACGGAAACGTCGGCGCGGTCTTCTACCTCTTCATCTTCATGTATGTCACGCCATCCCAGTTCTTCTTCATCATTGCGACGGGTGCCTTCATTAGCTGGGTGGTCTGTTACTTCCTGCTGGTGGAGCCCGAAGGCGGGTTTGGCGATGAGTATGTGATCTCGTCGGTGGATCAGGCGATTGCCGATGAAGCGCGTGTCCGCCGGGAGACCGAGTCCGATCTGGCGACGATCTTCGCTGGTAGCGAACGGGTGGGGCTGGCCGACCGTGGCACTGGTCTGACCGTCACTGCAAAGTTCAAGGACATGGCAGATCTGCGCACAGCGCTGGCCCGCATTAGTCAATCGGACGGGGAAAACCCGGCCAAATAATCCAACGCCTGCGGCCCGGATGTTTCCGGGCCGCATCCCGAAAATCCACGCCACAAACTACATTCCAAGGAGACCATCGTGGGACAAGACCTTAGAAACTACACCCCGGATGATGAGGCCTATTGGGCCTCCACCGGTAAGGCGATTGCGAACCGCAATCTCTGGATTTCCATACCATCGCTGCTTTGCGGTTTTGCGGTCTGGCTCTATTGGGGGATCATCACTGTTCAGATGATCAACCTAGGCTATCCATTTGAAACCTCGCAGCTCTTTACACTGACCGCCATTGCGGGCCTGTCGGGTGCAACTCTGCGTATCCCGGCCACGTTCTTTATCCGCATCGCGGGGGGTCGTAACACGATCTTCTTCACAACCGCGCTTTTGATGATCCCTGCCGTGGGCACGGGCATCGCGCTGCAAAACCCCGATACGCCCCTGTGGCAGTATCAGATCTTGGCGCTCTTGTCGGGTATCGGTGGCGGTAACTTCGCGGCTTCCATGTCCAACATCTCGTTCTTCTATCCCAAGAAGATTCAGGGCTATTCGCTGGGCATGAACGCGGGCCTCGGTAACTTCGGTGTCACCACGATGCAGATCGTGATTCCGCTGGTGATGACCTTTGCCCTGTTCGGTGGTGAAGGCCGTGAGTTGGTGAACACCTCAGGCACGCTGATCGGCAAGATCCCCGCCGGCACACCCACCTATATCCAGAACGCCGGTTTCGTCTGGCTTCTTGCGCTTGTCCCGCTGGCCTTCCTTGGTTGGTTTGGGATGAACAACATCCGTGACGAGCATGTCAGCCCCAATATCCCCGGCCCGATGGGGTCATTCGGTATCATCGGCTTCATGTATGCCATCGGCTTGGCAATGGCAGGTTTCGGCCTTTGGCTAATGTTGCCTGCTGCGGTTGGTGGTTCGGGCTTTGGTGTCTCGAAATGGTTCGTTCTGCCGATCGTTATCGTTCTGACGGTGGCGCTCTTGCGGATGATCCCCGGCCAAGTCGGGCAGAACCTGTCGCGTCAATACAAGATCTTCGGCAACAAGCACACTTGGGCAATGACCGTCATCTATGTGATGACCTTTGGCTCGTTCATCGGTTATTCGGCGGCGATGGGTCTGACGATCAAGGTGGTCTTTGGCTTCCAGCACCTAATGGTCGACGGTGTCCTGACCCATGATGTGTCCAACCCGAATGGTCCGTCCGCACTGATGTTTGCCTGGATGGGTCCGTTCATTGGTGCATTGATCCGCCCAATTGGTGGTATGTGGGCCGACCGTGCCGGTGGTGCGAAGGTGACGCAGATTATCTCGGTGGTGATGGTCGCTTGTGCGGTTGCCCTCGCCTGGATCCTGCAACAGGCCTATGCTTCGGCCACGCCTGAGACGTATTTCGTGCCCTTCCTGCTGATCTTCCTGCTGCTGTTTGCGGCCACTGGTATCGGCAACGGCTCGACCTTCCGCACAATCGCGGTCGCCTTCAACAAAGAGCAGGCTGGTCCGGTTCTGGGTTGGACGAGTGCGGTTGCGGCTTACGGCGCCTTCCTGATCCCACAGATCTTCGGCGAGCAGATGAAGGCCGGCACGCCCGAATACGCGCTTTACGGATTTGCGGTGTTCTACGCAGTCTGCATCGTCATCAACTGGTGGTTCTACCTGCGCCCCGGCGCATACATCAAGAACCCCTGAGCCTGATCTCCCCCTGCCCGGAGGTCCTCTCCGGGCAGGTCTCGCAACACCCCATTAGGGAGCAAGAAACATGAGCCACCTGCTCGACAGACTGAACTTCCTCCAGTCCAAGGAATTGGAGAAATTCTCGAATGGCCACGGGCAGGTGACCCGTGAAAACCGCGATTGGGAAGATACCTATCGCAACCGCTGGCGGCACGACAAAGTCGTCCGCTCGACCCATGGTGTGAACTGCACGGGGTCTTGTAGCTGGAAGATTTACGTTAAATCCGGCATCGTTACTTGGGAAACCCAGCAAACAGATTACCCGCGCACGCGGCCCGATCTGCCCAACCACGAGCCGCGCGGCTGTGCCCGTGGCGCGTCTTATAGCTGGTATCTATACTCTGCGAACCGCGTGAAAAATCCGCTGGTGCGCGGTCGCCTGATGAAAGTCTGGCGCAAGATGCGCGAAACCCTTGGCCCGATTGAAGCATGGACCAAGTTGCAGGCCGATCCGATCTTACGCGCCTCATACGTTGAAACCCGTGGCAAAGGCGGCTTTGTGCGCGCCACTTGGGACGAGGCAACCGAAATCACTGCCGCCGCCAACGCCTACACGGCCAAAACATACGGCCCCGACCGCGTCTTCGGCTTTTCGCCGATCCCAGCGATGTCGATGGTCAGCTATGCCGCCGGTTCGCGTTACCTGTCGCTCATGGGCGGCGTGTGCATGTCGTTCTATGACTGGTATTGCGATTTGCCACCTGCATCGCCGATGACGTGGGGCGAGCAGACCGATGTGCCGGAATCCGCGGACTGGTATAACGCGGGCTATTTGCTGCTTTGGGGGTCCAACGTGCCCCAGACCCGCACACCCGACGCGCATTTCTATACCGAGGCACGCTATAAAGGCACCAAATCTGCCGTCATCTGCCCGGACTATTCTGAAGCCGCCAAGTTTGGGGATGTCTGGCTGAACGCCAAACAGGGCACGGACGCCGCACTGGCAATGGCCTTCGGCCACGTGATCCTGCGCGAGTTCCACTTGAACCGTCAGACAGAGTATTTCGAGGATTATACCCGCAAATACTCCGACTTCCCGATGCTGGTGAAGCTGGACGAAAAGGATGGCCGCCTTGTGCCGGGCCGTTTCCTGCGTGCCGACGATTTGGATGGCAAGCTGGGGGAAGACAACAACCCGGAATGGAAAACGGTCGCCTTTGACGAAATGTCAGAAGCCCTGGTGTCGCCCAACGGGTCGGTCGGCTATCGCTGGGGTGAAGACGGCGAATGGAACCTTGAGGAAAAGGCCAACACCGCCGAGACCCGCCTTAAGCTGAGCCTTGTTCTTGACGAGGATCACGACGATGTCGTCGGCGTTGATTTCCCCTACTTTGGGGGGCAGACGTTTGGCCAGTTCGACACGGACGCCGAACACCCCGATATCCTGACACGCAACATTCCGGTCAAGATGATCGAAGGGCCAAAGGGCAAAAAGATCGCCGTGGCTACGGTGTTCGACTTGTTCTGCGCCAATTATGGTCTTGATCGTGGTTTGGGGGGTGACTGGGTCACGTCTGATTACGCCGACGAAATGCCCGGCACGCCTGCTTGGGCGCAAAAGATCACCGGCGTTCCTGCCGACAAGATCATCCACGTCGCCCGCGAATTTGCCGATAACGCCGAAAAGACCAACGGGAAGTCGATGATCATAATCGGCGCCGCGATGAACCACTGGTATCACATGGATATGAACTATCGTGGTGTTATCAACATGCTGGTCATGTGTGGCTGCGTGGGTCAATCGGGCGGTGGCTGGGCGCATTATGTGGGTCAAGAAAAACTGCGCCCACAAACCGGCTGGCAGCCGCTGGCATTCGCGCTGGATTGGAACCGTCCACCTCGGCATATGAACTCCACCTCTGCGTGGTATGCGCATACCGATCAGTGGCGTTATGAAACCCTTGAGGCCAAGGAAATCCTGTCGCCAACAGCGCCTGAGGGTGATTGGGACATCAACCTGATTGACTACAACATCCGTGCCGAACGCATGGGCTGGCTGCCATCGGCACCACAGTTTAAAACCAACCCGCTTGAGGTTGCCAAAGCCGCCAAGGCCGCCGGCAAAGAGATCCCCGCATATGTGGCAGAAAACCTGAAATCAGGTGATCTGGAAATGTCGTGCGAAGATCCCGACAACCCCGCCAACTGGCCGCGTAACCTGTTTGTATGGCGCTCTAACTTGCTGGGGTCTTCCGGCAAGGGCCATGAATACTTCCTGAAGCACCTGCTGGGCACTGATCATGGCGTCATGGGCAAGGATCTTGGCCAAGACGGCGCGCAATTGCCCAAAGAGGCCGTCTGGCACGACGAAGCACCGCGCGGCAAGCTGGACCTGCTGGTCACGATCGACTTCCGCATGTCCACGACTTGCGTCTATTCCGACATCGTGCTGCCAACAGCGTCTTGGTATGAAAAGGACGATATGAACACGTCCGATATGCACCCGTTCATCCACCCGCTTCAGGCGGCGGTTGATCCTGCATATGAATCCAAGTCGGACTGGGAAATCTTCAAGGCGATTGCCAAGAAATTCCAGGAAATCACCCCCGGCTATCTGGAAAAAGAGACAGATGTTGTCGCGCTACCAATCCTGCACGATACCCCTGCGGAAATCGCCCAAGATCAGGTGCTGGACTGGAAAAAGGGCGAATGCGATCTGATCCCCGGTAAAACCGCGCCTGCCTTTGTGGTGGTCGAACGGGATTATACGGCGATCTATGACCGCTTCACTGCGCTGGGCCCGATGCTTGATAAATTGGGCAACGGTGGCAAGGGCATTAGCTGGAACACCCAAACCGAGATCGACAACCTGTCGGAACTCAACGGGGTGCAGCTGGATGGTGCTGCGGCTGGTCGTCCCAAGATCGAAACGGCGATTGATGCCTGCGAAGTCATCCTAATGCTGGCACCGGAAACCAACGGCGAAGTGGCCGTCAAGGCGTGGCACGCACTGGAAAAAGCCACTGGGCGCGAACATGCGCATTTGGCTGAAGGAGAGCACCACAACAAGATCCGGTTCCGGGATATTGCCGCCCAACCGCGCAAGATCATCTCGTCGCCCACATGGTCGGGTATCGAGAGCGAGAAGGTCAGCTATAACGCCGGTTATACCAACGTCCACGAGCTGATCCCGTGGCGCACCCTGACGGGCCGCCAGCAACTTTATCAAGATCACCTGTGGATGCGTGCATTCGGTGAAGGCCTAATGTCCTACCGCCCACCGGTCGATCTGAAAACGATCACGGCGGATGTGCTGGATGAGGGGGATACGCTGATCCTCAACTTCATCACGCCCCACCAGAAATGGGGTATCCACTCGACCTATACCGACAACCTGCTGATGCTGACGCTGAACAGGGGCGGGCCGGTGGTCTGGATTTCCGAAGTCGATGCCAAATCGGCAGGGATCAGGGATAACGACTGGATCGAGGTCTATAACATCAACGGGGCGCTGACAGCGCGCGCCGTGGTGTCCCAGCGGATCAAAGAAGGCACGACCTTCATGTATCACGCACAGGAAAAGATCGTGAACACGCCCGGATCAGAAAAGACCGGCAACCGTGGCGGTATCCACAACTCGGTGACCCGCACCACGTTGAAGCCTACGCATATGATCGGCGGCTATGCCCACCAGTCTTATGGCTTCAATTACTACGGGACGGTCGGATCGAACCGCGACGAATTCGTCGTGATCCGTAAAATGAAAAATGTCGACTGGCTCGACGATGAAGCACCCGCTCAGGAGGCAGCAGAATGAAGGTCCGCGCACAAATCGGCATGGTGCTGAACCTCGACAAATGTATCGGGTGTCACACGTGTTCTGTCACCTGTAAGAACGTCTGGACCAGCCGCGACGGCGTTGAATACGCATGGTTCAATAACGTCGAAACCAAACCGGGCCTTGGTTATCCCACCGATTGGGAAAATCAGGCTCGCTGGAAGGGTGGCTGGGAACGCACCAAATCAGGCAAGCTGCAACCACGGCAGGGCGGCAAATGGCGCATTCTGGCCAACATCTTTGCCAACCCTGATCTGCCCGAAATCGACGACTACTATGAGCCGTTTGATTTCGACTACGACCACCTGAAATCTGCGCCCGAAGGCAAGGCGTTCCCCACGGCGCGTCCCCGCTCAAAGATCACCGGCGAGCGGATGCAGAAGATCGAAAAGGGGCCCAACTGGGAGGAAATCCTCGGTGGCGAGTTTGAAACACGGTCGCAGGATTCCAACTTTGAGGGCATCCAGAAGCAGATGTATGGGGAATACGAAAATACATTCATGATGTATTTGCCCCGTCTGTGCGAGCACTGCCTGAACCCCGCCTGTGTCGCGTCCTGCCCGTCAGGTGCGATCTACAAGCGCGAAGAAGACGGTATCGTGCTGATCGACCAAGAAAAATGCCGCGGCTGGCGCATGTGCGTGTCGGGCTGTCCCTACAAGAAAATCTACTACAACTGGGAAAGCGGCAAATCCGAGAAATGCACCCTGTGCTATCCACGCATCGAATCCGGCAACCCGACCGTTTGTTCGGAAACTTGCGTTGGTCGCATCCGCTACTTGGGTGTGATGCTCTATGATGCCGACAAGATCGAAGAAGCGGCAAGCGTTTCGGACGAGCAGGATCTGTATGATGCCCAGCTGGGTGTCTTCCTTGACCCCAACGACCCCGAGGTGATCGAAGCCGCGCGCGCCGATGGTGTCCCCGAAGACTGGATCAAATCCGCACGTGAAAGCCCGATCTGGAAAATGGCGATGGATTGGAAGATCGCGTTCCCACTTCACCCCGAATATCGGACCCTGCCTATGGTGTGGTATATCCCACCGCTTTCACCGATCCAGAACGCTGCCGAAGCCGGGGCGATCAGCTCAAAGAATGGTATGCCGGACGTCAAGAACCTGCGTATTCCGGTGAAATACCTCGCCAATATGCTGACAGCGGGCGACGAAGCCCCTGTGGTTACGGCACTTGAGCGGATGCTGGCAATGCGTGCCTATATGCGCTCCAAGAGCGTTGAGGGTGTGATCGACGAGGGCATCGCCGAAAGTGTGGGCCTGACGGGTCGTATCATCGAGGACATGTATAAAATCATGGCCATTGCTGATTACGAGGATCGTTTCGTGATCCCGACCACCCACCGCGAACAGGTTGAAGAAGCCTATGACCTTAAGGGTGGCTGCGGCTTTACCGATACCAACGGCTGTTCGACGGGGATCTCCAAAGGCTCGCTCTTTGGTGGCTCCAAGAAACCTCTCAAAATGCCGACGGAGGTGCAGTAATGGACCGCACGTTAAAAGCGATCTCGCTGATCCTAAGCTACCCAACGACAGAGTTGCAGCAGGCCATGCCGGAAGTCGGAGGCGTTCTTGCCTCGGACTCCCGCCTGACTGCGGCAGCACGGCGCGACTTGCGCCCGCTGGTCGAAGACCTCGGCACGCGCGATATCTACGAGCTGCAAGAGCAATATGTGATGCTGTTTGATCGCTCGCGCACCTTGTCGCTAAACCTGTTTGAACACGTGCATGGTGAAAGCCGTGATCGTGGTGGCGCGATGGTGTCGTTGATCGAAACCTACCGTGATGGTGGCTTTGAACCCGCCACTTCGGAATTGCCGGATCACCTTCCGGTTCTGTTGGAATTCCTGGCCACGCGTCCCCAATCTGAAGGCCAGGATACGCTCGCGGACGCGGCCCATATCTTTGAGGCTTTGGTGGTGCGGCTTGCCCGCCGCGAAAGCCCTTATGGTGCCGTGTTTGCCGCACTGACACAGCTTGCCGCCGTGCAGGCCGATAGCGAGGCCGTTGCCGCAATGCTGGCACAGCCCGAAGTCGATCCAACCGATCTGGAGGCCCTCGACGAGGTCTGGGAAGAAAGCGAAGTGCTTTTCGGCCCCGACCCGAACGCAGGCTGCCCGCAAGTGCGCGAAATGCTGTCGCGCATGGACACACCAGTTAACCTCAAGCCGCAACACGCGGCAGAATAGGGAGCCACCGTTATGCTAGAACATCTCGACTATTTCATCTTCGGCATCATGCCCTATATCGCGCTGACCGTGCTGATTGTGGGCTGTATCGCGCGCTATGATCGCGATCCATACACGTGGAAATCATCGTCCAGCCAGCTTTTGCGCCGCAAACAGCTGGTCTGGGGGTCGATCCTATTCCACGTGGGTATCATCACCGTGTTTGGGGGCCACCTGATCGGCTTGTTCACCCCTGTTTGGATTTTGGATGCCTTGGGCGTCCCTTACGCGGCGAAACAATGGATGGCCGTGCTCTTGGGCGGGACGGCAGGGTTTGCAGCTTTGATTGGCGCGACGATGCTGATCCACCGGCGCGTCACCGACCCGCGCATCTGGCGTCACACCAGCTTTGCCGACATCGGCATTCTTGTGTTGATCTGGCTGCAGCTGATTATCGGGCTTGGCACAATCACGCTGACTTTGCAGCATATGGACGGTGCCAAAATGATCAGTTTCATGACCTGGTCGCAAAGTGTGATTCTGCTACAGCTCAATGCTTGGGCGATGGTTGTAGACGTGCACTGGCTTTACAAGCTGCATATCTTCCTTGGCCTGCTGATCACGATCCTGTTCCCGTTCACGCGCCTTGTGCATATGATTTCGGGCTTTGCTGCACCGTTCCGCTATCTGCTGCGGCCCGGGTATCAGATTGTGCGTTCGCGTCGTCAAAAGCCGCTTGCTGATCGCAAGACAACAACACCGGCGGAGTAGAACATATGAACTCAGCACTTTTCCCCGAACTTGTCGTCAACGGCGAACTGGTGCCCCACGCCGTGGTGGCCGCCGAGACGCAACACCAGGAAGCTCCAAAGGGCAAACCCGGTATCGCTTGGCGCAAGGCCGCCAACGCCGTCGCGATCCGAACGCTGTTGCTGCAAGAAGCCAAAGCGCGCGAACTAGCGGTCACCGCCGATGAAGTCTCACCGGGCCGCTTTGAAACACAAGAGGAGGCCCTGATCAGGGGCCTTCTTGACGCCGCCGTTGATGTGCCTGCCCCAAGCAAGGAGGCGATCAAGGCCGAATGGGACAAGGATCCGTCACGGTTCCGGTCTCCGCCTTTGTGGGAAGTGTCCCATATCTTGTGTGCGTGTGATCCCCGAGACAAGGACGCCACCGCCAAAGCACTGGCCCGCGCGAACGGCCTGTTGGCAATCGTCCAGCGCGGTGACGCGAAAGGCTTTGCCGCTTTGGCTGCCCGCGAAAGCGATTGCGGTTCAAAGTCATCTGGTGGCGCGCTTGGACAGCTTGGGCCGGGCGATACCGTGCCCGAATTCGAAGACGTCCTACGTGAATTGCGCGAAGGAGAGATGACCAGCGAGCCGGTTCTGACGCGCCACGGCTATCACCTGATCCGTATGGATGCGGTGGCGATCGGTCAGGTGCTTCCATTCGAGGCCGTTTGCGAAACGATAGCCGACGCTATGGAAAAAACCGCGTGGGCCAAGCAAGCTCGTGAGTTTGTCAACCAGCTGGTCAAATCCTCTGAGATCAAGGGGGCCGACCTGCGCATTGTCTGATCGGGAGGATAGGCGATGGCTATGCATCCAAAAAGGCTTTTGGGCGATGTGATAGGCACAACAGGAAATGCGAGCCCACTGGAGAACCCTTTGGACTTCATCACCGACGACCACACGCGCGAACGGGAGGTCTGTGAATTGATCGACAAACTGGTCGCCAGATCACCGGTGAGCCCTGAAGAGCGTCACATGATGCTTGTCTTTTTGAATGAACGGCTGCCGCTGCATCTTGCAGATGAAGAAATCGACCTGTTTCCGCTGATGCTGAAACGCTGCGATCCCGAAGAGGAAATCGACAAGGTGATCACCAAGCTGGAATCCGATCACAGCCATGTTCACGCGGATGCATCTGCCATTGCTGCCCTGATCGAGGCCAACCAAACAGATGCGCGCGGGTTTTCTGCCAATGCCTGCGCGCAGATGGAGGAATTTGCGTATCATGCGCGCCGCCACCTAAATTTGGAGAACGCGATCCTGCTACCCATCGCGCGTGCCCGTTTGACTCAAGCGGACCTCGAAACCATGAAGCTCCATATGCTTGAGCGACGCGGATTTGATCCCGCACCGAAGGGGGCGACATGCTAAGCGATCTGCTGGCCGAACCTGATCCGGGTGCCGCGATTGTGCGCGGCCACGTTGCCAATGTAGTCAATTCACCCAACATGAACATGCCGGCCGCCTTCGGATTTGGGTTGGGTCCGAGCCATTTCTTAGAGGAGGCACCGCAATGACAATTCTGTCGCCAATTTCAGAGGTAGGGTGTGGCTGCGGGACACTCGACGATCAGACTAGTCTTCTCACCATTGACGAGGCCCTCGCGCAGATCGTGCGGGGCGTCACACCGATTACAGAAATTGAATCTGTAGAGCTTGCTCATGCACGTGGACGCTTGCTGGCCAAGCCGGTTTGCGCCCGCTCTGCGGTCCCGCCGTTCGATAACTCGGCAATGGATGGCTATGCGATCAGTGCTGCCTCGTTGACCGGGGCTGGGCCGTGGCACCTTGAGGTAACGGCCCGTATTGCAGCCGGTCAGGGCGAACCTGCCTCCGTAACTTTTGGCACGGCGGCGCAGATATTCACCGGCGCGCCGATCCCGCAGGGGGCGGATGCGGTCGTGATGCAGGAGGACGTCCAGCGCGTTGATGGAACGATCGTGGTGTCCAAGAAGGTGGAACCGGGCACGCATATCCGTTTTGCGGGCGAAGACATGGGGGCAGGCGAAACCATCGTTCCGGCTGGCCGACAGCTGACAGCGCGCGATATTGGCGCCTGCGCCGCTGCGGGTTCTGAGACTGTTTGTGTGCGGCGGCGCGTTCGCGTTGCTCTGCTGGTTACCGGAGACGAGGTGCGAAGGCCCGGATTTTCAGGGAACCGCGCGGGCATCTGGGACGTCAACACCTCGATGCTAAGCGCTGCGATCTCCTCGAACGGGGCCGAACTTGTTCATGTCGAGATAGGCCAGGATGACCGCAAGGCTTTGCGAACCCAACTCTCCAGACTGGCCGAAAGGGCCGATCTAGTTGTCACCACGGGGGGCATATCGGTCGGCGAAGAGGATCATGTGAAGCCGGCGCTGGCCGACCTCGGCGCGACGATTGTGTTCAGTGGCGTGGCGATGAAACCCGGAAAACCGATCTCTTTTGGTCGTGTCAAACAGGCGCATTGGTTGGGTTTGCCGGGCAATCCGCTTTCGGCCTTTATCACTTGGCACTTATTCGGCACGGTGCTTGGCCGTGTCCTTGCGGGGGGCAATCCGACATCGGGCATTCGGCGGCACGTGGTTCTGTCGCATCCGCTTCATCACCGCGCCGGTCGATGCGAATTGCGACTGGCCGAGCTTTCGGGATTTGACGGGGCGGGCCGGGAGAGTGTTCACTTCGCGGACGCGACGCATTCGGGGCGGGTCGCACGTCTTCCCGATGCGGATGGAGTGATTTTGATCCCGGCCGAGGTGGAAACGCTACCGGCAGGCGCGCTGGTAGAATTTCAACCATTTTGTGACAGATAAGGACGCGATATCATGAACCTCGCCTATACCATGGCACCGGGACGCGGTGACACCGACCAATTGCTGTTCTCTCTGGCAAAGGAACTTACTAGGATTGGATACCGAGTATGCGGGACGGTTCAGGTTAACACTGATTGCGGCGATCATCCTTGCGATATGGACGTACAGATTATTCCAGACGGACCGATCCTGCGAATATCCCAAAACCTTGGGTCGCAAGCAAAAGGATGCAGACTGGATGCATCGGCGCTTGAGACAGCGGTAGGTCTGGTCGCGACCCGCCTAGAACAAGGCACGGATGTCCTGATAATTAACAAGTTCGGCAAACACGAAGCGGAAGGTCGCGGGTTTCGCACACTCATCGGCGAAGCCCTCTCTTCAGGCGTGCCCGTCATTGTCGGGTTGAACAAGCTCAACGCGGAAGCGTTTCAAACCTTCGCGGACGGCTGTGCGGTGGAAGTAAGCCCAGACCAGCCAGCTATTCTTGACTGGTTACAAAGCGTAGGCGATCCGCTGGCAGCGCCGCGTGTCGTCAATTCTTGAACGTCAAAAGTGGTAGCCTCTCGCGGTCACAGAGGCAGTATTTCAGGATCAAAGGTGGTCCGGTTGCAGATCAAACTGCGTCGCCAGCTCGCCCAATTCTCTGTCACACTTCAACGCGGCCAATGCGACCTTCGCTTTGAAGGCCGGCATGTTGGGTCGCCTCTGACGCCAATGACGAACTAGGTCAGATCTGCTATGAAAATATAGCCAGCACCGTAGATTGTTTTGATCGTCTTTGGATTGACAGGGTCGTCGCCAAGCTTGCTTCGCAATCGTGAAATGCGCACGTCTATCGCGCGGTCATATGTCTCCGAGCCGTCTTCGCGCAAGTGGCTCAGAAGACGGTCGCGGGTAATCAGCCGATTGGGCGCGCTGGTGAAAAGCTCAAGGATTTTGACCTCGGCGTATGACAATCGCTTTGTCTCACCACTGTCTGAAATCAAAACGTGTTGATCCAGATTGACTGTCCACTCACCCAAGCGAAATTGGTGGCTCGGCCCGTCTACAGGGGTGGGTTTGCTGCGGCGCAAAAGTACTTTGACCCGTGCAATAACCTCAGCCAATTCAAATGGTTTGGTGACGTAATCATCGGCCCCAAGTTCCAGCCCCGCGATCCTATCGGGCAGGGCGCTCCGCCCCGAGATTATCATGATTGCCGCGTCGGTCTCGCTTGATAATTTGTTGACCAATGATAGGCCGTCGCGATCGGGCAGGCCCAGATCAACGATGCAGACCTGCGGCTTTAGCGAGCGCATTGATTGCTCGAACATCGTCGCGCTTGCAAAGCAAACTGTTTGAAACCCAGCGTCCTCCAACGCGTCTTGCAGCAATGTTCGGATCTCGCGGGTGTCGTCAACAATTGCGATCAAAGGGGCATCGGTCATGTGGGGCCTTGTGCAATCTGGAGATGGCTTTTGAGGGCGGCCAATGTGAATGGCTTACTTAAAACAGGGTGCTTTCGCGCTAAGGATTGGCGCACCAGATCATTTTCGGGCAGGCCAGTGATTGCGCGCAAGGGCAGGTCTAGGCCAGCATCGACCAACGCTTGTGACAACTCTAACCCTGTTCCACCATCTGCTAGCATCACATCTGTCAAAACCAATGTCACGTCAGGAACTTGGGCCAGCCGAACGGCTTCGGCAACATTGTCGGTTTCAATCACGGCGTGACCCAGATCGCGCAGCTGCGCGCGGATGCTTTCGCGCAATGCAGGATCATCTTCGACCAGCAGGATCAGACCGGGCGGGTTCAGGGGTGGCGTCTGGTAGGGGAGGCGCAATGTAATTTCTGCCCCTCCGTCTTTGTGGTTGCCCAGATGGATGCGCCCGCCGCTCAGTTTCGCAAAATCAAAGGTGGTCGACAGACCCAAACCCCGCCCCGGTTTCATGCGCTTTGAGGTGTAAAATGGCGCGAGCGCATTCTTCAACGCATGCTCTGTAAATCCAGGGCCCGTGTCACGCACCGATAAAAGCCAAGTTGGGCCATCGTCGCGGCGCAGGTTGAGCGTCACAACGCCCGGTTCTTCCATTGCTTCACCTGCGTTCAACACAAGGTTCAAAAGCGCATCTTGTGCAAAGCCTGCGTCGAGCATTAGCACTGGATCGGGCAACTCATGCGTGATTTCCAACACTGTGGCGGCCGGCAGAGCAGCCTGCGCCAAAAGTGCGAAGTTTTCTATGAAGGCAAGCATCTGGACTGGACGAACTTCCAGTTCGCGTTTGGCGTCAACTCTCGAAAGATCCTCAATCAAAGCGGCACCGCGAAAGGCAGCTGTCCTGATCGTTTGGCTGATCTCGCGCTGAATGGGGGACAGATCTGGTTGGGCGTCAAGGCGACCTTGTTGTCCCAGAATGATCGTTAGCAGGTTATTGAAATCATGTGCCAAACCACTGGTCAGTTGGGCGGCCAATTCACGTCTGCGGGCATGAACCAATGCCTGTCGCGCGTTGACCTCCTCGGTTACATCCGTGGACAATAAATAGACGCCTACAACATGATCCGCACTGTCCATCTCAGGGGTGAAAGCGATGCGGATATGTTTTGAGGATTGGGTGTCCGTAAACTCAAGTACAGGCGCTTCCCCGTTGAGGGTGCGGGCAAAATCGGGACTAATGATGCGGTAGACGTCTTCCCCAAGGGCATCCAAAAGATGCTTGCCGATCACATTGCTTGATTGGCTGGGCAGGATAGTATGCAGCTTTCGGTTGGAATACGTGTAGATGCCATCTGGCCCAACGCGCGCAATATGTGCGGGTGTCATGGCATTCGTGAGGTTCAGTCGATCTTGCGACGCGGTCAGATTGCGCTTGGCCTCTTCGAGGGCGGTAATCGTGGCCATCAGCGCACGGTTGGTTTGAGACAGTTCCTCAGACCGAGTTAGCAATTCGTCAGACAAGTTGGCTGACCGTTTTCGCAAGAGTTGCTCCTGCGCTTTGATGGTCGAAATATCGGTGTAGACGGTGACCCAGCCGCCTTCTTCCAAAGGCACGCCTTCCACTGAAATGGTTGTGCCGTTTGGGCGCGTCCGCTCAAAATAATGCGGTTCAAATGCGCGCGCCTGGGTCATGCGTTCTGCAACAAACAAATCGATATTGTCGACATCGCCGTAGTCGCCGCACTTCACCAGATGCAAAATCGTGTCCTCAAACCGCGCGCCGGTTTCTACCAGATGCGGGGGCAGGTTGAACATTCTCTGAAGCCGTTCATTCGCAATCACGAGCCGTAAGTCGTTGTCATATATAGATATTGCTTGCGTGATTAGGTTCAATCCCGCGGAGGTAAGCTGCTGAATATGATCTGCGCGATGAGGCATGATGACGGCAGGCGTAGCATCAATTCCAGACATTTGGCCAGAGACCAGCGGGGCTGTAAGATTTGGATAGATTCAAGACACACTTATGAAAGACTGATTTATGAAGCTTGGTTGTGGGCCCAACGGGAAGATTCGGTCCATACGTCTGGGAGGACCAATGATCGCAATTGCGCCGAAAGAGGGCTGTGAAACGCTGCCAAAATTATTGGCTCGCAATGTTTCGCGCTTCCCAAATAAACCAGCCTACCGCGAAAAAGAATTCGGTATCTGGCAAAGCTGGACGTGGGCGCAGGCCGCGACTGAGATCGAAGATCTTGCCTGTGGGCTGGCCGATATGGGTCTTGGACCGGGCGATAGTGTTGCAATCATCGGACGCAACAGGCCCGCGCTGTATTGGGCAATGATCTCGGTGCAAATGTGCGGCGCAATTCCTGTTCCTTTGTATCAAGACGCCGTCGCCGAAGAGATGATTTATGTGTTGGGCAACTCTGAGGCGCGCTTTGTGATAGCTGGCGACCAAGAGCAGATCGACAAGATCCACGAAGTTCAAGATCAGATCCCGCGCGTTGAACAGATGATCTACCATGATCCCCGTGGGATGCGAAAATATGTTGCCTCGAACCTGTCAGATATGGCTCAGGTGCGGGCGACAGGCCGTGCAAAACGTGCCGAGATTTGGCCACGCCTGCAGGCAATTCAGGCCGCGAACACCTACGACGATACCTGCGTGATGCTCTATACATCTGGCACCACGGGCCGCCCTAAGGGCGTGGTTCTGTCAAATCGTAACATCATCGAGACGTCAAAGAACTCGGCTGAGTTCGACCACCTGCGCGCGCAAGAGGATGTTCTGGCCTATCTGCCAATGGCGTGGGTTGGTGATTTCATCTTCTCCGTGGGTCAATCTCTCTGGACCGGGTTTTGCGTTAATTGCCCCGAAAGCGCCGAGACAATGCAGACCGATCTGCGTGAAATCGGCCCCACGTATTTCTTCGCCCCGCCGCGCGTCTTTGAAAGCCAACTGACCGAGGTGATGATCCGCATGGAAGATGCGAGCCGGTTTAAAAAGTGGCTGTTTCATCATTTCATGGCGCATGCCAAATCGGTCGGCCCGCGCTTGCTGGATGGCGAAAGTGTGGGTTTGACCGACCGGATCGGTTATTTCCTTGGAAACTTGTTCGTCTACGGCCCACTCAAGAACACCCTTGGACTAAGCCGCGTGCGCGTGGGCTACACAGCAGGTGAGGCGATCGGGCCGGAACTGTTCTCGTTTTACCGCTCGCTCGGGATCAACCTCAAACAGCTCTACGGTCAGACGGAAGCCAGCGTGTTCATCACCCAGCAACCGGACGGTCAGGTCCGCAGTGACACCGTTGGCGTGCCAAGCCCCGGTGTCGAACTGAGGATGGCCGAAAGCGGAGAGGTCTTCTACCGCTCACCCGGTGTTTTTGTCGAATACTTCAATAATCCCGAAAGCACCGCGTCGACAAAGGATGCCGAGGGTTGGGTCGCAACCGGGGACGCTGGATTTATCGACCCTGAATCTGGGCATTTGCGGATCATTGATCGTGCGAAAGACGTCGGCAAGATGAGCGATGGCGCGATGTTTGCGCCCAAATACGTTGAAAACAAACTGAAATTCTTCCCCAACATTCTTGAAGCCGTCGTGTTCGGCAATGGCCGCACAATGTGCACCGCGTTCTTGAATATTGATCTGACGGCTGTCGGCAACTGGGCTGAGCGCAACAACATTGCCTATTCATCCTACCAAGAATTGGCAGGCCACCCTCGTGTTTTGGACATATTGCGTGGGCATGTGGAAGAAGTGAATGCTTCTGTTGCAACTGACCCAATGTTGTCGGGCTGTCAGGTGCACCGCTTTGTTGTGCTGCACAAACAGTTGGATCCAGATGACGGCGAAATGACCCGCACTCAAAAGGTGCGCCGCGTCGTGGTCGAGGACAAGTTCAGCGATATTCTGGACGCGATGTATGATGGCAAAGCGGAAATCTATACTGAGACCGAAGTGACCTATGAGGATGGCCGCAAGGGTCAGATCAAGGCGACCCTTCAGATTGTTGATGCTGCTGTGCAGCCCGTCCAGAGATTGGAGGCTGCACAATGAAAGATACCGTCGAACCTTACGTGACTGCCGATGGCCGCACGATTGGCAATGTGATGCTTGATCTGCGCAACATCACCCTGCGTTTTGGCGGGGTCGAGGCGATCAAGGATATCTCGTTCGATATCCGCGAAGGCGAAATTCGCGCGATCATCGGGCCGAACGGCGCTGGCAAATCATCCATGCTGAATATCATTTCGGGGTTTTATAAACCCCAAGCAGGCGAAGTTTGGTTCGACGGGGCCAAGCGCCCGCCGATGCGCCCCTATCAGGTGGCGCGCCAAGGCATTGCACGCACATTCCAGAATATTGCACTTTTTGAAGGCATGTCTGTGCTTGAAAACGTGATGACGGGCCGACTGAACCACATGAAGGCAGGCATGTTTAGTCAAGCGGTGTGGCTTGGTAAGGCTGAGCGCGAAGAAGTTGAAAACCGCGAAGCTGTTGAACGGGTGATTGATTTTCTCGAAATCCAGAAGATCCGCAAAACGCCCGTTGGTCGTCTGCCCTACGGTTTGAAAAAGCGCGTTGAGTTGGCCCGTGCGCTTGCGGCGGAACCGCGATTGCTGCTGCTCGATGAGCCGATGGCGGGCATGAATGTCGAGGAAAAAGAGGATATGAGCCGCTTTATTCTGGACGTGAACGACGAATTTGGCACCACGATTGCCCTGATCGAACACGACATGGGCGTTGTCATGGACATAAGCGACCGCGTGGTTGTCATGGATTACGGTCGCAAGATTGGCGACGGAACGCCTGATGAAGTGCGCACCAATCAAGACGTTATTGATGCCTATCTGGGGGTTGCACATGACTGATTTTATCGCAAAGGCAGGAGGCAATCATGTCAGCTGATTTTCTCTACGGCATCGAAGTTGTCATCAACGGGCTAATGGCCGGAGTTCTCTATGCGCTGGTCGCACTCGGGTTCGTGCTGATCTACAAAGCGTCGGGTATTTTCAATTATGCCCAAGGGGTTATGGCGCTGTTTGCAGCACTTACCCTTGTCGGGATTATGGAAGGGCAGGTGCCCTTTGCCCACCTGATCAACGCAATTCTTGGCACCGAGATTCACCACTTTGGCTGGGAGGTGCCTGCCTTGCTGGCCATCGCACTTACAGTTGTGGTGATGATAATATTCGCCTGGCTTGTGCAACGGTATGTGTTCCGACATCTGGTCGGCCAAGAACCGATCATTTTGTTTATGGCCACCATCGGTCTCGCCTATTTCCTCGAGGGCGTGGGCGATCTGATGTGGGGCTCGGAGATCAAGACAATCGCGTTGGGTCTGCCGCAAGGCAACGCACGCTGGTTCGAAGAGGTAACGTCGGTCCTTGGGGATGACAATTTCTACGGCTTCTTTGTTCGGAAGCTGGACATTGTTGCGGCCCTCGTTGCCATCGTTCTCGTCGCGGCCCTGATTATCTTTGCCCAATACACCAAACAAGGCCGCGCGATGCGGGCTGTGGCGGATGACCACCAGGCGGCGTTGTCGGTCGGTATTTCGCTGAACTTCATCTGGGTGCTTGTGTGGTCGCTGGCAGGGATTGTCGCGCTGGTTGCGGGCATCATGTGGGGCGCGAAATCGGGCGTTCAGTTCTCGTTGTCGTTGATCGCGCTGAAGGCGTTGCCGGTGCTGATGCTGGGCGGATTTACCTCAATTCCGGGCGCGATTGTTGGCGGTCTGATCATTGGCGTGGGTGAGCAGTTGTTCGAATACACCATTGGTGGACCGTTCCTTGGTGGCGCCACGGAGAACTGGTTTGCCTACATGCTAGCGCTCGTTTTCCTAGTGTTTCGTCCACAAGGATTGTTCGGGGAGAAGATCATTGAACGTGTGTAGACCACTCTCCCTTTTGTCCTGCTTCAAACGAGGAATACGGTAATGTTTTATCGCGAAGCTGGTGATTTCAAAACATCCTACAAAGACGACAATCAGACGTTTCCAATTGCGTTTGATCGGTATCGCTACTGGGTCATTCTGGCCGTTGCCTATCTGGTCATACCGTTTTTAATCAACGATTATTGGGCCAATGCGATTTTGGTTCCGTTCCTGATCTACGCAATTGCGGCGATTGGATTGAACATTCTGACGGGATATTGCGGGCAGGTCAGCCTTGGCACCGGCGGATTTATGGCTGTTGGCGCGTATAGTTGTTACAAGCTAATGACCAGTTTTCCAGATGTGTCGATCCTTATTCATGTTGTTATTGCGGGCGTAATTACCGCGATTGTTGGGGCGGCGTTCGGCCTGCCCAGCCTTCGGATCAAGGGATTTTATTTGGCCGTGGCAACGCTGGCCGCGCAGTTCTTTTTGGTCTGGTTGTTCAATAAGGTCTCGTGGTTTTACAACTATTCTGCGTCAGGCCAAATCTCAGCACCAGAACGTCTGGTGCTCGGCGCGGCGGTTACGGGCCCAAATACCGAGCCGTGGGTTCAGTATATGGTGTGCCTCGTGTTTGTGACGATCTGCGCGATAATCGCGCGCAATCTGACCCGCGGCACGCTTGGCCGTTCATGGATGGCGATCCGCGATATGGACATCGCCGCTGAGATCGTCGGGGTGAACCCGCTCAAGGCAAAGCTCACGGCATTTGCGGTGTCATCATTCTTCATCGGCATCTCGGGCGCGTTGTTCTTCAGCGTCTATCTCGGTGCAGTAGAAGTCGGCGAAGCTTTCGGTATCCAGAAATCGTTCTTGGTGCTGTTCATGATCATCCTCGGCGGGCTCGGCAGCATCTTTGGCAGCTTTGCAGGGGCCGCGTTCCTCGTCCTTTTGCCTGTTCTTCTCAAGGTGATCGGGGTCGATCTGCTGGGTTGGCCCACTGATCTAGTGAGCCATTTGCGGTTGGTTATCATCGGCGCACTGATCATGTTTTTCCTGATCAAAGAACCACACGGGCTGGCGCAGCTTTGGCGCGTGGCCAAGGAAAAGCTGCGGCTTTGGCCGTTCCCTTACTAAAGCGAAATTACCCGCGGGGTTCGCCCCGCGATGCGGCCGGGCGTGCCCGGTCAACGTTCGGATCAACCAATGGGAGGAAATATCCGATGACACTCAAGACACTTGGGGCGCTGGCCCTAACAGCCACATTTGGCGCAACCGCAGCGATGGCCGAATTGGTCATCCCTGATCTTAGCTACCGCACAGGCGCATATGCTGCAGGCGGCACGCCGTTCTCTGATGGCTATCAGGATTACTTCAACCTGCTGAATGCACGCGATGGCGGCATCGGCGGCGAGGCGATCCGCATTGTAGAATGCGAGACGGGCTATAACACCGAGACGGGTGTGGAATGCTACGAGAGCACCAAAGGTGAAGGCGCGTTGATCTACCAGCCGCTGTCCACTGGCATCACGTATCAGTTGATCCCGCGCGCGACCGCCGATGGCATCCCGCTCCACACAATGGGCTATGGTCGCACGTCGGCCGCCGATGGTGAGACGTTCAACTGGGTATTCAACTACCCTGCAAACTATTGGGACGCCGCGTCTGTGATGGTCAACTATCTGTTGGAGCAGAACGGTGGCAGCCTTGAGGGTAAGAACATCACTCTGCTGTTCCACAACTCTGCTTACGGCAAAGAACCCATCGCGACCTTGAACGCATTGGCCGAATTGCACGGCTTTAACTTCAGCGAACTGGCCGTGGATCACCCTGGTCAAGAACAGACAGCACAGTGGCTGCAAATCCGCCGCGAGCGTCCTGATTACGTTCTAATGTGGGGCTGGGGCGTTATGAACCAAGTCGCCATTCAGGAAGCCGCGAATATCAGCTATCCGATGGATCAGTTCATTGGCAACTGGTGGGCTGGTGCCGAGCATGACGTAACACCTGCGGGTGCGGCGGCTAACGGTTACTTGTCGCTTAACATGAACCGCGTTGGGGACTTGCCCGTTTTGGCTGAAATGCAGTCAATGGTTGTAGATGCTGGTAACGGCGCAGGCGACGGGTCCAACGTGGGTTCTGTCCTGTATATCCGTGGCATGTATGCAGCGATGCTTGCAGCCGAGGCGATTGCCAAGGCCCAGGAAATCCACGGTGTTGCAGACATTACGCCTGCAATGATGCGCGACGGCATGGAAGCCTTGGACATCACAGAGGCACGCATGGAAGAGCTTGGCATGCCATTGGTTGGCCCCGCGTTCAGCGTGTCTTGCCAAGATCACGGCGGTTCCGGTCTGGGCATCGTTCAGCAGTGGGATGCGGCAGCAGGCGCGTTTGTTGCCCTCACAGACTACATCGCACCTGATGATAGCGTGACAGGTCCACTGGTCGCAGCAGATGCAGCAGCGTTTGCAGCTGAGAACAACATCACACCCGGTTGCATGTGATTTAATTCGGGCTTTGGCGGCGGGCATTTCAGTGTGCCGCCAAAGCCCACTTTCCTCAACGCGGGAGCGCGGACGCCATGCTTGATAGTGCAAAGACCGAGACCTTGCTTGAGGTCAATAATATCGAAGTGATCTACAATCACGTGATCCTCGTGTTGAAGGGCGTGTCGCTGTCGGTGCCAAAGGGCGGCATTACCGCGCTGCTGGGCGGCAATGGCGCAGGTAAGACGACGACCCTTAAGGCGATTTCTAATCTGCTGCAGTCCGAACGTGGCGAGGTCACAAAAGGCAGCATCCATTATCGCGGTGATCGCGTGCAGGATTTGTCACCCGAAGCATTGGTCAAACGCGGCGTCGTTCAAGTGATGGAAGGCCGTCACTGTTTCGAACACCTTACCGTTGAAGAAAACCTGCTGACAGGTGCCTATACCCGCAGTGACGGCAAGACTGCACAAGCCCTTGAGATGGTTTATGAATACTTCCCTCGCCTGAAGACCCGCCGCAAATCGCAGGCCGGATATACGTCGGGCGGAGAACAGCAAATGGTCGCGCTCGGTCGCGCATTGATGTCCAAACCCGAAACAATTTTGCTGGATGAGCCGAGCATGGGTTTGGCCCCGCAACTTGTTGAAGAAATCTTTGGCATCGTCAAATCCCTGAACGAAAACGAAGGCGTTTCGTTCTTGCTGGCCGAACAGAATACCAATGTCGCGCTGCGGTTCGCGCATTACGGCTACATCCTCGAAAGCGGTCGCGTGGTCATGGACGGCAAAGCCTCTGACCTGCGCGAAAACCCGGACGTCAAAGAGTTTTATCTCGGCATGTCGGAAGAGGGCCGCAAATCGTTTCGAGATGTGCGCTCGTATCGACGCCGCAAAAGGTGGTTGTCATGAGTAGTTTGGATAGTCTGGAAACCCGTTCCGCCGATCAGCGCGAGGCCGATCAACTGTTGCAGCTACGCCCGCTGCTGGCGCGCATCAATGCTGAACAAGATAACCGTCTAGGCGACGCCGGAACACTCCAAACACTTGCTGATCTGCGCCATCTTCCAGTGCTGCGAAAAACAAATCTAAGCACGTGGCAGGCCGAAAAGCCGCCCTTTGGCGGCATCCCGACCAGCGGCGTTACGCGGCTGTTCCAATCGCCGGGCCCGATCTATGAACCCGGTGGATCGACACCTGACTGGTGGCGGTTTGGACGGTTCTTGCGAGCCGCTGGCATTGGTGCAGGCGACGTTATCCAGAACACGTTCTCGTATCATTTCACACCCGCCGGTGCGATGTTTGAAAGCGCAGCTTTGGCCGTGGGCGCACAAGTTTTCGCGGCGGGTCCAGGACAGACCGAACTACAAGTGCGCGCCGCCGTTGATCTTGGCGTGACAGCATACGCGGGAACGCCTGATTATCTTGGCGCAATTTTGGCCAAGGCCGATGAAATGGGCGTCGATCTGAGCCATATTACCAAGGCCGCAGTTTCTGGCGGGCCATTGTTCCCACAGGTTCGCGCCGCATACGCTGCTCGTGGCATCGTCTGTTTGCAATGCTATGGCACGGCCGATGTGGGGCATATTGCCTATGAAACGCAGGCCGATGCCCCAATGGTGATCGACGAAGGCGCAATCGTTGAGATCGTCACCCCCGGCACTGGCGATCCCGTCGCGAATGGCGAAGTCGGTGAAGTCGTCGTGACAGCGCTGAACCCCGATTATCCGTTGATCCGCTTTGCGACGGGTGATCTGTCGGCAATCGTGCCGGGCATGTCCGAGTGTGGACGCACAAACATGCGGTTGGCTGGCTGGAAAGGCCGTGCTGATCAAGCCACCAAGGTCAAAGGCATGTTCGTGCGCCCCGAACAGGTGGCCCGATTGGTGCAACGACATCCCGAGATTCAACGCGTGCGCGTTGAGGTCGGACATGATGGCAAAACCGACACGATGCTGGTCAAACTGGAAACGGACGGGTCTGATATGGCGGCTTATGCGGCGTCGATTTCCGAAGTGCTAAAGTTGCGCGGTGAAGTCGAAACTGTCTCGCTCGGGGCGCTTCCACGCGACGGTGTCGTGATTGCAGATCTGCGGGAGATCAGTTGATGTCGGTGGTGATCGTTGGCTCGGCGCGCACGCCGATGGGCGGTTTTCAAGGGGCATTGTCAAACGTCGCAGCGACTGAACTTGGGGCCGCGGCCATTCGCGGTGCGCTCGAAAATGGCGCTGTGTCCCCGGATGCGGTCGACGAGGTCTTGATGGGCTGCGTTTTGCCCGCCGGACTGGGCCAAGCGCCCGCACGTCAGGCCGCGTTGGGCGCTGGTTTACCGCAATCGGTTCCGTGCAGCACAGTGAATAAGGTCTGCGGATCGGGCATGAAAACGGTGATGGCCGCGCATGATCAGATCATCGCGGGCAGTCAGTCGCTCATGGTTGCGGGCGGCATGGAGAGCATGTCGAACGCGCCGTATCTGTCGCAGAGCACACGCAGTGGTGCGCGGTTGGGCCATGCAGAATTAAAAGACCACATGTTCCTCGACGGGCTTGAGGATGCTTATACGCGCGGCGCGTTGATGGGCACCTTTGCCGAACTGTGCGCCGAGAAATATCAGTTCACCCGTGAGGCGCAGGACGAATATGCGCTGGGGTCGCTTGCAGGCGCATTGGCAGCACAAAAGTCTGGCGCGTTTGAGGGTGAAATTACGAACGTGACCGTCACGTCGCGCAAAGGCGATGTCGTGGTGTCGCAGGATGAACAACCGGGCAATGCACGGCCCGACAAAATCCCCACGTTGCGACCTGCTTTCAAGAAAGACGGCACTGTGACGCCCGCCAACGCCTCCTCAATTTCTGACGGTGCTGCGGCCATTGTGTTGACGAGCGAGGCCGAGGCCAAGGCGCGTGGGCTGACTGTGCGCGCTCGTATCGTTGGCCATGCGAGCCATGCACAAGACCCCGCATGGTTCACAACCGCACCCGTTCCGGCGACGCAAAAGCTGTTGGACCGGATCGGCTGGAGCGTCGATGACGTTGATCTGTGGGAGGTCAATGAGGCCTTCGCAGTGGTGCCAATGGCGTTCATGCAAGAGCTCGGGATTGCACGCGAAAAGATGAACGTGAATGGCGGGGCCTGCGCTTTGGGCCATCCGATTGGGGCATCGGGAACGCGGATCATCGTGACCTTGCTGAATGCCCTAGAAAAACGGGGTCTGAAACGCGGGATTGCCGCGATTTGTATTGGCGGCGGGGAGGGGACTGCGATTGCAGTCGAACGCCCGTGAGGCTTGGGTCGGATCCCTCGGTTACCCGCCTTGATGGCGCGGCCCGACTAGGCATGAGGTAAGATATGGATTTTGCACTGAGCGAAGAGCAAACACTGATTTTCGACATGGCCAAAGCGTTCGGCGACGAACACATCGCCCCCAATGCGCTGTTGTGGGAAAAGTCTGAGAACATCCCGAAAGACCTTTGGCCCAAATTGGCTGAGTTGGGCTTCGGCGGGCTGTATGTGCGCGAAGAAAGTGGCGGGTCAGGCCTGTCACGGCTGGATGCGACGCTGGTGTTCGAGGCGCTGAGCATGTCGTGCCCATCCGTCGCGGCGTTCCTGTCGATCCACAACATGTGCGCGGCAATGATCGACAAATTCGGAACTGACCAGTTGCGCGAACGGTTCTTGCCGCGCGCTCTGAGCATGGAAATGGTCCTGTCATATTGTCTGACGGAACCGGGGTCCGGGTCTGACGCTGCGGCCCTCAAAACCCGCGCTGAGCGCACGAATGACGGGTATGCGTTGACCGGCACAAAGGCGTTTATCTCCGGCGGTGGATATTCGGATGCCTACATCGTTATGTGCCGTACAGGCGACGACGGCCCCAAGGGCATTTCGACCGTGATCATCGAGGATAAAGCCGACGGGCTGTCATTTGGCGGGCTTGAGGACAAAATGGGGTGGCGTGCGCAACCGACGCGGCAAGTGCAGTTGGATAATTGCAGAATCCCTGCGACCAATTTGGTGGGCGAAGAAGGCAAAGGGTTCACATATGCAATGTCTGGGCTGAACGGTGGCCGATTGAACATTGCCGCCTGCTCGCTGGGTGCGGCGCAGTCGGCCCTGACCAAAACGGTCGCCTATATGGGCGAGCGCAAGGCATTCGGAAAATCCATCGATCAATTTCAGGCTTTGCAGTTCCGGTTGGCTGACATGGAGATTGAATTGCAGGCCGCACGTGTTTTCCTGCACCAGGCCGCATGGAAGCTGGACACCGGCGCGACGGATGCAGCCGCCCATTGTGCCATGGCCAAGAAATTTGTGACCGAAGCGGGCAGTCGCGTGGCCAATGATTGCCTGCAACTGCACGGCGGATACGGCTATCTTGCCGATTACGGCATAGAAAAAATCGTGCGTGATTTGCGGGTGCATGAAATTCTGGAAGGCACCAACGAGATTATGCGCATGATCGTAAGTCGTGGGATGATCGCAAGATGAGCGGTATCGACACCCGCATCTGAGCGCGCGCGGGTCGCTTCACGCTCAACCGGCCCGCCGCGTTGAAGGCGGTGACATATGATTTGGTGATGACAGGTGATGAAAGGCTTGGCCCATCACTCGGCCTGCGGATTGCTCAACATGTCGATAAAACACACCGAACGGCTGGCGAATACATCACCCTGCGGTAAAGCCGCATCAGTTCATTTGCCAGCGCATCCTGCGTTGTGTTGTGCCCCCCATGAACTTTGAAATATAATGCCTCTGCGCGCGTCGAACCGGAAGGTATGTTGATGAAACTCCAAGCACAGAACACCTCAGTCGATTGGATTGAACGCTTTGAGGGTCTAAAGCGCCTCCCTCCAGATATTCAGGACGAGCTCAAGACCCGAAGCCAGATCATCTCGGTCCCCGCTGGAACGCAGGTCTTTGCGCCGGGTCAATCTGCTGACAACCTGCTGTTGCTGCTCGACGGGACTGTGCGCGTGCAGCAAAAGTCCAGCACGGGGCGCGAGGTGGCGCTCTACCGCGTGCATGCGGGTGAAAGCTGTGTGCTGACGACCGCCTGCATGCTGGCGTTCGAGGACTATTCAGCCGACGGCATTGCGGAAACGGATGTGCGCGCAGTTGCGATCCCGCGTGCCACCTTTGACGATCTGGCTGGGCGCTCTCGCGTGTTTCGAGAGTTCATCTTTAAGGCCTATTCCCGCCGGATCACGGACTTGTTTACCTTGATTGATGACATCGTGTTTCAGCGCATGGACGTTCGGCTCGCGGCGCGTTTGCTGGAATTGGCGGATCCGGCACGGGTTGTGCACGCCACGCACGCCGCACTTGCGACAGAGCTTGGCACCGCGCGCGAAGTCATCTCACGCACCCTCGCGGAGTTTCATCGGCGCGGCTGGGTTGAGCAGTCTCGCGGCGAGGTGCGCCTGATCGGCCCCGAGGGGCTGGAACGTCTCGCCAGTTCGGCGGACTGACGCAAATTACATATTCTAGAGTTTGGTGATCATGTCACCGAATCCCCGGTGAGGGTCATGCCATACCTCCGAGAGAGTTAACTCAAGGAGAACGACATGATTGCGAATATGGGAAAAATCGACCGGCTGGTGCGCATCGTTGTAGCGGCAGCTTTGCTCGTGTTTGCGTTTGGCGCAGGCATCGCCGCGATGGGAATTTTGCAGTGGATTGCAGTTGCGGTCGCCGCAGTGTTCGCGCTGACGTCAGTAGTCGGAAACTGCCCCGCCTACCGCCTGATCGGCGTTAATACCTGCCGATTGGATTCCTGAATATGACCGAGTTTACGTTTTGGGCTTCGCTGCTCGGCGGCCTCATGATTGGGGCCGCCTCGGTGTTGCTAATGTTGTTGAAGGGCCGTGTTATGGGCGCGACGGGCATTCTTGGTGCCGCCGTGTTCGACCGACCTGCGGGCGATACCGCATGGCGGGTTGTGCTACTGCTGGGCATGGTCAGTGGTCCTGGCCTTATCGCGCTCACCACCGGAAACTGGCCAGAGATTGAAGTGCCTGTGTCAACCGCAGCGCTTGTCATTGGCGGTATGATCGTCGGTGTCGGCGTGACGTTTGGGTCAGGATGCACCTCGGGTCACGGGGTTTGCGGCATGGCACGTCTGTCGCCGCGATCCATTGCAGCCACCGCAGTGTTTATGGCGGCCACGTTCGTGACGGTCTTTGTCGTTCGTCACGTGATCGGAGGGTAGGCTATGCAACTCTTTACCATTTACTTAACCGGCCTCTTGTTCGGCGTTGGCATCTCGATCTCGGGCATGGCCAATCCGGCCAAGGTTCTGAACTTCTTTGATGTCTTTGGGACTTGGGATCCGTCGTTGGCCTTTGTGATGGGCGGCGCGCTGATCGTGGCCTTCATTGGCTACCGTGTCGTCCTGAAGCGCCCGGCCCCTACGTTTGATCCCCAATTCTACGTGCCCACGTCGCGGCACCTCGACAGCCGTCTGATCGGTGGCTCTGCGGTGTTCGGCATCGGCTGGGGCATCTCGGGCTTTTGTCCCGGCGGCGCGCTTCCGGCTTTGGGAACGCTAAACCCCGGCGTTCTAATTTTTACTGCAGCCCTGTTGGTGGGCATGGGCGTGGCACGATGGCTGCCAACCGTGCTGCCACCCAGACACGCAACCTCTTGAGGAGACCAATCATGACCACATATCCAACCGACATGTCCGTAAAACCCGAAGTGAAGGGCTTTTTCGACACCGCCACCAACACCATCACCTATGTCGTGAAAGACCCGGCCTCGAACGCTTGTGCCGTGGTCGATAGCGTTATGGATATCGACTATGCCGCTGGCCGGATCACCTACACCCATGCCGATAAGGTGATTGCCTATATCAAGGAACACGACCTGAAGTTGGAGTGGCTGATCGAGAGCCATGTCCATGCCGACCACCTGTCAGGTGCGCCCTATATCCAGCAGGAGCTGGGCGGTAAAATCGGCATTGGCCGCAACATCACGATGGTTCAAGACACCTTCGGCAAGGTATTCAACGAGGGCACCGAGTTCCAGCGCGACGGCTCACAATTTGATAAACTGTTTGACGATGGCGACACTTACAAGGTGGGCGAAATGCAGTGTACCGCCCTGCACACCCCCGGCCACACCCCGGCGTGTATGACCCATATCATGGGCGACGCGGCCCTTGTCGGCGACACGATGTTCATGCCGGACTTTGGCACGGCGCGGTGTGACTTCCCCGGAGGCTCGTCCGAGGATCTCTATGCCTCGATCCAGCGGATTCTGGCTTTGCCGGAAGACACCCGGATCTTTGTGGGTCACGACTACCTGCCCACAGGCCGAGACGAATTTGTCTGGGAATCCACCGTTGGCGAGCAACGCAAAGTGAACATCCATGTGGGCGAAGGCAAAACCAAGGACGCATTTATCGAGATGCGCGATGCGCGTGATGCGACGCTGCCGATGCCAAAGCTGATCATCCCGTCGTTGCAGGTGAACATGCGCGCAGGCGAACTGCCCCCTGCCGAAGAAGACGGCAAGCGGTTCCTAAAGGTGCCCGTCAACCTCCTCTGACCCCGCAAACATCGCTCAGTCCTGATCATGGCGTCCAGCGCTATGATCAGGATGCGCGCGCAAGCAGTCGCCCATCCCGAGCACATTTGAGACCCCCACAGGAGGACATCCATGGATTTCCGCAAGATCACCGACAGCCTGTCTGTCAGCCCCCAGATTACCCTTGCGGACATCCCGGCTTTGAAAGCGGGCGGCTTTCGCTCGATCATCGCAAACCGTCCGGACGGCGAGGGGGCCGACCAGCTTGGCCACGAAGAAATAGCCGCCGCTGCTGCCAAAGAAGGCTTATCCTTTCGATACTTGCCCGTGACCCCCGGTATCGTAACGGAAGGAACGGCATCCGATTTTGCCGCTGCATTGACCGAGCTGCCCGGCCCCGTGCTGGCCTATTGCCGAACGGGCACCCGGTCGGCCATGCTATGGTCACTCAGCGAAGCAAGCACCCGGCCTTTGCCCGACATCCTCGCCCGCACAGCAGCAGCGGGATATGACATGAACGGTGTCGCGCGCCGCATTGCCAATGGCGGCAAGACGCCGACCCAGACTGGCGACGCGCATTTCAAGGTTGTGATTGTCGGGGCAGGCGCGGCTGGAATTTCCGTTGCAGCAAGCCTCAAAAGCCGGTCGCCAGACCTTGAGATCGCGCTCATCGACCCGGCCGATATCCACTACTACCAGCCCGGCTGGACCATGGTCGGGGCCGGCATCTTCGAAGCCGCCAGCACCGCCAAGACAATGGGCAGCCTCATTCCCAAAGGCGTCCATTGGATCAAGTCAGGCGTCGCCGCGTTTGAGCCGAAGAACAATGCCATCATCCTCGATGGTTGTCGCGTCGTGACCTATGATCGGCTGGTTGTTTGCCCCGGTCTGAAACTCGACTGGGCAGCGGTCGAAGGGCTGGAAGAAGCGCTTGGGCGCAACGGTGTCACCTCCAATTACCGCTATGATCTGGCGCCCTATACATGGGAATTGGTGCGCGGTCTGAAGGAAGGCCGTGCGATCTTCACCCAGCCACCAATGCCTATTAAATGTGCAGGTGCCCCGCAGAAGGCAATGTATCTGTCGGGCGATGCGTGGTTGCGCAACGGCTCGCTTGACCAGATCGACATTCAATTCATGAACGCGGGCGGCGTGCTGTTCGGGATCAAGGACTACGTCCCGGCACTGGAGAGCTATGTAAAGAAGTATGACGCTTCGCTGAACTTCTTCCACAACCTCATCGCCATAGACGGGCAGGCCAAAACCGCGACCTTCAAGATCACCAAGCCCGATGCAGAGCCCGAAACGGTTTCGGTCGATTTCGACATGATCCATGTCTGCCCGCCGCAAACCGCGCCGGACTTCATCCGCGTCTCGCCATTGGCGGATGCGGCGGGCTGGATTGACGTTGATCAGGCCACCCTGCGCCACAAGACCTATGACAATATCTGGAGCCTCGGCGACGTGATGAACGCCCCCAACGCCAAGACAGCAGCTGCGGCGCGCAAACAGGCCCCCACCGTGGCCGACAATATCGTGGCGGATATGGCTGGGCGCTCAGCGGTCTCGCAATATGACGGCTACGGCTCGTGCCCGCTGACGGTCGAGCGCGGCAAGATCGTTCTGGCCGAGTTTGGCTATGGCGGTGCATTGCAGCCCTCGTTTCCGTCATGGCTGATTGATGGCACCAAACCCAGCCGGGCGGCATGGTTGCTGAAAGAAAAGCTGCTGCCGCCGATTTACTGGCAAGCGATGCTGCGCGGCAAAGAGTGGATGGCCAAACCCGAAAAAGTCTCAGCCACCGCTGCCGAATGACCCTTGCGGCGGGCGACACACCGCCCGTCCTATTTCTGACCCCCGGAACCCGTTATGCAAATCTCTAGATACCTCCCGATCCTTGTCTGGGGGCGCAGCTATTCCCGCCAATCGTTGTCCAACGATCTCGTTGCGGCGGTGATTGTGACGATCATGTTGATCCCACAATCGCTGGCCTACGCGATGCTTGCAGGTCTGCCACCTGAGGCGGGGATTTATGCCTCCATTGTGCCGATCTTGTTCTATGCGGTGTTCGGCACCTCCAACGCGCTGGCCGTGGGGCCGGTTGCGGTTGTGTCGCTGCTAACAGCCTCGGCCATCGGGCAAGTGGCGGTGGCAGGCACGGCGGGCTACGCAATTGCGGCGCTAACACTGGCATTCCTGTCGGGTGGATTCCTATTACTGCTCGGCCTGTTTCGATTGGGCTTTCTTGCCAATTTCCTGAGCCACCCCGTCATCTCGGGGTTCATCACGGCCTCGGGTATATTGATCGCTGCCAGCCAGTTGAAACATCTGCTGGGGCTGGAAGCCCAGGGCCACACTTTGCCTGAGATCGCAGGGTCGCTTATATCGCACCTGCCCCTGATCAACGGGCCAACTGTTGTCATTGGCGTGTTGGCAACCGGATTTCTGTTCTGGGTGCGCAAGGGGTTGAAGCCTGCGCTTTTGGGCCTGGGACTGGGGCCGCGTGCGGCTGACTTTGCAACCAAGGCCGGGCCCGTTGTTGCCGTTGTTGCAACCACAGTGACAGTTTGGGGCATGGGGTTAGAGCAGCAAGGCGTCGCCATTGTGGGGGCTGTGCCACAAAGCTTGCCGCCGTTCACCCTACCCAACCTGTCGCTTGATCTTGTGCGCCAACTGGCGATGCCCGCGATCCTTATCTCGATCATCGGGTTCGTAGAATCCGTCTCTGTCGCTGAGACCTTAGCGGCCAAGAAGCGTCAGCGGATCGATCCCAATCAGGAATTAATCGGTCTGGGCGCTGCCAATATCGGCGCAGCTTTCACGGGCGGCTTTCCTGTCACCGGCGGCTTTTCCCGGTCGGTTGTCAATTTTGATGCGGGGGCCGAAACACCCGCCGCAGGTGCCTTTACCGCCCTAGGGCTTGCCATCGCGGCGCTGGCGTTGACACCGCTTGTGTTTTTCTTACCCAAAGCCACGCTCGCCGCGACGATCATTGTTGCGGTGCTCAGCCTTGTCGATCTGTCGATCTTGCGAAAGACATGGGACTATTCGCGTGCCGATTTTGCAGCCGTGGTGACAACCATCGTGCTGACATTGGGTGCGGGCGTCGAAGTTGGCGTTGCCTCCGGTGTTGCTTTGTCCATCGCTCTGCATCTTCACAAAACCTCGCGGCCCCATGTCGCTGAGGTCGGTCTGGTGCCCGGCACGCAGCATTTTCGCAATATCAACCGCCATAAGGTCGTAACCGATCCACATCTGCTGACACTGCGGATTGATGAAAGCCTCTATTTCGTGAATGCGCGTTTTCTTGAGAGCCTCCTGCAGAACCGCGTCGTTGCGGGCAGCCCGCTGCGCAATGTTGTGCTAATGATGTCGTCTGTGAATGAGGTGGATTTCTCTGCGCTGGAAAGCCTTGAGGCGATCAACACAAGGCTGAAAGAGTTTGGGATCGGCCTGCACTTGTCAGAAGTAAAAGGCCCGGTCATGGACCGCCTAAAACGGTCTCATTTCCTCAGTGACTTGAATGGTCGGGTTTTTCTGTCGCAACACGAGGCATGGCAAGCGTTGTCGCGGGGCAATGCATGAGGCTTCTGCAAGCCGCAGATAACGCTCAGATTCGGCTATCTCGCCCTTCGCGCCGAGTTTCCCCCAGCAATGATCCGGTTGATCAAATCGGCTGCGGCCCGGTGCCTTTCGAGATCGGCGTCAGACCCTTCGGCCTGTTGGTGGGTCAAGGCGGCGTCTTGCAGAACGCCCATGATCTCGGCCTCGGGCAGGATACTTGCGTCGTTCAGCGCCAGCATCAGGGCCTCGCAGATAGAAAGTGCGGCCATACCGGAAGCCGTGCTATGATCAGCCATTCCATGTGCCTTTCAGGACCAATGCGCTTGCACAGGGGCCTGCGCAGCGTTCAATCTATGATCTCAAAGAACGGGCACCTTAGGGCTGATCGACATTAGCTAGCCCCTCGAATTCTTCGCCACGGGCATAGCGGCATCCAACGGAAAGGAGCGCATCATCGACACCTCGCCATTTGCCAAAAAGCTGGGTGCTTTCGTTGCCCTGTCGGATGCGGAGCTTTCTGTGCTCGGTGCTCTGAGTAAGCGTCGCCGCAGTTTTGTTTCGGGGCGCGATCTGGTGCATCAGGGGCAATCGGAACAGGTCGCCTATATCCTCATGTCGGGCTGGGCCTGTTCCTATAAGATCACGCAGGACGGAGAACGGCAGATCGTCGACTTCCACGTTCCAGGGGATTTCTTGGGGTTGCGCAGCATGCTTCTGCACACCTCGGATCACAGTATCGAACCGGTTACGGATATTGAGGTAAGGGAAGTTCTGCTGCCTGACCTGATGGATGCATTCGGCGACGCGCCCCGGCTGGCCTTGGCGATCCTTTGGGCCGCGTCGCGTGACGAGGCGGTCGTGGTCGAACACCTGGTAGATGTGGGGCGCAGGGACGCGGCCGAGCGCATGGCGCATTTTCTGCTCGAGCTTGGCGCAAGGCTAAGGCTCGTCGGTATGGGCAGCGAGGCAGGCTATGCCTGTCCGCTAACCCAATACCTTCTGGCCGATGCGCTGGGGCTAAGTGCCGTGCACGCCAACCGCGTGTTGCGAAAACTGCGCGAGGCGGATCTGGTGACGTTTCGGGACGGCTTTGTCAGGTTCGGCAACTATGAGCGCATGACAGAGTTCGCGCAGTTTGATCCGACCTATCTGGATCAAGAGGGCCCGCTGTTGGCATGAGCGGTGGCATTGGTTGCGATGCCGTGGTCGCCCCTACTTGGAGAGTTCCAAGCGCAGGCGCGCTGATCTGAACATCCTGCGCCCGTGAAGACGCCCGAGCTCAATGAGCAAGGACAAGCAGTTGGAACGCCATCATAGCGGAGAAGGAAAGCGTTACGATTGTCGCCGCAGAACCGCTCTCGACCTTGGCGAGCGCCTCGGGGAACAACTCGGAAAACACCATCCAGATCATCGCGCCCGCAGCGAGGCCGAGGCCCATTGGCAGGAACGGACGGAACGTATCGACAAACAGGTATGAGGGCACGGCCATGATGGGCTGGGGAAGGCTTGTGAAGATCGCCCAAAGCCCCACCTTCCACACCGGCGAGCCGCGCGGCACGAGCACCAGCGCAATCGCCAGCCCCTCGGGAATGTTGTGAAAGGCGATGGCCGTCGTGATGAATGTGCCCAGCCCTTCGGAACCCGCGAACGAGACGCCAACGCCGACCCCTTCGGCAAAAGAATGCGCAGTCATGATGCCCAATATCAGCAACGCCTTGGTGGCGTTTGCCCCCTGCAAGTCCGCCACTTCCACCGAACCCGCACGCGACAGCAGCCGGTCTGCCAGCACGATGGCACCCAAGCCTGCCAGCACGCCTATCATCGTAAGTGTTATTTCGATTGAAGCGCCCTCGGCAATCAGGCTGTGGCTGGCGGCCAGCATTAGTCCGGCAGCGGCGGCGTATGACCATCCTATGGTGCGGTCGCTAAGTTTTCGGACAAACAGGAATGGCAGCACGCCGACGCCCGTCATGATTGCGGTCACAAGCGCCGCCGCGCCAACGATCCAGAGAGTTGTGTCCATAAAGTGCTCCGTGGCATGCGTAATTGCGAGATAGGCAGGGTCGGCTTGTGGCGCGCCAAAGGCCGCAGCGCAGCCTCTACGCTGCCTTTGTAATATCTGGTTCGCATTGGTCTGACGCCAGCGGTTTCAAAGCATCGTTGTCCGCAGATAAAGACGCACATCGGCCCAGCCTTGTGCGAACAGGGTTCACATTCTTGATCCATTTCAGATGATCGTTGGATGACAGAGTATCGAACCCCGACTGAATGGCAGTTGATCCAGATCACAATTCGGTCTGCTTATGGGGCGATCTATTCTTTGGGCGCAGCATTGGCTTTGCCATAATGCCCGGCCATGCGGGTCTCGTGCTCTCGGTCGAGGGGCTTGTCGGGATCCCAAGGCGGGCTGTCTTTGACCTTCTGGCGGTCAACGTCGAGGTAGATCAGCCTCTCGGTCCAGCGGATACCGCTTACCGAGCGTGGCGATATCAGAACCTCCTGCCCGCCCCACCAGTTGCTCGTGTCAACCACGAGGTAGCGGATGCTCCAGTCTTCGTCCTCCAGCACGATATCGGACAGATGCCCGATCTGACCATCGGTGGCGTGGATATGGTATCCCGTCACCTGGGCGGCGCTGCGCAGGTGCGGCTCGTCGCGTGTGCGCCGCAGCCGGTCCAAGTCCTCAATCCGCCGCTGAACTTCAGGGTCATTTTCCATCATCGGCGAAATGCCCATAAGACCGTATCCGCCGAGGTAGTAGCCTGAGCCCCAGTATGGGCTCCAGCCGTAGTAGTTGTAGGTTGATGTTTCGAACTGCCGTGACACGGGGAGGTGTTCTTCTAGCGTTGGGCTGGCCTCAATCTCGGCCCGCGTCAGCCGCACCGGAAAGGCATTATCCGAAGATTTGGCATGACCAAGAACTGTCGGCGGCAGCAGCACTTTGCGGCCCGACAGCCATTTGCCGGTGTCCACGACCAGCCAGCGTATCGTCCAGCTGGAATCGTCGAACAGGACATCGCTAACCGTGCCGATGCTGCCGTCGGTGGCTGCAACGGAATGTTTCTGGATCGTCGAAAGCTTGAGCATCATAGCAGGTCTCCCCTGAGTTGGGTCGCGGCAACGCACAACCGCGCTGATCGGCAAATCGCCTCTGCACCATTATGCGCCGTCCCGGTCGGCGGCAGGCTGATCCATGTAAGTCGGCTGGACCGTTTGAGGCATGGCAGGTGGCGGATCATGCTTGGTGAGCTGCGCAACCGGGATGGAAAAGCGTTCCGCCACTTGATCCACGTTAACGACACTGTGCGCGCCATGTGGGATGGCTGTGTCTGATCTGTTGGTTGCGCCTAGGCGGGTATCCGAGAGGCGCTGGCATTATATGCAGACAAAAACAGGAGTTTGAGACAATGGTCGTCAATGTAGGAACTGTGGACCGCGTCGTTCGGCTGGTGCTGGGCGTCGCTTTGATCGTGGTGGTGCTTTATGGTGGCCTCGCCTTCTTTGACGGTGCCGTTGCCAAATATATCGCCATAATAGTCGGGCTGGTTCTGGCAATCACGGGGCTGATGAAAACCTGTCCGATTTATTCCATTTTCGGCATCGGCACCTGCAAGGTCTGAGCAATATAGACCCGTCTTTATGCCATTGCAGTCGCTGGGTGGCGCCCTGATCGGCATTGCGTCTACGCTGCTTGTGCTTTGGCGCATTCGTAGGGTAGGGCGATCATCCCAGCGCTTTGTGGGTCTGCAAGATCGGGTAGGATTTCGGGTATGTCTGACGAGGATGCGTTCACCCTAACCAGTTACAATATCCGCAAAGCAATCGGGCGTGATGGCAAGCGAAGCCCCGAACGGATCGTTGAGGTGCTGAACGCTGCGGCGGCAGATATTGTCATCCTTCAAGAGGCGGATTTGAGATTTAGCGGCAGACGCGCAATCTTCTCGGCAACAGAATTGTTCGACAGAACCGGGCTTACCGTCATCGATGTGGCCCCAGACCATCCTGGGCTTGGCTGGCATGGCAACATGCTGCTGGTGCGTCCACGCGTCCGGGTGCGATCAGTGCACCCAATTCCGCTATCAGGACTGGAGCCGCGCGGCGCTGTTGCCTCTGAGTTGGAAATAGGCTCGCGGCAGTTGCACCTGATCCATGCGCACCTTGGATTGATGCCTAATCAGCGCAAGCGTCAGGCGCAGATACTGGCCGGCAACATCGGGTCTTTGGGGGCCACCTTGTTGGCGGGGGATCTGAACGCGGCAGGCAAGGCCCCCCCCAGTCTTTCCCCGATCTTTAAACGACTGACCGAGGTAGCACTCGGCCCCAGCTTTCCAACGCGCTGGCCTGTGATCCGCTTTGATCGGGTTTTTCACAACAGCGCACTGAAATTGATAAGCGCGCAAGTCCACGATACCCCGTTGGCGCGCCAAGCATCGGACCATTTACCAGTCTCGGCGGAATTCACATTTGTCTAAAGTATAGGCGATGCCAGTCGCGCGACGCTGTCTCGAAACCGCAATAGTCGGTTGCGGGACTGATACTCGGCCACCTCAAAGGCGGCGCATTCGGCAAGGTCATCGTGAAACGCAGCAACGAGTTGTTGCGCCACGCCCCGATCATAGATCACCGCCGTGAGCTCATAGTTGATGCTAAACGACCGGATGTCCCAGTTTGCTGACCCGATGGAGCTGACTTCGCCATCCACACAGACTGTCTTGGAATGCAGATACCCCGACTGGTAGTGATGCACTTTGACCCCCGCACGCGCCACGTCGAGGGCATAGGTATTGGCGGCCCAATAGGGCAGAAACTGCCCCGGACCCGTGGGCGAAATCATCACCTGCACATCGACGCCCGACAGTGCCTTGAGTTTCAGGGCCTCAGCCAAAGTCTCATCCAGAATAAAGAACGGCGATTGGATCAAGACCTGCGCCTTCGCCGAGACGATCAACTCAAAATAAAGCTGCCTGATCGCGGCGTATTCGCTGTCGGGGCCGGACAGGCAAATCTGGACGGCCAAGTCGGCTGGCTGATCTTGTTGCGACACCTCGGGAAAAAGCGGGGCCGGATCAAGGGTCTCATCGGTTGCGTTGGCCCAATCGATCAGAAAGATCGACTGCAGGGACCACACGGCGCTGCCGGTCAGGCGGACATGTGTGTCTCGCCAGTGATCAAAACCGGTCGGTGGATCGAGATGCTCATCCCCGATATTCAGACCGCCTGTAAACCCGACGATGCCATCGATCACAGCAATCTTTCGGTGGTTGCGGTAAGAAATTGTATGCACGCGCCACAGCGCCGAGAAGGGACGTATCTCGATCCCGGCGGCGCGCGCCTTGCGCAGGTATCGCCATCCCAGACCTGAAAAGCTGCCGACCGGATCGTATAGGATCCGAACTTTGACGCCTTGCGATACCTTCTTGGTCAACAACGTCAACAGACGGGTGCCGAATGTGTCACCGTTCCAAATATAGTAATTTAGGTGGATAGACGAAGTGGCCTGTTCCATCGCAGCGATAAGGGCCGGATAGGTTTCTGTGGCATTCTGAAGAACTTCGATCCGGTTCGATGTCGTAATGGTTGAGTTTGCGTTGGAGTGAACGAGCGTCGCGACCCGCACAGCCCCGCGATTTTCCTGCGTCAGTCGGGCGAGTGCTGCGTCGTGTTGAACCCTGACCTCGCGCAGCAAGCCGCTGACCTGTGTGGGCGCGTCCTGCTCCTTCACCTTGAATTTGCGCACAAAGGCTTTGTAGCCGCGCCCAAAGAGCAAATAGATGACCAACCCGAGACCCGGCAAAAAGATGAACAAAAGCATCCACGCAAAGGATGATTTTGGCGCTCTGTTCTCAGAGATCAGAAAGACCGAGACAACGACGACATAAGCGCCAAACATGAGTTGCAGAATGGTCGGTGCGGCCATGAGGTTCAGCTTTCTAGGGGCCCTTACCAGCACCACCCTTTCGCATCATGACCTGTTCCGCACCCCCACACAAACCGAAGTAGGACTGACCGAAGTTAACGCTCAATGCGCCAACAGAACGGGTATATCGGTTTGCTCGATCATAGTCCGAGTGGTGCCCCCAAAAACGGCCTCCAGCATACGCGCGTGCCCGTATGCCCCCATCACGATAAGGTCCGCACCTTGTTCTTGCGCACGATCCTGAATGCATTGCGCAACCTCGCGGCCACCCGTGGGAAACTGAGACACTGTCACTGAACAGCCATGATGACTAAGCCATGCGGCCACGTCTGTGCCGGGATCAGCACCATCCTGCCCAGCGGTTGCCACAGGGTCAAAACAGCCCACGATGACCTCTTTTGCAGATCGCAGATACGGCAAGGCGACATGCACGGCTTTCGATGCGGCTTCACTGCTGTTCCAGGCGATGAAAACACGGTCCAGTTTTTGTGATGGCGATGCGTTCAGCATCAATCCGATAGGAGATTTGAACACGACGCCATGTGCCATCTCGCGCATCACGTCAGGCGTGTCGTGCAAGTTGGGTGCGATATGTGCGATGTCGCAAACGCGCGCGCGACGGGCAACGATATCTTTGATATCCATTGTGGCGCACAGAATTGACTGAATGTCTGCCGAGACTTGGCTGCGCGCCAGCAGGGTCTCAATTTCTTTCACGCGGTCACTCAGCGCCTTTTGCGCGGTGCCCACAGTGTCTCCCCAGTTGTCGGGGATGTTCATGCCGCCGTAAGGCGACACTCCATACGCGTATATTGGCAGGGCCGGGGCCGGACCGATCATGAGACAGCTTAAGTGAGTTTGCTCCTGAAAGGCGCTTTCTGCCAGCGCGTTGATCACTCCGTCGGGTGTTTGGGGGTTAATAACCAGAAGGGTTGTTGTGTTCTTCATGTTGTTTCTCCGTCCAATGGGCAGTGACGCAGGTGCGCTCTGGGCCTCAATAATTCTTGTCAGTGCAAAGATACTCAATTTCGCGGTGGGGAAAGCAGGGCGATCAGCGGCAGAGGTTGGAAGGGCCACGACCTTTGCAGACAAGATCTGGGTCCAGGACTAAGCCGCTCGCGCGGCAATGGCGCTTGTGTCGGTCGTTGTACCTACTGATTTGAAGTTATTTTCGTGTTTTGGGGCTGTTGCTTGATGATTGGGATCTTCTCAATCGTCAAACAGGAGGTT
>Ga0163216_100166_pt1 | contig 164834 bp, 141 predicted proteins | sample SynspAceP_FD_167610 | JGI IMG/M metagenome (GOLD analysis project Ga0163216, IMG submission 167610) | Saline lake microbial communities from Ace Lake in Antarctica - Synechococcus sp. Ace-P (Illumina Assembly) | ecosystem: Environmental > Aquatic > Non-marine Saline and Alkaline > Saline ...
GGTTTATGATAGTGTAATAAACAACATTCTGCTATTAAGAAATTTGATACCCTTCGGCAGGGCTTGAAAGGCAAGGGCTTACAGCGATTATGTCTTTAGCGGACGGAATGTCCCCAGAACCCCACTTAGGGCCAACAACCCCGCTTCACCGGCCATATACAGTTTACCCTTGGCATAACTAAGTCGGTTAAAGTGTGGCAGAATAAAAGAGAGTTCCTCTTCGTAAAAAGCAGGATCGTCTTTAATGCTATCTAAATAATCAATGTCGTCTTGAGGAAGGACCGATGCGTACATTTCTTTCTGCCACGTTATGCCGCCATCGACCGTTCTATAGAACAATCCATAAGCGCCAACAGCAACACCGACCTTATCATTCATAAATAAAACATCAAGAAATGGTCGGTCCAATTCAGGCATACTCAGTTGCAACTGCCATGTTTTTCCCGCGTCTGATGAATGCAAAATACTAGCATCATGACCTACAGCCCATGCATTTGTGCCGAAAAGAGTAACGGCTGTTAATGTGGTTTTAGTAGGTACTGAGACCTGTATTAAGTTTTGCTGTGTTGTCCCAGTTAAAATATGCCCTCTTTCACCTACTATAATAATGTTATCGGCAAGCGCAATATCAAGTAACAGTGACTCTTTAACTAATGGAGCCTGATAAGAAGAATTTGCTGAAACGAGTGCGCTAAAAGCGACAAGACCTACTAGAGAGGCCTTTTTAAAATTTGAAATCATTTATTCACCGTAGTTAAAAAAAACGGCTGGCTAAGCCAACCGTCTGTTTTGTTTTATCTCTTACCTTCTCGCCTTAATGCTTGGGGCGTAAATTCGCGGTCATCTGGTTTAATACTGAAGTCGTACATTTGCTCTTCATTATCCAAACCAATCGCCAGATAACGGCGAGAGTTCAAATCATGATATACGTCTAACGTAGACCATTGAGTTGGAACTTCGTAATAGTTTACACCATGCGCAATACCGACACGATATAATTCGCCGCGGTTGTCATACATATCTGCAACTTGAATTTGCCAGCTGTCCTCGTCTAGATAGAACGTGCGTTTCTGGTAAACATGCCGAAACTCTTCTTTCAACGTCGCTTCGACTACCCAAACTCGATGTTTTTCAAAGCGAGTTAAATCAGGATTAACATGGCCTGGCTTCAGAATGTCAGCATAAGAGACTGCATCACTATGTAACGCATAGTTGTTATAGGCAACGTATAACTCTTTTTTGCCTTTTAATTCCCAGTTATACCGATTTGGTGAACCGTTATACATATCGAAATCGTCTGTTGTTCTTAACCCATCAGCTGCTGTACCTGGTGCATCATAGGCGATGTTTGGTGCGCGGCGCACACGACGTTGACCTGTGTTGTAAGTCCATGCCTGACGTGGCTCTTTGACCTGATCAACGGTTTCATGCACTAGTAACGCGGTACCCGCAAGTCTGGCTGGGCTAGTTACACTCTGTTTAAACTTAAATAGAATATTCTCTTCGCTCAGCGACTCTGGTGTTGCTCCTTTCTCGGAGTACTTGATCATTAACTGCTCATCGAAACCGATAACGTTAAAATCACCACTGGCGGTTACTGCCGCTTGTCCGCCATTTCGCTGAACAGCTTCACCACGATATCGTAAAGTATGGTTCCAGATTGCTTCCAAACCATTTCCAGGAATTGGAAATGGAACACCTATTGCAGCTCCAGTTATACCGTTACCACCATCAAGTAATTCTGCCCTAATTGCATTTGCTTTAGTAGCATCGTAAACACTTTGCGGGTTGCTTGCTGAGCGGCGAGTTTGGTAAACAGGCATCTTGTATGTATCAGGGTAAGTTTCGAACAACTTTTTCTGACCGTCACTGAGAAATTCTGCATATTCCTTATAGTTTTTGGAAGTGATAGTAAACAAAACTTTATCACTAGCAAACGGGTCAATATGAAAACTACCCGGTGTGTAACCCGCAGGCAGTTCTGTAATACCACCGGTCCACGCAGGGATTGAACCATCTGCATTACCCGCTTTTTCACCACCCAATGGCGTTAATTCGTTACCTAATTTGTCAGCTTCAGCTTGAGAAACTTTGGCTAACACTGTTTGGCAAGACAGCGCTAAAGCTAGCCCTGCCGTTATTAAACCTAGTTTTTTAATCATCACTACGTCCTTAAATTGCGTATTTAATATTGAAAGATACGAAGTCTCTATCTGAAAGCGCGTTAGTTGTGCCTATTCCGCCCCAAAAAGTACTGTACGAGGCTGTAGCAGACCACTTACTTAAATAATCCAAGGTGAATGCTATATTTGCTGACTTTCTATCTTCCAAAAATAAGAATAATGGATCCGGCGTTGTACCATTTACGTCATGCGAGAAAGTCGCCCTTGTACGCAAGTTCATACCCGCAAAAATATTGTTATAATCTGCTACTGCTAATATGCGGTAGCCCCATGCACCTGATGTGGCAAATGGATTTGTTTCAGGACCATCAGATAAACCAGTATGTAAACCGGCTCTATCACTAATGATATTCCCAGTATTGTCGAGCACGGGTTCTAATGAAGCTGTTCTAGCTGTGCCCGGCGCATTCAGTCTAATGATACTAGGGTCAGGGAAATCCTGCACTTTTACGTAACCAGCTTCACCTAATAGAATAAAATTATCAGTACCAAAACTAGGACCAAAAACATGCGATGCCGTCATTTGTGCCTGCCAAGTATCCAGCAATAAGAAACCGGCTGCGGTTTCACCTGGACCTACATCTCTGCCTATATTTTTAAGCTGGGAAATACCCGCAAGGTCAGGCCTCAAACCTGCATTTGCCAACTGCTCTGGCATACCCGTGTATAACAATTCGACATCGTCAATTTGTAAAGGTTCATCAACACGGTAAGCAAACTCACCAGCAATGGCAGTTTCACCTAGGGTAGTGTTGAAACTAATACCATACAGTTTAATATCTTCAGGGTAGTCAAAACGTGACTTTGTGAACGCTCGTAAATCGGTAACATTGTCTCTGGTGATCCCACCCGGCGACGCCAACAAAGCTAAATCGGCAGCAATTGCTTCCGGTCTAAAATCAGAGGTTATACCTGCAACCAATGGGCGTTGACTATGGTAGTTGATGTGGTACAAACTGAATTCGGTTTCATTCAAGTCCGCTGCGAACCAGGTTGCTTTCAAGCCATATTGACCTTGATCATCAGCGTCATTATGAGCTGCATCGCTCTGCTCTCTAACAGCAACTTTGGTCGGATATGCAAGGTAAGCCGCACCGATTGCCGTTGGGCTTGCACCGCCTTGAAGCGCTGAACCGAGTAAGTTTAATTGCGCAATTAAGGTGTCTGCATCGATGTCAGGATTGCCGGTAAAACCTAACTGAATGTTATTGAATGAACCGCCCTCACCCGCGAAATCATTAGTTGCAAAGTAGCTGCCTGAAACCGGCAATCGTGAGCGCTCCCACTCATATTGGTAGTATGCTGACAAACTAATAGTATCAGTTAAACCTATTGAACCAAACAACATCCCAACGGGGATAAATACCTCTTTTAATTCAGCTCCAGGAGCCTGAGCTCTACTTACATCAACAGGGTTAGTGGTATTTATACCGTGTTGAATAAAAGTGCTCTCTCCCCAACTTACTACTTGGTCGCCAAGACGCAAAGAAACTGGCATTTCGCCCACATAAAAGTCAGCATAAACGAACGCATCCAACAGTCTAAAGTCTTTACACAACTCATCTGATGCTTGACTGTCTCTGCACGGGTCTGCAACATTCCCTGTTATCGGGTTTGTGTAAGCGCGGCTATTATCAGAGTTTTCAAAATCATAAAAATAGAAACCACGAGCGAAGAAACCGAAGTCACCATAAGCAACATCTAATTCATGCAGACCTATAAATTGAGTTGAGAATGCTTCGCCTTTATCGTAAGAAAGGTTACCAAGGTCACCGTTTGTTGAATAAGCTCCATCGGTTAATGCCCAAACGTCTGCTGAAGGATAGATAACGTTTGTTGCCGCGTTATAACCCGACCAGTTTAGACCTGGCTGGTTACTATGGCCGATAAGGTTAAAATCACGTTCTTCAGTTCTTATGCTGGTAGCTAGAGTGAAATTTGAATCGAACGTTATTGATAAATCGCCAAAATTCCAGTCAGCAGCATTCGCACCTTGAGATGCAGCAGCTAAAAGTGCAGCAACACCCATTGCAATTGAAGATTTTTTAAATAAGCGAGGGTTGTTTGTCATGTTGTTATATTCTCCCGAACGATCGCTTTATGCGATATTTTTCTAGTAATCCATAGACTATTAACAAAATCATTACATCATTTAAGACCAATCGCAAGAACTAATCGTACCAGTTAACAAATTATGCAATGAAACCACTTAAAAACAACGATAATGCTCTGCTTTCAACCATTGACTCGTTCAAATGACTGAATTTTATTCTCCCTAGTTACAGTTAAACAAAAACTGCCTTTTATGCCTGTTGGCTCTATAAATGGTCTTAAACTAATCGAAGGGAGTTGCACTCTTTCACCGGTATTAGCAGTGACAATCACTGTTTTTACCGATGTAAGATACAAATTTTCACATTCCAAGTACGATAAGCTAATTGTAAACAAATAACGTTTCATTGCGTTTACATTACTCTAATAAAATAAAACTTAATAACTCAGTTAATGAGCCAAACTTTTACTTACTTTCTCATACAAATCTTTGCTTAAATTACCGCGACTAAGCAACCTTTTCAATTGCATTGTCATTAAGTCTTGATGCACTTTAGCAAACTTTTTATATTGAATCAGCGGTGTCACTAGTCTAGACGCTATTTGAGGGTTTAGCACGTCAAGCTCAATTAAATAGTCAGTTAAATATTGGTAGCCGCTGCCGTCTAATGCATGAAAGCCGTCCGTATTGTAAACCGCAAAACTGCCAACTAACGATCTAACTTTATTTGGGTTTTTAATATTAAACTGTCTATGACTCGCCAATAGCGTTAATTTAGCCAGAATATCATGACTGTTCGTCGTTGCATGTAAGGCAAACCACTTGTCCATTACTACTGCGTTTTCGGCGTACTCTTGTTCAAAAGCCAACATCAACTTTTCAAATAATGTAATTGAGCAAATTTGAGAACATTTTAATGTATTTAGCTTATCAGTCATATTATCTGACGTTGTAAACTGATGTGCTAACTGTTCTGTGATTTCAGTACTTTTTGAATAGCTCAACAACTGTAAAACCGCACTACGTAAACGTCTTTCATTGACTTGTGCTTTTGTATACTTATATCCTCGTTGCGCAATATTAGAAAGGATACCGACTAAAAACCCATGCAATTTTTGTTGCATATGAGTGAGAAAAGACGACCGCGCAATCGACAATTTAAGCGGCTCTGTTTGCTCAATACCTTGTGTTAATGTTTCAATGCTGGGTATGGTTAACATTTCATTTAGCAATTCGAAGTTGTCATTCGCTTGTAACAGCGCTGCTTCAAGTTCTTGCCATACCTTTGCTGAAACCTGTGTTTCTTTATTCTCATAAAGCTGACGTATTAAAGTTGAATACAAAGCTTGGCTTGCATCCCATTTGGAATAGTCACTTGAAGCGTGCGTCATAATCAACAACAAGTCGTCGAGTGAATAAGGGTAATCTAGTATAACGGGTGAAGAAAAATCGCTTAATAGCACAGGTACAAAATCTTGCTTGCTTACTGTTAATGTTGAACTTGCTGAATCCAATAAAAAGGTATCGTTAGATAACTTCAGGTCAATCTTGCTTCCTGACCTATCGAGACATTCCATTTTGATTGGCAGATATAATGCTTGTTTATCTAATTGATCGACTGTTGGTAACGTTCTCTGCGTAAACGTGAGTTTGTCAGTGCCATCGTGCGATGTTTTTGCAACCGCAACTCTTGGTGTACCAGATTGCGAGTACCATAATTTGAAGTGATCAAGATTGATCTCATTGGCATCTTGCATGGCATTCACAAAATCATCGCATGTTACTGCTTGACCATCATGTCTCTCAAAATAAAGATCCATACCATGCCTAAACCCTTTAGCAGTAAGAAGCGTATGCAGCATTCTTATTACTTCAGCGCCCTTATCATAAACAGTCACTGTATAAAAATTATTCATTTCAATAACTTCATCTGGCCTGATCGGATGACTCATTGGCCCAGCGTCTTCAGCAAACTGATTCTCTCGCATCACCTTTACTTGGCTAATACGAGTGGCTAAATAGCTAAACATATCTGCAGAAAACTGTTGGTCTCTAAAAACAGTTAGGCCTTCTTTCAAACTTAATTGAAACCAGTCTCTGCAAGTAACTCTGTTTCCTGTCCAATTATGAAAGTATTCATGACCAATAATAGATTCAATATTAAAGAAATCATTATCGGTGGCAATGTTAGGATCGGCTAATACGAACTTACTGTTAAAAACATTTAGTCCTTTATTTTCCATTGCGCCCATGTTGAAGAAATCGACGGCCACAACCATATATATATCAAGATCGTATTCCAGTCCATAAACATCTTCATCCCACTTCATCGCTTTTTTCAATGACGCTAATGCATGATGACCTTGTGACTCTTTGCCTTTATCTACAAACAGTTCTAGTTGAACCTTGCGGCCAGACATCGTTGTAAATGAATCACTTAGCTTGTCAAAAGCACCTGCAACTAGCGCGAATAAATAACAAGGCTTTTTAAATGGGTCATGCCATTTAACTAATTTTTTCTTACTATTCAGGTCATATTCTTCGACTAGGTTGCCATTTGAAAGGACGTGTGGAAAGGCAATTTTGTCAGCGATGATAGTTACTGTGTAAACCGACAAAATATCTGGGCGATCTAAAAAGTAAGTGATTTTTCGAAACCCTTCAGCTTCACATTGCGTGCAGTAGGCTGCGTTCGATAAATACAAGCCTTCTAACGTTGCATTGTTACTTGGATCGACGCTGTTTTTGACAACCAATGTAAAACTAGCCAAATGGGCAAGTTCTGTCTGTGCAATAACGAGTTTTCCATCGTCAACCTGATAGTTAGTAAATGAGCTTCCGTTGAGCAAAATACTAATGAGCTTTAGGTCTTCGCCGTCTAAAACCAGATCGCGCGCGACTAAATCAGTATGAGTAGGCCCAATAGGATCTGGCGCAGTTTCAAACTGCAGAGTCGATGTGATAATAGTTTCATTGGGGTCCAGTTCAATGACCAAATCTACTTCGTTGATTAGATAGCTCGGTCCTTGATAATCCGAGCGTTTTTTAACAACAATTTGAGACAAATTTAAATTCCTTGCTCTGCCACCTTAATCTTAGGTGGTGTTAAACGTAGTATTTTAATTCCTAAATAGGCATAAATTACGGCCAAAACAGGATTAATGAGATTGAAAAATGCATACACAAAATAATCATAAACAGAGACACCTAACACGCCTGACATATAAGCCCCACAGGTATTCCATGGAATTAGCGGTGAGGTTAAGGTACCACCATCTTCTAAACTTCTAGATAAATTGAGTTGGTGCAATCCTCGCTTTTCAAATTCTTCTTTATACATTCGGCCTGGCATTACAATGCTAATATATTGATCCGCAGTAATTATGTTTGTGCCAATACACGTCAGGATTGTTCTGCTAATCATATCGCCTGCGCTATGAGCTCCTTTTAAGAACGTAGCAACAACCGCTTTTAACAACCCTACTTTCTCCAGTACTGCACCAAAACTCATTGCGCAAATAATTAACCAAACCGTATTAAGCATGCTAGCCATGCCGCCACGACTTAGTAGTTTATCTAAACTTTCGTCGCCAGTATCAAAGCTAACACCGTCAAATAATGCCGTCCAAGTAACCATTATATGCTTTATCCATTCAGGAATTTCTTTAAATAACCAATGAATAGCATCTGGCGCAGTAACAGTGATTTTATTAGCGAATGAAGAAACCAGGCTATCTTGAAATAATAATGCCCATATTGCGCCCAGTAAAGCGCCGATCGCTATTGCGGGAAATGCAGGCATTTTTTTAATTGCTAAAGTTAACAGAACAACTAACGGAATTAACAGGTGCAAACCAAGTTCAAATTGACTTGCTAAAGTTTCCTGCATTTTTTCAATACTACCACTTACCTGACTGGTGTCCTCGGTTAAGCCAATAATGACAAACAAGACTAAGGTAATCAGAAAACTAGGAATGGTTGTCCATAACATATATTTAATATGTTCAAATAAATCTGTTCCTGCAATTGCCGGTGCTAGATTTGTTGTTTCAGATAATGGTGAAAGTTTGTCGCCAAAATAAGCCCCTGAAACAACTGCACCTGCGGTGATCGCCAGCGACATTTCCATACCTGTAGCAACACCTATTAGTGCAACACCAACGGTTGCTGCTGTTGTCCATGAACTACCAATACTCATCGCAACAACAGCACAAATAATAGATGCAGCGGCATAGAAAAACGTGGGGTTGAGTAAGTTTAAGCCGTAATAAATTAGCGTTGGTACGGTGCCTGCGAGCATCCAAGTACCGATCAATGACCCGACCACAAACAAAATCATACAGGCGCCCAATGACATTGATATACCTTTAACTAATCCTTCTTCAATTGATGCCCAACGGTGGCCATTTTTTATCCCTACAATAGCAGCTACTCCCATAGCCAGTAATAATGCTATTTGATTCGGACCATAAGATGAATCCTCACCATACAAAAACACCGCACTACCCATAAAGAAAACGAGAAGTACAATGGGAATAAGTGCATCAGTAAGAGTGGGTTCTTTTATTCGTGTTTGATTAGACATTGAATTTCCTTATGCTGTCAGTGAACGAAAAAACATAAATGCAATGACAACAGGACAAATGAATTTAATGTACCAAGGCCAAATTTTCCAGAATAAGCCTTGTTCAGCACCTTCCTGTCCTTGTTTTAACTCTGACAGTATTTCATTACGATTCCAGACCCAGCCGGCGAATAAGCATAAAACAAACCCAAGTAATGGTTGGCTATACTGTGTAGTTATAGAAACCACTAAACCAAATAACGCATCGAAATTAAAAATAATACCGCTAGAAATCACTAATACAACAAGACTAAGTATGGCTGAGGCCTTTTTACGTTGAATGCTTTTATGATCAACCAAATAGGCAACGGGCACCTCCAACATAGAAATTGAAGAAGTTAACGCTGCAATTACCATTAATGCAAAAAATGCGGTAGCAACAACCCAACCAACAACATCAATCGTAGCGAATAAAGCAGGTAAAACATTAAATATTAAACTATCTCCTTGAATAAGCGCACCTGTATCAGTAAATATCTGAACGCCATTATTTGCAGCTACATACATTGCAGGAATAATTAACATACCCGCAAAAACAGCCACACCAATATCAACTAAGGCAACAGAAGCCCCCAATTTTGGTAAATTTTCGTCTTTGTTAATATATGAACCGTAAACCAACATGGTCCCAACACCTAGAGACATTGAAAAGAAAGCTTGGCCCATTGCATCAATTAACAATCCAGCATCTAGTAAGCGACTAAAATCAGGGACTAAATAAGCTTTCCAACCTTCTATAGCGCCGTCCTGAAAACTCACGTAAATGATTAAAATAATAATAATGGCAAATAATGTCGGCATCAGTCTTACAGACCATCGCTCGATACCATTGCTGACCCCGCCACTAACAACAAAGCCCGTCAAAAACAGAAATAAGGCCATAAATGTGGCGTTTCTAGATACCGAAAACTCAGTTAGCCATGGAATGTTTAAACCCAGCATATTGCTTGCAGCGTCAATGAAGAAAGCAATCATCCAACCTGCAACAATACTGTAAAATGCTAGAATAAAAACAACAGTAAGAAGGCCAACAGAGCCAGTTATTATGCCCGCGACATTCACCTTAGGATTCTTAGAGAGGGAGCCAAGAGCATCAATCATATTAGCTCGCTTAGCACGACCAATAATTAGTTCTGCCATCAGCACAGGGTAAGCTAACAAAAATGCCATTACCAAATACATTAAAACGAAAGCAGCACCGCCGTTTTCTGCCACTTTTGTGGGAAAGCCCCAAATATTACCTAAACCGACAGCAGAACCTGCCGCAGCCAACACGAATCCCATTCGTGAGGAAAACTCACCGCGTGCACTCATAATTACCCCATTATATTTTTTTTATTATTGGTATATTTTAAGCAAATAAAGGCAGCTTTGTAGCTGCCTTTTATTCTATCGATTTCTCAGTAAAATCTATTTCTTTATGTTGAGTACGTAGCTTCCCGAACTCACCATATCAAATGTAATATTCGCAGCTTCATCTAAAAAGGGATCGATTTCATCTAACGATTCAGGAAAATCATCGTCTACTGATACAACCTTTTCTAAACCCATTCTTTGAAGGCGTTCATTAATTCTCAGTAACTGTTTATCATCACTCTCTTTTTTCGTTTTCAGTCTTTCTGACTCAACTAAACTAATGTAGTCTTTATCTTTATTCTTATTATATTCTTCAATATCACTAAAAATGTAGGCAAATTCAGGATCTTTCATAACTCGAGCGGTGTGCTTTGCAGCCAGCTCGTCGATCATGCCATCATAACGCCCTAATTGAGCGTAGTTTGCTTTTTGAATGCTGTCATATGGCAACGCGTTTTCTTCTTTGCTTTCGCCCCACTCAGCAGGATCGACTGGTGAAGGATACAATATATCGGGCAGAACACCTTTATGCTGCGTACTTCCACCGCTAATACGGTAAAATTTAGCAATAGTAAATTGTACAGCACCTAGCTTTTTATCTAGATCATAAATACGACTTAACCCTCGGTGTTGCTGAACAGTTCCTTTACCAAAAGTTTGTTCACCAATAATAATCGCACGGTTATAATCTTGCATCGCTGCTGCAAATATTTCGCTCGCTGACGCACTGTAACGGTCAACCATAACTGTTAATGGGCCCGCATAATGCACTACTCCATCAGTATCACGGTCAACACTTATACGACCATTTTCATAGCGAACCTGAACAACCGGTCCTTTGTCGATAAATAAACCACTTAATAGCACTGACTCGGGTAGTGAACCGCCACCATTACCACGAAGGTCAACAATGACACCTTCGACATTCTCTTCTTTAAGCTTGTCTAGCTCTGCTTTAACGTCTACATGCAAGTTATGATAGAAACTAGGAATATTAATGATGCCTAGTTTCTGTCCTTTATGCGGACCTGAATCTGGAATATAAACTTCGCCTTTAGCCGCTCTGTCTTCAAGCTTTACCTTGTCGCGCGTAATTTGAACTTCAGCAATTTGCTTACTTTCACTGCTTCCCTTCAGCACTTGCAACTTTACTATACTGCCTTTGGGACCTTTGATGAGTTCAACAACCTCATCTAAACGCCAACCGACAACATCAACAAATTCCTCGCCTTCTTGAGCAACAGCGATGATCTTATCTTCAGGTTTGATTTTTAAAGACTTGTCGGCAGGACCTCCAGCGACAAGACTGACTATAACCGTATAGTCGTCTTCGCTACGCAAAGCGGCGCCAATACCTTCTAGCGAGAGATTCATTTCTATTTGGAATCGTTCGGTATTGCGCGGTGAAAGATAACTAGTATGCGCTTCAATGCTGCGTGCAAATGAATTCATGACTGTCTGAAAGACGTCTTCGCTGTTGGTTTGACTGAGTCTTTTAATGGCTCTTTTGTAACGCTTGGTCAGAATATCTTGAGTTTCTTCCCATGTTTTATCAGCCATTTTCAAATTCAACGCGTCATATTTAACTCGCTGACGCCAAACTTCGTCGAGATCCACTGTTGTTGTCGCCCAAGCTACTTTCTCTCTGTCGTAAAAATACTTATCGTTTTCCACTTCATAATCAAAAGGCTTATCAAGTAAGCTTAATGCAAAGTTAAAACGTTCAGCACGGCGCTTTAAATTAATTACATAAATATCGTAAGCAATGTCCAACTGCCCTTGACGAATAGCATCATCAAAAGAATCTTTCGACTTTTCGAAACTCGCAACATCTGAGGCTAAAAAGAAATTTTTATTAACATCAAGAGAGCTTAAATAACGCTCAAATATCTTTTCAGAAAGCTCGTCATCTATTTTGATTTTTTTGTAATGTGACCGTGTAAAGTGATCGGTAATACGTTTCGCAGATTTACTGTGTTGGGATTCTTGCGAAAGCTCAGGAATGGGATCGGCGGTTTCCGATGAAGGTCCCGCTAAACTGGCGCCGACAACCAAAGCACTTGCTACAGATGCCCATATCAATTGCTTTTTGAAAGGTTTACCCAAATTAAACTGCATTTTACCTACCTTACTATTTGTGCTTGACGTTATATCGTTAAACGCAATTGTGCGCGTTGAACTTTGACCGTCATACCTGAGTTTAGTTGCACTTGAATACCATCTTTTGCAACTTCAGTAATGGTTGCGGGCATAGGTGAACTTCCAACCTTGACTGAAACTTGTACACCGACTTTCATATCTTCGTCCACTAACTCGCGAACTTTGACTTTTGGTGCTGCCTGCTTTGGTTTACGATCCCCAGGCTTTTTAACCGAAGGAACTGCTCTACCGGGTATGTTTGCTTTACTTTTGGTGGCTTTGTTGTCTTGAGTTTGTTTCTTCAACTCCTGACGTTTTTCAGCCGCTTTCGCTTTACTCTCTTTTAATTGGGTAGCAGCATGATCAGCATGCTCCTTTTCGATTTTATCTCCATCGACACCATCTAAATCTATGCGATGAGCACCTTCTTTCACCGAGGCTAGGTATTTCCAACTGCTGGTGTAATGTCTTAACGACATTCTCAACAGACGTTTGCTTAACCTGGCATCATCTTTAAGGCGTTCAGACAAATCGTGAAAAATGCCAATTTTAAGTGGTTTAGCTTCAGATTGAAGCGAAAAGCACTTTGGAAATTCGGTTGCAAGGAAGGCTAATACTTCTTTACTATTTGCTAGTTTTTGTTGTTCGTCCATTAAATTAATTCGTCATTTTTTTAGTTTACGCTTCTTCTGCTTCTTCGGAATCATCCCAAGTTGAGAGTAGATGATCCACCCAATCAACCAAGTCGTCAACCTCAATATCTAATAAATAGCTCTCAAGGTGCCAATGTTCCCATGTTTTTTCAATTATTCTGTGAATGGTTTCTACTTCTTCATCTTCATTTATATGGTCAAAGACCAAATGCAGAATGGTATTTAACTTCTCTGATGCCTCGTAGGGGTCGTCATGCACGTCCTCCATATCGTCAGGTGTACTTAATAATACATGTATATCTACTAAATCCTTCACTGCGCGGTTTCCAAAGATGTTAATGTTTCCTGAAAAATATTTACCAATGTCTCTAATCCTTGACGGTCGTCTTCATCAAAGCGTTGTGTTTGGGGGCTATCCACATCTAAGACGCCTATTAATTGATGATTAAATATAATTGGCACAACGATTTCGGAATTAGACGCCGCGTCACAGGCTATATGTCCAGTAAACTCATGCACGTCCTTCACAACGATGGTTTGCAGTGTTGCGGCTGACGTGCCACACACGCCTTTACCCATTGGTATTCGAATACAAGCAGGCTGCCCCTGAAATGGACCAAGCACTAGTTGTTCTTGTTTAAATAAGTAAAATCCAGCCCAGTTAACCTGCTCTAGGTTATTAAAGAGTACCGCAGCGATATTTGCCATATTAGCTATCATGTCAGACTCATCAGATATTAACGCCTGTACTTGCGCATTGATTAATTTGTATTGCTTTGTTTTGTTACTCATTATTTTCTTTTTGGTTACTCATGATTAAAAGCAGGAGCTTGGTAGTGATTTTAAATTGCCTGCGGTCATAATACCACTCAGTGAAAGGCCAATAGAAGTGCTTTCACATTATTTACCCATTTTAAGTTTGCTAAATTGTTTCTGCATGTGTCGACAATAACCTTTGTGTATATAAAAATAGCGAAATCCAGCGCAGTAGAAGCTTTTATTAGCCAATGCAAAAGTTTATACGAGCATCGAGGCTAATAGAATCAATATTATCCAAAAAACCAATAGCTCACACAAATTGCAGCAAAAATACCAGCAAAGTCAGCGGCTAAACAACAAGCAACCGCATAGCGGCTATGTTTAATTCCAACAGCACCTAAATATACGGCTAAGACATAAAACGTAGTTTCGGTGGAACCCTGCATTACCGAAGCGAGCCTGCCTGCAAATGAATCAGCACCATGATGTTGCATTGTTTCTATCATTAAAGCTCTGGCACCACTGCCGCTGAGCGGTTTCATCAATGCATTGGGTATTGCATCGACAAAGCGTGTATCTAGCCCCATGCTACTAACTACATATGAAACGCCATTCATGACCAAATCTAGTAAGCCACTTGCCCTTAGCATGCCGATTGCGAAAAGCATGGCTAACAAAAATGGAATAATAGTGACCGCAACTTCAAAGCCTTGTTTTGCCCCATCTACAAATTGCTCATAGGTGTTTTGTTTTTTTCTCCAGCCCTGCACCAAAACAGCGACAATAAAAAACAGCAATAAAAAATTGGCGACTAATGAGGATTGGGCCGCGAGTTGATCAGCAGCCAATTTAGAAAAATATAGAATTACCGCGGTAAGTAAACTAAAAACGCCAACCAAATAAGTCAGTACAACCCGATTAAATAAATTAACTTTCTGCACTGCACAAGTCACAAATAAACCGAATAGCGTCGATGCACTGGTCGCTAGTAAAATCGGAATGAACACGTCTGTGGGTTGAGCAGCGCCCTGCTCTGCTCGATATAGAAAAACAGCAATAGGAAACAAAGTAACTGAGGAGGTGTTTAATACTAAAAATAAAATCTGAGAATTAGTCAGCGTATCTTTTACTGACGAAAGCGTTTGCATGTCTTGCATCGCTTTTATACCAAATGGTGTTGCGGCATTATCCAAACCTAGTACATTGGCAGACATGTTCATGGTAATGCTTCCAAGCGCAGGATGACCGCGAGGAATATCCGGCATAATACGACATAACAGAGGCTCAAGAATTTTGGAGAATTTGGCAATTAAACCAGAATTTTCTGCAACCTTAAAAATCCCCAGCCAAAAAGCCAGCAAACCGATCAGACCCAAGGCTATATCAACGCTCAATTTTGCCATTGAAGTCACTGCATTCATGACTTCTTCAAAACCACCTAAGTCGCCTGTAACACCTACTTTCCAGCAAGTAGCAACGAATGCACTGACAATAAAAAACAACCAAATTCTGTGGAGCATTGTTATCCTATATTATGATGAACTAACTCTCGTTAGCGACATTTATTAGGCTATGTCGCTATTGTGTTTTTCGATATGCAGCTTTATTAACGGCATTTACACGAATAAATAAATCGTATTTTTAAAATTACCACAATACAACATCAAACTCAGTGATTTTTAACTACGGATCAACATGTTTTTAGTATAAATATGTGATTAAAAGTCTATCTGTGACTAAATCTGTGGATAACATGTGTATTTGCTGAGTATAACTTGTGTAGATATTTAAAACTAAGTCATTGACTTTAAAAAGTTTTAGGTCTTTATTTTATTTTATGTTATGTTTAATAAGTAGAAACAATGTAAAAAAACTGTAAAATCTGTTTATATTTTAACCGGTTTTGGTTTATGATTACCGTCCGTCGTATTTTTAATACGCTTCTCCCCGACGTAGACGTTACACTAAAGATATGAATTATTTGTCTAGACCTAGACGATATATCTGCGGTCAAAGTTAGCGCACGGCTCAGTAATGGGCCATTCCCCTAAGCCTGGAACGATTGTTCCGGGCCTTTTTATTTTTGGAACGGTATAACTGACACTCGAAGTGAGCTGACACTTTATTTATTCGACTTACTTTCTTTAACGCTATCTAATGGCAGAAGCTACTGTGACTGCTCTTTTAATTCATTTTTAAAGCGTTTGGCATTTTCTTGATAATGCTCAGCTGATTTTTCAAGCATATCCGCTTGTTCAGGTTTAATCGTTTTCACTACCTTTCCCGGTGATCCCATTACGACTGAATAATCAGGAACTTGCATGCCTTCTGTCACCAGCGCGTTTGCACCAATAACACAGTGATGACCTATTTTAGCTCCGTTTAAAACAACCGCATTAATACCAATCAGGGAATAATCACCTACTTCACAACCATGTAGCATTACTTTATGGCCAATGGTTACTCCTTTTCCAATGCGCATTGGAAAACCGTAGTCAGTATGTAAAATCGCGCCGTCTTGAACATTACTGCCTTCACCTACCTCTATAAGATCACAGTCACCACGTAATACGGCATTAAACCAGACACTCGCATTATCATGCAGTATTACCTTGCCCACGACATGTGCGCCGGGTGCCACATAGCTATTTTGGCCTAGTGCTACTTTGTCCATCCCTAACTGATATATCATTTGTGTATCCTTATTTCTAAAAAACTGGGTTTTTTAAGTGTGACTTTTTCTATCAAACTGAAACTTGCCGCATTAGGCCTTCTTGAACTGTAGTAGCAACAAGCGTCCCGTGTTTATCAAACACTTTACCTTGCACTAATCCTCGGCCTGTTCCACTGAAAGGACTTTCCATTTCATACAGCAACCAATCATCAAATTTAAACGGTTTGTGGAACCATATTGCGTGATCAATTGTTGCTAACCTTAGTGATTTATCATGCACGGCCAAACCGTGTGGTTGTAATGATGTACTTAAAAAATGATAGTCAGACGCATACGCGAGTGATGCTTGATGTACTTGCAAAGGGCTATCTAGTTTGTCCCTTCCTTTCAACCATATTGCTCGCTTGGGTTCGCGTTTCTCTGCGGTATACGAGTTTGCTGAATCAACCGTACGAATATCGACTGGCCGATGATAACTCAACGATTCCTTCATTCGTTCAGATAATTGCTCATATTTGTCCTCGTAAAAGCGAATGTCTTGTGCGACATCATCAGGATCCGGCACTTTGGGCATAGTGGCGAACTGATGACTTAATCCTGGCTCAGGAAATTGAAACGATGCTGTCATAACAAAAATAGTGCGCCCATTTTGAATAGCTTTAACGCGTCTTGATGAAAAACTCAGGCCATCGCGTACATTTTCTATATCATAAACGACTGGTTTTTGAGCATCACCCGGGAGTAAAAAATAGGAATGTAGGGAATGAATTATTCGTCCATCTTCGACAGTTTTATAGGCTGCGGCAATAGATTGTCCTAACACTTGCCCACCAAATAAGGCTCTGAAACCTAAGTCCCAACTTTGGCCTCGATACAAACCTTGTTCAATTTTTTCCATATCGAACAATGACTCTAGTCTAACGTCTGACAATGTAACCTCACTTTGACATGTAGCTAATTCACTACTAATTATCTATTTGTTTAGGATTTCTTGGATAAAACTTTTGAGTCATTTGTACTTGATGCTTAAAAAATCGAGTGTCTTTGTAGGGTAGTTTCATAAAACCTGAAATACCTAAACCAATAATTTTTGGTATTAAATCAATGATTTCTTTTAATAGACTTTTAAACTCAAGTTCCATTGAATGATCGAGTAACGTGTAATAATTGTGCACTTTTAAATGTTTAGGAAGTGCTTCAAAAATAATACAACCGGTATGATGAATTGCGTTCAAACTTTTAATTTTTGACATCAACGCTTCTGGCAACTTCAGTAATTCGTCCGGATCCTCTCCATCTTCAAAATAAGAATGCATGCGACTCTCATTTTCTGCTAACGACGTTTTACTCAATTCATAAGGGATCTGCATCTTGGGGTGCGGAATAAAAGGTTTCTTTTCAGTAACTCGTTCAACATGTAATGTGTTTTTTGCATTAAACATACAACTTTTAAAAACGCCCTTTCGCACAATGCAACGCGCTAAATTAATTACATTATCAACGCTTCGATCAAACGATAGCTGCAGGCTAGGATTGTATAAGTTTAGACTAGAATCGACAAAAATCCCCTCATCCTCCCATCTAATTGCCAGTCCGCCGACCACCGGATATTTCCCTAAACGACTGACCGCCGCAATAAATCCTTTTTCTGTTTCGCCCATGCCTTGCAAATAATTTTTGTAATAACGCTCAAACTGAGCATCATCTATATAATTTAATTCAAGGATATCTATCCCTTCCTGCTGCCTTAGATATGACTTCCTTGAACTATACACCACGGTTTCAATGTCTTTTATCTCTTGATGTCCCCATGTTGGCACTAAACAAGCATGATCTTGGTAGCGGTCTTGAGCAAATACAAGGTGACGAAAACGAGGGTATTGTTGTAATAAGTAATCCCCCCCAGAGTGACGTTCATTGCTTTCATCACTCATTAATGCCGCCAACACTTTTGCAAACTCGACGGGTAAGCCCAGCGAAGCTGGAGGAATAGCCTTGCGACCATACCGCGAGCCTTGCCCTGACGCCAATGCATATATAGTGCTAGCTAAGCCTTGCTCATCAAACCGAGGACTCGATAATTTACCATCTAGTTGGTCGTCCCCAATAAAATAAACATCACCAAGTCTTGCATTGGTTTGCTGCAAATCTGATGACATCAAATCCATCACGTTAGTTGTAATTGTTTGCCCCGATGGATCTATTTGCGCAAACACACACGACCCCCAGTCAATTAAGCTGACCTGCTCTGTCTGCTCATCCCAAACTAAATTGGAGGGTTTGATATCACCGTGCACAACAGGACGAAATACACCATTTTGCTGAAATTCTCTTAAAAAGCGCAAAATTTCACAAAGTTGCACTGTTATCTTAACGATGATTCGCGGCGGTAGTGGACCAAAACGCAATGAATATTTTTCTAGATCAATCCCTGGAGCTCGCCCCATTACCAAAATTGATTGTCGCTTAATACGCTGAAACGCAATTAACTTAGGTACATTAGGATGTTCAATTAGACCTTGCATGAAGGCTTCTTCTTCGAGTCTGTCTTGAATATGCTGTGGTAACGTAATTCTTGAAAATTTAAAAACTAACTCGCTACCTTTTTTATCGGTACCCGCAAAAGCAAAACCAAATGCCCCCTTACCAATCATTTCTATGTCGGTATAGCCTAATTTTTTAAGTTGTGAAATACACAAACCAAACCAATTTTTTAGTTTTTTTGCGTCCTTGTGAGAGAGCAAATAAACCGATTGATCATCAGGGATATAAAAGTGTTTTAGTTGTGGTTGCTGCATTATTCAGTTTTTAACCATTCCACTTTTGATAATTTATTATTATCACCCGGCAACTTTTTCTGCAGGGTCAAGAGAATTTCTTTTAGGTCATTATCTAACTGCCATGGCGGGTTTAAAATACACATACCAGAACCATACATGCCTATTTTTTCTGACTGTGTTAACGAACAAAATTGAATATTTAAAATCGATTTCACGCTAAGTCCGGATAATTGAGATAGCATTTTTTCGCTCAACGCCGATTTAGGATTACTTACAATTTCGTTGCTTTTTCTATCTTCTCTAGTATCAGAAAGCAACGGATACCAAATCATATAAATACCAATCGGCCAGCGCTTTACAGCCCTGGCAACGGCATCAACAACTTGTTCATATTCACTCATCTGTTCATAAGGAGGGTCAATTAACACCGCGCCTCTATTTGGCGTGGGTGGTAATACTGCGTTCAGCATTTCATACGCGTCTCGATGCTGCGCCATAATACCAGACCGGCGACAGTTTTGTTGCAGTGACTCAAATGCTTGTGGATGTAATTCAGCAGCAAAAGCTTTGTCCCCTCTGCGCAGTAATGCAGAGGCTACCATAGGGGAACCCGGATACTGTTGATCGCCAATATACATATTGACGATATTTACATAGGTATCAAACAGCACAGACTGTTTTTCGACGCCACTATTCTCATCAGCGTCTAATTGAGGACTCAGGTTAAGTTGTAGGACACCTGTTTTTGCTTCTGAATTTTGCAAAGCTTGTTGTGAATTAAGGTCGTAAACACCTTCACCAGCGTGTGTGTCTAGAAAGAAATAGGGTTTTGTTTTTAAATTAAGACGCTCAAGCACCGCCACTAAAGTAAGATGCTTAAGCACATCTGCATGGTTCCCAGCATGAAACGAATGTTGATAACTAAGCACTAAAACTCTCACTCTTAAAATAAAAAGCCCGCTAATGCGGGCTAATATAACACTATGATGCGTTTATATTACAATGATACACGCTAAGTTAAAAATGCTTACTTCAGATGAACCAACATTTTTTCAGGTGACTGTAAATAACTCATCCATAGGTTGTTAAAACGAACCATAGTCGCACCATCAATAACTCGATGATCCCCTGACCAATTGAGCATCATAATACTTTGCGCAACAACGTCTCCGACATTATTAAATCGAGGTAACTTCTGAGTTTTACCGAGAGCAACTATCGCAACTTCAGGTTTATTAATCACAGGCGTCGCGCTCATCCCGCCTAGCGCACCGATGTTTGAAATACTAATCGTCCCATTACTTAAGTCAGCATTTGACAACTTGCCTTCTCGCGCAGCGTTAATAATACGCTCACACTCTTGAGCTACCTTAAACAACGACAAGTTCTGTACGTTCTTTATATTGGGTACTAGTAAACCAATTTTGGAGTCAATTGCCATTCCAATATTATGTGATGACAAATAATGCAGTTCAGACTCATCTTTAGTTAAACGCGAATTAATTTCAGGAAAGGACTTCAAAGCCAAAGATAATGACTTAATAAAAAATGGCATGAAACTTAACTTAACACCTTGTTGTTCAAACTCAGGTTTTAGCTGACTTCGCAGTGCAATCAAATTATCCATAATCAATTCATCAGAAACAGTAAAATGCGGAATAGTGCTCACACTCGCCATCATTTGTCTTGCCATCGCAGCTTTAATTCCGCGCATTGCGATCACTTTGCTTACTTCGGACTGAACACCTGCATTACTAGAAGCAGTTAACTGGCTATGGTTCGCAACAGTGACATCTTTATTGGCCAATGGCGTTGACGCAGATTGATTTGGGATATGTCGTGTTTCATTTTGAACCTGCACATAAGACTCAATATCCTGCTTCAATACTCGCCCTTTTTTACCTGAGCCAGACACGATAGCAATGTTGATCTTGTATTCCCTGGCTACTCGCCTAACTGCTGGGCTAGCCAGTGCCTTCGCACGCTTATTTGCAAACGATTCAAGCGCGCTCTCGTCAGTATTTTCCGGCTGTGTAGATTGCATTACGGTATTGGCTGAGCCGCTCGACTCAATAGAGTTGACTGATACCAAAACGCCATCAGATTGAATCAACTGATCAAACAGCGGAGTATGTACTTGTGCAATATCCCCCTGCTGATAATGCAGTTTGACCACCTTACCTTGGTATTTCGCCGGTATTTCAACGACAGCCTTGTCGGTCATGACCTCAACAACAACCTGATCTTCTTCGACCACATCACCTTCTTGGATACACCACTTTACTATTTCACACTCAACAATACCTTCACCAATATCAGGTAGAATAAACGCTTCGGTCTTTTGTACGTTGACTACTGAAGTTGCCGCTGAACTGGTCGTTAACACTTCGCCCGTTAAACTATCACTTAATGACTCCGCGACAGCCGCTGTTTCTGTGTCATTGCTTGTCTCGCCATCTATATCCATTGCGAACAAGGGAGCATGTACTTTCGCAATATCCCCTTCTTTGTAGTGAAGTTTTCGCACAACGCCGTTATACATAGCTGGAATTTGAACCGTTGCTTTGTCGGTCATTACTTCAGCGACAGGTTGATCTTCAACAATACTGTCACCTTCTTTTACTAACCATTCAAGCAGTTCGCACTCAACAATACCTTCGCCTATATCAGGCAATATAAATTCGTTCATTATTGCCTCCTAGTAATCCATTGTTCGTTTAATTGCTTCGAATGTTTTTAAATGATCCGGCATATATTCTTTCTCGTGTGCTAATGGAAAAGGCGTATCAAGACCACAAACCCTTGCTATCGGCGATTCGAGATATAAAAAACATCTTTCTTGAACCGTTGCAGCAATTTCACTTGCGAAGCCACCCGTTAATGGAGCTTCATGATTAATTAATAATCTGCCGGTTTTGCAAACCGATTCACAAATTGTTTCAACATCCCAAGGCAATATGCTCTGCAAGTCAATAATTTCACAAGACACACCTATTTCTTCAGCCATTGCTGCTGCTTTTTCAATAATTTCGACTTGAGCGCCCCATGCTAATAACGTGATGTCGGTCCCTTCTTTTACCATATCAGCTTTGCCCAAGGGTAATTCGTAGTCGCTTTGAGGCACATCCCCAACGGAGGCCCTATAGAGCTTTTTAGGCTCCATAAATAGTACTGGATTGTCGTCTCTTATGGATGCTAGCAATAACCCTTTAGCTTGACGTGGATTGCGCGGAATGACTACTTTCATACCCGGAATGTGCGCAAAAAACGCTTCGGGGGACTGTGAGTGATAAAGACCGCCAGCAATCCCACCGCCATAAGGGGTTCTGATGGTTAGCGTGCCGCAAGTAAACTGCCCCCCTGAACGATAACGCCACTTCGCGGTTTCATTCACAATTTGGTCGAAGGCTGGAAAAATGTAGTCACTAAATTGTATTTCGGCGACCGGCACTGAGCCCTGTGATGCGAGTCCATTAGCAAAACCAATGATCCCCTGTTCAGTCAATGGCGTGTTAAAACAACGTCCTTTGCCAAACTTTTCTTGTAGATTACTAGTGGCTCTAAAAACGCCGCCAAAATGGCCAACATCTTCGCCAAACACCATGACTTTCTCATCGTCAGCCATTGCTGTAATAAGTGCGCTATTAATCGCTTGTAATAAATTCATTTGCGCCATTATTTTACTCTCCCTGATGTTTTAGGATAATGCTCAGGGTATTTTGCAATATGAGCTTTTAATTCAACAAGTTGCTTTTTTAAGTGCCACGGTGGCGTATCGTAAACGTCTTCAATAATGTCATCAATATGCGCAATTGACACTTTTTCTGCTTTTTTAAGTTCTGTTAAAATATCAGCCCTCGACTTTTCTAAGTAAGCGTCTGTCGCTTTTTTATCAAACCAACCTTTGCCATCTAACCACTTATTGAAACGTTCAACTGGGTCTTTTGCATGCCACTTTTCTTCTTCGCTTTTAGAACGGTAACCGCTAGGGTCATCTGAAGTCGAGTGGGCAGCCAAACGATAGGTCATTGCTTCGATTAGCACAGGGCAATTATGAGCTAAGGCAACTTCTCGTGCCTTCTTTGTTGCTGCAAACACTGCCAATACATCATTGCCATCAACGCGGATAGTTTTCACACCGTAGCCAATACCACGTGACGCGATACCATCGCCTTTAAACTGCTCTTCAGCAGGAGTAGAAATTGCGTAGCCGTTGTTACGACAAAAGAATATTACTGGGCAATTCAATACTGCAGCCATATTGACGCCTGCATGAAAATCACCTTCAGAAGCAGCACCTTCACCGAAATAACAAATAGTAACGGCTGGTTTCCCCGACATCTTTTGTCCATAAGCATAACCAGCAGCTTGCGGTATTTGCGTACCCAATGGAGAAGAAATAGTCATAAAATTCAGAGTCTTATCACCATAATGAATAGGCATTTGGCGGCCCTTGTTAGGGTCTAGTTGATTGCTGAACATCTGATTCATAAATTGTTCTGTGGTGTACCCACGATAAGCTAATGCACCTTGCTCTCTATATTGCGACATAATCATGTCATCTGGTGATAAAGCCGCAGCACTAGCTACAGTTGACGCTTCTTCACCAGTACACGCTAGATAAAAGCTAATTCTACCTTGGCGCTGGGCACCCACCATACGTTCATCTAATAAACGAATGCATTGCATGGTTGCTGCAATTCTTTTTGCTGTTGTTTCATCGATCTCTGGACTTTGTTTTTTATTAGTTTCGTGTCCATTTTCATCTAGCAATTGTAACATTGGTATTTCAATCAGGCCGTTTTCAATTAAGGAAACGCTATTTGTTGGTTGTACATCAGAAAGGTGATTTCTGTCTTGCATATTCAACGTCCATTAGATTTTATTATCAGACTATATGTTAGTTAATAGTGGAATCTTGTTTTTTGCTAATTTTTTCGTATTTTGCAAACGACTAATGATAAAACCCCTTGTTCTGTACTTATTTTGAATGAATCATCCTAATTGTTAAAAATTTGCTAAATTTGCGTAAAATACTAGGACACACATAACTTAAATTTACAGGTAGCTACTGTTAGGCTTTTGGACCTTGCTGTGAGCTTAAAATAAAGTCTATGAAATATTATGCTACTGATTGAGTTTTGATGTGTTGGTATGACAACAAATAACAAAGCAGTGTAAATTTGTTTCTTTGTAAACCAATGTTGCTAGGATGAAATGAGTCAATCGTTGACATTCATTTACCATTTTAAAATTTAATTATTTGTCAGGTACCTCAATGCCTAGTCCGCGCGTTACTGGTTATGCCGCTGACCTCGACGTTTATTTAATTTTTGACTTCAACGGCAATGGTGTTCCTGAGGAATCAGAAGTATTAGAATATCAACCAGTCGATAGCGTAAAATTGCAGTGAGAACCCCTGCGGAGTTGTCGCATAGAATAGGCTTTGACGATACGAGTCGTATGCGCGCGGCTCTTTGTTTGCTCAAATAATGTGGTAGTATCGTCGAAAATTTTTCACTGAATCATTATCTTGAGCCAAACAATTACCAAACAAGCCTTTTACACAGAAATGAAATCGCTGTTAACCTTAGCTTGGCCTTTACTTATCGCACAAGTAACACAGACATTAATGGGTGTGTCCGATACTATTATGGCTGGACGTTATAGTTATACTGATATGGCTGCTGTCGCCATTGGTTTCAGCATTACCATGCCTGTATTGATGTTTATCCAGGGCGTGACTTTAGGACTATCTCCAATCATAAGTCGCCTGCAAGGGAGTAATCAAAACAGCAAAGTGGCCAATGCACTGCATCAATGTATTTGGTTGTCGTTAACCCTGAGCGTATTGGCACTGTTAATTACTTTTATTGTTGCGCCGTTATTGGCTAGTGTTGAAATGGAAGTCGATGTGCGCACTATTACAGTCGACTATATTGTTTATATTCTACTCGCGGCTCCCGGTTTCGCTCTGTATCAAAGTTTACGTAACTGTTGTGAGGGCTTATCAAGTACACGCCCTACTATGATTATCATGTTTGCCGGTTTACTCGTGAATATTCCTGCTAATTATATTTTTATTAACGGCTTATTTGGTTTACCCCAAATGGGAGGTGCGGGTTGCGGCATTGCTACTTTGCTGGTTATTTACGTAATGGCATTTGTAACGTTGCTTTATATGATGGTAGCCAAGAAATTAAAACGTTATGAACTATTCACTAAGTTTCATTGGCCAAAGTTAGACTTACAAATAACTCAGTTAAAAATTGGCTTACCAATAGCATTGACTATTGTATTTGAAGTATCTCTATTTGGCGTCGTCGCTTTATTACTTGCCCGCTTTGGTGCGGAGGTTGTAGCATCACATCAAATAGCTCTTAATTTTTCATCATTGATGTTTATGTTACCCATGAGTATCGGTATGGCTGTCGCCATTCGTATTGGTCACTCGGTGGGTAAGGAAGATGCGTTAAAGGCCAAAACATCAGTCTATTGCGCCCTACTCTGCGCAATTTTCATCGCATTGTTTACAGCTACAATGACGGTCATTTTAAGTACTGAAATATCGGCTCTATATACTGGAAATGAGGGTGTCATCATGATGGCATCAAGCCTTTTATTTTTTGCTGCTCTGTTCCAGTTCAGCGATGGCATTCAAGTTGTCTCGGCTAATGCCCTGCGCGGATATAAGGATACTACAGCCATGTTAATCCTGAGTTTTGTGTCTTATTGGTTAGTTGGACTACCCGTCGGAATTGTACTTGGTTTGACTGATTGGTTGTTTCCTGCAATGGCTGCCAAAGGCTTTTGGATTGGGTTTATTTCTGGCCTAAGTTGCGCCGCTGTATTGATGTTTTGGCGCGTGAGTGTCATACAAAAGCGTGTTGCCAATGATGTAAAAGCGTATGCCTAAAACCACATAAACCAATGTGGCCTATGTGGCATTCTTGATTATATTACTGAGCCGGAGTATCGATTTTAGTTGAGTTTTCTAAGGCTTTATTCATATCTAGCATTTCAGTATCGGTTAAATGACGATACTGACCTGGCTTAATTCCCGTTAAACTAACATGCATAATTCGCTTACGCGTCAAACGAGTTACCTCAAAGCCTAAATATTCACACATACGACGAATTTGACGATTTAAGCCCTGGGTCAGTATAATATCGAAGCCAAATTTACCTGACCGTCTTACTTCACATGCTTTGGTGACTGTGTCTAAGATGGGTATACCAGAAGACATTTTGCTAATAAAATCATCCGAAACAACTCTATTTACCACCACACGATAATGTTTCTCATGAGCGTTTTCGGCGCGCAATATCTTGTTTACAATATCACCATCACTAGTCAATAATATCAAACCTTCCGACGGTTTATCTAAACGACCAATAGGAAAAATCCGAGTAGGAAAACCAATTTCATCTATAATGTTACCTTGAACTTTCCGGTCAGTCGTACACGTAATACCAGCAGGTTTATTGTACGCGAGATAAACGCGATCGGTTTTATCTTCAGCAACCGATTCAATCAATTTACCATTAACCGTTACTCTGTCATCTAAACCTATCTTGGTTCCTAATTCCGCCGCCGTACCATTGACTTGGACACTACCTTTTTCAATTAAGGTATCAGCTTCGCGACGCGAGCAAAAACCAGAATCACTGATATATTTATTGAGACGTTTTAGCATTTGGCTTTCCTGTATTGAACAAGCCTAATGATACAAGCTTAACCCGCTATTATGCAACGAATAGCGGGAACTTAAGCCTTTTTCAACAAGGTTTTTATTGATTCAGTTAATCCATCTACCGTTAGTGGGTACATTCGATTGTTCATCAACTCCTGCATAATCTGCAAAGACGCATGATAATGCCAGTATTGCTTCGGTTGCGGATTTAACCAAACAGCATGCTCAAAATGATTTAAAAGACGCTCCATCCAAACCGCGCCTGGTTCCTCATTCCAATGTTCTACGCTACCACCAGGATAAGTAATTTCGTATGGACCCATAGTCGCATCACCTATAAATATGGCTTTGTAGTCAGCGCCATACTTATGAATAATTTGATAAATATCAATGGTCTGCTGCCCTCGCCTTTGATTGTCTTTCCATACACCTTCATAAATACAATTATGAAAATAGAAAAACTCAATATGCTTAAATTCTGTGTGCACTGCTGAAAAGAGTTCTTCACAACGCTTGATATGCGCGTCCATCGAGCCACCAACATCAAAAAATAACAATAACTTGATCGCATTATGTCGTTCAGGTGCCATCTTCAAATCTAAATAACCCGCATTTCTAGCCGTCGAGCTAATCGTATCTTTTATATCTAGCTCTTCACTGGCGCCTGTGCGCGCAAACTTGCGTAATCGACGAAGCGCCACTTTGATATTGCGCGTACCAATTTCAACGTCACTAGAGAGGTTTTTAAATTGGCGTTTGTCCCACACCTTAACGGCTGAAAAGTTACGGTTTTTATCTTGGCCAATTCTCACACCTTCAGGATTGTGGCCATTCGCCCCAAAGGGCGACGTACCACCTGTGCCAATCCATTTATTGCCACCCTGGTGACGTTTTTCTTGCTCTTTGAGACGTTCCTGTAAGGTTTCCATCAACTTATCAAGACCGCCAAGTGCTTCGAGTTTTTTCTTCTCTTCGTCAGTTAAGAACTTCTCCATTTCGGACCGTAACCAATCCTCTGGAATTTCTTTATCGAACAAATTAATCGATTGCACGCCCTTAAAATAATCTGCAAAAGCTCTATCAAACTTGTCATACTGATTTTCATCTTTAACCAATACGGTGCGAGCTAAAAAATAGAAGCCTTCTATATCGGCATGCACAACGTCATGATCGAGCGCATTCACCAAATCTAACCACTCGGTAATACTCGTCTTTAATCGGTATTCGCGTAATTTAAAGAAGAATTCAATCAACATTAACGACGAGCCATAAACATAAGTTTTTCAAATAGGTGTATATCCTGCTCATTTTTCAACAACGCACCATAAAGCGGCGGCAGCGCATTCTTTGCATCGTTATCCTGCAACACTGAAGCAGGAATATCGTCAGCGACTAATAACTTTAACCAATCAATTAATTCTGATGTAGACGGTTTTTTCTTAATACCACTCACATCCCTAATTTGAAAAAATGACGTTAGCGCTTTTTCAAGCAAGTCTTTCTTAATGTTAGGGAAATGCACGTCAAGAATTTGCGTCATCTCTTCCCTTTCTGGGAACTGAATATAGTGAAAAAAGCAGCGGCGAAGGAATGCATCTGGAAGTTCCTTTTCATTGTTAGATGTAATTATCACAATTGGACGCTGCTTAGCCACAATTCTTTCTTGCGTTTCGTAAACAAAGAATTCCATTTTATCAAGTTCTAGTAACAAATCATTTGGAAACTCAATATCTGCCTTATCAATTTCATCAATTAATAGCACCGGACGTTTGTCAGCGGTGAACGCTTGCCATAATTTGCCTTTAACGATGTAATTGCCGATATTATGAACCCGATCATCGCCTAACTGCGAATCACGCAAACGTGAAACTGCATCATATTCGTACAATCCCTGTTGCGCTTTAGTTGTCGACTTTATGTGCCATTGTAATAAATCTAAGCCCAATGCAGCTGATAATTGTTCTGCTAACATTGTTTTACCCGTGCCAGGCTCGCCTTTAATGAGAAGCGGTTTTTCTAACGTGATCGCTGCATTTACTGCTAGTTGCAACTCTTTACTCGCAATATAATTCTTAGTACCAGTAAACCCCATGGGATCCCTCAACTTTTGTTTTTATCGATTAAGTGAAATATAAAATAACATATAGCAAAAAAAGCACTTTTTTTTTTTCAATTTGCGCATACTCTTATAACTGTAAAAGTTTTACGACTCACTGAACACTAATAATTAATAATAGCGATACGTAACTCTCGGTGATAGTTGTTTTTTAATAAAAACCAATAAAGAGAAGTTAATTCGCGATGATTGTTTAATAAAGGATCAACAATGAAAACATTTGACGACCACTCACTCGCCATCGGCCGCACGCCACTAGTCAGACTTAATAGAGTGACTGGTGGAAACGTATACGCAAAAATCGAATCTCGTAACCCAAGTTTTAGCATAAAGTGCCGCATTGGCGCGAATATGATTTGGGATGCTGAAAAGAAAGGATTGCTGACTGAAGGTAAAGAGCTTATTGAAGCGACAAGCGGCAATACGGGTATCGCACTTGCGTTTGTTGCAGCGTCGCGTGGCTATAAATTAACCCTAACGATGCCAAGCAGTATGAGCTTAGAGCGCAGAAAATTGTTAAGAGCGTTAGGTGCGAACTTAATCCTTACCGATGCACCTAAAGGCATGAAAGGCGCACTAGCTAAGGTACAAGAAATAATGGATGCAGACCCAGGTCGTTATGTTCCGCTGAATCAATTTGATAACCCAGCAAATCCAGAAATTCACGAAAAAACAACAGGTCCTGAAATTTGGGAAGATACTGAAGGCAAAGTTGATGCATTCGTTGCGGGCGTTGGCACAGGCGGCACCATCACAGGTGTAAGCCGTTATATTAAGAATACAGCAGGTAAAGCAATCACTGTAGTAGCCGTTGAACCAACGGACAGCCCGGTTATCACTCAAGCTAAAGCAGGTTTAGAATTAACACCTGGCCCGCATAAGATACAAGGTATTGGTGCAGGCTTCATTCCTGGTAATCTAGACCTCGACCTGATTGATGAAGTAGAGCAAGTAAGCAACGAAGAAACAATGGCAATGGCTAACCGGCTTATGAAAGAAGAAGGGATTTTAGCTGGTATCTCGTCTGGAGCAGCAGTTGTTGCAGCGAAACGCTTTGCAGAACGTCCAGAAAACAAAGACAAAATCGTTGTTGTATTGTTAGCAAGTGGCACAGAGCGTTATTTGAGTAGCCCATTATTTGCGGGTGAATTTTCTGAGTTAGAAGAGATACAGTGACTAATACCGTCATAAATTAATTTTCACGCATACTCGCCGTAGCACTCAGAATGCGTTTTTTTTCAGCACTTACTCAAAGGGACTTTACAGTCCCTTTACTTTTTGGTTATAAACAAACACACTGTACGTATTGTTACAAAATGTTACACAATGTTTTTGTGTTTTTAAAATTGAAATAAGCAGCAATACTTAACAGACAAATTAGTGTGTAAGCTATAAATTATTACGGCAGTGAAAATATATGAACAAAATTTGTAAAGTGATTTTATTATGTTTGGTTGCATTAACAGTGACAGCTTGTCATAAACCAGAGAGAGAAATAAAGGCTGGTCGTTACGGTATGATGAGCGACGAAACGCCACAATATGCAGCGCTTGTGTTCATAATGGTAATATATGAAGATGACAACTTGGATAGTGCACTTAAGATGTCAACTGACAAGTTTGCACGACTTCTTAAGTCATACCATACCAACAGTGGGGTTCAACGTCATATAATGAATTTGCGTTTATCTGAAATGAAGGTAGAGCCTGTTTCTGGAGGATTTAAAGATATGACAGAATTCAAGAAACAAGCATCCGTTGACGTTAAAATAATTGGCACTTACAACCACAAAAAGATTACCGAATTGAAAACAATTTCTATGATTAAAGAATCAGGAGATTGGAAAATTGCAGGGGTATCAAACACAGTCCCTTAGAAGAGGGACTGCTTGTTTAACTAGATCATCGACCAACAGCAACACCTTCGCGTCGAGGATCTGCCCCACCTATTAATTTACCATCAATTAATTGAATTCCATGTAAACCGCTGTTTAAGTCAAGCACTCGCACATCGTGACCTTGCTTTTCCAGCTCAACTTGTAAGTTAGCAAGCGACGTTCCTTTCTCCAATGCAGTGTAATCATTACGATTAGTTATTCTAGGAGCATTTATTGCCTGTTGAATGTCCATATCGAAATCAACTACATTTATGATTGTCTGGGCCACATAATCTATGATGCGACTGCCGCCTGGCGAACCAATAATCAATTCTAGTTCTCCTTTTTCATTGAACAGCATAGTTGGGCTCATTGAACTACGCGGACGTTTGTTTGGCTCAACTCTATTCAATGCTTGATAGCCATTTTTGGACGGTGCTAACGAAAAATCTGTTAGTTGGTTGTTTAATAAAAAGCCCTCAACCATAACGCCAGAACCAAACATAAATTCAATACTGGTAGTCATTGAAATGGCGTTGCCTTTATTATCTACAATAGAAAAATGACTAGTGCTGGGTAACTCAGGGGTCTGATCATCACCTACCATTACGTTCATGTACGGTTTACCCGCTTCTACTATTGCGAAAGGTTTGTCCAATCCAACGAGCTTAGCTCGTTGTGACAAATAAGCAGAATTGATCAGTGATACAGCAGGTAGATTTGTAAAGTCAGTATCCGCAACATATTGGTCTCTGTCAGCATATGCTAGGGCGCTAGACTGCGAAAACAGATGAATAAATTCTTTACTATCTGGCGCATATTTGTCTAGGTCGTACTGTTCCAGCATTTTTAGAATTTGATATACCGATATACCACCAGAACTAGGTGGCGCCATACCACAAATTTTCTTATTTCGATATTTTCCACAAATTGGTGAGCGTTTTTTAGCTTCATATTTTGCTAAATCGTCGGCGGTCATGAAGCCGGGATTGATAATTGTTGTGCGCGCGGCTTCTGCAATTTTCTCAGCTAACTCACCTTTATAAAAATACTCTGAGCCGCGGTTTGCGATGCCAAGCAACGTATTTGCAAGAACTTCATTCTTTTGAATCGTGCCCTGTCTGAGTGGAACACCATTTGGTTTAAAATAATTTTGTGCGGTGACAAAGTTATTTAGACCCGGATGTATGTCTAATTTTAATAGCGTTTCTAGTCTTGGTGATACGGTAAAACCCTGTCTTGCGGTTGTAATAGCATCATCAAATAAGTCGCGCCATTCTAATTTCCCAAATTCTTTATGCGCCATTTCTAGCGCTTTAAGTACACCTGGCACTCCGACTGCTTTGCCTCCAACCACTGCATCAATCCAACGCATGGGCTTGCCATCTTCTAAAAAGATATAAGGCGTTGCTTTTTGAGGTGCAGTTTCACGCCCATCAAAAGTATGTAGTTTTTTATTTTCGTTATCCCAATACAGAATAAACGCTCCACCACCAATACCAGAGGATTGCGGTTCAACTAAGGTCAACATTGCTTGAATTGCAACCGCGGCATCAATTGCTGAACCGCCTTTTTCTAGTATTTGCTTACCCGCCCAAGAAGCATAAGGATTTGCTGCTACTACCATATATTCTTTTGCTTCAAATGCTTGCTTGACCGTTTTTCCTGTATCAGCTTCTGGTTCGCGATCCTCTCTTACTGGATTTGCTGTTTGAGCAAAGGATGAAACAGCGAAAACAGTTAATGTAGCGATAATTAATTTTTTCATTTTTTAACCTGTTTAAATAACGATATTTGTTTTGATTGACAACCTACTTGTATAGCAACCTATTTACGGGTCTTTTTTCGAGAAATGCTGAAAACGCTTCTTTCGCTGCCTCACTCACCATTGCTTCAGCAAACACTGCCAACTCAGCAATAATATGTTTCTCAATTTCAGCATTTTGGTTACGCAGAAGCGCTTTAGATTGTACTAGTGCCATTTTAGGTTTAGACACTAATTTTGCGAGGGTCTGAGCAACCAAATCTGATAATGCATCTTCACTCACTACTTTAGAAACAATACCACACTCATAGGCTTTCTGAGCGCTAAAAGTCTCACCTAGCAAGAGCAATTCCGCGGCTTGCAAATTCCCCGAAATACGCGGAAGAATATAACTTGATGCATATTCAGGCACTAAGCCCAAATTAATAAACGGCATTGCAAACTTAGCATTATCAGCACAGTAAACAAAGTCGCAATGCAGTAGTAACGTCGTTCCAATACCAATAGCCAGTCCTTCCACTTTGGCAACTACAGGCACTGGACAATTAAGTAGAGCCATCATAAAACGGAAAGTCTCATTGACGTCTTGATCATCACCTTTTGATATGAAGTCAGTGATATCGTTACCCGCCGTAAAACATCCATGCGAGCCTTGAATAAGCACGGCCCTCATTGCTTCTTCGCTAGCAGACTCGATTGCTTGTGCCATATCCATATACATTTGCGGGACAAGTGCGTTCTTTTTTAGAGGTCTATCAATTTCAATTGTTAAAACTGCATTTTTACGACTAACGTTTATCATGCTTTACCATTATATATCATAAATTTATCCTGCATTTAATTTAACAGATTATGTGAACGCATTGTTGTTTTCTAATGATAAGATAACATCAAAATAAACTATACGTAGCAAAGCTATAAGCACATGATTCAATTACCTACTAGTCCAAAGCAATACTTAGGACCACTAATTATAGGCTTGATTAGTATTCTTGCTTTTTTGTTCGAGCCAACAAGTTCAAAATATTTTGCGCTTGAACGCACTTGGTGGGCACAAGGACACTACTATCAAATTGTAAGTGGACATTTTCTACACACCAACTTTATTCACATATTATTTAATTTACTCGGTTTGTTATTACTTTGGGCATTACATGGCGACGACTATGCAGTGATTTCTTATCTCGGTAAATTTCTTCTTATTTGTATTTCCATTTCATTTTGTATGTATTTTTTTTCCGAGGATATTGACTGGTATGTTGGCCTCTCTGGCGCAATTCACGGGGTCTTTGCTTGGGGTTGTATAAGGGACTTAGAAAACAAACGGTTAAGTGGATGGCTCTTATTAATTGGTCTTGCATTAAAAGTAGGCAATGAACAATTACATGGTGCTGGGAGTTTAATGCCTGATCTTATTGATGCTAATGTCGCCGTCGACAGTCATTTGTATGGTGCGATTATGGGTCTATTAATTGGTCTATTTAGCCTAATAAGAAGACGGTTAGCGATAAAAAAAATGGGAGATTGAATGCGAAGGCCTACCACTTTTAGTGGTGTCGGTAATCGAGTACAGCTAAATACAAAAAAGGTGCGAACTTGATTAGCTGCACCTTTCAAAATTTACATCGCTGCAATAAGTCTCACGTTGACAGCAACTTTTGGTATCGCTGCACAAGCGTTATAGATTTTCTTCAAACAGCTTATAGATTCGACGATATTCATCCAACCACGAACTGGGCTGCACAAAACCATGCGGCTCTACCGGATAAATCGCGGTTTCAAAATTCTCTTTTTCTTTCTCAATAAGAACTTGTACCAACCTAACGACATCTACAAAAAACACGTTGTTATCAACCATTGGGGCGTTAATTAATAGAGGTTTTGTTAAACCGTCTGCAAAATAAATTGGTGAACTGCGTTCGTAAGCAATAGGATCAACATCTGGTCTATTCAAAATATTCGAAGTGTAGGGCTCATTGTAATGCGCCCAATCAGATACCGGACGGATAGCTGCACCTGCTTGAAATAAATCGGGTTCAGTAAACAATGCCATAAAAGTCATAAAACCACCATATGAGCCACCATAAGTACCAATTCGATCTCTATCAACATTCGCATTCTGTACTAACCACTCAACACCGTCTTTTAAGTCTTGAATTTCTGGTGTTCCCATCTGGCGATATATAGCAGTTCTCCAATCACGACCATAACCAGCTGATGCACGATAATCCATATCCATGACCACATAGCCTTCTGAAACTAAGAAACTATGGAACATGAATTCACGAAAATATCCCGACCAGCCCAAGTGTGAGTTTTGTAGATAACCTGCACCGTGGCTAAAAATAACGGCGCGATGCTTTTCAGTTGCGGGACCTTTCGGAGTGTATACACGTGAATAAATCGGTTGTTCAGTATGGCTCGACTTAACCGCAACAATAGAAGGTGAAGTCCAATCAATACTAAGAAAATCAGCGCTTATCGTATTTGTGATTTTAACTGCTACATTTTGGTCGTTGCGCAAATCAACTGAATATAACTCAGGCGGACGGACTAATTTTGAATGTGTAAGTAATAACGAAGACTCGTCAGGCGACAATTGAAAGTCTGTCATTCCGTTCAGGTCGGTCAACGCTTCTGAATTAAATAATGTAGAATCGGACTGTCCAGTAGGTACGCGATAGATTTCGTATATACCTGGATGTTTCTTATTCGCTTTATAATAAAAGTATTTGTCGTCCTGTGTAAGTACAACATTATCAACAACAAAATTACCTTGGGTTAGGGAAGTTAACTTTCCGCTTAATGGCTTAACATATAGCTGTGAATAACCAGACTCTTCAGATAAAAAGTAAATTGTTTCAGCTTCATCAAACCACCCAAACTCATTGAACCTATAGTTTACCCACGCTAAGTCATGCAAACGATGCTGCGTTTTAAATACTTTATCATCGACGTCTATTGTCGCTATCCAACGGTCCTTGTTGTCCCAAGCCTCTAACATCAAAGCTACTTTATCGCTGTTGTCGTGCCATTTAACGGGTAGCTCGGTAGCATAGCCTGAAAATAACAACCCAATATCACGAGGTAAACGGTTCTCTTGATAGGTCTTACCTCTCGCTTCGGCATTTTCACGCTTTACATCAGCCAAGACGTCTTCGTTATAACCAGGTAATACTTTATAGTCTATCTTGGTTTTCTCACCTGACTCTACTTCTAATAACCAAACATCATGTTGAACAGGCTCTGAATCAGCAACTCTTTGGCGAACACTTTGAGCTTTTATACGACCATTTTCCTCGATGTAATCTGGCATAATGTCAGTTTCATCATTGCTCGGTTTATCTTCCATCGTAACAACTATTACCCATTTTCCATTAGGTGACAAACTTGCTAATACAGTTCTATGTAAAGGGTCAAAGTAAAACGACGATGTCATCAAACTGCTATTTTCATCTCTTAACTTGTTGTCGTTAGCATCGCGCAAGCTTCTATTCTTGCGTTGCAGCCTTACATACTCAATTAACTTAATTTGTTCTTCAGCAATATAGTCTTCCGGCTCACTGACAGCTTCATATTCATCATCGAAATACCACGACAACATTTGTTCCTGCATGCCGGTTTTCACATTCACCGTATAAAAACTATTGCCACGCTGAAAAGAAACACCGTCTTGCTTGAAAAGCTTTAGGTTGTTTGCGCCGTCAACACTTTTGGTTAACTGACGCACTGAATTGTCAGTTTTGAATTGAACAAATATGTTTCCTTCAAATAGCCAAGCAACAAAGTCCATATCCTTGTCGTTAATAATTTCATCATATTCATACTGATGAATGTCCGCCAAACTAACCTTCTGACCGTTTCCAGTTTGATTATTGCCAGCGCTATTATCAGCGTCATTTGGCGTAGTTAACCAAAGGTCACGAATTGGGTTTCCTTCTTGTTTGCGGTAATAACCGATTGAACTGCCATCTGCACTCCAAAAGGCGTCTTCAGGTTCACGACCTAACCAATCAGGATCAGACATTATCTGCTTGAGTGTAAGTTGAACCTTACCCGTCACTGTTGTCGTCTGATTTGCCTGGAAAATGGTCTCTGTCGGAAAATTAGAAACTGAATTCACACTTGAACCAGAAACTGGGGTTTCTGTTGCAGAACAAGCACTAAGTAGTGCCATGCCTACGCTTAAATAAATTGTTTTTTTATATTTTGTCATTATTAATGTTCTTTAAAGGTGGTTATCACGTTATATTAACGTTACTGAGGGATAAACTTATTTCCCTCTCAGATTGAACAAATGTTGAGGTTAACATGTTACCGTAATTCGGTCAGTGGCTGTACTGGTTTTTATTAAGTGCAAAGTCTCGAAATTCTATCCAACTAACCACAATCTATAATGATGTGAAAAGGACTATCGAAAATGAAAAAAGTAATTTCCTTGGCGCTATTAATGACTATGATGTTGGGCAGCCAATTAGTCATGGCTTCTGACAGCAAAATAGCAACGGCGCCTGACAGTAAAATAGCAACGGCGCCTGACAGCAAAATAACGCTGGCCACCGAATGCCCTGATTTACTAAAATTTGCAAAAAGAAAACTCAACTCACAAGAAGTTGTGAATATGTGTCATGCTTATCAAGGCAAAACAATACTTTTCGTAAATACCGCGAGTAAATGCGGATTTACACCTCAATTCGAAGGTCTAGAAGCACTCTATACGAAATATAAAGATAACGGTTTAGTTATTTTAGGTTTTCCATCAAATGACTTTAATCAAGAGTTTGGCACTGAGAAAGAAACCGCAGAGTTGTGTGAACTTACCTATGGCGTTAATTTTCCTATGTTTGAATCAATTTCGGTTCGTGGCGACAATGTAGACCCGCTTTACTCAATGTTAGCTAAGAAAGCAGGTTCAGCTCCAAAATGGAATTTCTACAAATATCTGATGGATAAAAACGGTCATATTGTTGAATCGTACAGCGCTTTTACAAAACCAGACAACAAAGAGTTTGTTGCAGATATCGAAACAGCGTTAGCTTTATAAAAGTATTGTCCTATTTTCATTATGCCTAAATAGAGACCAAAAAAAGCCCCGCATTATTCAGGCGGGGCTAAACACACTCAACTAGGAACACACTACCAATTAAAGAACTACAACACTTCAATTACCAGTATTAATTAGTCTTTTTGATTCGTTATTAGTTCAGAAAATTTTCAATTAAATTTCATTCAACTCTAAATGACTAAATCAGGCCCCCCTTATAATTAAGGAAGCAAATGCCTGATCAAAGTCGGCTAATATATCTTCAATATCCTCGATACCAACAGAAATTCGGATCAATGAGTCAACAATACCCATTTTCGCTCTCTCTTGGGCGCCGTTTTCAAAGAAAATAGTCGACGCAGCAGGCAGAGCTAAAGTTCGGGTATCGCCTAAATGGGTGGCCGATATGACTAAAGATAATGCATTAAGGAAGGCATGAGGATCAATTTCGTCACTTAACTCAACGGACACTATGCCACCAAAACCGCGCTTAAAAAGTGTCTTTGCTCTGAGATGCTGAGGATGGTGTTCTAAACCCGGAAAGTGGACGACATTAACGCCTTTATGCGTAGATAAATACTTAGCTAGAGCTTGTGCATTAACGCAGGTTTTTCTTAGACGCATGGTCAGTGTTTCCAAACCAATGGAGACTAAGTGAGCTGACTGCGGCGCCAACGTTGCACCCATATCTCGCAATCCACGCTTTTTAATCTGAGTGAGACCCCATTGCTGCAAATCGGCAACACGGTATTGACTTTCAATGTTACTGTAACTCGCCCAATTAAATAGGCCTGTATCGACTAAAACACCACCCAATACATTTCCATGCCCTGCTATGTATTTAGTTAACGATGTTAATAACAGCGATGCTTTAATGGCTTTCGCATCTAACAAGACACTGGGCGTCATTGTATTGTCGAGTGCAAATAAAATATTATTTGCTTCACACCAATCTCCTATACCCTGTAAATCAGAAACCTGTGTTACAGGGTTTGCGATTGTTTCACAAAAAACCATTTTCGTATTGGCATTGCAAGCTTCTTTCACCTTTTTAATATCGGTGACATCAACGTAGCTAACACTGATACCAAAGCCTTCTATCGTGGCCATAAAACTGCGCGTATTACCAAAAAGATATTGGCTTGCAACAATGTGATCACCACTTTTTAATAGTGACAGAAAAGTTGAGCTGATCGCTGCCATACCTGTTGCAAAAACGACAGCACCCACGCCACCTTCTAGCTCGTTGAGGACGTTTTGCAATGAAACAGCTGAAGAGCTGCTTGAACGTGAATAAACGTGCCCTACTTTTTTACCTTGAAAAACATCAACGAGATCTTGGACATCTTCAAATTCAAATAATACTGAATTATTGGTAGATTCATGCACGGCACCAAACTGCGGTCTATTTATTTTTCGATCTGCATGGACTAATTTGGTATCAAAAGCTAATTTCTTCACTGAAAATGTATCTCGTATTGACTTGTTATCAAGATAATACCATAGTTAGCGGCTTGTTCTAGGCCATGGTGTTAGAACAATATAGGTTAAATTATTCCCTTGTTCATTATTCGTACTAGCGTTTCACGACGCATGATAAGTAAAGGTTTCTACTTCACATATGTGTATTTTGTTTATTGCAGTTAATCAACATCCTAAATTTCCTCTCATCATTGCAGCTAATCGTGATGAATTTCATAATAGACCAACGACTAATTCTGCTTTTTGGGAACATCAAACAGATATATTGGCGGGTAAAGACAATGAAGCCGGCGGCACATGGATGGGCATTAACAAAAATGGTAGCGTGTCAGCACTGACAAATATCAGAGCCCCAGGTAGAGAAGTAACAAACGCTATTACACGCGGCGAATTGGTAGTAAATTTCTTGTTGGGCACAAATAAACAACAAAAAAAGTATGCACAAACGCTTGCTGATACGAAAACCCAATATAACGGTTATAATTTATTGTTTGGCTCTCTTAATCAACTTTACGTTTACAATAATTTTGATGATACGTGTGTGCCATTAGATGACGGCGTTTACGGGCTTTCAAACGCATCACTAAACAGCCCTTGGCCAAAAATATCAACGGGTCGTGATGCCCTTGCAAAATATTGTAAACATGCTGACGTTTTGGATACTGAACACCTTTTCGAATTACTTCACAATGAAAAGCTCGCTGACGACAATGCACTACCTAAAACAGGCGTTACTATTGAGTGGGAACGGCGCTTATCATCAATATTTATTCAAAGTCTTGACTACGGAACCCGCTCATCAACCGTATTATTGGTCGACCATGATCAGCATGCAATTTGGGAAGAACGTTCATTTAATGCCCAAGCTGAGCAAACCTCAGTTCAACATTTTGAGTTTGATATAAAGAAAGCGTAATTTGTCTCGAAAAATAAGATAAAACTGGCATAATATAAGCACTGTAAAAAAGCTACATTTAACTCATCATTAAGGAATAATTGTGTTTGAACATTTGCCTGCTCTAGCGCCCGACCCTATTCTAGGTTTATCCACTGCCTTCAAAAAAGACAACAACCCAGCAAAGATTGATCTTGGTGTTGGTGTCTATAAAGACGAACAAGGCAATACGCCAATTTTAAAGGCTGTCGTTGAAGCACAAAAGCAGTTAATGGAAACTGAAACCTCAAAGGTATACATCACACCCCAAGGTGTTCAAGGTTTTATTGATGGAATGCTTGAGTTAATTTTAGGCAAAGCGAGTCCTATTTTATTAGCGAATCGTGTTGCGGCAGTTCAAGCACCTGGTGGTTGTGGCGCATTGCGTATATTGGCAGAGTTACTTAAACGTTGTAATTCAGATACCAAAGTCTGGGTCAGCGATCCTACATGGGCAAACCATATTCCGCTGATTGGCGATGCCGGCCTTGAAATACTTACCTATCCTTATTTTGACAAAACCACTGCCAGTATCAAATTTGACGAAATGATGAGCTGTTTAGCAACAGTTAAAAAAGGTGACGTCGTGTTATTGCACGGATGTTGTCATAATCCAACTGGTGCTGACTTAACTAAAGAACAATGGCAAGCACTAGCGAAGTTAGCAAACGAAGTTGGTTTTTTACCGTTTATTGATTTAGCTTATCAAGGTTTTGGTGACGGTTTAGAAGATGATGTCTATGGTCTTCGTTTGATGGCTGAATCTGTGCCTGAAATGATAATTGCTGCATCTTGTAGCAAAAACTTTGGTCTATATCGCGAACGTGTTGGTTTAGCTGCACTGATTACCCATGATTCGGCGAATCGTGACATTGTGCAGTCTCAAATTCAATATGTCGCTCGCGGCATATATTCAATGCCACCATCGTATGGAGGCGCTTTGGTCGATATTATATTGGCTGATGAAAGCCTAAATTCTTTGTGGCAAAGCGAAGTCACTGAAATGCGAGAGCGCATGATCCAACTACGTAAGCTACTTGTCGATAATCTAGCAGCGCAAGGTGCCTCTAAAGACTTTAGTTTTATTAATAAACAAAAAGGCATGTTCTCCTTCCTTTGCATCGCGCCAGAACAAGTGCAAAAGCTGCGCAGTGAAAACAGTATTTATTTTGTTGACTCTAGCCGAGTAAATATTGCAGGTATCAATACTAATAACGTTGAAGTTTTAGCCGCTGCTATTTCTGGTGTACTTTAATTTAACCAAGACACACTTGTTTCACCTGGAGCATAAAAAACAACTAATAAAGCATATAAAGCCAGTCACTTCACAGTGTCCGGCTTTTTTATTATGTCTATTTTAGTGAGTGCGTCTTGTGAGCTAAGTGTATTTATCTTGCGACGACACTATTTTCAGCGTGCAGCAAGAATTCGATCTATTTGATTCGCAAAGTTCATTTTGTCTTTTGCAGAAAATGATTTTGGGCCTCCAGTGCGTTCGCCACTTGCTCGAATTTGATCCATAAAGTCACGCATAGTCAGCGTTGCTTTAATTGTTGCTTTATCATAGGCCTCCCCACGAAAATTAACGGCTAAGCAATCTTTCGCAAGGATTTCGGCAGCAAGTGGGATATCGTCAGTAATAACGAGGTCGTTAACATTGCAGAGTTTAACAATTTCATCGTCAGCCACGTCAAACCCAGCACTTACTCGCAAAGAAGTAATGTGTGCATTGGGCGGCACAGCAATATGCTGATTTGCCACAAACGTAAGTGGCACCAGAGTGCGTTGAGCGGCTTTTATCAGCAACTCTCTAATAACCGTTGGACAAGCGTCAGCGTCTACCCATATCTGCATTAAGCGAGCATTCCGCCGTCAACATTAATGCATGCGCCGGTCGTATAACTTGAAGCATCAGATACTAAATACAATACAGTCCCTGCCATTTCATCAGGATCAGCAACACGTCCGAGTGGAATCACTTTGAGAGCGTGCTTTAGAATTGAATCATTGGTGGTTAGTGCAGAGGCAAACTTAGTATCGGTTAGCCCTGGTAATAAAGCATTAACGCGAATATTTAACTTACCGCATTCTTTGGCAAAAGACTTAGTCATGCTAATAACAGCAGCCTTCGTTATAGAATAGATACCTTGCATGTCGCCTGGAGTTACCCCATTGACAGAGGCAGTATTTAAAATAACGCCTCCACCCTGCTCGCGCATCATTTTACCCGCTTCTATCGACATAAAGAAATAACCGCGAATATTCACGTCAACGGTCTTTTGGTAAGCAGCTAGGTCAGTGTCAAGAATATGCCCAAAATAGGGATTCGCAGCGGCATTGTTAACTAAAATATCTATTTTACCGAACTCGCTTTTGACATGTTCAAACAAGCTTGAAATTTGTTCCATCTCACCTACATGACATGCAAAGGCCGATGCCTTTCCACCGTTTCCTCTAATACTTGCGGCTACCGCTTCACAACCATCAATTTTGCGGCTAGAAACAATAACGTGCGCGCCTTTAGCAGCTAGTAGTCGAGCTATAGATTCGCCAATACCGCGACTAGCGCCGGTTATGACCGCAACTTTACCTGTTAGGTCGAATAAATCTTGCATGTTTCTTCCTTATTTTATTAGTCTTTGCCGCTAAATATTAACGGTTATTTAAGGTGACTGATGTAATTATTACATTCTCAATTAATGCGTACATTAATAACACAACGAAGGCTGCTAATTCTCTCTGAGACAACTGCTAACAATTAACAGGCTACTTTAGGCTAACATACCACCGTCCAGTACCATCGTTTGCCCAGTCATAAAGCTACTTTCGTCACTGCATAACCAGGCAATAGCACCTGCAATTTCCTCAGGTTTGCCTAAACGTTTCATTGGGTTAGCTTTCACGATTGCATTTTGACCACGCTCATCTAGTTTAGCCAGCGTATTCTGTACCATTGGCGTATCTACAAAACTTGGACAAACGGCATTGAAGCGAATATTTGCGCGCGCATATTCAACCGCTGCTGATTTTGTTAAACCGATGACACCATGTTTTGAAGCTGAGTAAGCTGATATCATTGGAGATGAACGCAAACCGGCAACCGAGGCAACATTAATAACATGACCGCCTCCATTTGGGGCTAAACAGCCTATTGCGGCGCGCATACAATGCCAAACGCCCTTCAAGTTAACCGCAATATTGCGATCAAAATCATCATCTGATAATTCGTGCATAGGCGCTGGCGTGTGGTCAATACCTGCATTATTAATAACCACGTCAAGACCACCCAAAGTTTGCATTGCTTGCGCAAACAATGCTCTGACTGAATCGCCACTGGCCACATCCACTTTTGAGAAGTGTATCTCATTACCCTGATTTTTTGCTTTCGAAAGAATTTTCAACGCGTTTTCTGCCGATAAATCGGCAATCATTACGTTGGCTCCTCTGCTCGCTAACAGCAAGGCAACCTCAGCACCGATACCTGACGCACCGCCTGTGATTAAAATCCGTTTATTCTCCACATTAGCTGCTGGCTGCATTATTCATCCCCTACTTTGAGGACTAATTTACCAAAGTTTTCACCTTTGAATAACATCATTAGTGTGTCAGGAAATTTCTCTATTCCTACTACAACATGGTCTTTTACTTTTATTTCGCCAGAATGAATCCAGCCCGCAATATCCTTCATCGCAATTGGATATTGCGCAATATTATCAAACACCACAATACCTTCCATCTTAGCTCGATTCACTAGCAGCGATAAATAATTTGAAGGGCCTTTGACTGGTGTTGTATTGTTGTATTGACTAATTGCACCACAAATTACGATACGCGCTTTCATGTTGATTTGGGTGAGGACGTCATCTAGGATATCTCCACCAACATTATCAAAGAAAACATCAACTCCCTTTGGACAGGCTTCTTTTAATGCTTTTTTTACATTTTGAGATTTATAATCGATTGCAGCGTCAAAGCCTAATTCATCAATTAAGAACTGGCATTTTTCAGCGCCGCCAGCAATTCCTACTACGCGACACCCTTTAATTTTAGCTATTTGTCCAACAAGACCACCTACCGCACCCGCGGCACCACTGACTACAACAGTTTCTCCTGCTTTAGGTTCGCCCGTTTTAAGCAATCCAAAATAGCCTGTCATACCAGGCATACCTAACACGCCTAGATAATATGAAAGTGGCGCTAATGCAGGGTCAACCTTGTGCAACATTTTACCATCACTGATAGCATATTCTTGAACACCTTGATGACCACAAACATAGTCACCTTGTGTAAATTTTGCATTTTTGCTAGCCACCACTTTTCCAACAGTACCCGCGCGCATTACAGCGCCAATTTGCACTGGTTCAATATACGATTTTGCATCATTCAACCAACCGCGCATTGCAGGGTCTAGCGAAATGTATTGAATTTTAACCAACAACTCACCATCTTTCAATTCAGGTACGTCAGGTTGCGCATAGTGCCAGGTTTCACTTGAAGGCGCGCCAAAAGGTCTTTTAGCAAGTTGCCATTGTCTATTTTTCATTATTTTTTCCTTAAAACCAATCTGGGTTCATGTCACTGCAAACATCATTGTCTTGTTTGAGTATTTTTAAATCGCGTTCAATTGTGGGTAATTCCCAACTAATAAAATATTCTGCAGCCTGTATTTTACCCTTGTAGAAATTAGCTTCTTTTTCGGTTACGTCAGTTGCAGCTAATTTTTGTTCAGCAACACTAGCTTGGCGTATCCAAATCCAACTCACTATTATTTGTGCAAATACGTTCATTAGTGCTTGAGCATTAGCTAGTAATGTTACTTGTTTGTCAGATTTTATAGTGCCCGATACATGCACAATTATTTCATGTAGGGCTGTTAAGTAATGCACTAATTCTTTTGCCATTACCGCAGTTTTAGGCGTGACTATTTGTGACAAGTCATGTTCTACTTCGCGTTTGAGCATTTTCAGGCCAAGACCATTTTTTTGCCAGAGTTTTCTAAATGAAAGATCCAATGCTTGAATACCATTAGTACCTTCATGTATCGGGTTTAGGCGATTGTCACGCCAAAATTGCTCAGAATAATACTCCCTGGTGTAACCTGAACCACCTAAAACTTGAATACCTAAGTCGTTCGCTTTAGGACCGAATTCTGACGGCCATGCTTTAAATACAGGAGTTAACAAGTCAAGTAATTCTTGCAATGCATTTTTTTCATCAGTATCGTCACACGTATTGACTCGGTCAATCAGGTGCGATCCATACATACACAATGCCATTCCACCTTCAGCATAAGACTTTTGAGCAAGTAGCATCCTTTTAACATCACCGTGTAAAATAATAGGAGCAGGCTTGGTCGGATCAGTATGATCAGCATGACGACCTTGAGTTCTGTCTCTAGCGAATGCTAGCGAATATTGATAGCCACGATAACCAATCATAGCGGCTCCAAAACCAACACCTATTCGAGCTTCATTCATCATCATAAACATATAGCGCAAACCATGATGCTCTTCACCTACGAGGTAACCATGGCAATCATCATTTTCACCAAATGTGAGTGCCGTCGAAGTGGTACCCCTATAGCCTAGCTTGTGCAGCAATCCTGCAAGTTGCACGTCGTTGCGATCTGATGGTTCGCCATTCTGATCAAGTCGATACTTAGGCACTACTAGCAAAGAGATACCTTTTACGCCTGTGGGGCCCCCTGGAATTTTTGCTAATACCAAATGAACAATATTTCTGGATAATTCATGGTCACCGCCAGATATATATATTTTACTTCCTTTCACCCGATAGCTTCCATCGTCTTGCTTAACTGCCGAAGTCGTAATATCCGCTAATGATGAGCCCGCATGAGGCTCGGTCAAAGCCATCGTACCAGTAAATTCTCCAGTCAGCATTCGAGGCATAAATTGCTCTTTTAACGTCGTTGACGCGAAGTGACAAATAACATTAGCTGCAGCTGAAGTTAAAAATGGATAAGAAGTTGTACTAGGATTGGCCGCCATGAAATACGCAGAGGCGGCTGTCATTACAACCTCAGGCAATTGCATACCTCCATCTTCAAAACTATATCTGCCAGCGATAAAGCCTGCTTCACAAAACGCATTGTAAGCAAGTTGCACCTCGGGGATCATGGTTACCTTGTGACCGTCGAATGTTGGTTCGTTCTTATCGGCGATATGATTGTGCGGTAAAAATAAATCAGTTGCGATTTTCTCTGCTGTGGTCAGCGTCGCAGAGAAAGTGTCTTTGTTATGTTCTTCAAATCTGCTGTGTTCACACAATTTGTCAGCGTGAAGTACATCATAAAGCTGAAAATTCATTTCCAAATCAGGGATCAATTTGTCTGTCATTAGTAAACGCCTCGGTTTTGTCGCACAATATTTTCAATAGTGATTTTTAACAGTGCACAAGTATCAGTTTGTGTTTATAGGTACATAACAGCATAAATACGCGCCTTGTTGCCAATTGATTTTATCAATACAAGATTAACAATTAATTGAATAAAGGTTTAGTCACCTAAATCACGTATCACATGACATATTTTGAATTGGTGTGATTAAGTGAAAATTCTGTTAGGATACGGCGCGTTTTTTACACAGACAGATTCTGAGTAAAACACAATACAACACAGCATAAAACAGCACTGGTAAAGGATTACGTCAGCCATAACCAGCTTAATTATCATTATAAACACACTCACTTTAGGTGACATCGGATGAAAACATACAAACTAGCTAGAATCGCATTATGCATAGCAACCGCACTTCAAGCTAACGCTGCTATGGCGCAGAAAAGCGCAGAAAAAGAATCGGTTTTAGAAAAAATCACGGTAACCGCACAAAAACGCACTCAATCAATACAAGATGTGCCTATTTCGATTGCGACTTTAAGCGGCGAACAATTTGAAAATATTTTTTCCGGCGGCGAAGATATCTTAGCGCTAGCCGTAAGAGTGCCTGGTTTGTATGCTGAGTCATCTAACGGACGTATTGCTCCACGTTTTTATATCCGTGGTTTAGGTAATACTGATTTTGATTTAGCCGCCTCACAACCTGTTTCTATTATTATGGATGACGTTGTTAAAGAGAACGTCATTCTAAAAAGCTTTCCATTGTTCGACATTCAACAAGTGGAAGTTATTCGTGGACCGCAAGGCACTTTATTTGGTCGTAACACTACCGCTGGTATTATTAAGTTTGACAGCGTTAAGCCAACGCAGGATTTTGATGCATACGGTAAAATGAGTATAGCCTCTTTTGGTACCGTTAATATAGAAGGTGCGGTAGGCGGTGGCCTTACTGATAATCTAGCCGGTCGTTTCTCATTTCTTTCCCAACAGCGTGACGACTATATAGATAATGCGTTCTCAGGTGAGGATGATGCGCTTGGTGGCTACAAAGAGTTAGCATGGCGAGCACAATTGTTATTCACACCTATTGACGACTTATCAATGCTATTGAATTTGCATGGCCGCGATTTAGAGGGTACGGCATCGGTTTTCCGAGCTAATGTGTTTACTAAAGGTTCTAACGACTTGAACCAAAACTACGATCGCGAAACTGTGTTCTATGATGGTAACTTACTTGGTAATGGTTTCGATAATAATCCTCAAGAATACGAAAACCTTGGTTTCTCATTAAAAGCGGATTATGACTTAGGTGAACTTACATTCACATCGATTACGGCTAACGAAACAGCAGATGGTTTCAGTTTAGGTGACGTCGACGGGGGCGCTGGTTCAGGTGATACTAGTATTCCAGGCTTTATTCCATTCACCGCCGTTACCCAAGACAAAATGAATGATCTTAAGCAGTTCACTCAAGAATTTCGGATAGCCAGTAATTATAATGACGCTCTGAATTGGCAAGTGGGTGCGTTTTACTACGACTCCTCTTTCAATGTCACTAGTATCGATGGTTTCTTTGGTGCGACAACCGTTTTTCATGAAAACAAAACTTGGGCTGTTTTCGGTCAAGGTACTTATGACGTATCTGATAAGTTAACCATTACTGGTGGTTTACGTTATACGGACGATGAAAAATCATTGATTGTTGGTGACCAAAACGTCAACGGCTTTGCGTTAGTTATTGGTGCTGCTAGCGTCCAAGATTACAACCCCATAGAAGTTCAAGATGATCAAGTCGGCTACGAAATAAGTGCAAACTATAAACTAGATGAAAACACTTCTATGTTCGCTCGTTATGCAAATGGTTTCAGAGCGCAAAGTATTCAGGGTCGTGATGTTGCTTTTGAAGGTGCTCCGTCAGTTGCTGACGCCGAAACTATTAACAGTGTTGAAGTTGGCATTAAGTCAGATATGTTGGACAACAGTTTGCGTTTAAATGCGGCTGTTTTTTACTATACAGTTGACGACATACAATTTTCAGCAATTGGTGGTGGTGCCAACAGTGTTGCTTTACTCAATGCTGATAAAGGCTCTGCATACGGTTTTGAAATAGACGCGACTTATGTTGTTAACGAAAACCTCCTATTAACTGGCGGTTATAGTTATAACAAAACCGAAATTGAAGATAACACTTTATCTGTTTTTCCGTGTGGTGCAAGCGCGGCCTTTGGCCCTAATTGCACAGTTACTGACCCTATGACTAGCGACAATCGTGCATTAATTGACGGTAACCCTTTCCCACAAGCACCTGAAACTATTTTCAACTTTACGATTCGTTATAGTGTACCTATGGGTGATGATGGCGAGTTTTTTGCTTACACTGATTGGGCGTTCCAAGGTAAAACTAATTTTTTCCTATATGAATCAGTCGAATTCCAAACAGATAACAACTTTGAAGGCGGTTTGCGCATAGGTTACGAAAACTTTGCACAAAACTATACAATTGCGTTATTTGCAAGAAACTTAACGGACGAAGACAACGTTAAAGGCGCAATTGATTTTAATAACTTAGCCGGAATTATGAATGAACCTCGGGTTATTGGTGTTGAAGGTAAGATTAGTTTCTTCTAAGCATCACGTTTGTTGAGGTGTTTTATATTTAAAATACCTTCCTTAACTATTGCTATTTGAGTTACCGATACTAACTGGCAAGTAGATAATTAAAAGACAAACATAAAAAAGGCCATTTTCAAAGAATTGAAATGGCCTTTTTATTTTGTGCTTATATTATTTTTCTACGTTTTTTCTGGTTGTGATTGTGACAAGATAACTGGTTTTTTACGTTTAAATACGCTTTTGAAGTCATCCAATATTATATATAACGCAGGGATTAGCAATAAGGTAATAACCGTGGCGAATAAAATACCAAACGCCAATGATATTGCCATTGGTATTACTACTTGAGCTTGTAAACTGCGCTCAAACACGATCGGCATTAAGCCCATAAAGGTCGTTAGCGAGGTTAAAATAATTGCTCTAAAACGTTCACTGCCCGACTTCACCACTGAGTCAATTAACGTTCGACCTTCCGCCCTGGCTCGATTCACAAAGTCGACCATAATTAGTGAGTCATTAACTACTACACCGGCTAGCGCAATAATCCCGCATATAGATAAGACACTTACCGCTTGTCCTAAAATAAGGTGACCTACGATAGCACCAACCATACCGAATGGAATAACCGACATAATAATAAGTGGTTGTGAATATGACTTTAATGGAATTGCCATTAAAGCATAAATAGCGACAAGTGCAAAAATGAATCCTTGTGCTAAGGACAAAATAGCATCTGTTTCATCCTTTGAATTACCTTGTAAACGAAATTCAACTTCAGGATAACGTTGCAACATCTCGGGGATGACTTTACTTTGCACATCAATTAGTAAGTCTCGAGTATCAACCACATCAGCGTTTACTTTTGCACTAACAGATACTGAGCGACTGCCGTCTACACGGACGATATTGGCATAGCCTTTGCCCAGCTCAATATCGGCGACTTCGCTAAAGGGAATGTCATCACCATTGGGCGCGCGGACTCGCATAGTTTCTAGATTACCAATTGAATTCCTTTCTTCTTTTGGATACCGAACCATGACTTTTATCTCTTCGTCATCTCGCTGAATGCGTTGAGCCTCCGCACCATAAAATCCATAACGGACCTGTTGAGCAAGTTGTGAAAGAGATAAACCCAAAGCTTCTGCTTCTGGTTTGAGCTCTAATTTTATTTCATCACTACCGCCGCTAAATGAATCGTTAACTTCGGTAATACCCGCATAACCGCCTAAATAACTGCGTAATTCTTTAGAAATATTTTCAAGTTGTGAAACATTGTTTGAGCGAAATTCGAAACTCAAGCCATTACCCCCGCCAGGACCACCAGGACTGCCAATAGTAAAGTTTCTAACACCAGGGATTTCTGGCAAGTATTGACGCCAAATATCTTGTATTTGTACATCAGTTAAATCGCGTGTTTCTCCTTTTGTTAATTCAACAAAGACAACACCGCCTAATATCCCATTATCAAATGCAACTGCATGCTTAACCGCTTTTCTGCCGGTTTCATCTACTACTTTATCGTCCATTTTATACATAGCATCTAACATGGCGTTTATAGCTTGGTCACGCTGTCCTAACGACGAACCCGCTTCTAACTCTACACTTGCCTGCATGAAGTCTGAGGGAATGCTTGGGAAAAACTGCCAACGCACCAAACCACTCGCGAATAAACCGATAGTAATAATTAACAATCCAATAAAGCTGGCTAAAGTGGTGTAACGGTATTTCACCGCCTTTTTCAAAAATGGCACATATTTATTTTCTATGAATGTCTTAATACCGACACTAAAGAAATCTCTAAATTTTTGAAATTTATTAGCTTTGCTTGGATCATAAGGTTTCAGCTTCATTTGCACCAAATGCGCAGGTAATATTAATTTTGATTCAATTAAAGAGAACACAAGACACATGATGACGACAATACCAATAGTCTTCCATATAACACCAAAGGTGCCGCTGACCATCAACATAGGTGAGAATGCGGCAATGGTGGTTAATACTCCAAAGGTAGCCGGCATTGCTACCTTTTTGACACCCCGAATGACCGCGTCCGCGCTGTGTCCTTTTTTATCAATTTCGGAGTATGCGGACTCCCCCATAATAATCGCATCATCTACTACTATGCCGAGGACCAAAATAAATCCGAACAAACTCAACATATTAATAGACACATCTATTTGCGACGCAGGCATAACCATTAAAGTACCGAGGAAACAAACCGGCAGACCCAGAATTACCCAAAAGGCTAGCTTTACGCGCAAGAATAATGAAAGCACAATAAATACAAGTAAAGCACCGAATACCATATTTTTTAGCATCATACTCAAGCGGTCGGCTAAATAGAATGAGCTATCGCCCCAAGTATCGACACTTAAGTTAGCTGGTAAAGTTGTGCGTTTTTCTTCTAAATATGTATTAACCGAATCAGATATTTGCAATGCATTTTGATCGCCAACAGCTCTAACACGAAGACTTACCGCTGGCTTACCGTCGAATAATGCAAACTGTCTATCTTCTACAAACCCGTCATTAATCGTAGCAATGTCACCTAAAAGAAGTCTTGTACCATCGTTTCTACTGAGTAATACAATTTTAGCAAAATCCCATGCATTATAAGCTTGGCCGTTGGCGCGCAATAAAATATCACCATTGTCTGAACGAATCGAACCGCCAGGCAAATCGATAGACGATTGGCGAATTGCGGTTACCATGTCGTTAAAGGTTAGGTCGTACTCCTGTAATTTTCGTTCAGATATTTCAACTGAAATTTCATAATCACGTGAGCCCACAACGGACACATCAGAAATGCCGCCTAAACTGACAATTTCATCGCGAATGTCTTGAGCATACTGCTTTAACTCGCGTTCAGTTGTATCCCCATAAACTGACACCCAAAGCACGTCTTGGGGGAACTTAATGCGATATACGACAGGCTTTTCAGTATTCCCGGGAAAACTGGGAATAGCATCCACTTGCACTTTTACTTCATCTAATAGGTTTTGTACATCATAGCCATCTTCTACTTCAATACTGATAGACCCCACACCTTCACGTGCCGTTGAAGTTAACTTTTTGATCCCTTCAATATCTTTGATTGCCTCTTCAAGTTTAAGTATGACGCCTTCTTCCACTTCTTGAGGTGCCGCCCCTAAATAAGGCACTTGTACCGCAATGACGTTCACTTCGAATGCAGGAAAAACTTGCTTTTGGACTCTAAGAACACCAAAAATACCACCTATAATGATGATAAACATCAATAGGTTAGCCGCTACACTATTGCGGGCAAACCAAGCGATGATGCCTTTATCGGTATCAATATGTTCTTCTTCGTATTGATTACTCATTATTTAACCTCAATAACATTATCATTTTCGGCTGACTCAGATTGATTCTTTGGCATTTCTTCATCACCTAAAAAACGAACAGGCATACCTTCGTAGGGATTAGGTATCGCGCTCATCACAACTTGTTGTTGAGAATTAAGACCGTCACTTATATACACAAAATCTTCATCTGCTCTTTGTATTGTCACAAAGTTAATTTTGATTTTTTTGTCATCATCAACTGTTAATATAGTACCGTCTAAACGCAAAACGTTGCGTGGTAAAACAACAATATTAGTTGCTGTAATACCTGTGATTGTCGCATTTACAAAGCGCCCAAATCGAAGCTGCATTCCTTTCAATTCTGCTGGTACATTTAGCTGGTATGGGTCATTAACTTCAACAACACCATAAATTACGCGGCTTTTGCTATCTAGTACAGCTTCATCACGAACCAAGATGCCTTGCCATTTAATATTTTTGCCAGCAACGTCAGAACTCAATGTTACTTGCGGATTTTCTACATTTAAGTCAGCCAAAAAAGCAATATCATCGTCCGTTAACGGTAGTCTCACTTCGGCTATATCGGTTGCAAAGACCTCACCTAGTAGAGAACCTAAGGTCACAAATTGTCCTAAATCTACATTACGAGATTTGACCAAACCATCGTATGGCGCTCTTATTTTGGTTCTATCGAAATTACGTTGTGCACGTTGCAGGTTGGCTTGTGCTGCTTTAACAGAGGCCTCTTCACGCGCTAGTTGGGGTTTTCGAAGTCCTAATTCCGGAGCCGTTTTCTTATTAGCTGTTCCCTTATCCGCCGTTCCCTTACTGGCCGTACCCTTATTAAAAGAACGCCACTCTTGTGCAGCCACTTTTCCCCGAGCTTTTTCTTCGTCGAATGACGCTTGCGCTCGTGCCACTTCAGATTCAGCAAGTAGTAAATCGGTTTGATAGTCAGCGGTTTCTAATTCAACCAATACATCACCCTTCTTAAAAAAACCACCTTCAATAAAATTGTCTGCGACCGCCATCACCTTGCCAGTCACTTGCGTACTCAACATGGTTTTATTTTTTGGCTGGACTGGGCCTTGCGAATAAACCAAGAAATTTACATCTCGAAGATATATGGGCTTAGCATCAACCAGAAAGTCACGCGTAATTATGTCTTCTTTCTCTGGCTTTTTTTTCATACTAACCAATACAAACATCACACCGATTGCGACAACTAATATCAATATTGGTATACCTGCTTTTTTAAACCCGCTTGCCATTGAAAAAAACCCTGTAAATTTTTTAAGCTATTAGACGCCCAAATTATACGTAACTTGCGTCGTAAAGGCTTTTTTACATTTACTAAAAATTGTTAACAGATGTGTCAAATTTGCAAGAATCATTGATTAATTCAAAAAATGCGGATGTATTACAACATTGTAAATCGCGATTTGATCTTCCTCTAGATATTTTAAGATAACTACGTTGAATAAGTATTGCGCGAAAATTAACTTTAACTTGGTTATTTTTACATGTTTAAATATTGAATATGAACACGTTTTGTGTGAATTTAAGGCGAGATGAGTGTACTAATAAGAAAAGCCCTCAAATATAACCTAATGGAAGTTGTAATTAAGTATATGAAAAAGCCAACTACATTTATTAAGATACAAGAGCAGAATTTTGACATTGCTTGCGAGTATTCTAAAATTCAAAAGCATGCGAATTCCGACGGTGCAGTTGTGACCTTTACTGGGCTGGTAAGAGAGCTTACTGAACGTGGCAACTTGCTCTACATGATGCTCGAACATTATCCAGAAATGACAGAAAAGAGCCTTGTGAACATTTGTGAACAAGCATGCGAACGTTGGCCTATAGGAGTTATTAACATTATTCACCGAATTGGAAAACTAAAACCCGACGAACAAATTGTGTTTGTTGGAGTCAGCAGCAAACATCGAAAATCGGCATTCGCAGCAACCGAATATATCATGGACTTTTTGAAAACTAACGCCCCATTTTGGAAGAAAGAAGTGACCTCGGAAGGTGAATTTTGGGTCGAAGCAAAGTCATCAGATAAGCAAAAAGCGAATGACTGGTTACCGTCAACTTAAATTACTTATTAGCGCCAAACTGCCTAACTACTTATTTTAGAATAAACCTCGCTTTTGGTTTTTTTAGACAATAAAAAAGCCTTTGTGACTTTATGTTCACAAAGGCCAATCAAGGATACGGCTTGGTATATTTTTAGTGTTTAGAGTGCAGCTTCCAACTGAGGCAGCACATCAAAAAGATCTCCGACGAGACCGTAATCAGCAACTGAAAAGATAGGCGCTTCCTCATCTTTATTGATGGCGACAATCACTTTACTATCTTTCATACCGGCTAAATGCTGAATCGCTCCCGATATACCAACAGCAATGTATAACTGTGGCGCCACTATCTTGCCAGTTTGACCAACTTGCATATCATTTGGAACAAAACCAGCATCAACAGCAGCTCTCGATGCACCAATAGCAGCACCCAATTTATCAGCGATACCATTAAGTAGTGCAAAGTTCTCGCCGTTTTGCATACCGCGACCGCCTGATATAATCACATCTGCCGCCGTTAATTCTGGGCGTTCAGATACGGTGAGTTCAGCAGAAACGTAGCTTGATTTCTCAGACGTTTTCACTGTATCTACTATTTCAATTGATGCATTACCATCATTCGCAGCAGCATCAAAAGAGGCAGCGCGAACAGTGACTATTATTTTACTGTCAGACGATTGAACTGTGGCAATTGCATTACCCGCATATATAGGACGAACGAAGGTATCTTCTGACTCAACTTTAATAATGTCAGATATCTGCGCAACATCTAAAAGAGCAGCAACCCGCGGCATAAAATTCTTACCCGTAGTTGTAGCTGCTGCAAAAACATGTGAGTAATCGGCAGCGACTTCAACTACTAACTCTGCAATATTTTCAGGAAGCTGATGCTCGTAAACGATATTGTCAGCCAAAAGCACTTTGGAAACGCCGGAGATTTTCGCCGCTGCCTCAGCAATAGCGGCACAACCAGAACCTGCAACCAGCACTACAATATCTGATGATACACCGAACGCCGCATGCACTAACTTGTTGGTTTCTGTTTTTAACGATTCGTTATCGTGTTCTGCATAAACTAATACACTCATGATATCACCTTCGCTTCATTTTTTAATTTATCGACTAATTCAGCTACATCAGCAACCTTAACACCGCCAACGCGCTGCGCAGGTGCTTCAACTTTAAGAACTGTCACTTTGGACGTCATATCGACCCCAAAATCAGCGACCGGTTTAACATCAATCGGTTTGCGCTTTGCTTTCATGATATTTGGTAATGACGCATATCGAGGCTCATTTAAACGTAAATCGGTAGTTACTACGGCTGGTAACGTAAGTTTAATCGTTTGCAAGCCGCCATCTATTTCTCGAGTTACGTTAACGGTGCCATCACCGACGACAACTTCAGAGGCAAACGTACCTTGAGGCATACCAGTTAGCGCTGCTAGCATTTGGCCAGTTTGATTATTATCCGAGTCTATTGCTTGTTTACCTAGTATCACCAAATCCGGCTGTTCTATTTCAACTACTTTTTGCAATAACTTAGCAACTTGCAAAGAATCAATAACGACGCCTGCATCCGTTTCGATGTGAATGCCACGATCAGCTCCTAATGCTAAGCCTGTACGAATTTGTTCTTGGCAAGACTTGTCGCCTATCGAGACAACAATAACTTCGGTTGCAACACCCTTTTCTTTCAAACGAATTGCTTCTTCAATCGCAATTTCGCAAAAAGGATTAATTGCCATTTTAACATTATTAAGGTCAACACCCGAGTTATCAGGTTTTACTCGTACCTTTACGTTGTAGTCTACTGCCCGTTTTACCGGTACTAAAATTTTCATAATAACCTCTATTTAGGGCTTTCGATAAATAAATACTATTCGCTTTAATTACACTTTCGCGTAAATATAGCATTCATCCGAACTTGTTGGCGCAAAATTTACGTACACTTTACGTAAACGTCAACCTGTTTTCACTAAAAAATCACATTAGTTCGTAAATACATTTTACAATGTTTTCACAAGCTGTAAAATTCGTTTAATTAATGTTTTACTATAACTGGTATGAGTTGTTTAGGAGAAACACGTGGAAAGAGAAGTAATGGAGTTTGATGTAATCGTAGTTGGTGCAGGCCCTTCAGGCCTATCAACTGCTTGTAAACTCAAGCAATTGGCTAATGAAAAAGGTCAAGAATTAAACGTTTGTGTACTCGAAAAAGGGTCTGAAGTAGGTGCACATATTCTTTCTGGTGCTGTTTTCGAAACCAGAGCACTCGATGAGTTGTTTCCTAATTGGGCTGAATTAGGTGCGCCTTTAACTACAAAGGTAACACAAGACAATATTTATTTGCTTAACAGCAAAACAGGTTCGACTAAATTACCTAATTTTATGGCCCCAAAAACCATGCATAATACGGGTAATTATATTGCAAGTATGGCAAACCTATGTCGTTGGATGGCGGAGCAAGCTGAACAGCTCGGTGTTGAAGTCTTCCCAGGCTTTACCGCGGCTAATGTGCATTACAATGAAAATGGCAGTGTTGGGGGTGTTATCACCGGCGACATGGGAGTCAGCGAAGCTGGTGAACATAAAGACAGTTATATGCCTGGCATGTTGCTAACCGCAAAGTACACCGTGTTTGCAGAAGGTTGTCGTGGACATCTAGGCAAGCAGCTGATGCAGCAATTTGACCTCAATAAAGATGTCTCTCCTCAGCATTATGCTTTGGGCTTCAAGGAAATTTGGGATATCCCGGCTGAGCAACATCAAGAAGGTTTAGTTGTGCACACGGCAGGTTGGCCTTTAACTGATGCATCAGGTGGAAGCTATTTATATCACGCCGAGAACAATCAAGTATTTGTTGGCCTGATTGTGGACCTTAATTATTCAAATCCACATTTGAGCCCTTTTGACGAATTTCAACGCCTAAAACATCATCCGGTTATTGCCGATACGCTAAAAGGCGGCAAGCGCGTAACGTATGGTGCAAGAGCAATATCTAAAGGAGGCTTTAACTCGCTTCCTAAAATGACATTTCCAGGCGGTATGATAGTCGGTTGCGATGCTGGTACATTAAATTTTGCAAAAATCAAAGGCAATCATACCGCAATGAAGTCAGGCTTAATTGCTGCAGAAACCTTATTTGACTTATTGTCGGCAGAGTCAGTGGAAGTTAAAGACCCTATTGAATATACCGAATCATTCAAAAAATCTTGGCTATATGATGAATTATATCGTTCAAGAAATTTTGGCGCCGCTATTCACAAATTTGGCAATTTCGTGGGCGGTGCATATAACACCTTGGATCAAAATTTATTTGGCGGTAAGCTGCCCTTCAACATTGGCGACTCGACTCCAGATCATGTGAGTTTAAAACTGGCTGCGGATACACCCAGATTTGACTATCCAAAGCCCGATGGTGTCTTTAGTTTTGACAAATTGTCATCTGTTTTTCTATCAAATACAAACCATGAAGAAGACCAACCTTGTCACTTGGTACTCAAAGACCCAACCATCCCTATAACGGTAAACTTGCCAAAATATGATGAACCGGCTCAACGTTATTGCCCAGCAGGTGTATATGAAATCATTGAAAATAATGCTGGAGAAAAGCAACTTCAAATTAATGCTCAAAACTGTATACATTGCAAAACATGCGACATCAAAGACCCAAATCAAAATATAAATTGGGTTGTACCTGAAGGTACTGGCGGTCCCAATTACCCGAATATGTAGTTGAATAAATGTCAGAATTACTTTTTAGCCAAGCGTTTGGAGAGGCGCATTTAGATTCCTCTCCACATCAAGCAAGTGTGGTGCTTATTCACGGTTTATTTGGTAGTAATGACAATTTGTCCGTCATTCGCCGACATTTTGAAGTAAGCCATCATGTCATTTCAATTGACTTACCCGATCATGGTAGATCTCCCCGAAGTGAGCACTTTAGTTTCGATGGATGGGCACAACAAGTTATTCAAACGTTAACGTCTTTGCACATTGATAAAGCGTTTGTCGTTGCTCATTCATTAGGTGGGAAAATTGCGATGAGAGCGGCCAGTTTAGCGCCAGAATTAATAGAAAAGCTGGTTGTAATGGACATAGCACCGGTACAATATGAACCTAGGCATCACAATGTTATCGATGGTCTGAGCAATGTAAAACTCAATATAATAACCGATAGAAAAGAAGCAATGACGCAACTATCTGAGTATGTAAAAGACCCAGGAACTCGTTCTTTTTTGCTCAAAAGTTTGTATCAAGACGACGACAAACATTGGCACTGGCGCTTCAACTTACCTTTACTCATTCAGGACTATTCGTTGCTGAGTGCTTGGCCTTTCGAAGGGGAATTATTCTCTGGAGACATTACATTTATCAAAGGGAGCAATAGTGACTACATTACATCGGCACATCAAACTAGTATAATGGCTCAATTTCCAAATGCAAAAGCAAAAATCATTGACACTGGGCATTGGCTGCATGCTGAAAAGCCTCAACTTGTTAACACGCTGTTAACCCGTATTCTACTTGGTACGCATAAGTGACATTGATATGTTAATAATCATGCAAGTGGCTTCAAAAAACCAGCGTAGTTGTGCTAATATCCGCGCCATAGCTTACTCATGTCATTTGTGGAGTGTGTATGACACCAGAGAATTATCAGCAAATTGAGACCATTGCATTAAATGTGTGTTTAATCGGTTTGTTTGTATTGCTCGGTTTAGCGATTCATGACGTACTAAAGAAAAATGATGTGCCACTGATAGGTCGAGTTGTCGCTTACGGGGTATTAGGATTAGGTGCTGCGGGATTTGTAGCTAAAGGTATTATTCAATTAATTTATGGCGCTAACGGAATTTAGTAGGTTAGTGTAATCAATAAGACGTTTTAGAGGGTAACAGATGGCCAGCGTTGGTTTATTTTTTGGCAGCGATACAGGTAACACAGAGCACATTGGTAAAATGATCCAAAAAGAATTGGGTAGCCGACTCATTGACGTCAAAGATATTGCTAAAAGCAGTAAAGAAGACATTGCTGAATTCGATTTATTAATTTTTGGCATCCCTACTTGGTACTACGGTGAAGCGCAATGTGATTGGGATGATTTTTTTCCTGACCTTGAAGAGATAGATTTTGAAGATAAGCTTGTTGCCATATTTGGTTGTGGCGATCAGGAAGACTACGCAGAATACTTTCTTGATGCTATGGGTATGATTCGTGACATCGTAGAGCCTAAAGGAGCAATTTTAGTAGGCCAATGGCCAACCGCAGGTTATGACTTTGAAGCATCAAAAGGCATGGCCGACGATGACCACTTTGTTGGTTTAGGTATCGACGAAGACCGTCAACCCGAGTTAACTGAACAACGAGTGAAAGCCTGGTGTAAGCAAATTAACGAAGAACTCTGTTTAGCTGAATTGGGTTAAGCTCCCTACTAGGGATTGCCGAAATACAGGAAAACGCGATGGTGTTTAATGAAAATTATCTTTGTCGCTTTTTTCCTGAATTGTGATCATGATAAAATAAATGAGGTTAGTTGCAATTAGATCTAAAGACAAAGCATAAGGAATTTTCGATTTAAGTAGCCTTGCGATTCGGCAAATAGCGATTAAAAAAATAAATTGTTGTTCGATAACCGATCTAATTTTAGTTGATCTTTACCCTCTTCTTTAGCTTCATAGGTTTTATTATCTGCTTTTTTAATGATGCTATTAAGTAATACCTTTTGCTCATTGTCATCAAGCTGTTCAGGCACATGAGTAACAATAGCAGCCCCCATGCTAACGGTGATAGGTAAGACTATATTTTTACCGTTATATTCGCAGATATGATTTTTCAGTGCGGATTGTATTCGGGAAAATATCATTTTTATTTCTTTTTCGCCCGCATTGGGTAGTAATATTATAAACTCCTCACCGCCATATCGACCCATAACGTCAGTTTCTCGCAGTGCATCAATCATAATTGATGATAAATTTTGAAGGGCTTTATCGCCAACATCATGCCCATATGTGTCGTTAATTGCTTTAAAGTTATCGACATCTAAAATAGCAATCGTCATTGAGTCTTTTTTATTAACTTGCTCGCTCAGCATGGCTTTCGCTTGATACATCGCATTTCTGCGGTTTGGGCAACCTGTTAAATGATCAGTCATCGCTAAATGACTCATTTTTATTTTCAAACTGCGCTCTCGCATGGACACATATACTAATAATACAAGCACGATGATTGTTCCAATAATAACACTCATCAAAAACTGATTCTTACTTTCATTTCTTTCTATAATAATCGATTTAAGTTTGTTTTCTTGCTCCAAGCGTAACGCTTTCTCTTCTGCTAAATCAAGTTCAAAATCCAACATTAAGCGCTGAGCCTCTTGCGTTTTTTGGGCTTCAAAGTCTTCTTCTTTTAATTTTATTAACTCCTTTTGATAAAAAAGAGCCTTATCGAAGTTATTATTATTTTCCTCAATAAGAAAACTTGATTTAAACAATTCAATCGTCGGCTTAGCTTGGTTTTTGGCGTTTTCTAGTAAGCTATGAGCTTCTATCGTATTCTGACTAGCTGCATCCCAATTACCCAAACTAATATGGAATTGAGCTTCGTAAGCTAGTGCTTCTATAAGCCTTTGTTTATAATTGAATTGTTTATAGGTAGCGATTGAAGCTTGAATCGTTTCAATTGCCTCAGCACTCTGACCAAGACCATGTTTTGCGCGCGCAATAATTTCATTCGAAAAGGCAACGAACACAGCGCTTTCGATGTTTTGTGCTTGTTGGGAAGCTAAGGTAGCCGTATTTAGTGCCTGTTCCCACTCTGATAATTCTAGTTGAGATGAGGCTATGTTATGATTATAAACAACGATATTGGCGGGGCTTGATAAATTACCCGCTTTATCATTACCTTTCTCATGGTATTTGATCGCATTTTTGAAATCTCCCAGAGTATAGTAAGTATTGCCTATGTAACTAAGCACGAAAGATATTTTTTTACGCTTATTGATCTCACTTAAACTCCCGCTTTTTTCAAAAGTTTGCATTGCCAACCGCAGCATATTTAACCCGTCTTTGTATTCCCCGGTGCTGATGTAGAGTTGACCTGCATCTAAAAATACATTGCCTTTGTTAAGGTCTGTTATGTCATAAGAAGATAAATAGGTCTCAAATTCTGCTATTAAGTTTTTAGCGTTGTCATATTCTTGCAACATCAAATATGCATTAACAGTCGTACTTAGTAATTTCACGTAAATATTTATATTTTCATTTTTTTTATTGAGATCGTTCAAAAATTCGGCCGTTTCAAATATAGTTTTTATTTCTACATAGCTTCCTATTTGTGTCATTTCAGCCACAAGAGCTTCATTTAAAATAAGTACTGCTGCGTTGTTTACGCTTTTTTTCAATTTTTCTTTTTCAAGGAGTACTTCATATGCCGTTATTTTTGTCTCGGAAGATAAACCAGCATCATTTCGTAATGAATTGACCAATTGCTGAGTTTCGGATTGTGATGAGCTAAGCTGGGCTGATAAGGTTGGGGAGAAAATGAAGCAACTAATTAATAATGCAGTGAAAAATACGAGTTTCATAACATCATTATCCTATTCTCATTTGTAAAGTTAATAAAAAAACATTATTTACCGATTAGTGTGCTACTAGCTTTTCACAAAAAGGTATAAACTAACATAACCTAGTATGCTAAGAAAAGCACTATACATTCTAAAAAGTTCACTTAACCCATCACTATTTAATTTATTTATGGTTAATTTTAGTCACTTTTCGAATATATCGAGAAAACTCTCTAAATACCTGTTGATTAACGAACACCAAGCAGACTGAATTTAACGGATTTTATAAAAGTTGATTATTGAAAACTCATTAGTTTTGAGGTAATCCAATTTGGATCTTCTTTTTTCCACACCATGATAAATCAACTTGCCTTTGATTTAGCGTTAGATTCTTGTTTGTTATTGAATTGCTAAAGCCACCTTACCCATGTCACATGTGTTGTAAACATCTAAACATTCTTTGTCCCTAGCAACAATAATCTCTTGTGTTAGACCGTTTTATATCAACACCAACATATTCCCTGCTCAAAATATCGTCATAAGTTTCTTAAAAATAAATAGAGAACGCTACAACAACAGTAATAGTAAGAGCAATAGTAATAGTAAGAGTAATAGTTATATTACTATTGAATAAGGAGAATGAACGCTATTGGCGAAAAGAAAGCCATTTACTAATAGAGAGCCGTTAGCTCTTAAAGAGAGGCATACTAAAATCGATATTATTGCCTATTTTGTTAGTTGATACTTTTTGTCTATTTACAAAATCGAACAAGATTTTCAATCTTAACTTGTCATATATGCTGTTTTTGTCGCACACTAAGGGCGGTAAATATAATTATTATAACGATAAAAGGAAAATTTATGCGAAAGCCTATTAGCGCTGCTGTTTGCGCAGGATTACTTGCATTATCGATTGGCGTCAGTCACGCGAGTTTATTAATGAAACCCACGTATAACGCTGATTTAGACTACCAATCTCAGATGCTCAGCGGTAATTACAATAAAACGTTGACCCATCCCGATACTATGCTTGGATTTCCTATTGGTCAACGAGTTGCAACACCGGCACAAATTAATCAATCGATTAAGACTTGGGCAATGCAAACCGATCGCTTGCATGTGCTTGAGTATGCGAAAAGCCATGAAGGTAGACCTTTGCATGCGGTTTTCATTTCGAGCCCTAAAAATTTGGCACAAATGGATGCGATTTTAGCCAAGCTAGACGCTCTTTCGGACCCGAGAAAAACATCTGACGCACAAGCGTCGCAGATTATTGATGAATTACCAGCAATCGCATGGATGGCATATTCTATTCACGGCAACGAAACTTCCGGTTCTGATGCCGCATTAACTTCTATTTATCATTATGCAGCTTCGGATGATCCAGAAGTAAAACAAATGCTTGAAGACATGATTATTGTTATAGACCCTATGATGAATCCTGATGGCCGCGATCGTTTTGCAAAGTCACTTGAACAATATCGAGGAACTGCGCCCAATGTTGACGACCAGTCCTTGTTGCATCGTGGCGATTGGCCATATGGTCGCACAAACCATTACTTTTTTGATCTCAATCGAGACTTTTTCTACCTAACTCAGCCAGAAACCAAAGGCAGAGTATCGCTAATTAATAAATGGCGTCCTCAGTTAATGATTGATGGCCATGAAATGGGACCACAAGATACTTATCTAATGGGTCCACCGAGACAGCCTCTTAATTTCAATATTGCATCAAGTGTACAAAAATGGGCAAAAACCTTTTCTGTTGACCAAGGTGCTGCATTTGATGAAAAAGGTTGGAGTTACTACACCGGTGAATGGTTTGAAAATTGGTATCCAGGCTACTCAAACTATGCTGAGTACAGAGGCTCTATGCATATTTTGTACGAGCAATCACGCATGGCTGAAGACGGTGTGATGCGCCCAGAGGGCACGATTCAAACTTATAAAGAATCCGTTCATCATCAGTTCGTTAGTACTATGGCAAACTTAGAGTCATTGCATAAATACAGTAAAGACATGTACAAAGACTATTGGAGCGACAGAAAATCAATCCTTGAAAAAGACAGCCCATATGCGAATAAAACCTATGTTGTATTAGCTAATAATAACGACACCCGCATGAATACCTTGGTTGAAAAACTGCAAGCCCAAGACATTGAAGTGTACGTTGCCGATAAAAGCTTTAAAGCAAAAAATGCAACCAATCACTTAGGTAAAACGCAAACAACAACGGTACCAAAAGGTAGCTTAATTATTCCCAATCGTCAGCCAGAAGCTCGCCTTCTATCTGCAATAATGGAATTTGATGCACAACTTTTACCTGAAACTGTGCAAGAAGAACGTCAAAAACTCCTTCGCGAAGGTCAATCTATTATGTATGACACTTCAGCTTGGAACTTAACTATGATGTATGGCTTAGAGGCGCTTACCTTACCTACAAATGTGACCGATGACATTAGTCGTTATTCGGCTACTGACAAGGCGCAAGTTAAAGCATCAAAAGATGCAATCGCTTGGGCAGTGAATGGCGATGATGATGCCTCGGTGGCATTTGCAGCAAGGCTAATGGAACGAGGGGTTCAGGTTCGTGTCATTGACAAAGCAACGCAACTCGGACAAGAAAGCTTAGTGCGAGGCTCAGTTGTTGTCACCATTACTGACAATCCCAGCAATGCTAATTTATTAACTTTGATTAATGAAACGGCAGTAGAAACGTCGTTATCTATTCAAAATATAAAAACAGGCTATGGTACTGGTGATGCGCCTGAATGGGGTGGCGAACATTTTGCGCTTTTAAGCCAGCCACAAATTGGCATAATTAGTCAAGCAGGTACTAGCAGCAATGATGTTGGCGTGACTTGGTGGAGCCTAGATACACATTTAGGAATTAGCCATTCCCAACTAGACTCATCTGCTATCGCGCGCACCGATTTACGCCGCTATAACGTATTGATTATGCCAAGTTCTTGGTCTGTTCCTGACGCCACAGCAAATGCGATAAAAAATTGGGTTGAACAAGGAGGAACATTAATTACGCATGAAAACTCAACGCAAGCGATTGCCTCAACAGACTTCAGTAAAGTGAAATTGGTCGATAATATCCTAGAAGATGCTGAAAAATATGATATTGCATTGCAGCGCAGGCTACTAGCACAGCAGCCTCTAGGTGATATGAAAGACTATTTTTCCATGATTGTGCAAGAAGATGTGGCATATCCTTGGGATGATGCACCTAAACGACTGAGTAAAGAAGAGCTTGAGAAGCGCAACACATGGCAAAAGTTATTTATGCCTTCAGGGGCGATGGTGTCTGGCAATGTTGATACACAGCATTGGCTTACCTTTGGCACTTCAAAGACTCTGCCATTGCTATTTGGTCGTCAACCCGTTCTCGTTGTGCCTGAGAATGCCGAAGCCGTTGTCACTGTGGGTATTTACTCCGACAAAAAGCAAGCTAAAAAGTCAAAAGACGATGATAAAGATGAAACTAAAGGCATCGGTTGGTATAGCCTTCCGAAGGACAAAGAACTCAATGTTCGTATGAGTGGGTTGTTATGGCCTGAAGCAGCCCAACGCATTGCTAACTCAGCTTACCTAACGAGAGAAAGTCTGGGTAATGGGCAAATCATTATGTTCTCTGGTGAGCCCGTATTTAGAGGCGCTACTTTAGGCACTAACCGATTGTTATTGAATGCAGTTGTGTTTGGTCCGGGTATGGGAACGCGTCCGAATATTAAGTTGTAATTAACGACAATGTAAATAATGGGCCTTAGTGAGATTTGCTTAGGCCCAATATAAAAACTTTCTTTTCAATTTAAGTGTATTCTGTTCACTATAATCTAAATCTCGAAACTGCCTGCTTTAATGAATTCATTTATTCACTTAATTGTTGAGTAGCACGGTTCGACTCCTTGGTACTTTATGCGCAGTTATCAGCCAGTTCAACAATACTTTTTAGGTATGACAACATCACCTAGTAACACTTCTTGGTTTTGTGTGTCATTAATAATCTGACTATTTACGCTAGCTAATGCTTCGATTATTCCTCTAATATCAGAAACTTCAGTACTCACTTTTTGTGTTAACGCAACCCCTTTCTCAACTTGCGTCGTTCCAAGGTTAATCGCCTGTACACCTGGTTTGCGTCTTTTTTGCAATGCGCCTATCTTTTGTTCAATTTCTTCATTCGATTTGTGCGTTCTAATTACGAGGGTTCTGACTTCATCTGCTACTACGCTAAAGCCACGACCTTCCTCTCCCACTCTGGCCGCTTCGATTGGAGCGTGTTAACCTATATCTGGCTGATTTGTTGCTGCTGTATTGCCACTTACTGTAAACTTCTATCTCCCATTTCAATGCTGCAATTAATAACCCCCTTAAGCACCTGTTCTTGCTCATGAATACTTGAAAAAACAGTTTTCAAATTCTCAAATTGAACATTTAACCTGCAATCAAACCTTCATTTTCCACTGTTTCGGCGAGTAGGTTTAGATATTTAGCATCAGCATCGATGATAGCAATATTGAACTACATGTCATCTATAGTTTGCTGAATATGCGCACTTGCTTTGTCCACGAAACTTAGGGCTTTTTTACTCGCGAGCACTAGCTCTTTTCTAATGGCGATGATGGCATTTATATTCGTAAATATTTTATCCCCAAAATCAATGTACTGACTATTCAAGTCTACCTTAGTCGTCAATTTCAACTGATTATCATCAATAACAAAAGTCTGTAGTGAATTCAGACTATTAGTTAAGCTTAGGGAAAGTTGATTAAAAATGTCTTATGGAAAGTTGATTAAAAATGTCTTATAGAAAGCAAATTGTGCATCCCAGATTTCAAAGTAAGCTCTAAAGATTAAATTAAACAAAGACAGAATATTCGTGCGAACCTCGGTCATCGCTTTTTGCATTGGTGTTTTTTCAACAACAGTCGACACAGAGTGCTTTATTTATTGGAGTCCCAAATATGACATCAAACTGGTTAGCAGTAATAAAATCGCAAGACCACTAAAACCTAGAATCATTTTGCGAACAACAGTCAATTGTTTCATCAATTCGGGCATGCTTGTGCTCTTTGTCTAATAATCTGTGCATTATGCAACCTACTTTTTATTTATATTTTGGAAAAGTTGAGCTTTAGTGCTCTATTAACGCTCTTTTTTGCAACCTCCGTCAGGTTATCTGATAAATATTCCGACTGATACTGTTAAATTTTTACAACTTACCTATACTGTACGTTAGGTTTTAAAAACGAAGTTTCTCATGGACCAAAATAAAGAATTAAAAAAAGCAGGACTGAAAGTTACATTACCTCGTTTGAAAATATTGGAAATTCTTCAAGGGCCTCAAAATCAGCACATCAGCGCTGAAGATGTATATAAAATACTACTTGAGAAAGGTGAAGAAATTGGTTTAGCGACAGTTTATCGCGTTCTCAACCAGTTTGACGATGCGGGTATTTTAAATCGTCACCACTTTGAAGGCGGGAAATCTGTTTTTGAAATTAGTCAGAAAGAACATCACGATCACTTAGTTTGTCTAAGTTGCGGTAAAGTGTTTGAGTTTGAAGATCATGTTATTGAAAGACGCCAAGACGAGATTGCAGCGCAAAACAACATGAAATTGACAAATCACAGTTTGTATCTTTACGGCGAGTGCACCAAAGTGGATTGCGAAAACGCCGACCAATAAAGCTTAACGTCTAGTCGCCTAAGCTGAATATATATAAAGCGATGGAATATTTATTTATAAAAATATTCATCGCTTTGTTTAGCAGTTAAATTTGTATTTATTATAAGCATTTTGGGCTGCAATCCATGTTGTTCCTGTGTTTCCATTACCGACCGGTTTGCCGTCTATTGAAAAAACAGGGCCAATTTCTTTGCTTGAGCTGGTTATCCATACTTCATCCGCATTGAGTAAATCATCCAAGTAAATTTTACATTCAAGCATTTTATAGTCGGTATGTTGCTTAATAGCATCTATCGCAATACGTCGTGTAATACCCGGTAGTAAATGATTATCTAATGGTGGTGTGTAAATAATGTTGTTTTTTACAATAAAGACATTACACGCTGCAGCTTCAGTAATTTCTTTATTCTCGTTATATAGAATAATTTCATCTGCGCCTGCATCTTGGCCCTGTTGGAAATGCATCACATTGCCTAATAACGATGTCGACTTAATGTGACAACGTTGCCAACGCAAATCTTGCCCCGTAGTAACATGAAACCCTCTTACTTTCTCATTTGTGGTATTTTGGCTTGCCGGTATATCAAACGCATACGCAAACACAGTGGGCGTTACGTTTTTAGGGTATGCATGAAAGCGTTTAACATCTTTACCCCGGCTAACATGCACGTAAACGCCTTGAGATTCAGAAGACTGCTGAGAGATGAGCTTATTGATAATGTCCGTCCAGACCTCAGTGTCAATGTCATAATTGATGCCCACACTATGTAATCCACTTTTCATTCTTTGCAGATGCAACAGCAAGCCAACCGGTTTTCCAGAATAAGTAGGTATGACTTCATAAATTCCGTCGCCAAACAAAAAACCTCTATCCATAGGAGAAATTTTAGCTTCGCTGGCCACTACAAACTCGCCATTTAAATACACTTTATTCATTGTTGCTTATCCCTACTAGTTGGTTTTGCGCAAAGGTTTTCATTTTTATTTGGCGAAGCAGCCATTCTTGTCTTGCGGTCAATACATCGCATTCTTCAAATTGAATAATACTGCCAGGGCAGCACTGGCCTAATTCAGGTAAATCAGTCGTAATGATACTCCCCATTTTAGGATAACCACCAATAGTTTGTCTTTCAGCTAACATGATGATCGGTAATCCACTGGGTGTTATTTGTATTGCGCCATTAGCGACACCTTCAGAATAGAGCTTAACTGCGATCTGTCCAATAGACTTCCCTGTTAGTCTTATTCCCATATTGCTAGCTTCATTGCTGACAATAAAACGTTGATTAAAAAAGCGGGCTTTCATTTTATGATCAAACAATGCCTGTTGATAACCCAACACTATTCGCACAATATACTTGTTTGCTATGCACGTGGTCGGAAGCGCTACTGTTGCCGAGGTTGTATGTAAAATACATTCATTAGCCGACGAGTTGTGAGTTCGCTGATTATTTTTTAGCAGGCCGGTCGTCGAAGAATTATTTGAAGCAATTGTAGATGCATTACTTAGTATTATACTATCCTCATAATAAACCTCATCACCTATCTGAAATCCTTTACCATCAAAATTCATTCCACCTGTTTTCTCTCGAGAGACAGCGCAACAAGAATCCAAAAAAAGATGGGTTTTGAAGTGCCGATTGCACCCTATGTAATTTCTGGCGCCCAGCACTGGCTGCATAATTTGCAGTGTTGCGTCTTTTTTCCAAACAACCCTATGGTTTAATGGTTGACGGACATTGTTAATAAATACGTTAGCTTGAGCCCCGGTTACTGTGATTTCTATATCTTCAGTTGCAACAGCCTTAAAACCACCGAGAAGCACCTCAATCGTTGGATTGGTCATAGGCATTCGCATAATCGCATTAGCAAGCCGATGGCTATTAGTATCAAGAGCTCCAGATTGGGTGAAGCCTTTATGCTTGTGGCCTACTCTGCCTAAATCGGTAAACCGAGCACTGAGGCCCGTGGTCATAATCTTCACGAATCCACCCAATTTACATATTCGCTTTCGGATATTGGGTAAAACTGGACGCAGTCTCCGGTTTTTAGCAGTGCCTCAACATCCCCACTCTTTATACTACTCGCATCTGTCGTGCTAAATAAAAGTTCAAGCGGCGTGTAGCCAATGATATGCCAACCACCTGGCGATTCATCTGGATAGACGGCTGTTTGACGATCGGCGATAGCAACAGCACCTTTGGGAACTTTTAAACGAGGTTTGCTTAAGCGCGGTTGCGACAGCTCCTCTGGTAATTCGCCCAAGTAAGCAAAACCGGGCATAAAACCAGTAGCAAAAACGCGATATAAGTTTGCACAGTGCAACTGAATCACAGTGTCTTCACTTATATTTTTGTCTCTAGCGACTTTGTATAAATCTGTCTGTAGTGAAGTAAGTTCATAGCACACAGGAATTCTATGAATACGTTTGGGTGTTGATAATTTTGATTTTCGCGCATGACTATCATTCGATATTTGCTCGCAACTAGCTTCTAGTTGAACTACTGATTTATCAGCTATGCAATCGCTAATTTCCATATCAGCATCGATGAATAATTGCCGTAAAAATGCATAAACTCGAAGGTGGTCGGTATCAAACAGTGAAAACTCGATAAGCAACGAAGTATACGAGGGAATATATTCACAAAGCCAATGGGGTCTGTTGACTAACAAAGCGCGAGTCAGGATTTCAATCATCTGATTAGCACTTTCAAGTCCTATTGCTGTGTCATCAATATATACTATGACACAGCAATCTGAAGCCGTTCTAATTTCAAAAATGTCATTGTAGTTTGTTATTCTCATGGCAATACTATTTAACCACGTCGGTCTTGTAATAATATTCTTATTTTCTCAACTGTGAAAAGCGCTTCTGGCGTGTCCCCGTGCACACAAATGGTATCAGCATGGATAGGCAAAACAGCACCACTCTGCGTAATCACCTCATTGCTTTGAATAAGGCGTCGAGCCTGCTCAACTGACTCAGCTCCGGTCAAAACAGCTCGTGGATGGCTACGTGGCGCTAGCATTCCGGAATCTAAGTATAAGCGATCGCAAAAAGCTTCAAAGATAAGGGGGACGTCAATCTCTCTAGCTTCAGTTTGCAGAGCCTCATTTTGAGTCCCAGCTTGAATTACCAACGATAAATTACTATAAAAACCTGAAATAGCCGAAAATACTGCTCCTCGAACTAACGAGTCCGACATCATATCGTTGTAAAGAGCGCCATGGGGTTTAACATAGCTAAGCTCTTGACCTTGGCATTTTGCAAGGCCATCCAAGGTCGCGATTTGAGCTTGAATAATCAGTATTAGTTCTCTGGGTGGAATACGCATACTTCGACGACCAAAACCTTGTAGGTCTGGATATGAAGGATGAGCGCCAATAAGTACTGCGTGATTTGCAGCCAACGCAATCGTTTTATGCATGACAGTAGGGTCGCCTGCATGACCTCCACAGGCAATATTTGCCATGTCTATATATGGCATAATGTCGCTGTCGGCATCGAACTGCCAATGCCCGTAACTCTCACCTAAATCGGCATTTAATTTCATAGAACCCAAATTAACAATGATGTTGAAAAATTCAATGCTGTTATACTAATGCTATAACGTTAAAAAATCATGTAAAAGAGAGTCTTAAATGCCAATTATTGGTCAAGTGAATGATTTGATCGTCACCGACGAGCTCCCCTTTGGCTACACGCTGTCTTTTTCAGGTAAGCAAACTGATTCAGACGAGCCTGTATTCCTGCCGGTGAGTGATGCAAATGCCCAATTTATTGAGGGACAATCTCTCCAAGCATTTGTATATTACGCGCAAGATGGCAGTATTCACGCAACACAAAAAGATATGCCGATAAAAGTAAATGAGTTTGCATTGTTAACCTGCACTGGTGCGACTGATTTCGGCGCATTTTTCGATTGGGGACTAGAGCGTGATTTGTTAGTGCCCAAATCGATGCAACATAAACCAATGGATATTGGTTTGAGCTATGTTGTTTACCTATTAGATGACCCAGTTAATAGAAAAATGATCGGATGCACAAAGCTGCATCGGTTTTTAGATGAAACTACCGATGAGTTATTAGTTGGTGAAGCAGTGTCCGTGATTGTTTTCGACGAAACTTCTTTGGGTTTCAAATGCGTCATAAACAAACAATATCAAGGGTTACTATTCAAGAGCGATTTATTTAAAAGACTTGCTGTTGGTGATCACCTCACTGCGTTTGTAAAGCAAATTAGAGAAGATGGTAAAATTGATTTGTCTTTACAGAAAGAAGGCAAAGAGGCGAGAAAAGACTTAGCAAGCGAAATTATTGACGATTTAGTTGCGCATGGCGGTATTTCGACTCTCACTGATAAAAGTTCTGCGGATGAAATATTTGCTCGTTACCACGTGAGTAAAGGCACTTATAAACGCGCAATTGGCACACTTTATAAAGATAAAAAAATATTATTGAGCAAAACACACATATCCATAGTGGAAAATAAATAAACACAATATTCAGGTGATTAAATGAAAGCAACTGTCGTATGGGAGCCCTCTGAGGATGGTTTAGGTTTTGAAGGTGAAATGGACAATGGCCGCAAGCTCAAGCTCGATGGAAATGGTAAGAACCTCTCGCCAATGGAGGCAATATTAATTTCAGTAGGTGCTTGTTCTTCTGTCGATGTTGTTGAAATTATGCGTAAATCTCGCCAAGACATGCACGGTTGTTATTGTGAATTGGAGGCTGATAGAGCCGAATCTGCCCCCCGGAAATTTATTAAGATACATGCTCATTTTGTGGTCCAAGGCAAGGACATAAATGCAAAGCATTTAGCAAGAGCGGTGCAATTAAGTACTGAAAAATACTGCTCTGTGATGCTAATGTTGACCGGTAATGTAAACATTACAACAAGTTTCGCTATACAAGAAAGATAATTTGCTGCGATTGTTCGTCGATTTCTATTAAACCTAGTTGTGTTAATAAACAGCACAAGGTAGTAAACTATGAACTTAATGACAAAAATTATTTTAACCGCATGCATTTTATGTATCACCTTTGTTGCTGGCTATATGGCTGGCAGCAATTCTAAACCAGCGTCCTTGCTACCCTTTATAGAGACGCAAAACAGTCAAACAGAAAATCAAGTTCACGGCGCACTAAACCCACTTAGTTCTTCACAAGCTAACGACTCTAATGATATTCAACAAAATTATGAATTAGATACGACAAGCAGATCTGTTGCTAGTTCGTTGAGTCAGGCCGCTAATATTTTGGATAATCGCGATATTATTGCTTTGTTCAACGATTTTGTGACTTATTCAACGTCACATTCAGACTATAAAGAATATGGTAAAAAAATAGATGATATTCGTAAAATTTTAATCTCGTCTAATACTGAGCTTACACTGCTGTTAGAATATTTTGAACAGGTCCCTATAGATTCTCAGGCGAGTTATATGTTTGTTTCTATCATAATGGGCTTACCACAAGAGTTGAGCAGACCCGCCATGCAACGCGTTATGGAAAATGCTCTTCTGAAAAAAGATCCCAACAATTCAACAGTTTTTTTAGAGTTAGTAGCGAGAACTGGAATAAAATCTACTAACATTACGTTATCCTTGAAAGAGATTGCGATTTTCAGTGAAAAAGATGCTGAAACATTAAGAGCATTAGATATGTTGATGCCTTATGAATTGAGCGCGGCAGAAAACCAACAAGTTAGAGAGCGCCTAAAAATAGCAATAGATAGTGGTGAAAATTCTGATAGTCCTTATTATTTTAGCCAATTGCTGCGTTTTAGTAATACAATACAGAGAGAGCAGTTGGCAATTGATGCATTTAATATCACAGATGCAAACAGCTCTATACAATCGATCATCATGGATTCAATTCAAGCAGGGACATTAGATAGGTCACCAGCGCTAAAAGAAGCCTTATATAACATTGCCAAGCAAGACCAAAATGAATTGCAACACCAAGCAATATACACGTTGTTATATCGATTTGATTTGTCCCAGGATGAATATAACGATATCAGTCACGGGCAAAACCTAAACATTGAAAACATTCAATTTTAACGGCAGCTAAAAATCGATCTAGCTTCGACTACTTACGTTTGGATTTGTAAAGCTTGGGCAGCATCATCATCAATATCGTCATAATCACCATCTAAGCTAACATCAACTAAACCAGCGTCTAACGACTTCGTTGGTGTAACACCTAGCTTTTTGAATTGCTCAGCCTGTCTAACTAAGTTACCTCTTCCAGTAGATAATTTACCCATAGCGGATTCATATGCTTTTGCAGTGGCATCTACATTTCGACCTATTTTTTCCATATCTGCAACAAAACCATGGAACTTGTCATACATTTTACGTGCCTGATCAGCTATTTTATTCGCATTTTGATTCTGGTATTCGTATTGCCAAATATTATTGATTGTACGCAACGCAACGAGTAAATTAGTTGGGCTAACTAACATAATTTGGTTATCCAGAGCCAACTTTATAAGCTCTGGGGCATGCTCAATAGCTGAAATGAAAGCCGATTCAATTGGAATAAACATCAGTACATAATCTAATGTCCTCACACCGGTTAAGTCTTGATAATCTTTCTTACTTAAGCCTTTGACGTGACCACTTATCGAATTAATATGCTCTTTAATAGCGCGTTGACGATCATCATCATTCTTTGCGTTGACGTATTTTTCATGCGCAATCAATGACACTTTGGAGTCAATAATAATGTCTTTATCGTTAGGTAGATGAACAACAACATCTGGCTGGTAACGTTTGCCATGGTCGTTTTTTAACGACTTCTGAGTTTCGTATTCATGCCCATTACGTAATCCTGACTCTGTCAAAATCCGTTCTAAAACAAGTTCCCCCCAATTACCTTGCAGTTTATTATCCCCTTTTAGTGCATTAGTAAGCGCTGCGGCTTCTTCTGTTATTTGTTTGTTGAGTTCCTTTAAACTGAGTATTTCAGTCTTCAACGATGCTCTTTCTTGACCTTCTTTTATATATTGATCAGAAACTTGGCGCTTAAAAGACTCTATTTGATCTTTCAATGGTGCGATTAGCTGCGTAATTCCTGATTCGCTTGTTTTAGTGAACTTTTCTGATTTTTGCTCAAATATTTTGTTAGCTAAATTCTCGAATTGGGTAGAAAGTTGTTTTTCTGCATTTTCAAGCAAGCTTAACTTCTCCGAAAAGCTCCTTCTTTCTTGCTCAAATCTTGCCTGTTGTGATTGGTAATTTGCTTGTAAATTAGCGTACTTATGATTTATTTCTTCTAATTTCGTCGAAAATACTTCGTTTTCAGTTTGCTTTCGTAACAACTCATCTGCCTTTTGACTCAAAATCCCTATTTCTCGTTGATTGTCGGCGATTATGCTCCTACCTGTCTCTAACTGCTGTTTATACTCAATATTATTTTTTTGTAGGTTATTTTGAAGTTCGACGATTTTAGAATCATATTGAGTAAAAGATTGAGTATTTAGCGCAATTTGTTGCTTCAAACCTTGAATATCACTTTCGTAGCGTCTTTCTTGATCACTAAGCTGACTAATATATTCTTCTGATTGCAGCACGTGCTCTGTCTGATGGCTGATTTGGATTGATCTGATTTCACGCCTTAATTGAGAACGCATGACCAACCAAACCAGCAGCAAGGTAACAAACGCTGCAATCCCCGCTGCTATTGCAACTTCGATGTTCATAAACGGTTGTAACATGAGGTACTTATCCTTGTGGGGGCCCCTTCATTTTGAGGGACCCTACTTCGTTACTGCTGCAGTAAGCGTATGAATTTAATTGAATTATTTTATTCTTAAAGCCTCATCTAAATCAGCAATTTTAGCTTTCCATATAGCGGGCCCTATTTCATGTGCATTCGCACCAGTGCTATCTACCGCAACAGTCACTGGCATATCAACAACATCAAACTCGTAAATAGCCTCCATTCCTAAATCTTCAAACGCAACCACTCGAGACTTTTTAATTGCTTTAGATACAAGGTAAGCTGCACCACCTACTGCCATTAGATAAACAGCCTTGTGCTTAGCAATACTTTTAACTGTTGCTGGACCACGTTCTGCTTTACCTATCATGCCTATTAGGCCTGTTTGCTCCAACATCATGTCAGTAAATTTGTCCATGCGAGTGGCTGTTGTTGGGCCAGCAGGACCAACAACTTCATTACCAACAGCATCAACTGGACCCACGTAATAAATAAAGCGATTGGTCAAATCAACGCCTTCAGGCAAACCTTCTCCATTGTCTAACATCGTTTGAATGCGTTTATGAGCAGCATCTCTGCCTGTTAACATTTTACCGCTAAGCAACACCGTTTCGCCTACCTTCCAGTCTTGAATGTCAGCCTTCGTCATATCATTTAGGTTAACACGTCTGGTGTTTTTACTAACCTCCCAAGTCACTTCTGGCCAATCTTCTAATTTAGGAGGCTGGAGCTCTGAAGGTCCTGAACCATCCAGGTAAAAATGAGCATGCCGTGTTGCAGCACAGTTGGGGATCATAGCAACCGGCTTTGATGCTGCATGCGTTGGCATCGATTTTATTTTGACGTCAACAACCGTAGTCAAGCCACCTAAACCTTGCGCACCAATGCCCAAGGCATTTACTTTCTTGAATATATCTAAACGCAGCTTTTCTTCAGTAGTAACCGCACCGCGTTCCATTAATTCTTGAATATCAACTGGGTCCATTAAGCTTTCTTTGGCTAAAACAGCTGCTTTTTCCGCTGTACCACCAATACCAATTCCTAACATACCCGGTGGACACCAACCCGCACCCATCGTTGGTAATGTTTTCACTACCCAATCTGCTATATCATCGCTCGGGTTTAACATAACCATTTTAGATTTATTTTCTGAACCTCCGCCCTTGGCAGCTATCATAACTTCTATTTTTTCGCCTTTAACAGTGTCAATGTGCACAACTGCAGGCGTATTGTCCTTGGTATTAATACGTTTACCCGCAGGGTCAGAAACAATCGACGCTCTTAAGGGGTTATCGGGGTTGAGGTAAGCACGGCGAGTGCCTTCATCAACCATTTCTTGAACGGTCATATCCGTTTTATCCCAACTTACAGCCATGCCAATTTTAACGAAACACGTCACAATACCAGTATCTTGACAAAGTGGACGCTTGCCTTCGGCAGACATTCTTGAGTTGATTAGAATTTGCGCCATAGCGTCTTTTGCCGCTTGGCTTTCCTCACGATTATAAGCAGCCTCTACTGCCTTAACGTAATCTAAAGGATGATAGTATGAGATAAATTGTAATGCATCTTCAATACTGTCTATAAAGTCTTGTTGACGGATGACGGTCATGGTGTCCTCTGTTTTTTTCAAAGATTGATATGGTTTTGATAGTTAGCCAAGTATACTACTTAACTCACGGTTATTTCGCCCCAAAAACCCGATTATTTACGAGGTTACCATTGTCACTACCAATTTTCATTGAAGAGTGCCACGAGCTTGAGGGGATCCCTGCAGTTCAAGTCTTCTCTAATTATCAGCATTTACCTTGGGCAATGCTACTGGATACTTGCAACAACCAGTTAAGCGATGGTCGATATGATATTATCGTGCATTCCCCTGTTGCAAAGCTAGTGGTTAAGAATAAGCAATTAGTCGAATCTGCGATCGAAAGTTGGACGAGTTTACTCCAAACAGAATCAAGTACAGTCATTCAATGCCCATTTGAACGGTTGGAGACCATTCACTCCAAATTTAAATTAATGGTTAGCACCACTGTCAGCAGTCCTCTTCCTTTTTTATGTGGAGCGTTAGGCTACTTCAATTACGATTTGAATGTGCAGCTAGACGGTATACTTGATAACAATAGTGAGCAATATTTAGCGCCTGACTTAGCGGTGGGTATTTATGATCAAAGTCTAATTTTTGATAATAAAACGAACAAGGTCTATTGTTGTTATATTGATGCACAACGCGCAGAAAAACTGAAATACCTTAATGTTAGTAAAGATAAAACAAGTGCTGAGAGTAATTCAGAAAAGTTTCGGCTATTGAACCATTGGTTAGCCAATCAAACAGAGTCTGAATACCGCGAAAAATTACAAAAAGTCGATGACTATTTGCATTCTGGTGATTGTTATCAAATAAACTTCGCGCAGCGCTTTGAGGCTACTTATCAGGGGTGTGAATGGCAAGCTTATCAGTTGCTCCGCGACGTTAATAAAGCCCCATTTTCTTCTTTTATTCGCTTAGAAACTAGCTGTATTTTAAGTGTCTCTCCTGAACGTTTTCTACAAGTAAAGTCATCTATGGTAGAAACCAAACCCATAAAAGGTACTCGCAAACGAGCGCAAAATAGCGAAGATGATAAAAAGCTAAGTGATGAGTTACTTAGTTCAGAGAAAGACCGAGCTGAAAACTTAATGATCGTCGATTTACTTAGAAATGATTTAAGTAAACACTGTGAGCCCCACTCCGTTGTGGTCCCAGCGCTATTCAAACTAGAAAGCTATCCAGCGGTCCATCATATGGTCAGTACAATTTTAGGTAAACTTAAAGAGACGTCTTCGCCCATCCAATTGTTAAAAGGTGCTTTTCCTGGTGGATCGATAACCGGGGCTCCAAAACATAGAGCTATGCAAATCATTCAGGAACTTGAACCTGATAAACGCAGCATTTACTGTGGTAGCATAGGCTATATTGGTATACGCGACGATATGGATACCAGTATTTGTATTCGCACAGTGCTAGCAGAAAATAATCACCTTTATTGTTGGGCTGGCGGCGGTATTGTATTAGATTCAGATATTGCTAGCGAATACCAAGAAAGTTTGGACAAAGTTGCAAAGATATTGCCTATACTCGAAGAAACGATGAAAATAAACTAATTACCATAAAAAAACATGATCAAGACAACGGTATCAGTAAATTATCAACATGAAGTGGATAAACCAACAGCATGAATGAAAAACACTTTTTATCTAAGTTTCACCTTCCTTGGTCAGCAGGCCCATCGCACGACTTTCCTTTTCCGGTAGAAACTCGGCCAGCAGCAGTACTTATTTGCTTGCAGCCTCCATTTGAAGACTTACAGGTATTATTTACTCAGCGTGCAAGTCATTTGAATCACCATGCCGGTCAGATAAGTTTCCCAGGGGGTAAATACGAAACCTCTGACGAGTCTCTAATTCAGACTGCACTGCGTGAAGCCGAAGAGGAAATTGGCTTAGTATCGAACAAAGTTCGTATTCTTGGTACTCTTCCAGAGTATAAGACCATTAGCGGCTTCGCAGTTTTACCCGTCATTGGCATTTTAGATGAGTCCGTTGACCTCGATACTGACTTAACAATTGATAAAAACGAAGTCAGTCGCGTATTTCAGGTGCCATTGTCACATTTAATGAATCAGCAAAATTATTTTGTACATCATGTTCAGCGCCGCAAACAAACCTTCCCTGTCTATTTTATACAATATCAAAATGATGTTATTTGGGGTGCTACAGCAGGCATGACTGCGCAGCTGTGTAAACATATGGACTTTTATTCTTAATTGAACTGCATATTTTTTAGATACGATGTCCTTTAACTCTCTTTAACCCTCTTTAACTCAGTGCGTTAGCAGTCAAGCAAACTAAATGTCAGTCAATAACATCGCATTAACATTTCTAATGCAACTGATTAGCAAATCTCATTTGTTTATTCGTAAAATTATGTAAGACTGACAATGGATAAAGTTAACAGTTAAGCGATAAAGAATGATCAGTGTTTTTGATATGTTCAAGGTGGGCATCGGCCCATCAAGTTCTCATACGGTTGGACCTATGCGTGCAGCTGCTGCTTTTTGCGAAGTATTAAAGCAAGCAGACCTTTTTGATCAAATAACGGCAGTAAAGACCGAACTATATGGTTCATTAGGTCAAACAGGCAAAGGCCACGGCACGGGTAAAGCGGTGATATTGGGCTTACTGGGTTATTTACCAGAGAACGTACCGGTTAAAGAAGTCGAGAGTATGTTAACGCAAGTTGAAACATCTCAAACTTTAAAACTGAATCAACAACAGCTAATTATCTTTCCGAAAGATGGCGCCATCGTGTTCCATCGCAGAAAAACCCTTCCTTTGCATTCTAATGGTATGACATTCTTTGCATATGCTGGCACTGAGTGTGCAATCCAACAAACTTATTACTCAATAGGCGGCGGCTTTATCGTTGAAGAGTCTGAGTTTTTAGCGCAAAAAGCCGAAAAATTTGCTGAACAACAAGTCGATGCCCCTTTTCCATTTTCCACTGCCACTGAACTTATGCAAATATGTCATGACAATGGCTTTTCTATTAGCACATTGATGATGAGAAATGAAATATCAATAATGCCAGAAGAAGTTCTTAGAAAACGCTTAATCTACATCTGGGAAGTCATGAAAGAATGCGTACAAAACGGCATTAACACAGAAGGAATATTGCCTGGCGGATTAAAAGTGCATCGTCGTGCTTATGGTTTATACAGAAAATTAAAGAATGAAAATAATAACGATCCTATGCAAGCGATGGACTGGGTAAATTTGTTCGCGCTAGCAGTAAATGAGGAAAATGCCGCTGGAGGCAGGGTCGTGACAGCACCTACCAATGGCGCAGCAGGAATAATTCCAGCGGTATTATGTTATTTCGATAAATTTGTTCGACCGGTGGACGATGATACAGCTTGTCGTTATTTATTAACCGCCGCGGCTATTGCTATTTTGTACAAGAAGAACGCATCAATTTCTGGCGCAGAAGTGGGCTGTCAGGGCGAAGTCGGAGTTGCCTGCTCTATGGCTGCTGGTGCATTGACAGAAATACTAGGTGGTTCGGTCGCAGCTGTTGAAAACGCTGCTGAAATTGGTATGGAGCACAATCTAGGATTAACTTGTGATCCCGTTGGTGGTTTAGTACAAGTACCGTGCATTGAAAGAAACGCAATGGGTGCAATTAAAGCAATAAATGCCTCGCGTCTTGCGTTTAGAGGCACAGGGAATCACAAAGTGTCGTTAGATAAAGTTATTAAGACCATGTGGGAAACTGGCAACGATATGAAAACCAAGTACAAAGAAACCTCCAGAGGTGGTTTAGCTGTAAATATTATCGAGTGCTAGTCACCCAATAATATTTAACATATTTATTGGGCTGTAACCAACATTCTGTTTATTTTACAGGTAAAGTTAGCCCTTTAAACATCTTCTCAACCTCCTCATTATTCTTTTGCATCATGGCTCTTTCTACCACGTCCTTAGTTAGGTGCGGTGCAAAGCGTTCTATAAACTCGTACATGTAGTTTCGAAGAAACGAGCCTTTTCTAAAGCCGATTTTTGTTGTGCTGTAATCAAACAAATGACTTGCGTCAATTTTCACCAAGTCAGAATCTAAATCATCACTAACGGCCATAGACGCAATCACACCAATACCGACTCCTAACCTAACATAAGTTTTAATAACGTCTGCATCAGTAGCTGTAAACACTATTTTGGGCTCTAAACCAGCAATATTGAATGCTTGATCAAGCTCCGACCGACCAGTAAAGCCAAATACATAAGTAACTAACGGGTATTTAGCAATATCTTGGATCGTGATCGATGTTTTCTTAGCAAGAGGATGATCTTTATTTACGATAACAGACCGGTTCCAGTGGTAACACGGCAGCATGACCAAGTCGTTATAAAGATGCAATGACTCAGTTGCAATCGCAAAATCAGCCTCACCTTTGGCAGCTAAATCGCTTATTTGCGAAGGTGTGCCTTGATGCATGTGCAAAGACACTTTAGCGTATTTTGACATGAATCCCTTTATTACATCAGGTAACGCGTAACGTGCTTGAGTATGCGTGGTTGCTATGTTCAGCTTGCCTTGGTCTGGTAATGTATATTCACGAGATACTGCTTTAATACTTTCTACTTTAGCAAGAATTTCTCGCGATATATTGATCACATCCTTGCCTGCATCCGTGACATGGGTGAGATGTTTGCCACTTCTACCGAATATTTGGATACCTAATTCATCTTCAAGCATTCGCACTTGTTTACTAATACCTGGTTGAGAAGTAAAAAGCGCTTCAGCCGTAGCTGATACATTTAGGTTATTGTTTAGGACTTCGACGATATATCTTAATTGTTGTAATTTCATTAAATAACCTAAGGGTTGTTATTACTGTATTTAGTATCTTTGTTTTATTCTCTTTATATACAAATAATAGACAATTTAAAACAAATTTGCATAAGAATTTAGTAAAATATTCTCCTGACCAATGAATTTCATGATAATTTTAGGGTTTTGATACCTTCGTATTCTTTTAAAATGCGGCTGTAAACCGTTAATGATATAGAATTATTGGTCGATAAAGCCAACAAGGAACGAAAAAAGGTGAGCTATGCCAGAGAATCAACAACTCAATGTCGAAATACCAAGCGACGATCTAACGATTGATTTCGCTTCTGTTATGGCTGTAGCCGTGCACGACATGAAAAACTCCCTTAGTTTATTATTGCAGACTATAGAAGATTTATCAAAATCACTGCCTCCATCCGAAGATATTAGCAGACAACACATTGTAGACTTGCACTATGAAGCGAATAGGATGAATACCACGTTGGTCCAGATCCTTTCACTATACAGAGTCGAGCTAGACGCTTTACCACTCAATATTGATGAATGTTTTATGGAAGATTTAGTGTATGAAATTATAGAGTCAAATAGAACCTATACAAAGCAAAAGAATATTATCTGTACGGTCGACGTTGAGAGTGAGTTATCTTGGTTTACTGACAAGGATTTGCTATTTTTATTAATGAATGACGTACTAGTTAATGCAATCCGCTATGGTGCCAGTGAAATTAAGATTTCAACCGCAGTTGAAAACGATTACCTTTGCATTGCGGTGGAGGATAATGGTCCAGGCTATCCACAAAGGATGTTGGACATGTCGGCTGCAGCGATGGAATCCTTGTGTGTAAGTGAAGGAAGAACAGGTTTGGGCTTGTTCTTCGCTAGAATGATTGCACAGACCCATAAAAATAAGAATCGACAAGGAAGTATCGAGCTAAGTAATAATAGCGTTACAGGCGGCAGTATATTTAAGGTACTATTACCTTAATGGTTAAGTAATTTTACCCTAAACGGAAACCGATAATGTATACAATTGTCATACTTTTAATCGCCATTGTTATCATCGCTGGTATTTCGGCGAGTGCTGTGCAGCAGCATAAAGAGCGCAAAGAGACCCAGAAGCGCGAGGAAGTTAGTCGTCAGCGAGCCATTATAAACGAAACCGAAAATGCCCTCACCGCAGCTGGACAAATGCCAGTTTCACAACAGCTTATCGCTATTCTTTCGCGCAGAATTCATAATGCGTTAAAAAAGAGTTTACAACAAAGTCCTAATTCAGATTTAAAACAACGCCTTTCGGATATAACAAACAATATAAAAGATATTGATGTACTAGAACCTGCGCCCGACCACAGCACATTCAAACTTCCCGACAATGACAAAGTTATTATCAAGTATATTCAAGCTGTGAAGAAATTAAGAGTCACTTTACGTTCTGAACATGGTAAGGGAAATATTATACCCAGAGTATTCGCTTTAGAGGATAAGAGCTTAGAAAGACTGCAACTGCGAGTCAACGTCGAAACCCTAAATAAAAGAGCGAGTGAAGCTATAAGCGGCAGCATGCAAGGTAGCGCAAGACAATATTTAGAAAAAGCCGTTAATGCGTTGAAGGCGCATAAACCCCAAGATGATTATACAACCACAAGAATTGCTGAATTGGAAAACATACTCAATGGCCTTGAAGCTGCCATGAAAGAAAGTAACCTTGCCCAGATTGCTGAGGAAAAAGAGAAAGAAAAAGACACTGAAGACATTGACCAGCTGTTTGGCCCCAAGAAAAAATGGTGATCATAAATCTAAATCCAAACTCGCGATAAATGCCTCGGCCGCTGTTGACAGTGACCTACTCTTCGGCGTTATTAAACCTACCTGTTTAACAATATTTAAACCATCTACTTTTTCACTGACGCATCCCTTTGCTTCCATTTGTTTTTGAACCATTGAAGGTACTATTGCAATCCCCATTCCTGAGTAAACTAAATTTCCTATAGTGCCAAACTGAGAAGCTTCGACTGCAATACTGATTTTTTGGTTATTATTCATTAGTTTATCATCCACCCATTTTCGCGTTGTTGAGCCTCTATTCATGCTTACAAATGGATATTTAATGACATCTTCTAGGCTAATTTTTGTGTTTGCCTTGAGAGGATGATTAGGTGGCATAATCAGTACAAATTCATCATTAAACATAGGATAAAAATTCAATAACTCGTTATCCTCAGGTTCAAATACAAAACCCAACTCAGCACGTTCACTCAGCACACTCTCTATAACCAACTCCATTACCACATCATGAACTCTAACACCAATATTTGGTTGTGCGTAACCAAACGAGGCCAATAGAATAGGTAGTTTACCTTCTGCAAAGGAAGGCATTGAAGCAATCGTTAAAAGGCCTTTTTCGAGCTTGAAAAGTTGTTTAACGTCATCAATCGCATTCTCCCAGTCATCTAATAAGCGCCGAGCGACAGGTAAAAAGGAGGTACCTTCGGGTGTTAATTTTACGTTTCTTGTTGAACGACTAAAAAGCGCTCCTCCCAACTGTTGTTCCATCTTTTTTATCGCAGTTGATAATGCGGGTTGAGAGATATGTCGCTTTTGCGCGGCTTCTGCAAATGACTGACATTTTGCTAGTTCTACAAAAGCTTGAATATTTTTAATAGATACCATAGTCCAACTCTCAGGTTAATTGTGCAGACAAATAGCGGTCTGATTTATTCGCATTGTTTGTCAATGATAAAATACTATTTTTAATACGGGCAAATACGTCCATAACTTTAAACTATTAATACTGATAATAAATCAATTTTACAAATTTAACATCTTGGTAAATACTATACCTCTAATAAATAAGATAAGAGAGTACTCATGGCTGGTTTTGATAAAGTAGTAACAAGCTACGCAGACGCAATGCATGGACTTGAAGATAATATGACGGTTATTGCTGGAGGATTCGGCTTGTGTGGTATTCCTGAAGGCTTAATTGCTGAAGTGAAGCGCATGGGTACTAAAGGACTCACCATTGTCTCCAACAATTGCGGTGTTGATGGTTTTGGTCTAGGTATTTTATTAGAAGACAAACAAATCAAAAAGATGGTGTCGTCGTACGTCGGCGAAAATGCCCTCTTCGAAAAACAGTTACTTAACGGTGAACTCGAAGTCGAATTAACACCGCAAGGCACACTTGCTGAAAAAATGAGAGCCGGTGGTGCCGGTATTCCTGCATTCTACACAGCCACTGGCTTTGGTACCCCTGTCGGAGAAGGAAAAGAAAGTCGCCAATTCAATGGTCGCGACTATATTCTTGAGGAAGCCATTACCGGTGATTTTGCCATTGTAAAAGCATGGAAAGCCGACAGATACGGTAATTGTATGTATCGACACACAGCAATGAATTTTAATCCAATGGCCGCAACTGCAGGTAAAATTACCGTCGTTGAAGTAGAAGAAATTGTTGAGCCCGGTGAGCTTGAGCCCAGTCAAATACATACACCCGGTATCTATGTTAACCGCGTTATTCAGGGTTCATTCGAAAAACGCATTGAGCGTTTAGTTACGTCAAAAGGAGCATAATCATGGCATTATCAAGAGAACAAATTGCAATGCGCGTCGCTCAAGAGTTTAAAGACGGCAATTACGTGAATTTAGGTATTGGGATCCCTACTCTAGCGGCCAATTATGTGCCTAAACATATAGAGGTTATGTTGCAATCTGAAAATGGATTACTAGGAATGGGACCTTATCCAACGCTAGATCAAGTAGATGCAGACATGATCAATGCTGGTAAAGAAACCGTTACTGCTTCAGCCGGCGCCTCCATTTTTAATTCGGCAGAGAGTTTTGCCATGATCCGTGGCGGCCATGTCGATTTTACTGTTCTTGGTGCATTCGAAGTAGATGTTAGTGGCAGTATTGCTTCTTGGATGATCCCCGGTAAGTTGATCAAAGGCATGGGTGGCGCAATGGATTTAGTTGCCGGTGCGAAGAATATCATTGTGACTATGACGCATGCAGACAAACACGGAAATTCCAAACTTTTGCAAGCCTGCACACTGCCATTAACCGGTGTGAATTGTATTACGCGCATCATCACCGACCTAGCAGTACTGGAAGTCAAAGACAACGCATTTCATTTGCGCGAACGTGCACCTGGCGTGAGTATTGAAGAAATTATCGAAAAGACAACAGGAAAGTTGATCGTGGAGGGAGATATTCCTGAAATGGTAATTGGCTAAAAAGAATTAATCCATTTCTTGGGCGGTTTTTAGTTCGAAATAGACCCTAGCAGTAATATGTTGGGGTTTTTCTTTTATAACGAGCGTATTTCAAGGATAATACAGTAGAACTATTAAAAGAGGCTCTATCTTGTTATTTTCTGAACTCCCTATTGACAGCCGTGTACTTAAAGCGTTGTCTGTTATGCAAATTGACACGCTAACAGAAGTGCAACACAAAAGTATCCCCCATGCCCTCATAGGCAAAGACGTTGTTGCAGGTGCAAAGACAGGATCAGGGAAGACACTCGCATTTTTAGTGCCTGCTGTTAATCGCCTGTTAACGAGCAGAGCATTAACTAAAGCAGATCCTAGAGCCATTATTCTAGCGCCTACCCGCGAGCTTGCTAAACAAGTTTTCATGCAAGCGAAGAAGCTAACCGCGACACAATCCTCTATATCAGTAGCATTAATTGTTGGCGGCGAGAACTACAATGATCAAGTCAAAATGTTGCGTAAAAATCCTGATATTATTGTCGGCACTGCGGGTCGTATTGCAGATCACATTGATGGTAAAAGCTTCTTTCTTAATGGTATTGAGTTACTAATATTAGACGAAGCAGATCGCATGCTTGAACTTGGATTTTGTGACCAATTGGACCTTATTCATCGCGCTGCTAATCATCGTAAACGTCAAACAATGATGTTTTCAGCCACCATCGACAGTGCTGCAGTGCATGCGATGACAGAAAAAATGTTGAATGCACCTGAGCAGATTGTAATTGATAACGTGGCTATACCGCACGCTGATATTGAACAAAAATTTTATTTGTCGGATGGTGTTTCGCACAAAGACCAATTGCTCCTTAAATCCCTAGTATTAGCTAATCGAACACAAGCTATTGTATTTACTGCAACTCGCGAAGATACCGGTCGTATTGCCCAGCAATTAGTAGACAACGGCATTGAAGCCATTAGTTTGCACGGTGAGCTTATCCAAGGTCAACGTTCTAGCATCATTAGTGCATTCTCGCGTGGCCTGCACTCCGTCTTAGTTACCACCGACCTTGCTTCACGCGGACTCGATCTGTTGAACGTAGCCTTAGTGATTAATTACGACTTACCTAAATTTGCAGATGAATATATTCATCGTATTGGTCGCACAGGGAGAGCCGGAAATAAAGGGGTTGCAGTCTCTTTTATCAGTGGCAAAGATTGGCACAGTTTTAGTGCGATTAAGTCGAAACTTACCCAAGATTATTCGTTTTCTGAATATGCAGAGCTGCCTACCAAATTTAAAGGTAGGCGAGCTACGATCGAGAAGAAAGCCGAAAATAAGTCACAAGTAAAAGCAAAACCCAAAGCAATGAAGAACCCGGTTAAAAAGCGTGTACGAACCATGGATGCAGTTGATACTGGCTTTATTCCAGTTAAACGCAAACCTAGAGCAGTAGTTGATGACATTGATAATAATGAGGATTTTAATTTTAGTGACGATACGGACGACAACACTGACACCGAAAGTTAGGCTCTGCGTACTTTCGCAAGGATTGTTTGATAACTTTACACATAGAGGTAATCGGGTAGCAAGGGGACTGTTGAACATCATCCTTGGTGTGCTTATTAAAAAAACACGAAAAAGCCCTTAAAATCAAGTGATCTTAAGGGCTTTTATTTATCCAAAAAATGAAAAATCACCTAAGCTAGTATTCCCACCAGCCGTCTTTCCACCAATCAAGAAACTCTGCAAAATCAATAAAACCATCACCATTTCCATCAATTAGTGAAAAACCTTCTTGTACGTTCCCGGCTTTAGTCTTTGGCGATAACACAGTCAACAATTCGATGAACTCATGAAGATCGATTTGTCCGTTCAAATCTCTGTCGAAAAAATCGAAGTCTTTTCTTATTTCCGCTACCTGTGCGTCTGTTAGCTTTTTGTCGTGGCTCATCGTCGATCCTTGTGATCATTTCGCTTTATAGCTAAGAAGTTTACTCCTTTAGCCCCTTGAGTGTCTAGGACAAATGCGAGCTTACTGAGTCTTTTGTTTATTTTTCAAAAGACTGCGACTTCGTTGTTCTTCTGCTTTTTGCCGACGCTTTTGTTCTATCACTAATCTTGCTTCCGTTCCTACGTGTTCTTCGTTGCGAAGTTTAGCAAGACGCACCTGTTTTTCACGCTCTCTAAAACGTTCAATCTGATCATCAGTGTGTGTACCAAAACATTTAGGGCAACTGACACCAGGCTCAAATGTATCACTTAATTTGTCTTTTTCTGTGATGGGCAAACGACATCCATAACATTGATCATACTCACTCTTTTGCAAATCATGATTAACGGCAACTCGATTATCAAAAACAAAACAATCACCTTCCCACAAAGACTCGTCTTTGGGTATATCTTCTAAATATTGCAGTATGCCCCCCTCTAAATGGTAAACTTCATCAAAGCCCTGCTCTTTTAAATACGCGGTCGACTTTTCACAACGTATACCGCCGGTACAAAACATAGCTACTTTTTTATGTTTTGCTGGGTCTAATTCCTTTGCCACATAAGCTGGAAACTCTCTAAACGTGTCAGTTTTAGGATTCACTGCATATTTAAAAGTACCAATCTCAATTTCATAATCATTGCGGGTATCGACTAATGTTACCTCTGGATCTGAAATCAAATCGTTCCAATCTTTTGGTTTGACATAACTGCCAACAGTGCGTTTCGGGTCAATACCTTCTATACCCATTGTTACAATCTCGTTTTTAAGCTTCACTTTAGTACGATAAAATGGCTGTTCTTCATGCAGGGATTCTTTAGATGAAATAGGATTTAAACGCTCATCAGCGTTAAGGTAAGCAAGTAATGCATCAATCGCATTTCGAGCTCCAGATACCGTGCCATTGATACCTTCAGAGGCAAGTAGAATTGTACCTTTGATTTGGTGTTTTTCCATAAATTCACGAAGAGGCTCGCGCATTTTTTCATAGTCGTTAAGCGTGACGAATTTATATAACGCACATACAATGTAGTTGTTCATAGTCTTCCTTTTGCAGATTGGAACGTAAAACCAGGGCAAAATTACGCGCGCAAGGTAGCAGAAAAATGAGACTTTTTCTATGCAAACATAAGGAATATTGATCTAACTCAATAACTTAAGGGGTAAATTCAGTTGCTTTTGGAATGAGATCGAACAACAACGTTTCATCAATTTGGATTGCATTTTGTCCTGAAAAACTATAAACGTCAGCTGATAGCTCTTTTTTAACACGTTGCTTAGCGAAATAATCAAGTCCATCTACTATCTCATCATCAAGCCTTAGGTGATTATTGTGTTGGGACAAACCTTGCGGGAAAAAAGCATTGAGTAACTGAAGTGTACTATTAGCTTGCTGGCCGACAGCATCTGCAAAGGATGTTTGCAGGTCGAAATCTAGTTTTGTAAACTGAAGTGCAGGATGTTTATAATAATGCGATCCTATATCAGCATATACAATCTCATTCGTAGTCTGTGCATCTGCAAATCGTGGGACTGTCGACAAGTCCTTTTCAAGCATAGATAAATACAGATAAAACAAACTCTTATCTGTATCTAGCGCTTGTATGCTGCGATTGAGCCGCAATTGCTGCTCAATATGCGGTACTGTGACTTTATCCATTGAACACGTGGTTAATTAACTGATAATTTGTTATCGTCACTTAAACGCAATTCCTCAAGTTTTTAGTCATGGAAGCGATAAAAAACATATAAAAACAGTCAGTCAGCACAGACATGATAATAAACCGTTAAAATGAGTGTTAACTGCATAAAAAGGTATCTAGTTTCTGCATGGATAAACTCGATTACGCCGACAAACGTTGTTTAGTTATTGAAGATAGACGTCCGTTCTTAACCCTCCTAAAAGGCTTATTAACCAGTCTTGGCGCGAAAAGAATTGATACTGAATTAAGCGCAGATCTTGCGCTGAAAGCATGTAAAAAAGTGTCATACGACATTATTGTTTGCGACCTTCATTTGGGCAATGATAGAAAAAATGGCTTTGAGTTTTTAGAAGAAATAAGAAAACACAATTTGATAAGTCCATCTGCTGTTTTCATCATGATTAGTGGCGACAGCGCGCGCTCTATGGTGCTTGGTTCACTTGAAAAGCAGCCTGATGATTATCTAATCAAGCCATTTTCACAAGCACAGTTAAATTCGAGAATTACGAGAGCAAAGAATAGGCGCTTAACCTTAGCTTCCTTATACAGTTTAATAGAACACAAAAAATATGAATTAAGCATTGATACAGTTAAACATTTTCTCGATGTAGGAACGAAGTATACTGCCCACTGTATTCAGATATTAGTTCAGCTGTACTGGCTTACTGAGCAGTATGACAAGGCACAAGAGGTCATACAGCGGCAATTAGATGACCGTCCCATGCAATGGGCGTTAAGTGCAATGGCGCGCACACAGTTGTTTAAAGAGAATTATATTGACGCCATCGATTTGGCGAAGAAAGCCATTGAATCATCCAGAAATGACGTTGAGTCATATGACTTACTTGCAGAGGCCTATCTTAAAAACGATATGCCTGACGAGGCACTCAAGTATATAAAAGAGGCACTCAGTTTGTCTCCACTTTCTATTGAACGTCATTATACGGTTTGTAATATCGCACGGGTCAACAATGACTACGAGACTGCAATGCATTCTTCACAAGCTATTTTTGAGTTGTCACAACGCTCAGTTCATCGCAATGTTAATCATCTGTGTAGCTATGTTCGCAGCATACTTGACGCAGCCGAGCATGCTGATAATAAAAAAGACGGTAATAGGCTCAAACAAGAAGCAATGCATACCCTTAAAAAGATTAGAAGAGATGCTAATACATCAATTGTTCAAAATGGTTTTGACTTTGATATTTTTGAAAAACTGATTGAGGCACGTTTAGCCTTTCTTGAAAACCAATTAAGCGAATCAAAAAAAGCATTAGAAGAAGCTCAAATTAAGATTGAGCAGCAATTTAGTAAGTTTCCAATCAGTTTAGCGGCCGATAGCTTAAAATGCATGCTGGACTTAGGCGACTTTGAAGATGCAATGAAAGTCCGTAATGCTGTGCAGGAACAAAACGTAGAGTTAGATAGTAATATTCAAAACTCGATGCTAGATGCCTTTAATAAAGTCACGGTAAGACAAAAAGAATACATTACCCACAACAAACTAGGTATAGCAAAGTTTAGTGATGGTAAATATCAGAGTGCATATGAGTCGTTTTATGCGGCAAAACTTATATCTCCAATGAATATTGGAGTAACGCTTAATTTATTGCAAAGTATTGTTAAGTTGCTTGAAATGACTGATTCTCCCGCAGCATCGCTGCAACAGGAATGCAAAGAGTATTATCGATACATTACTAATATGCCATTACGTAAAATACATTTCCAAAAATTTGAGAATATGAAACTTGACGTAGAAAAATTTGTATTAGGCTGATTCGTCGGCTACCACCACTTTTTGCTTTCGCCCAATAGAAGTGGTCATTGCGCCAAGAATAACTAAACCTGCCCCCAAATAAGCATACACATCCATGTTCGAATCAATGAATATGTCAGGGGCTATTGCAACAGCAATTCTATTGCTTAAATAGGTAAAGACTGGTGCGATGGATATTACAGCACTTACCTTCGACCCATCCCAAATCTCAATTGCTTTGGTAAATGCACCATAAGCAATTAACGTGTTTACACAACAGAATAATAATGACCAAAGTTGGATGTTATTTAATTGAAATAGTGACAAAAAATCAGTAAAAGGAATGAGAACAATAGATCCTATAATATAAATCAGTATGGTTAATTGCTTGACCGTGAAACTAGTCAGCAGCTTTTTTTGTGCTAATGCATAACTTGCCCAAGCTACAGCTGAAAAAATTGTAATAAACACACCCAAAATATTTTCGTCATCCGATTGCAGAATAGCAGGGATGCGCTCACTAAAAAATAACAGCAAGCCAACAAACAAGATAAGTACGCCAAGAGTTTGTTGTTGCGTAAATTGCTCAGAATAAAGAATGACACTTCCCAGCATCAAAGCGAAAGGTGCAATTTGCATCACAATTTGAACAGTACCAGGGCTAATATAAATTAACGCAAACACGTTTGACACATAATTTATGACTAATAATACGGCAGTGACCACTAAAATAATCATAACCTTTTTGCTTGCTTGACGGAGTTTAGGTAAGGACTTAGAAAAAAACAATAAACCGAAAAGTACCAGTGCTGCGACGATAAAACGATATGCAGTAATAGTGTATGCATCCATTTGCTGGAGTAATATTTTTAAAAATACAGGTAAAATACCCCATAAAAATGCAGTTAATAAAGCGAGCATTAAGCCTTGAGTAGATCGAGATACATGATGAAACAATGGCTATTCACAAGTTATTACTAAGAACGCGTAAAATAATTCATATTTAGCAAAACGGCAATACCTTATACTTATTCATGCTAGTTATATTGCCTACACGGTGTGTCTTGTTGACCAGAACAACCACCAAGAGAATACGCTTTTAGTACGCGTTTTTGTATCGTTGCTAACTAGCAAAAAAGCGCCTAGATGAAAAACACGCAATTTGCCTAAAAAATAGGAGCTTAACACTCACATTATACGAGAAAATATTCTTCTTGTACCCGAGGTCGACTTATTTCTGCGCAAGCCAGAGCGCAACTGACTGCGGGTTGAAGCTAACCAGGTTTCACGGTTTACATCCGCTTCGCTACCCCGTCGATTTTCTTCGGCGTTACGGAAGCTGCAAAAAGATTCATAAGCCTCAAGATCTAATGACATGTCTTGAATAACTAATTCGATCATAATGGCATCATCTAGATAACCTAAGCCTGGAATGTTATCTGGTATTAAATCATGCGGTTCACAAAAATAAGCTATTGACGTTAAAATTTCAGCTTTTTCATCGTCAGGAATCTGCCATTCTTCATCATTCAAAGCGCTGATCAATCTTTTTAACGACGCTACGCGTTGAGTAACAAAATCAGGAATATTTCCACTTTCCATCTCTTGGCATAAAGCTTCAGCTTTGCTAATAATTTCTTTTTCTGGCAAGTTTTTTATCTTATCGATAGCTAATCGCATTAGTTCACGAAAGTGTGATAAATCATTATCGCTCAGTTCTAGGCTTATTTTGATAGACATGAAACATTCCTTTTTTGTCGGTTTATTGTGTGTTTTTTATCGTTTAATTGTGTGAATAATAATCTCGACAAAGAATAGTCGTTATTGAGAGGCGAGTAAAGTGTAAGTTATTGGATAATAAATAGAGAAGTTATTAGTCTGCATTTCCAATGATGTTTCGCATTCGAAAAATACATTGAATGACAAAAAAGACTCAGCAAAAAAAACAACTAGCTAGCGAAGAGCCGGATTTACTGCGCAATTTCAACTGCAAATAATTGATATCAAATTATTTTCTTGAATTTTATGAAAAGCCTTCGTAGACTAAAGTTACACAATATAATGAAACCGTAGCCTGTTTGCATACGTTCAATTTGTCGAGACTATGATTACTATACGGCTAGCTTATTTGTTTTATCCAGCCTTATTTTTCTCGAGCATTTTTCTCAATAACGCACATGCCGACGAATACCAGCATGTTGGCAGCCCAATAGCCCGATTATTTAGTGTAGAAGAACACCAAAATACTAATCAAATTTGGAAGGTCAAGCAACATATCGATGGTCGTATGTTGTTTGCCACAGGTAACGGATTATCAATCTGGGATGGCGAAAATTGGTAACGCTCTAATACTCCTAATAATACTCGTATTCGTGATATAGCTGTTTGGCAGGACGACCGAATCTATGCTGGCGCAGTCGGAGAGCTTGGCTCTTCCCACCCAATATGCGGATCAAGTCAGTTTTCTTGAATCAGCAGAATAAGATTGTCATGGTGACCAACATGCAGGGTGTTTTTCAACTGAAAAATAATAACATTTATAAATGTTATCTCGCCAAACATACTGCCAACAAATAACTAAACTGAAGGTATCCAAGCGAAAGACGGATTCTATTATATCAGCTCTTCAATTGACGGGCTGATGATATTCGATGAGTCCTTTGCACTCATGCGTCATTATAAGCAAGCTGATGGTTTAGGGTTGTCCACCATCTACAACGTTTTTCAAGATAATCAACAAAACATCTGGTTAGCAGGTTTACCGAATATAAGTGTTTTTCAACCGCCTCATCTGCGCAGTAAGTTCTCTAGCGATACAGATACAGTGGATTTTGAGAATATATTTAATATTGACCAAAGCATGTTCTTTTCAGATACCGGATTTTATCAACTTACTTTCCCAAATGGAAAAACACGCAGTCCTTCGTTTACCCAAATCCCTGATTTCACCCTTGTTGTGCTCGAACTTTTAGTTCTTGAAAATGAGTTGTTTGTAGGCACTGAGGCTGGCGTGTATTCATTTAACTGGACCAAGGTAGACGAACAAAATATAATTTCAAAGCCCAAATTGATATCAACTCAACATTGGGTTAGCGAGATGGCGTTTTCTCCTGATAATCAATTTTTATATGCCATTATTGGTAATCATTTGTCACAATTTGAGCAACTTAATGGTCAGTGGCAAGAAACGCGTTTATTCGAAGATAAAAGCGGTATGGAATACTTATCAGTGCAAGCGATTGATGATAGTTCAGAGCATATATGGTTCACAACCGAGCAACAAGAGCTGTAACGCTTGACAAGGCATGATGGTAAGTACACCTAGCGTCTTTACTCAAGTTCGACAAGCAATCGGCACCGCTTGGCAACGAGCACTTAATCCCGTTTGTTTATGACCAAAGAGGCTTGATCGGCACCCAAAATGGGGTGATTGAATATCATCCCAAGGATATACCCGCGTTCACACTGGTAAATGATTTCCCCAATTCATTCATCACCCCAGACAAAGACGTGTTCAAGTTAGAGATTGATGAGAAACAACGTATTTGGTATCACGCTAACCGTGATACAAGCCTTATATATACCGATGACTCTGGCGCGTATATTGAACAGGAAACATTATTTAAGCCCTACAATCGTCCTGGTACCAGAGGATTGGCCTACTTTGATAATGCAATCTGGTTTGGCGTAGCAAATGACAGTATTTATAGATTAGCAGAAGAGTCTGTGCTGAATACACCTAAAGCAGCTCCTCTGGCAATTCAATTCGTATCGGTTTTGCACTTGCTGATTATTCATCTCCACTTAAAGCAAGCTATCGTACGCAACTTTTAGGCCCTGATGATAAAAAATCGACTCCATGGGCGACAGAAACAAGTAAAGACTTCACATTGCTGCCAGGTGGCAATTACGCACTGTTGGTGGAAGCAGCAGATGCATGGGGAAGAATCACTTCAACAAAACAGAACTTTTCCGTTGCCTATCCTTGGTATGCGTCTTTTTGGACCAAACTTATTTATCTAGGCTCGCTTCTACTTCTCATTGCGGCGAGTGTTCGACTTGGTCAAAAATTGCAAAATAAAGCATTAGAACAACAAAATCAAAATCTAGAGCTTGGGATATCACTGCGCACCAAACAAATAGCGGACAAAGTGGACCACTTGAAACCATGCTGAAAGAATGTGAAAGTTTCGACTAATAATGACCATTCGTTTGAGGACAACTTAAAACGGCACATTTTCGCCCACCTGCATGAGCCCGACGTTAACATTGATATTTTATCTCAGCTCATGTTTATGAGTAAAGACACGTTGAGCAGAAAATGCCAGGCCAATATTGAAGTTTCGCCGTCTGCGCATATTCAAGAAGTGCGCTTACAACAGTCTAAATTACTATTGGAGCAAGATAAAATGAATGTGACTGAAGCGAGCTATGCGGTTGGTTTTGAAAGCTTGTCTTACTTCTCTAAAGCGTTCAAAAAGTATTATGGCCAAGCACCCTCAGCATTTACTTAAACAGAAAATTCTAAAGATTAGACTCACACTTGGATGGGCAAAGTAAGAAACCTCGATAACAATAAACATTATTAATTAACTACTTAACTAAATCAGTCAAATCATCAACAAATTCAGTAATTTCACCAAGTAAGTGTTTTCTCTGGTCTTCAGTTGCTAAGCTATCAGCAACTAACAAAAATTCTTTATACTTATTACTATTTTCAAGATTACGCTGATTAAGACTTTCCCCACGATAAGTCTCTGGCTCCATTAATAACTTATTCAGTTTGATTTTAAAGTTATCTCCTCGGTCTGTATCATTTAATAATGTTCGCAATTCAGCTTGATATCGAACCCTATATTGTAACCATAACTCATCATTTGAATGATATTCACCGTGCATATTGTCAACAAGTTGTTCTTGTTCATTGTTGAGTTTACCTAACCAGCGCTTTAAGTTTCTTTTATTACGTTTAAGTGATTCCTTTTTGCGTTTTTCAGGCGTTGTTGCCAGTAGTTCGGCTCTTTCCTCAGACTGTTCTTTATTTATTTTATCAATTTCTTTGAACATTGAATCTATCTGTTCTTGCGAAAGCATTGGTGCCATGTCGACTAAGTCAGGAATGATTTTAGCTTTTAAGCGCGTCCAATGTTTTGCCGCTTTCCGTTGATGATAATCCATTTTATCAAGACTCATTTGCTGTGTTCTAATATCATCCGATAATTCGTTCAAATGAGCGAGATACTTAGGCAGTTCACTGTCTCTGTGCCATGCGAGCCACGTCGCTAACTTAACATCAACGACGTCTTCTTGCTGGTCGGTTAATGCAACAAAGTCATCAACGTACCAATACACTAGCCAGTCCACATTTTTATAAACGAATTTTGTAGAACAACCCGATAAAAGTAAGACCAAACCAATAATAATAATTTTTTTCACTATCACCAACTCCACTCCCCGAGTACCGTTATCCCAATTTAATACGACAAAATTAATAATAAAGGTTTAAAATATCGATAAATAAAAGCGAAATACTAACGTCAGGTAGCGACACCAAAGAATGTGAATAGATATTTTTTGCTACTTTTTTGCAAAAAAAATAATTGCTTAGTAGCTAATGTTCATTCTCTTTAACCAATGCACCCACCACCAAGCAGGACCAATTAGCAGATAGCGCACGTCTTCAAAAAATGACGGTTTTTTACCTTCAACGTGATGACCTATAAACTGTAATATCCACATCACAACAAATAAGCCTAAACTAAACATCCAAACAGATAGTTGAAACATAACGAGTAGTTTAATAACACCAAAAGCAGCCAGCGTAAGCAAGGTCATCGCCGCCCCAATTGGGCCAGACAACTTGAAATAATAATATAGTGTCGGAATAGCGAGTACATGTGCAAAAGTAATTTTCATTGCTTGCATAAACTCAGGTACGGGCATTGACCAAAGCAACCCTATAGTCACAAAGTAAATAGCCGGAACCGCAATAGCATGTATCATGATATTGGTTTTATTGGTGTGGCTTTCACCATATTTATTAATTAATCGCTCTACTTCGCGCATTTTAAACCTCTTTTTATTTTTGTATTTTTGGTTTCTCTTAACAAATAGTTTACAACGTGATCATGTAACGCTCAAGTAAACGTTCAAGTTGATTATCATGATCTTCAAATTGCATACCGTAAGCATGGAATTCTTTCTCAATTCGTACGTTTTTAACGTTTGCTGAAAGCAAAAGTGTTCTTTCAGCTAATTCGATACAAAGCGTGATTTTTTCATCATTTTCAATAACCTGAAGTACTGTTTTAAATGGGATTAATAACTTGCAACCATTTTTTGAAATATCGACAATTAATCCTTCTGCTTCTTTGTTTTCCTGCTCATCTAAAACAACTTCAACTGGAACTCCTGAAATAGCGCGCTTTTGCGATCTCAGTCCAAGTTTTTGTAATACTGACGGGAAGCTTGTAATTACCATTGGCAATGGTGAGTTAATCACTTTCAAAACGCGCACCTTAAACGCCACTACTTCACCGTAAGGCTCGTCCAACACATACCTTATAACGAGTTGCGTATCGGGTACGATTAAATGCGTGGTATTAACTGATTCTGTCGATGCTGGGTATCGAAACAACAAACATTCCTCACCATCGGTACCAAAGTAGGTTGTTCTTAATCGCACGGGCTGTGCATGAGCAATCAATTGCATATCGGCGTCAGTGTTTGGCAACAAACATAAGAGTGCATTGATATCAGCTGAGGATATGGTCGGTTTCACTTAAATTCCTTTTTTACTCTACAACTGTTTGGGCACAAGTAACTGATAACATGATAATATAGTGCAATCGCAAAACTTACCTAGCAAAGGCTTCTATTCATGACAGACACGCTCTCTTATCACATCGTACCTGAAAATTTAACTGAGCACGTTTTTAATGTCAAAGTTTCTATTCCTGCATCGTCACATGAGGTTATCCACTTGTCGTTACCGGCATGGATACCGGGTAGTTATATGATCAGAGACTTCTGCAAGAATATTCATCTATTGGAAGCGTTGTCACCAACGAATGAAAAGCAGCCGATAAGCCAAATTGATAAGCAAACATGGCGGGTTGAGAACGCTGCGTCAGGCTTACAGATCACTTATCAAGTGTACGCTTTTGATTTATCCGTTCGCGGCGCTTATCTATTTGACGAATACGCTTTCTTCAATGGCACCAGCACCTTTTTAGAGGTAAAGGAGTTCACAGCGAATTCAACAACTCCAATATCGGTGCAAATTGTAAATAATCAACTCGCTAGAAATTGGCAGTTGTGTACATCATTAAAACAACAATCTGTCGTTCAGTCTGAGGGCCGTGCGACACACTATTTTACTTGTGATGATTACCAAGAATTAATAGATCATCCTGTCCTTTTGGGTATTGTTGAAAAACATACATTTGAAGTTGCTGGTACTCGTTTCCATTTAGTCTTTTCTGGAAATACTGAAACTGATGTTGAACGAATTTGTAAAGATCTAGAACCTCTTTGCAAACACCACCTAGATTTGTTCAACGGTTTGCCAGAAAAAGACTATTGGTTTATTACGCTTTTAGGTGAAGACGGTTTTGGCGGTTTAGAGCACCGTGCTTCTACCGCGCTTATGTTCCCCCGGTTCAATTTACCTATGCGTTGCGAGTCGGACATCATATCTGAGCAATACCAACAATTTTTAAGTTTGTGCAGTCATGAGCTTTTTCATGCGTGGAACGTAAAGCGTATAAAACCTGAAATCATGATTTCTCCTGACTTGAGTTCTGAGCAATACATGGAACAACTCTGGATTTATGAAGGCTTTACTAGTCTTTATGATGACCTGAGTTTAGCAAGAACTAAGTTAATTAACGCCCAACGCTACGCTGAAATACTGGGTGAAAATGTGACTAGAATGAACCGAACCCAGGGCAGACATAAACAAACAATCACGCAATCCAGTTTTGACGCTTGGAGCAAGTTTTATAAGCAAGATGCCGGCTCACATAATCATATTGTTAGCTATTACAATAAGGGCGCTATTATTGCGTTGGCACTTGATATCACGCTGCGACAACTCAGCAACAATCGTCACTCTATTGACCAGTTAATGCAATTACTATGGTCAAATTACGGTCTGAAAAATACTGGTACGCCAAACGATGTTATTCAAACGCTCTGCAAAGCGCATTTTAATATCGATATATCGGGGTTTCTCAATATCGCGATTTACACGACTATGGATTTACCGTTGGACACCATGGTGCAGAGTATTGGATTAAAATTAAATTTAAGAAGTCGAGCCTCCGTTGATGACAACGGTGGTAAAGCCAATAAAGAAATGGTTAAACACGCATTTGGGGCAACTTACAAAGACCAAGGTAGTGGCGTTGTTTTACAAACAATGCATGATGGATCCCCTATTGTTCAAGCTGGGGCTCAAATTGGTGATGTTATGATTGCTGTGGGTCAGTGGCAGGTAAATAGTGGTAACTTGCAGCGATTATTAGACAATCAACAAACTGCAACAGTAAAAATAACCTTGCTTCGACAGGGCCGGATCATAGAAGGAACCTTGCCCATTGCACCTGCAATTAATGATACGGTATATTTTACTATTGAAAACGCAAACTTATTTGATGCTTGGATACAAGGCACTGTCTGTTGAGTAATAAACTAATTACGCAACAGACTGGATTGTCAATAACGATAAGAGTTAGCCCAATAGTCGGTTACAAATAAGGACTATCGTTCAGCCACTGAAATGTCGACGAGAAGCGCCGGGTCTAAGCGTTCTTTAAACCAATTGATACGCCAATCAAGGTGTGGACCAGTTACGCGGCCTGTCGCTCCCATTTCAGCAATCTTTTGACCTTGTTTTACTACATCTCCTTGTTTAACATCTATTGAAGACAGGTGAATGAATGTTGATGAAACCCCTAAACCATGATCGATAATAAGTGTGCCACCAGAGTAGTACATATCATTGTGAGCTAATGTTACTACTCCATCTATCGGTGCAACAATGGCAGTACCTACAGGCCCAGCAATATCTAAGCCGAAGTGTGGGCGTTTAGGCTCGCCATTAAACACCCGTTGACTGCCGTAAACACCTGAAATAGGACCTTTAGCTGGTAATATAAGTGCTTGCGTAAATGCAGTAAGCTTAGAGCTTGTTGCTCTTGCAGTGGCTATTTGGGCGTTGTCGTTTCGAATGCGTGCTAAAGCTTCTTCTGGTGGCGAAACATACTTTGACGCAACACCCTCAATACGTTGCACATTGTATTCGCGTTTCGCTAGTTCAAGTTTTTTTTGATTGCGGATAGTTTGTCCAGGTAATTGCCATTCTAGTTTTTGTGTTAAATCAGCATCTCGCCCAAAACCAAATACAAAATCGCCTGACTCTACAATTTTAATACTTTTACCATTAAGCCAAACTGCACTGCCGCTAGTTAATTTACCGCGCAGCAACGCACCTTGCGTTAAAATGCCATTCAAAACGAGCGGCGTTTTTAATGCGTTAACGTCTTTAGATGGCAAATCGCTGGCTATTACAGAGCCTGAGGCGCTTCCACTCGTTGTTTCAATATTTTCAGCTAGCACTTTTGCATTGAATACAATACCGCCAAAAATAACGGCAAATAGGCCTAATTTAACAACATAACAAATTTGATTTTTTACAGTTTCATTCATCGGCAACAATAGCGCCTTTACCAACGCCTTCGAACGCTCTGACCTCAAATTTGACGTCTGACATTGTTTTCAATTCATCAAACATAAACTGAGCCAAACATTCAACCGTTGAATCCGTGGCAATTATCTCACATGCCTCTTTTTCAATAGCCATTTCGAACTCACCCTGGGATGATTCGTATTTAAAACAATGAAATTTGTCAGCATTGATATTGTCATGTTGAAAACTTAATTTATTCGGCGAAACTAAATCTTCTTGTGTACCAATATAAATATCAGCCCATCTTTTTGACCAATAGTTTTGCCATGTTTCACTCTCTTTTCCATCTTCAAAAATTAACACTTTTGAACGATGCCCGTGCGCAATACGTTGACAATTCCCTTCGTGTTTTTTGAGCCCGTGAGTATAGTGATAAAAATCTGTTGGGATAACTTCTTCACGCAAAAATAGCTCTACAGAATGCACATTTTCGGGCAAGTGAATTTTTATGACCTCTTTTAAATACTCGGTTACTGAACTCATATTTACTTCGTCTGCATAAACAAATGCATAGGCTTCTGGGGGGCAATACAAATGCAGACTTTGTGCGTTTTCTGCACCTTCATGATGATAAGCAAAGTCAACTTGAACTCGCTCGTGAGACTCATCATGAGTAATTGTGGTGCTCGGATGTTCAGCAGGTACTACTAGCTTATGATCAACATATTCGTCAATCACATGCTTGAGTTCTTTCTTCACTTTGCCGAAATCTTGCACCATGCTCTCTTCGTTCAATCCGCCATTTAGCAGAATATCGACAATCCAGCTTTCACCTACCATTCCGCGTTGTGGGCATAGGTAAGAGAAATCCATGACGGTCAAATCGTTTACGAATAATTTCATATCAGCAATTAACTTCCTTTCGTTGCGCGCAGCAACTGATCTTTTAAATTGGGTGGAATACCGCGAATAGTCAATGTGTCTGTATGCGGGTCATATAAAATGCGTTCACCCAATAATGGACGATCGAAGTTGATTGTCACGCCACCTCCTGCGCCACTAAATTTGGCCAAAGACTTAATAGCGGCGCGATCAGGTTGGAAACTCTGCTCTAACGGCACTTCTTGTTGGTCATTAAATACAGCAAAAGATTGACCTGAAGCTTCATCTTTTGGTAAACACTGTGCAATTTCCTGAACTGTAACATCCTCACCTTCAACTACCTTTTCTTTAAAGTAGCTTGCTACGGATCCGCGATGTTGATTTTTTTCATATGCATCGCATTGCTCTTGAGATAAATAATCATCGACATTTTGCATTAGTTGTTTGTTCTGCTGCTTGACGTCGACCTTCTCTTCACAACCAATATACTGCATGAAGAAATCTGATACTTTGCGACCCATGCGGCCTTTCAAGAAACTGATATACCTGAATTGCTCTGGTGTTACTTGCCATTGCGTGATATCGATGCGCACCGCTAACTGCATTTTACTAAAATCTAAGTGATCACTGTAATCTAAATCCATCTGCTGATTCACCGCAACGTGCTGCTTAGTATCGATAAGCGCAATCAATAAATATTGTGTGGCCAAATATTCATATTGACTAAATATTAGAAATCCAGTTTCTACCATTTCTTCTTTAGCTAATGTTTGTAATAAAAATTCACCGCTTTTTACACTAAATGCATGAAAATCCATTCCGCTTTGTAACACTTGCGACAAATTAACAGAAAAAGAATTTTCAGTTTCTTCTGCGAATCCCCCAACCCCCTTTCCAGGCTTGCTATTAAAGGTCGTATGCAGCTGCTGGGCTAATGTCTCTATCTCTTTACTTGCTTCAAAACAGCTTAAACGAGGAATGAAATGAAGCTTGCCATCGTCAGACAAATTTAAACGATGGACAACAAATTGGTGAATGAGTGCACTCATATACTTAAAAGACTACCTTATTAAATGTGCTAAAATCTTGGTTTAGTATAGTATTTATCGTAGTTTACCCTTAAGCACCGCTACAATAAACTTAGATTTCACAAACAATTGTTTGTGAATGAATAGAGTACCATTATAATGCCTACTCTGAATTTGGTTAATTGTAACCAGTTTTTCATCAAAAATCATAGGACAGATTAATGCCACAACAATCCCGATACTCTGATAAAGAGTTTGAAGCGGCTATGCAAGACGTTTTCATCGCCTTAGAACAAAATAATGCAAACAGGGATATGTCGTTAATGGTGCTGGGCAATGTTTTATCTAATATCTTTACGCAACAGGTTGCTCCACAAAAAAGAGATGCAATGGTTGAACAATTTTGTAATGTATTGAAAAGAGCAGTCAAAGGGAATTAACAGCCAATATGATTTTTAATGAATCACCACGACGTAAACAAATAAACGAATTAGTTGCTTGGGGGCATTGGTTTGCCCTCGCTAATATTCTAATGGCACTCGTCATATCTTCAGTTTATTTACTGTCATCACCTATCGCCAGCACACCTGTAAGTATTACTTATATGTTCGTGACTTGGATTGGACACATCAGTTTTATAACTTTTTTTGGTTTTGTTCTTTTATTATTACCCCTATGTTACAAAATTAAACAACCACAAGTGTTGAAGGTATTTGGATCAGCCATCGCCGCTATTGGCCTTGCACTGCTCGCTTTTGATGCCTTACTTTATAATAAAACAGGGTTTCATATTAGCTTTAGCTCTGCCGCTTTACTGAGAAGTGAAACAGAAGGACAGATGGGTGCATTTAATTGGCTCCAGTGGTTCTATTTGCTATTACTTACCGTTGTCTGGTTAATGTTTCAATTAGTACTGGCAAATGCTATCCACAAACGCATAAAACGATTCATGAAGGTGCATATAGGAGTTTATGTCACCAGTGCTTTTGTATTTTGTTTTGTTGCTAGCCACGCTATTCATGTGTGGGCAGACGCGAAATTATATGCACCCGTATTGCAACAAGATAATATGCTCCCTTTGTCCTACCCTGCAACCGCCAAGACCTTAATGTCACGTATTGGTGTGTTTGATTTGCAAGATTATAAACAACGTCAAAACTTACAGTTTAATGATGATGACTTTTCTTTTGACTACCCGCCGACACCAATTTATTGCTCGGTTGATTCTACCCAAAAAGTACTATTTTTGAGCTTACGCAGTGACCTCCTGCAATCTGAGCCTGAAGGGTTGGTGGATAATGGTTTCCATTTTGTCAGCAATACGTTAGAAAACGATTATTTGATGTCGGCCGTATACGGCTTACCACAGGGTTTATTGCCAAGCGTAGCTAAGGCGCAACCCGTTGCTCTGGCATTGTCCAAAGCATTCAACTTAGACGTTAACATGTATAACCATGAAACGAGTAATCAAGATGACGCTGAGAAAAAGCCCTTTTACTCAGCAAACTGGAACTCATTTAGCAATAAACTCAGCGAGCAATCAAGTGGTTTGTTTATGGCAACCGTGACAGAAGAAGAGTTAGCTTCAGTTGATTTGCAGGCGCTTTCCTTGACAACCAAGATCCTATTTGTAGCAAAACCTGAAGCGAGTCCTTACCATAAGCTTTATAGCAATTTGCAGATCAAGACAAATATGTCGACAACAGAAGATATTGCTCCGACTATTTTGATGGAGTTAGGCTGTAAGGCAGCGCCCGAAAACTACTCTATTGGCCAAGCATTGCAATCACCGACCCGAGCCTGGGCAGTTAGCACACAAGGTAGACACTTAATTGTGCTGCACAAAGGATTGATTACAGAAGTTAGCAAAGACGGTAGTTTTGAAATTCGTGACTATATGACGAATGAAAAAGTATTAACCGAAATTGATACTAATCTCTTGAGCCGCTCTATTAAGCATATTACTGAGTTTTCAAAACAATAACTAGCAGATTATATTAGTTATTTTAGCCTGCTCTCCTAACGCCCGTAATGACCCGTCAAAGAACAAACGGTCGCAGTAGTTAGCGGTCTCGCTTTATTAAGTTTTGAGCAATATATAAAGACTAAAGTTGTGCTTTAGCCAATTTGACAAATTCCGCCGCAGGAAGCGGCTTGGACCAATAATAGCCTTGTCCATAAACGCAGCCTTGGGCTTTTAGTATCGCAGCAGTTTCTGCATCCTCAATACCCTCTGCAACATTTTCTAATGCCATTGCATGACTCATTTTTATTATGGCATTTACAATATGTTGAAGCTGTATATTGCCCACCATATCGCGAACAAATGACATGTCTATTTTCAAAGTAGACGCATTGAACTTTGATAAATAATTGAGGTTTGAGTATCCCGTTCCAAAATCATCAATTGCAAAGTAGACACCGCGTTCGATCATTAAGAAGATTTGTTGCTCTATATGCTTAGTATCCTCAATAAATAGTGATTCAGTAATTTCTAATTCTAATAAACTAGGATCTAGCTCGGCTTTTTGTAAAGCCCTAAAAACAGGATCTAGCTCGGCTTTTTGTAAAGCCCTAAAAACGTGGTTCGGCAAATTCCCCCGTTTGAATTGTACAGGTGACAAGTTAACTGCAACCGTCATTCCTTTCAAACCAATTGTCTGCCATTTTGCACACTCTGCACAAGCCGTTTCGAGTGCCCAACGTCCGATTTCAACGATCACCCCCGACGCCTCTGCAACTGGAATAAATTCGACAGGAGAAACAATCGTATCGCCCTTTTGCCAACGAATTAAAGCTTCGGCACCCACAAATTTATTGCTGGCCAAGTCTACCTTTGGCTGATAATACAATTCGAATTGTTGTTGCTCTATGGCCGTTTTAAGTTCTTGGTTCATATTCAAGCGTTTATTAATCGAGGCCTCCATATCACTCTCATAGAAATGATAGCTGTTGGGTTCTTCTTCTCTCGCTCTGTAAACCGCAAAGCTAGCCTTTCTATTTAAGTCTTCAAAGATTTTTCCATCAAAAGGCGCCACAGCACCCCCTAACGAACAATTCAATTCAAAGTCATACTCAGAGATAGAAAACGGTAATATGGTAAGACGAATTGTTTGATGGCAAAAATCTTGCAGCGCTGCAAAATCGGCTACCCGTGTCACGAAAGTAAACTGTATATCGGATGTTCGATATACGTTGGTTTTCTCATCCTGCAGTTTAACAAAACGATCGGCGAGGTTTATTAAAACTTGATCACCGAAAGTATGCCCTAGGGTAGAATTTATCCAATTAAAATTATTTATATGCAAAGTAACAAAACCAATAGTATGAGTGTTTTTTGGTGTGTCGTTAATTAGATCAACTAGATCTAGTTTGCATTTCTCAGCGTTAGGTAGTCCAGTAAGATCATCAAAAAAAATACGCTTTTCAGCTCTTTTCTTAATAACATCATATAGCTCGTTTTGTTCAGTAAGTCGTAAAATGATCGCCTTGATATAACCAGAAATGACGACGATACCCATGCCATAAACCGCCAATACAAGAGACATATCGTTTGCTTTTGCCCAACTTGAATAATCGGTAAGCACTTTAGGTTCGACTAATTTAATTGAAATTGCATAAGCAAAACAATAAAAGCTGATAATCATGTAACAAGATAAAGGAATGATCATGGCCTTGCCACCCAGCAAGGATGCAAATATGAGTACGCACGGATATAACAGCAAAGAGGTATCATACAAGCCGTCATAATAGAAAGCTTTTGACGATGCAAAAATAATCACAGTCCACAGTGCCATTCCGGCAACAATATTACATGTATCGCCGGTTAACAGTTTTATTAAACCGATAAAAAAAGCCACAACCACTAAGCCATCAATCAGCCATTTAGTATCACCTTGCCACCACGCGTTTACTGACATAATTAGAAATAGGCAAATAAATACATAAATAACTGACTGGACTTGTGCTACACGCGCCTTTATATCTTGTAAAATAAGTACTGAAGAACCTGTGGGCGTCAATACACTAGAACTTTTTTCAAACACGGTTTATTTCTTTAATAGTTATTTCGTGAGCAAATTTTAGTGATTTTTCAGGCTCGGTGCTTTTAACGTTCTTTACATCATACATGGCTTGATCGGCGAGGTTAATAATGGCCTGTAATTCTCGGCCATTATCTGGATAAAACGCAGCTCCTACACTTGCTCCAACAGCGACATTTTGGTTGAATTTACGCAAAAAATAGGGTTTAGAAATTCTCTGTATCAGGCGTGCAACGATATTTCTAGTAGTAGTTTCGTCTGCACCGTCGAGTAACAAAACAAATTCATCACCTCCCCATCGACCACCAAAGTCCTGAGTCCTAAGAGTCTTTTTAATTCGGTCAGCGACAAAGACCAATATTTCGTCACCCGATTCATGACCGTAAATATCGTTGATCCGCTTAAACCAGTTTAAATCAATCAAGGCCAAACAAAATGGTCGTTCCTGATCAGTAAATACCTCAATCTGTTTTTCTAGCCCTTGGCGATTATAAAGTTTAGTGAGCTTGTCAAAATCAGCTTGGTAGGCTAATGATTCGAGTTCTTTTTTACGTTTCGAAATATCATGTAGGGTAATTTGGAAGTACTCACGCAAGTCCTCATTCACAATCGAGGTAACAACCACTTGTACCCAAACCGAATCTGTATTCTGTGACGTTTTAAGTTTGAACTCTCCAGTGGCAATTTCATCATTCGCAAAAGCCAACTCCACCGAACTTAAGAGCTTTTCTGGATCTGCAAAAAGATTTCCTAATAATGCGCCATAGCTCTTTTTTAATTGCAGACCAAGTTTCCCAAGAATGCTCTCAAAAGCGATATTAAAAAGTAAAATATTTCCCCGCGGCTCAATTAATATAATGGGCGATAGCGAGTTTTCAAACAACATCCTAAAGCGTTTTTCTAAGGCTTCGATTTCTAGTCTAAGTTTTCTTTCTCTGGTGAATTGTTGTTCGGTTTTATCAAGAAGAATATTCACGTCTCTTACTAATTCACCTAGCTCACTATTCTGGTGAAAATCAGGCACCGATAAACGATTACCTTCACCCGGAACTGTCTTATGTAATGCACGAGCAATATTGATCATAGGCTGGGTAATCAAGAAGAATGCCACACAGATCGCGACAATTGTAACCACCAGAGCCTGTATAATCATGGCTTTAGAGTTATCTAATGCTAACTGTTTAGCTTTTTCTTCAATGTATCGAATGTTTGGTGCAATAACCAAGGTGCCAATCGATTTGTCTGCCTCAAATAAGGATTTAATAGGAAAAAAAACTGGTTTAATGAAGTCATTTTCATTGTTAACCACCTCGATATTTTCAAACTTCATTTTAGCATTCAGCACGACCTCGTTGGTGGAAAGACCATCGACTACTTCTTGAGCTAGATCTTTTTCAACTAAATACGCGGCCGTTGCTGCGGTCGCAGCAATGGTTTTATATAAACTTCCAATACTTTGCTGAGTGATTGCGACTTCTTGATTGAAAGTGACTCTATAAAATAATTGTGACGAGAGGAAACCAATAGCGACAGAGGCGAAACCAATGACGATTGCAAGTCGAATCAATAGTCCACTTTTATTCATCGAACCGATAAACCACTTTAACATCACCGCTCACGCTACTTTCGTGAACATACGCGATAGCATTTTCTGTTTGTATTACAAAAGCTAGAGTAGCTTTTTCATCTTTTTGTTGAGTTGGCGGTCTGGCGCGACCAGAGAACTTAACTTTTGACCAATAAGCATTCACGCGCGCCAAAGACATTCCGACTAAAGAATCGTAAAATTTTGTTCTGGTCTCCAAATCATCTTCAATATCAACCGGTACTGCTTTTTCCCCATCCGGAAATGCCACATATTTCCCCATGTACAAGTCAATAACTTGAGAACGAGAGAGATTAGAAGTAGGGTTGTTTTTGTGCACAATTAACACTAATTGAGCACTGGTGGCTACACTGGTGAAGCTCAACACACCGGTCAAAATCACTATTTTGAGTAAGGATAATTTTAACATCAGTATAAAAAGCTCACGTTGGCGAACAAAGCATTTACATGCCCAGTGCGGTTGTTAGTGCCATCCGATTCTTCAGGAGGTTGCCAAAAAGTACTTCCACCCTTGTCTATCCGAGTGTGATCTAACTGAAGTTTAAATGACATATTTTCGTCAAAATCCCAGCGCCAACCTACGGATAAGGTTCGTTGATTAAGACTGTAATAATTGAGTAATAATTTAGATGCAGCATAAGCTTCTGATCCACCTGGCAATTGATCAAGCGCCGGTAAGATAATGCCGCTATCGTCAAGGTCAAATTTTTCTGACTGACTTACAGCGATAGAGGCAAAAAAGTTATGTGCATTGATATGATAAATACCACTTAAATAGCCACTTTTAACACCTTGAACAGATAACGTGTCAGTATTTATTTTTGCTAATTCGGAAATTACAGTGACGTTGTCGAATTTATATTGACCACTTATAGAGGTGTAGGTACCTTTTCTATTATCTAAGTCAGCTGAATATACAAAATCTAAGGCATTAGGCCAGATGGCAGAAAAGTTAGGTACAAAGGCATCGAATTGTTGTATCCCTATCACTAGTGGTTTTATCGCTTGTGAATCAAATTTTAACTGGGTGTGATTTACTGCAACTTCCCAATTAATCGATTGAAAATCCAAAGCTAAACCAAAAATATCGTCAAAGCGGAATGGAGGAGCATCCGACGAACTGAAAGCGGTCACAGGAAACTCGTTCTCACCATAAAATAACTTAGCGGAAAACGTTATATTGCCCATAGGTTGACTGTAGGTTACGTCAACACCGTCAAGATAGCGATGAGGCAACACACCATAAATCTCGCTGGGTACATGCGCCTAAGTGTAAGCATACCCAATGTCACGATATTCGGTTAACAAAAACAAATCATATGCAGTACGACCGAGCCTAAATGACCAATTGGCGTTTGGTGCATACCTTACAAAAGCTAAGTTCAGCGCGGTGTCGAGATTAAGCTCTTGTTGATCTCTGTAGATAGCTTGGACAACTATATCGATTTCTTCAGTGGCGATAATGTCGAATTGGATCCCTAAATTGGTACTTTCAGCAAAGTCAAAATCATCTTTGAATACGCCACCGGATTTAGAAAAGTCGGCGCGATAACCAAAATAATCAGAATCTGTTGTTACAACGCCGATTGTACCAAACCCGGATATACTCACATCCGGACTTGCCCATACGAGATTTGACATTAGCAGTAAAATAAAAACACATCTTGTCATATTTGATACAGCCTTGAAACATAGAAAAAAATGACGTTAAATCTACAGTAAAAATATCTACAAAGTAAAATATTAACTCTAATATTGAATACCTCAGGTGAATTTTTATTTACTTAATAACGCTGACGACTTTTAAACGGCTATGAATTAGATTTAAGCATCCACAAACTTAATCGTCAGTTGTCCATTATTATTTATTATGTAACGAAAACTTATTCGATAAATGTGTCACTTTACACCCAACAAAATTTTAAAATCTGCTAGTTTTGTTTTTTAAACCAAAACAATAGCATTAGGTATAATATGATGATTTTTTAAAACGTGATATCATACTAAAGCTAATATTATTAGCTAGTTAGTAATAACCATGCTATGAGGTTAATACCTCAATTGAATTAATGAAAGATAATATTATTTCCTAACTTATTTGTGTTTTATATTTACGCTGATAAGCCTACAGTCCACGGTTACATATAAAGGACTTACATTTGTGAAATTAAAAATAGAGAAAGCATTAAGTATTCATCATATTAGAGTAGTTAAACGCTTTTCGAACTTAGAAAACGTCAAAATATCGGATATCGAACGGTTTCTAGCTGCTTATGTGTCAATGCCGACAGCAAGAAAAATAATTCATCAATTAGATGATTTAGATATTATCACTTTTGACCAAAGCGGCGCCGACAAAAGAGTAAAAATAGTACGCTTTCTTATAACGGATTTGGAAGAATTCATGTAAGCCTAGTCGTTCGGTTAAATTGGGCAGACTTTTAACATTTATTTGCTGTCTCTGAAGTACGTTTGCACCTTAATATTCTTTTTGTTATTTTTGAATAACATCTGGATACTTTCGAAACGCAGTACTGAATTGTAAATTAACGATAGTGCCCTCTTCAATCTCAATCAATGAATCCAATCTATTTACCAAACAAGCATCGTAAATATTTTTAGTTTTTGGTCCGAGAGCCTCGCTATACCGACAAATCACAACCAAACCATTATTCCAAAATCAACGTTTTTTGAGAGTTTTGGCCCAAAGCAAAGGTTCGTTGACTTCAAAATGAATCAACAGCAAACTATCAGACATTAATAAATGCTGCTCGTTGAGCTCGCATAAACATGCTTTAATTGTTTAATTGTTTAATTGTTTAATTGTTTAATTGTAAAGGGAACATACCTTTGAGTTTTTATGACAACAATATTCTGCCACACATTATAAATTGTGCATGTTCTTCAAATGCAATAATGAAACTTAGAGAAAAAATCGTTCCTTTAGCTTATGGAGATGTTTTAGAAGTAGGTATGGGCTCCGGTGTTAACTTAGCTCTCTATAATCCCTCAAAGGTTAACATGATATGGGGCCTTGAACCTTCTCTTGGAATGCGCAAAAAAGCGATAACAAATTTAGCAAAATCATCGATTCAGGTTAAATGGCTAAGTCTCCCTGGTGAAAAAATCCCTCTTGATGATAACTCAGTTGACTCAGTAGTTTTAACTTATACGCTTTGTACTATTGATGATTGGCGTTTAGCTATGCAACAAATTCACAGGGTGTTAAAGGACGATGGTAAAATTCTGTTCTGTGAGCACGGTCAAGCGCCTGATGATTCAATCAGAAAATGGCAAAATCGGTTAAATCGGCTTTGGAGTAACGCTTTTGGTGGCTGCAATTTAAATCGACCTATGATTAAAAATATACAAAGTAGCGGTTTTACTATTGATTGGTTTGAAAGTAACTATGTAAAGGGAATGCCCAAGTTTGCATCATATATTAGCTTTGGCGTAGCAGTTAAAAACGCTAAAAAAGCCAATTAACACATGACAAGTAATGGTTTACTCGAGTCTGATTTTCTCTATATTTCAGGTAAAACAGATCCACTTTTTAAAGCAATATTGTGGAATATATTATTTGTACGACATCTAGTCTGCCACACAATGGCATTCACTTAATGAAGATGTTTGTGGGTGCTGCATTTCAATTTTATAAATGCCTAATTTCATTAGAGTTTACTTTTAATTTCTATATTTTTGAAAATCCGCTTAACTCCTGCGCATAAAAATTGCACCATAATATCAAAGTTGCACTTGGAGACTCAAGCATGTACCAAAGCATTGAAAATCTAAGATACACAAATTTTGGGGGGCGTAGATTTACCAGAAAACAGATCGTAGAAATTAAATCGACAGTGGGTAACTTTACCAAACTCAGCAGAAGAGAGCTGGCCAACACCGTTTGCGAACACTTGAATCTCTGCTCCCCATTCAACTTATACCGGTCGTTGAGTCGGATGAGGGAACGTTGTGGAATGACTATGTCTACAGATACCATTACCTAGGATATAAGCAGCCTATTGGTGCGCATTTACGGTACTTTGTCGTCGATAATCAAGGCAGGAAGTTGGGCGGGATGCTATTTTCGTTTGCGTCAAAAAAACGGCCTGACAGAGACTTTTGGATTGGCAGGGATGATAAAGCTCGTCAAAAGAGACTGGATCTCGTTATTAACAATAACTGGTTTCTTATATTTCCCTGGGTAGAAGTAAAAAACTTGGCATAAAAAACGATTTCCATTGTCAGCCAACAACTGGCTGATGACTGGAGCATTCATCATGTATATCGCCCCCTTTTGATTGAGACGTTTGTTGACACCACTAAATACAAAGGCACATGCTATCGAGCAGCAAACTGGATAAATGTCGGCGAGACCGATGGCGACGTTGTCGTATATGACAGAGGATATTTCTCTTATGCTATGTTGTATTGGCATCTCAAAAAAGGGACCCATCCATTATTTAGAATGCCCTATCAAACGTACCCAGCGATCACTCAATTTATTGACAGTGCAAAAACCGATGAAATCATAGAAATACAACTCACTCGAGAGCGGTTTACCAAAATCAGAAGAAAAGACCCCCTGATCGATACTCAGTCTTTGAAAATACGCCTAATTAAATATCAAGTTGGAGATGAGTTGTACACGAAAGGTAAGACCAAACAGATCTTATAAACGACGCTCAAAAAAACCGTATGGAAAATGGCAAACCGCTAACAAACTGAAAAAACGTGATGTAGTCAAAGCAACATGATAGAAAATCACCGATTCCTTAAGTGAATGGCCGTGTTTCTTAAGTGAATGCCATTGGTCTGCCACAAGGGGGGAATCATTTTTTAAACTTTAGATTGCCAGTTAGTTTTGACGCAAATCAAACATTTCGAAATACTATTGTGATAATGTAAGCATCATAAAGTGTCAATCTATCAATCTATTATGGTGTATTAATCATGAATATTTACAAAAAAATTATAGTGGCAATTGATTTTAATGCTGAATATAAAAAAATAATCCAACGAGCAATAAGTATTTGTGAATCATCTGAAGACGTCAGTTTGGTTTACGTATCTATGCCGATCGTTTATATCCAACCTCTTTTATACGGCACGGAGTATAATTCAATAAGTGACTCTGAAGTCCTCGCTAATGCTAAAAAACAATTAGAGACAATTGCCAAAAAATTTGGTATTGACAAAGACAATGTTCACATTCGAATCGGTGATGTTTCAGATGAAATCAAAACAATGGCTAATGAAAGTCAGGCTGATCTTATTATAATAGGTACTCATGGTAGAAGTGGTATTAAAGCCCTTCTTGGGTCAACCGCGAATGCAGTTTTGCATGGCGTCAAGCAAGACGTGCTGGCAGTTCGCATGCACGATAACTAGACCGGCAAGGAAGTTACTATTGCCTCGAGGCTATGTGTCATGGTTATTGGTGTGAGCTCCGAAGAAAACAACTCAACCTTCAGTTTTGCAGCACTTGCTTTATCTGGTTCTATGAACTCAGGGTTAAACCACACTACTTCACGAAGACCTGCTTTTATTGCGGCTTCGACATCTGTTAGCTTGTCCCCCACCATTATGCTCTTTGCAAGGCATATATGGTGTTTGCAGGCCGCCATATTGAGCATACCAGTGTTAGGTTTTCTGCATTCACACACTTTCTTATATTGTTCGAGCGGTGCTTGCGGGTGATGCGGACAAAACAGCACATCGTCGATGATAGCATCACGCTTAGCAAATTCTGCAACCATCCATGCACTTAGTGCTACAAAGTCAGACTCGGTATACATGCCGCGGCCAATGCCAGATTGATTGGTAACGACAATGACTTTATAACCCTGCATATTTGCACGCTTTACAAGCTCGAATATGCCATCAATAAAATCAAAGTCGCGGTTTTGATATACATAGCCATGATTCACATTTATTACGCCATCTCGGTCTAAAAATAGCGCTTTGTTCATAATACTTTTTCTATTGCCGTTAAATCTGACCCTAACGCATTATCATCTGCAACTGCTGAATTGAGGACGTCAGCAACAGATGAGCCGCTGAGTGATGCTCTATCCTTTTTGCTTTGTTGCCAAACTGTAATCACAAATTCCGCGGTTACCTGTGTTAAATTCTGCGCGATTAGACCGCGTTGTGTCTCATTTGTTTTCCAATAAAATGGTGTCATTTGTAACAATGCCAGACGCGCCTCTGCACTATTCAACGCAACATTGAAATCAAGATGATACTGTTCAGTAATTTCAAATCCGTTGAGAACTGCACTGTAATTTTGATGGAGTTCAGGTTTTTCATACACTATTTCTTTTAGTTCAAACAAGTGTTTGGGTGCTGGATCAACTGTAATAACAACACCATTTGAATGCAATATTCTGGCATATTCATCAGCGCATGCGGGAGCGAAAACTTGTAAAATAATATCTTGTGAACGATCCAAAACAGGAATATTTATGGTGGACGCAACGACTAACTGTTTGTCCTTATTTCTCTTTGCTGCCGCCAACACTGCCGCTTTAGAAATGTCATGCCCCGAAAATGAGAAAACGGTCGACTCATGGTCGATCTTATCACTCAAATCAGGACGTAGAAGAAGCGTTGAAAGCTCAGCAAGATAATACCCATCACCGCAGCCTGAATCATATATTTTAACCGGGGTTGTAGCTACATCAAACCCGTTACGCGGCACGCAAATACCATCTACATTGTGCAAAGTTACAGAGCTTATTACGTCGGATAGTCTTTTAACTAATGGAGCGTAAGGTTTGTCAGCAAAAAAGGTGGTTCTCGCAGCAACCATTTTAACATCATCGCCTGGCATTTTTGACCGCTTGTTTTGCACTGGTAGCAAGTTAACATAGCCCTGCTTTGCTTTATCGAAACTATGCTTATTTTCACATAACCATGTCTTTAAGAGCCGCTCAGGCGCATCGACTTGATGTGTTTGTAAGGGACATTTACAAAGTGGGCATTGCCACATAATTATGAAAGCTTCGTGTGTTAATATGAAGGCATGATATCACACCCTCATCTAATCTCAGAAGGCTACGTTAGTTATGTTTATAGGCATTGAAGATACTAGAAAAGTCTAATTTGCCATTGCCTGCATTGCCATGCATTTGGAACAAAGACTTAGCCAATTGTCCTAAAGGTACAACAGATTGATTATTTGCAGCAGTGCCCATTGCTAAGCCAAGATCTTTGTTCATTAAATCGACCAAAAATCCACCTTGATAACCATTCGATGATGGTGCATTCTCCATCACACCGGGGCACGGATTATAAAGTTCTAATGTCCAGTTTCGTCCTGAACTTTGCAACATAATATCGGACATGACTTTAGGGTCTAAACCATTGTCGATGCCTAATTGTAATGCTTCTGATGTACCTGCCATTAAGATCGCGAGTAACATGTTATTGCAGATTTTAGCAACTTGTCCTGCGCCAATGCCACCTGCATGAAATATATTTTTACCCATCGCTTGCAAGCAGCTTTGAGCGTCATCAAAATCAGCTTTATCACCACCCACTATAAAGGTTAAACTACCCGCGGCAGCTCCAGCCACACCGCCGGATACCGGTGCATCAATAAATCGATGGCCATGTGCCTGCAGTTGTTCACCAATACTTATTGCAGTGCTTGATTCAATAGTACTACAATCAATAAACAAAACGTTACCTGAAATATTATTTAGAATGCCGTCGTTGCCAAAATAAAGAGACTCAACATGTTTTCCTGCTGGCAGCATAGAAATAACGATATCAGCGTTCTCAACCGCTTGTGCAACACTAGTACTTGGTTTAGCGCCAGCCTCAGCTAACAGTAGTACTTGTGATTCAAGTAAATCAAAAACAGTGACATTGAACTGTGCCTTGACCAAGTTTTTGGCCATGGACGCTCCCATGTTGCCCAACCCGAAAAATGCAATATTAGCCATGTTAACCTCCATAAGTTTGTTCAAGTTGATGCAAAGGATTCACCGCATCAGCGAAATAAGTAAAATGAGCTTGGATCAGACTTGCCGGCACATCATCTCTATTTTGATATAACCATTTTGGGGTGAAGTCTTTGTCAATCAACAAAGCTCTCACTCCTTCTTCAAATTCTCCATATAGACTGCAACTCAACGCTATATTGAGTTCTTGCCTAAAACACTCAGCTAAGGTGTAGTCTTTACTACGCTTTAATTGTTCGAATACTAGATTGGCTGTAATTGGGCTTCCATTGTCGAGCTTTTTTAGCGCTTTGTTCCACCATCTATCATTATTTTTTTCACTAACAATGTTAGCCAATTGTGAAACTGCTGCTGACAACGTGCGCGCATCAGCTAACGCATGCAAATTATTGAAACTCGGCTGCAGCTTAGCTTCAAGCATACTAAATGCTGGCTCATCAACTAGTTGTAATGCAGATAGAGCATCTTCAATATCTTCCTCCGACACCTCATTCATATGTGTTAGCTGAGTTAGCAATGTGTGCTTACTCTCAGACGACAACTTATGGCTGGCAAGATTAACATCGAAGGCATCAAGGCCATTGAAGCTTGCTCCGGTTAAGGCTAAAAATAAACCGACACCAGCAGGCATTTTATTTAAAAAATAACTGCCACCAACATCCGGAAACAACCCAATGCTAATTTCGGGCATCGCGAATCTTGATGTGTCTGTAGCTATAGCAAATTTAGATGCAGCGAACAGGCCTAAACCACCGCCCATTACAATCCCGCCCCCCCAAGTAATGATGGGTTTTGGATAAGTATGTATGCAATAGTCAAGGCTGTATTCTTGGCTAAAAAAATCACTTAAAAACTGCGGTGGATGCTCAAGTTTGGATTTACCCGGAAGCTCTTGCTCCGTGCGAACAATTTTCATTGATTGATACATTGAAACCACGTCACCACCTGCACAAAAAGCTTTATCACCTGCACCATCGACAAACACAGCGACAACTGAATTGTCATTGCGCCATTGCGCCAAGCAGGCCGTCATCAACTGCACCATTTCAAGATTTAACGCGTTTAACGACTGTTTTTTATTAAGCGTAATAACACCTATGTATTCGCCAGTTTTGTTGCGAGCGAGCAACTTGGTCTCGATAACTGGCATATCAGAGTATTTCAATATTAGATGATACTAAGCGACGCCCAATAATAACGCGCATAATTTCATTAGTACCTTCAAGTATTTGATGAACTCTTACATCACGCACATGGCGCTCCAGCGGATACTCTTTGATATAGCCGTAACCACCATGAATTTGCAATGCTTGATTACAAACATCAAAACCGACGTCGGTAGCAAAACGTTTTGCCATCGCGCAGTACGTGCTTTTATCAGGATGATTATTATCTAACTTACTCGCCGCTAGTCTGACCATTTGTCGTGCAGCGACCAATTCCGTTGCCATATCAGCCAGCTTAAATTGTAATGCTTGAAAACTAGCCAGTGGTTTACCAAACTGTGTTCTTTCTTGCATGTAAGCTTGCGCTGTATTCAATGCCTGTTGCGCAGTACCTATTGAGCAAGTAGCGATATTCACTCGACCACCATCAAGCCCTTGCATTGCGAACTTGAAGCCCTCGCCCTCGTTGCCGAGTAATGCGCTGGCATTAACTTTAACATCAACGAAAGTGATCATTCTAGTTGGTTGCGCATTCCAGCCCATTTTCTCTTCTGCTTTACCGTATTCGACACCTTGTGCATCCGCGGGTACCACAAAAGCAGAAACACCACCGGCACCGGCTTCGCCCGTTCGAGCCATAACAACCAGAACTTGGGTTGCTCCAGCACCAGAAATAAACACTTTAGAGCCATTTAATACGTAACCTGACTCTGTTTTCTTAGCGCAGGTACGCATTGACGCTGCATCCGAGCCTGAACCCGGCTCAGTTAAACAATAACTTGCAATGGTTTCACCCGTTACCAACGTTGACATCCACGTTTCTTTGACTGATGCTGTACCCCAAGTCGCAATCATCCACGTTGCCATGTTATGAATGGTTAGCATTGCGGTCGTTGTTGTGCAGCCCATAGAGAGCTGTTCGAATATGATAGAAGAATCTAAGCGAGATAAACCTAAACCGCCTTCATCTTCTGGCGTATATAAGCCGCAAAAACCGAGTTCACCAGCCTTTTTAATTGCTTCAATAGGAAAGTGATGGTCGCGGTCCCATTGAGCCGCAAAAGGGGCTAGCTCTTGGTCAGAAAACTGTTTCGCTGTTGCAGCGAAGGCGGTTTGATCTTCATTTAACTCAAAATTCATATATTGCTCGCTCTTTTTAATCACTTTTAGTCAACAGCTAGGCTAGATATCGGTATTAAATGCTATTGCTAGTCTGAGCAATAGCATATACAACAATATTCTATTATTTTAATTCAATAGTCATATTTGGACCTGAAGGAATATCGTCATCCAACCAGCGAGCGGTAATTGTTTTGGTCTCGGTATAAAAACGCACGCCCTGTTTACCATAGGCGTGTAAATCACCATAAAACGAGTTTTTCCAACCCGTAAAGGAGAAAAATGGAAGTGGTACGGGAATAGGCACATTGATACCCACCTGACCTACCTCTATTTCACTCTGATACTTACGTGCAGCCGCGCCGCTAGCAGTAAAGATGGATGTACCGTTACCGAATGGATTCGCATTCACTAGTGCAATGGCCTCTTCAAGCGTGTTGACTATCATACAACATAACACTGGACCAAATATTTCTTGTTGATATATACTCATTTCAGTCGTTACATTAGAAAATACAGTGGGACCAACCCAGTTACCGTTTTCATATCCTTCTAATGTAAAACCAGAACCGTCAACTAGACATGTCGCACCTTGTTGTTTGCCCTCTTCTATCAATGCCAATACTTTAGCTTTCGCCTGTGGACTTATGAGCGGACCGTATCCTGCGTCTTTGTCATTCCAAAGTCCTGGTTTAACCGCTGCTATCTTTTTTGCTAATTCAGGGATCCAATCAGCAGTATCACCAACAAACACGGCAACTGAAATTGCCATACAACGCTGTCCCGCAGCGCCAACACTTGCACCAACCAAATTATTCAACACAAACTCTTTGTTCGCATCGGGCATAATTACTGAATGATTTTTAGCGCCAGCAAAACATTGCGCACGTTTCATATTGTCCGTTGCTGTTTTATAAATATGCTGACCAACGGGCACACTACCGACAAATGAGACAGCTTGAATTGCATCATGTTTGAGCAAGTAATTAACTTGGTCTTTACCGCCGTGAAGCACGTTTAGCAAGCCTTTAGGTGCCCCAGCTTCTAGAAAAAGCTCGGCTAATTTCATCGGTGTATTAGGATCTTGCTCAGACGGCTTCAAAATGAATGTATTGCCGCAGGCAATTGCCATTGGAAACATCCACAATGGGATCATAGCGGGGAAATTGAAAGGTGTAATCCCCAAACAAACACCAAGAGGTTGGATCATGCTGTAAGTGTCAATGTTAGTAGCAACGTTCTCTACGGTCTCGCCCATCATCATGGAACAAATATTGGCCGCTTGCTCAACTACTTCGATTCCGCGCCAAACATCTCCTTTAGCATCAGCAAACGTTTTACCCGTTTCCTCTGCAAGAATAGTTGCTATTTCATCATGGTTTTCTTTTAGTAAATGCTGATAACGCATCATTAAACGGGCACGCTCTGGAACTGGCACTTTTTTCCACGTTTTAAAAGCGGTCGTTGCTGCGCTTACAGCTTGTTCAATTTCAGCAACTGTTGCGCAAGGTGCATGGGCGATAACTTGGTTGTTCGCTGGGTTTGTCACTTCAATAAAATCGGTGGTTGTAGATTGGACAAATTGTCCATCAATTAATTGAGCTATCTGTTTCATAGTAAACCTTAGGATGATTGTATGAGTGAATATGCCGCTACAGTAAACCGGCATTACCTTTACGTAAACGTCAAGTATAGTCGAGCCACTTCTTTATTGTAAAGTTATTGTTACAAAACTCCGATGTATAACCACCTTTAACAATTCTAACAGACCTATGTATTTTAGTGCATACCCAAAAACAGGCTAAAATTCGCTCAATGAGAATGCAACTTAGGGCATCAATTGCTAAGCTGTTCGAAGGGTCAAAAATAAGGATTTAATATGACAAAGTATAAAATTAAGATAGCGATAGTTGAGGACAATACAACTGCTCGCCTAAATCTGCGAAGTCATCTAATGTCTATGGGCGAGTTTGATATCGCTAGTTATACTAATGGTAAAGAGCTTAGAAATGGTTTACGAACAACAGACTTTGATGTTGTTGTCATGGATTTTCATTTAGGACAAAACAAAAATGGAGTTGAATGGATACAGTATTTGACAGAATCAAAACTGATTAAGCCTTCAATGGGTATTGTGTTTTTAACATCGGACCGCTTACCACAAACCATTAGTCAAATTCTAGATATCCACCCTGACGTTCTAATTATCAAGCCTTACACCATAAAAACACTACACACATCTATTACTCATTATCTAAGCATTCGTTCAAAAATAAAGCCGGCGCTCGAATATTTAGATAATGAACAGCCGACAAAGGCACTCAAGTTCATTGACAACTCGCTCCAGGGAAAGTTGAGCAAACGTGCCCGAGCGGACTTTATCAAACTCAAGGGTCGTTTACTGATTAGTGAGCAACGCTACACTGAGGCAATCGTCCTTTATCGCGATATTCTAGAGCGTTCATCTAATGTCCTCTGGGCGCATTGGGGACTAATCAAGAGTGAGTTTTTATCTGGACAATGGCGTCATTGCCAAAACATGCTCGATGGCCTCATTAACGATCAGTTAACGAAGGAAAAAGCTTATGAATGGATGGCTTGTGTTGAAATTGGCAAAGAGAATTATGACTTAGCAGAGAAAATACTCGACAATATTAAAGAAAATGATCTGACCATTCCAGCCACTAAACTAAAAGTACTCGCATACAAAATGCAGGGCCGAAGTGAGGAAGCAATAAGACTGTTAGAGAAGAAACGACAAAGTAACTTTACTGTAAAAGAACGCTTTGACGAATACACTATTGAGCTCGCTCGGTATCATTTACAACTGGCCGAAAATTCTGCAATGCATGAGCGTGCTCCAAAACTACATGCGGCGAAATGTCTAATCGGCAACGCAAGTAGAAGCGTTCTTGATAATCAGACACAACACCAGCGTGATTTTATGCTTGCTCTTGCTTGCATATTGGAAGGCGATACGCAAAAAGCTGAACGTATTATCCTAGACAAAACCGTGGGAGATGCAAAAAACGCCAAACTAGCTACGATGGTGGATGCAATTAAAGTTTGGTTTGGACTGGGCAATGAAGAAAAAGCACGTGAAATTTGGAGTGAGGTGGATCGTAAATTAGCCGCAAAAGACGACCAAATTGATCAAATATTATCAGGTAGTCTTGTTTTAGAAACAGAAAAATCATTGGGGCTGTCAAAAGAAAAGGCGAAACGCGTTAACGATCAAGGCATGGTGTTCTATCTTGGTAATCAAATAAACGATGCTATTGAATTATTTTATAAAGCACGTCAATTAAACGCTAGCGTCCCTGCTTTTACACTTAATTTATTGCAGTGTTTAAGTGATATTAAAAAAGCGGAATACAAAGACCAACAAACCTTAGCTTTAGTAGAGGAATTGAAGGACACAAATTTATCTGAGTCCAACCGTAAACGTTATAACTTGATTAGAAAAAAGATAAATGATTTTCCTGAATCATATAGCATGCCCAATTATCAAGAACATTTATCAGAAAACGTGGCTTAAAAAAATTAGTGATATTTGAGCTAAATTGCTGACTATTATTCGCTCGCTGTTACAATACAACAAACACTTCATTCAGAGAATAATATGGCTAACACATTTTATGACTTAGATTACGTTGCTAATAGCGGCGAAACAGTCCCATTTAAGCAATATGAAGGCAAAGTAGTCCTCATCGTTAACACTGCAAGCAAATGCGGGTTTACGCCTCAATATGATGGTTTAGAGGCTTTATATAAAACCTATAAAGAAAAGGGACTTGAAGTTATTGGCTTTCCTTGCGACCAATTTGGTCATCAAGAGCCCGGTTCGGATAGCGATATTGCACAATTTTGCGAAATGCGCTTTAACCTATCCTTCCCCCTCTCTAAAAAGGTAGAGGTCAATGGCGACAATGCAGCTCCTCTGTATAAACTATTAAAGAATGCTGCACCCGGCATTTTAGGTAGCAAACGAATAAAATGGAATTTCACTAAGTTTCTTATAAACAAACAAGGTAAAGTTGTTAAGCGCTATAGTCCCACAACCAAACCTGAACAGATTGAAGCGGACATCACTGCTGCATTAAACGCCTAAACTGCAACAACGCCTTAATTCGCATTAAGCTTTTCGAATAATCAAATGAAAATACTTACCGAGCCACATATAAGGCTCGGTTGCCCCATATTTCAATTCCAATGCAAGTATTTTGTCATACTCATCAACTTGCTTACTGCGGTCTTGTAAATAGTCATGAAAACAACGCACTCCCGCTTTATGCTCTATTATGCAGGTTGGGTATTTGTGGTTAATATACTCAATGATATCGTTTGGACGTTGTGCATTGTGTGGATTTAACCTGACTTGATTGCGGGCTTTCAGGCCAGCATCAATATAGTCAAAATTACCCCAAATAGCATTATTGAACAAAGCCGCGTCTCGATTAAAGAAACTCAGAGATAACCGGCCACCTTCACGCAACTGAGTAAATAGCTTGTCGATAATAACGAGAGGCTCTTGCACCCACTCAAGCACAGCGTGGCAAAGTATAAGGTCAAATTGCTGAGGATAGTTAAGTGACAATATGTCTATGTGCTCAACACACGCATTGGTTGCATCTGCCAAACGTTGCTTTGCAATATCAAGCACCTCTACTGATCCATCGCATAAAGTCACATTATGGCCAGCTTGCGCGAACTCCAAGGACATCATCCCGGTCCCGCCGCCAGCGTCCAATACATTGTAAGGAACTGATGTATTAATTAACTCGGACAAATAATGCAGTAACACTTGGTGACGCAAACGCCCTTTACTCGTGCCATAGATATTGTTGTCAAATTTATTGGCAATCCCATTGAAATAGGTATCTGTTGGCGTGACTATTTTTCTGTCTTTCATGTTTTATCTTGCATGCCTGATATCGTAACAAAGATTTTATGAAATTTAACCCTAGCAAATTACTCTGGCGGTTTACCATGACCCATTGCAGGACTCCCGGCTGCGGTGTAATACTCAGATCAACACCGTCGTTATGCCGGATTATGGATGTCAACAAACTCAACGTCAACGCCCGGAAGTTTATTTAAATATTCACCTAGCGCTTTAACACCATAACGTTCAGTAGCATGATGACCCGCTGCATAATAATGAATATCGAGTTCTCTAGCACTGTGCGTAGTTTGCTCTGATATTTCTCCAGAAATAAACGCATCAACTCCTAACTCTGAGCAGGCATCAATATAACCTTGTCCACCACCCGTGCACCAGGCAACTTTCTTAATCGATCTATTGGTGCTTCCACTCACATGCAATATTTCGCGTTTTAGTACCGTCGATATGAGCTGTTGGAAGATTGTCGCATGCGTTTCAAACACGAGTTCTCCTGACATAACAATGCCCCTGGGCTTTAATGTAGGATGAGGCTGTATATTACCCACGTTCAATAAATTACCTAATTGTGCATTATTGCCAAGCGTTGGATGTATATCAATGGGCAGGTGGTAAGCTAGCAAATTAATATTATGCGTTAGAAGTGATTTAATGCGGCGCATTTTTATACCTGTAATTGGCTGTGACTCACCTTTCCAAAAATATCCATGATGCACCAAAATACAATTGGCATTACGATTTATTGCCTCATCAATCAAAGCTTGGGATGCTGTGACACCTGTAATGACTTTGCTGATCTCTTCAGCGCCTTCTACTTGCAGTCCATTTGGACAATAATCATTAATTGCATTGGGTAGTAGTAAATCATCAATTAATGTAATAAATTCATGTCTTCTCACAAAGATATATCTCCAAAGCACTCAAATTAGACATTTGAAATAAAAAAGGTATATTAACATTACTACAATAAAAAGGGTTCATAAGAACGTATGAGCAAATTAGACAAAGACAGCGTCTTAGCAAAATTCACAGCAGCTTACAAAGCGGCAAATGGCAAAGCTCCAACAATCGAAGCTAAAGGTGGTTGGTATAGTGTAGACAGTGGTAAAAACATTCGTTTAGCACAACTAGATGAAATGGCTGATGGCATGAGCGCAGCACCTGCTCCTAAAAAAGCAAAAGTAGAAAAACCGGCTAAAGTAGCAAAGCCGAAAGCTGATAAAGCCAAAGCAAAGACTAAAAAGTTAGCTTCAAGCTTTTCAGTGAAAGATTTTTATACTAAGCAAATTCAAGACACTAATGCGGGCGCAAAAGCACCAAGGTAGCAACACTGAGTTGTGCTTAAAGTAACTTATCGTTAGGTTAAGAATTAAAAAAGCGGCTACTTCATTTGCCGCTTTTTTGTTGTCTGCAATTTACTTTTAAACTAGCGGTACAGCTTATTCCCTGCATCGACTAGCCGCATAAATGTCTGTTCTATCGCCTGATATGCTGAAAAGCCTAGCTTTTGCGCAAGGGTCTTTTTGGTTGCATATTTAATGTGAAACAATCTATAGCTATTATTTGCGTCCATTAAAAAGTCATCTGATGTTTTCAATTCATCAACTAAATTTAATTCTTTAGCGCGCTGACCATACCAATATTCACCTGTAGCGACTTTATCAATATCAAGCACTGGACGATGTTGTTTAACAAAACTTTTGAACATAACATGTACGTCTTCAATCTCTTCTTTGAATTTAGTTCGGCCTTCTACTGTGTTTTCACCAAACATAGTCAATGTGCGCTTGAAGTTACCTGCCGTATGTTGTTCGAATTCAATATCGTTTTTCTTTAGCACTTTATTAAAATTAGGGAGTTGAGCAATAACACCAATCGAACCAATAATAGCAAAAGGAGCACTAATAATGTGGTCTGCAACACAAGCCATCATATATCCACCACTTGCAGCCACTTTATCAACGCTAACGGTTAGCTTTATTTCTTTATCTTTTATACGCTGTAATTGAGACGCCGCCAGTCCATACCCATGAACCACACCACCACCGCTTTCAACGCTTACCAACACTTCATCATCTTTCGTTGCAACACACAAGATTGCCGTAATTTCTTCACGCAATTGCTCTACTTCTTGTGCGTTCATCGAACCATTGAAATGCAAAACGAACATATTGTTTTTCTTTTCTTGGTCTTGTTTTGATGACTTTGATTTCTTCTTGTGTTTTTGTTTTTCTTCTTTCTCAAATTTCTTTAACTCGTCTTTATCTAAAAGTACGTGTTGAGCTTGGCTTTTAATATCGTCAAAGTGTTCTGACAAAGATTCAAACTCAAGGTTACCGCTTGCGCTTGATTGCTTCTGTTTGACCGCCATACCAATAATAAAGCCGATAACAACGACTATCGCAACAACAATGGTGACTGCCTTAGCCAAAAATAAACCATATACAAATAAAAATTCCAAACTTCACTCCTGTTTACTGCATTCGTTATGCCCTATGTTGGGCCAAAAACACAAAATAAAAGGACCCTGAGGCCCTTTCTTTATTTTTTTACGTCTGTTGTGTATCTTCTTACAGTCAGTAAATTTATACCATATAAATCCAATACAAATTTAGATTAAAGATAAATTTCGTTTAATTACTCTGGCTGCGCATTTGTTATATTGATTTCCTTAACCAAATTCGCGGTAATATCCGCATCGGTGAAGTGTAAAGGACGTAATTGAGGTTGCAATGAATACAACTTCGTTTGATCGTCTGATTGTTCCGATTCAGGATTATGCGATTGCGAGTAAGTGAGGAGGCCTCTTGCAACTGGACCATCTTCAGTAAAGTTAGCGATAAATATCCAACTGCTACCAGAGGTTATATGATAACCCTTAGCGTCTGCACTCAATATTGATGTGTTGTCCATCGCTAGATACGTATGTCGGGGTAGTTCGGTCCCATTATTGGATGTGCTTGTACTAAACACATTAAAACCACCCTCTACATTATTAGCGCCACCCCATGGCAAACGTTCTCCACTGGGCAAGCCAGCAGCAGTGCTTTTCTCAACAAACTGAACTTCACCCAGCGCTGCATCTAAAGCAATTCCAGCGCGCTCAATTTTATCTATTGCTGTGGCTAATTGCATTACAGTGACAGAGTTATCTACCAAACCTCTGGGTGTATTGAGCACATCGTTTACATCATAGGCTACCGCCCATTGTGGATCACGTCTAAACTGGAATGCAAACTCCCTAAATACGTGAGCACCAACACTATCAATATTCATAGTTGAGTCCCAAGCAGTCAATGCATCGCAACCCTCGCCTAAGTTAACCATACGACCGTTAATATCAATATCATCTTCTCGGTTTGCTTGGCATATTGATAAGAGCTCAGCAAGAATGGCTTCACTCAGATAATTTCGATTGCTTAACAATGCTTCTTCAACTTCCATCATATTGAATTTACCATCAGCCCCTGATGCATTGGCAAGGAGTTTGTGCGCCATTCTAGAACGTAAGGACTGCTCATTCCCGACCTGACCGTACAGTGGTGACACTCCTGTAATTGGATTTTCAAAGTTAGTTAACCAAAAACTATCATTTGAATTCTGCACATAGTCTGTACCTTCGTATTTTGGTGCGTTTTCATAAGGTACAGGCAAATTAAAATCGAACGCGCTGGCAAAACCAGGCAGTACCGTAAAACCGGCTACCTTTTTAGTTTGAATAAGCAATGGATTGGTAGTTAGCGCTGTCAATGCTGCTGAGGTTAAACCCGGTACTGTTGAATCATCAATGTAAAATACTTCACCAGATCTAGACGCGGCCATTGTGTTGTTGAAAATAACACCGTCATAGTCCTTAAATGCCTGTTTAAATTCAATCATATCAGTGGCTAAATTCATCGCTAACCAATGATCGAGCACATCATAATTTGGTAAATTCGCATCTTTGATAGCAAATGCAGAATCGCCAGCACCCCATTCAAAATTACCAGGCACAACAATCATTGGACCATAATTAGTTGTGTACGTGTTTTTCTTCAGTTTAATAGTTTGCCCTGGCGCTACTGCGACATCAATGGTCAGTTCTTTTTTAAAAATAGTTCGTTTGTTACCATCTACAGAATGCGTTAAACCACTCTCATCATTGGCGTCTAACTGGAGTTGATATACCACAAAATGCTCTGCGGTAGAGAATGTATGAGTCCACGCTACGTTTTCGTTAAAACCAATATTGACTGCACCAGGTAAGCCCATAAGTGACCCTCCCATCACGTTTAAATGGCCCGGAATAGTAGTATGAAATTGCCAAAAACGAAGGTTGCCGGTGTGCGGAAAGTGAGGATTACCAAGCACCATCCCCATCCCATTTTCGGTTTTATCTGCACCTAGGCCCCAACCGTTTGACCCCATGTCTTGTGGGTTTCGCTCTGGCAGGACAATAGTAGGCTCAATCTTAAAAGGTAAACCTTGCTCAGTCGATAAACCCACATTGGCGATAACTGGGGTGGGTAGTGGATTTTCTCCGGGAGGCGCAGCTATAAACATTGGACCTAAAAAATTCGCTGCACCGGGCAACAATGCGACCCCCATTGAATAGGTCAACAAATCTATGCTGTCTATCTCTTGCACCCACGGTTGATTCGCACAACTGGGATCAATATTAGCAACCCCAGTATCATTTAAATATTGATTAAAGCCTTTTGTATAACCACTCAACATTGCACGGCTATTTGCGCTTAATGTAGCTAAGTTTTGTTCGGCTTGTTCACGGATACCAAGCGTTAAAAATCCAAAATCATTGATTAGGTGCTCTGAATCACCACTACCTAAATTTCTGTCTGGACCTAAATACTTTGAACGCTGAGAATTATATTTAATAATTTGGTCGGCCAAAATACATAAATTATCCTGCGCAAACGCATATCCAACACCAAAAGACATGCTTTCAAGATTATCAGCCGTCACATGCGGAACACCATAATCTGTCCAGCGGATATTGGCTTGCAAAACCCCATCTGAATCAAATGCAGGCAATACTATCGGTGCAGGGGGCGGAGTTGGCGGTACCACTGGCGCAGGCGTAATGACCTCAAATTTATTACCATCGCTTCCGCAACCAGTTAGCGCAATGGAAACAGCTACAACCGTGAGTGTATGCTTGAATAACGAGAAGTTACGTTTCATCGATAATATATCCTTATGTTTATTTCTAATTTCAATTTAGTCCTTAAGTTTAGCCAAAAAAGCACAAACTTTACAATAAATTAATATTTTTTTTACAAATGAAATGCATATATTAGTTAACACCGGTAATTAGTCTTGTTGTTAGCTTAATTACCCTCTTTCTTAGTCACCAATAACTAGCTAAACGCGAGTTCATTGATTAGCTAAAAAGTGTTTCTTATTTGGTATAGGCATAAAAAAGCCAGCGAATTTGCTGGCTTTCCAAATGTGTTTAACATTGTTAAGACATTATACTAATTAGCGACAACGGCTTCATTGGTTATCACGATTGCCGTTGCACCTGAGCCAAGGTAGTTAGCTACTTCACGCTGCATTTCTTCTGTAACTGCTGGACTACTCGCAGGATTCAAACTACTCGCATGAGCACCTTCAACAAACTTCACGATACCGTTGATGGGTGATGTGCTTAGCGTAGTCGTAGATATTTGCTGTAAGCCCATAATGTCGATCAATGCTTGCTGGCCTGCTAAAGGTAAACTGGTTGTTACCGGAACAACTTGGTCAGGTAGGTTATCACCACCATCACCAATAACAGTCATCATGTGCACTGGCGTGTTATTTACCAATGCAGTGAAGTAGTTTATTGGGTCAGCAGAGTCAATCATTGTTTGCGCAGCAAATGAGAACTGGTTAAACAATGCATTTGCACCAGCGAGTTGGTCTGGCGATAAAGCGGCGAGGAAACCATTCACAGCGCCCACTAATTGTGTTTCGGAAACATCAACTGTGCCAAAAGTACTCACCAAGAAAGCCTGAAAATCTGGCGACCCTTGAGACAGTAGTAAGCCTTTAATCAATGGACCAAATGCAGCCGATTCTAATAGGAAGTTTGCAGTGCCGCCCCCTGGAGACTCTAAAGATGCCGCTTGAATTGCGAACATGCTATCAAAAGCGCTCAAGGGCCCAGTAAATCCGGTATTGGCAACAGACGCAAAGTTACCACCTGTGATTGCCCCCAAGGATACACCAAAAATTGATACATTAGATGTATCAATATCAACTGATTGTGATGCTGTAGTATCAACCACTGCATTTAAGCCCAATCGTAAACCCAACAAGTCAGAAACACTTTGACGTAAGTTATCTCTTCCTGCAGGCAACACAGCTAAGTTTAAGTAGTGTGTCGCACTAACTGTGGTTGCATTTAAATCGTCAACGCCATCGCCATTTAGATCGAACCCGCGTGAGCCATGTATAGGTTGGTCAATCGCAAACGTAGCGAAACCAGCTAATGATAAAGCCCCTGTCACTGCCAGCATATCTTCTTTCTGTGACGTAATACCGTGCGCTAACATCACCACAGGCCAACCCGCTTCTGGCTTCTCAAGAATAAAACCAAGAGCGTTAGCAACTTGAGGATTAGGAACCGTTACTTGTACGTCTAATGTTTCAAAACCCATATTTCCGCCCATCGGCTGTGGAACAGGGCTAAATTTGGTTAAATTGCGATCGCGGTCAAGCAATTCACCATTGATTCTTACATCAGCCAAACCAACTTGTGTGCACAACGCTGCGTTTGGACCAGGCGTAGCGCTTGCCAACACGTCACCCGCATTAGCTAAAACGATACCGCTGTCACAAGCTGCTTTCCAAAAACTATTGACTGGAGCTAATGGATTTTCAGCAGTAGGAATAGCTGAGTAATAAGGCAATGAAATATTACCTTCAAAACGACTCGCGGCACAGAATTGTCCAACTTGACCCAAGATACCAACAGCAACGCCGGCTGCAAAAATGTTAACCTCAGCAGTTTCGTTACCGAATCCGCCGCCGGCACTACCTAATAAACCTGAGCAAGTGGTAAACGAGGAAAAATCAGCTGCATTAATAGCAGGAATAAGACCTTCGCCTTCTGGCGGTAATTCAGCAATACCTATCTGAACCGCTCCGGCAACAAGCTGCACAGACACTAAACCCAGAGCTTCCATTGAATTAGAGCCCGACTCAACATCTCTTGTAACTATAGCTGGCAAGGCTTCACCGGCTGTCGGGTCACCTACTGCAGCTCGTCCTGCAAACTCAGCAATCATAAGCTGTTTAACCGTATCAAGTACGTTAGTTACTGACTGGGTAGTAAAAGCCGACACATAAGTAATGTTGTCGGTCTGCACACCTGCATTCGAGAGTGAATCTAAATGCAAGTTAATCAATGTCTGTAAGTTTAGCTGTGAGTCTGTTGCCAACGGCTTAGTAGCAATATCTTGAGCAACTAAGTCCCAAGTTGAGGAACCCTGCACTGCCTTTCCTGATGAATCCTTAAGATCATCTGTCATTACCAACAAATAACCTTGAGCCGCCTTCAATGGCTTAAGGGGAACAACAGAAATTGTATTGTTGTCGACTAAGCCAAGTATATAATCAACACCAAAAGTTAACTTATCACCCACTTTACAGCCTGCACTCGGAATCGGAATAGCAGCACAATCGGCATCTTGCTGGTTCAAGCCTAATGTAGCTTCATACAAATGCACGCCGGCGCTTAAAGTATCAGCATTAAGAGATGTATTAGGTGGTGTTTCAACGTCAATCACGAATGGCTGGTTGGTAGACCATCCATCAAGAATATTCAACGCGTTTTGAGGGTCACCAAAGTTTGTCGGATCGACAACCGGAATGTTAAGCGTGTAATCGAAGAAACCATCAGCTCCAGGAAGCATTAATAAGTCATTTGGAATATTCAAATTACCATTTGCCGGATCAAAAACGATGCGCGAAAAAGGAGTTTGTGGTGTCGCTTCTGTTCTAATTTCTTCCAGTGAGTCACCACCGCAGCCAGCTAGGCCTAACGCAGCCAAAACACTAGTGCTAATTAACAATTTATTCATTCATTTCCCCACTTGCTTGCAGATAATATTTAACCACCACATGTTTACTGATTATTTGCGTGATGATGTTGCGGATAGTTCAACAAGTATGACCAGTTGTAATTACCGTAATAGTATTGACTTTAAGTTCACTTTGCAAAGGTTTGTTAATACTTTGTAATTAAACATTGTAAATTTTCATAAATATGCACGAACACCTTTAGCAAGATTATATTGTACGTTAACATGAGGACTTTCGATTATTAGCCAATAACAATTAGCTCATATATGCAATCACACTTAAAATACATAACCACAAAAAACGCATTACAAAATAAAACGATCATTATTACAGGCGCAGGTGATGGAATCGGTAAGCAGGCCGCTATTACTTTCGCACAATACGGTGCTGAGCTTATCTTAATGGGTAAAACAGTCGCAAAGCTGGAAAGTACGTATGATGAGATAATAAACAATGGCGGCGTAACGCCAACTATCGTGCCTATTGACTTTAAAGGCGCTACGCCGAAACATTACCAGGATATGGTTGCAAGTATAGAAGGCCAGTATAAAAAAATTGACGTTGTTTTATTTAACGCCAGCATTCTTGGTAATTTATGCCCTTTCGAAGAAATTAAAGAATCTGAATTTTTAGAGGTTAATCAGGTTAACCTTAATAGTCAGTTTTTTATGACTCAAGCGCTATTGCCCTTGTTGAAACAAAATAAGTTAGCGTCTGTTATTTATACGACATCATCGGTAGGTCGTGTAGGTCGAGCATATTGGGGAACATACAGTATTTCTAAGTTTGCAACTGAAGGAATGATGCAAGTGCTCGCCGATGAATTTAGAAATTCAGGTATTAGATTTAACTGCATTAATCCTGGTGGAACAAGAACGACCATGCGAGCTAAAGCGTTTCCGGGCGAAAAACCTGACTCGTTAAAAACACCAGAAGATATCATGACTACTTATTTATACTTAGCCTCTGATGATAGCAAAGACGTGAATGGCCAATCGTTGGACTGTCAGCCACAATAAATCGCTGACATCAGTTCGATCTTTACATAAGTTCAGAAGCTGGCAACAAAAAAAGAATAAACTATTAACAATGGATTAAAGTGACCCCCGAAGGTTTGTTTAACTACGGGGGTCCTTTAAATTCACCGCTTCTTATTTGTCATCTCTACGCTAGTTATGATGAATACAATAGTCTGTATTGCAGCAACTAATCTAGTTTATTGGTTCATCTTCGCCCAAGTATCGCGAAGCTCAACGGTTCTGTTGATGACTAGCGCGTCAGGTTTGCTGTCCTTGTCAATACAGAAATACCCCGTCCTTTCAAATTGAAAAGTGTCGCCTATTTCAGCTGTCTCTAGAGACGGTTCAACAATACCTTGTTTCACGATTAATGATTCAGGATTAATTGTCGTGGTAAAATCGTCCTCAGATGCAGGATTTGCTGAAGTAAATAAACGGTCATATAGCCGAACCTCTGCCTGTTTACCCTGGGCTGCACTCACCCAATGAATAACACCCTTGGCTTTTCGACCGTCTTCAGGATCTTTACCAAGTGTTGTTGGGTCGTAAGTACAATACACTGTTATCACTTCACCATTATCATCTGTATCACAACGCTCTGCTCGCAGAAAATAAGCATTACGCAAACGCACTTCTTTTTCCAACACTAAACGTTTAAACTTTTTATTAGCTGATTCTTTGAAGTCTTCTTTTTCAATCCACAACTCTTTGCTGAATGGAACTTTACGTGTTCCCATTGTTTCATCCGCTGGATGATTAGGTGCATCAAGCCATTCAACTTGCTCTGCTGGATAGTTTTCAATAATCACTTTAAGTGGGTCTAATACCGCCATTCTGCGCGGTGCATTGGCGTTCAATTCGTCTCGAATACATGCTTCCAGCATACTCATCTCAACCAAATTATCCATTTTAGTAACACCAATACGCAAACAAAATTCTCGAACAGATGAAGATGTATACCCTCTTCTGCGAATACCAGCTACTGTTGGCATTCTAGGATCATCCCACCCAAACACATGATTTTCTTCAACCAGTTGAATTAATTTGCGTTTACTTAACACCGTGTATTCTAAATTAAGACGAGAAAACTCATATTGTCTTGGTCTGCAGTCAATCGAAATATTTTCAATAACCCAGTCGTATAATCGACGGTTATCTTGAAACTCAAGCGTACACAAAGAATGCGTAATCCCTTCGAGCGCATCCGAGATGCAGTGCGTAAAGTCATACATCGGATAAATACACCATTTATCACCGGTTTGGTGATGATGAGCAAACTTGACACGATAAATAACGGGATCGCGCATGCACATAAACGATGACGTCATGTCAATTTTCGCGCGTAAACTGCACTCACCTTCTTTGTATTCGCCTGCTCGCATTTTTGCAAACAGAGTTAGATTGTCTTCGGAGCTTGTCTCTCTGTATGGGCTGTTAGTCCCTGCCTGAGTTAGCGTTCCACGCAATTCACGCATTTTCTCTTGCGAACTAAAATCGACATACGCTAAACCTTTTCCAATTAGTTCAACTGCATAGTCGTGTAGTTGGTCAAAATAATTTGATGAATAGCGTTCTTCCCCATTCCATTCAAAACCAAGCCAGCTAACATCATGCTTTATTGAGTTCACAAAATCGATGTCTTCTTTTTCTGGGTTCGTGTCATCAAATCGCAAATTACAAGTGCCCTGATAATCCTGAGCAATTCCAAAATTTAAGCAAATAGATTTAGCATGGCCAATATGTAAGTAACCATTTGGCTCGGGCGGAAAACGGGTAGATATCTTAGAATGTAAACCACTTTGCAAGTCTTTATCGATAATTTGTCTGATAAAATTGGACGATCGATGCTCAATCTCGGCCATGTGTATTTGTTCCTTAATTATGTGGGGTCATCTTTTCAGAAGTATATCACTTTGAAACAAATACAATAGCCAGAATTTAGCATTTTAGCGGACCTAACTTGTAAACAATTTGAACTTGCTAGGTTGAGTAGTGTATAAATGGTGTAACGAAAAATAAGAATTCACCTATAAATGAAGAGTAAAGCAACCTCATTTGATATCGCCCACATGGCTGGTGTATCACAATCTACGGTATCACGCGCTCTGCGCGACAGCACTTTGGTGAATCAAGAAACAAGAGAACGTGTAAAAAAAATTGCGTTAGATCTGAATTATAAAGTAGATAAAAACGCGAGTAATTTGCGCAAACAACATAGCCAAACATTAGCATTGCTGCTGTTTGAAGACCCGACGTCGGACGATTCTCTAATTAATCCTTTTTTCATATCTATGCTCGGAAGCATTACCAAAGCAACTGCTGCAGCTGGTTATGACTTGTTAGTCTCATTTCAAAATTTGAAAGATGATTGGCATGCAGTTTACGAAGACTCCAACAAAGCTGATGGACTTATTTTATTGGGGTACGGTAGTTATACCGACTATGAATACAAATTATCTCAGCTTGAAGAACAAGGAACTCATTTTTTACGATGGGGCGCCCCTGATAAAAAACATCCGGGAATTTCAATTGGTTGTGATAACTTTTTGGGTGGAGTAGAAATAACTAAACACCTTGTAGCCGTAGGTCATCGAAGTTTTGCATTTATTGGTCATGCCGATGCAAGTGCGCCTGAATTTAAAGGCCGCTATGATGGTTTTATGAGCGTTATTGCACAAAGCGGCTTGGATACTTCAAAAGTAGTACAAAAAGATGCTATATCAACTGAGCTAGCAGGCTACAACGCGGCCATGGAAATACTGGCTGGCGAAAATCCGGATGCTATTATCTGTGCGTCAGACCTTATTGCGATGGGAGCAATTAGAGCAATCAGAAGTAAAGGTTTAAAAGTGCCCAGGGATATTGCGGTATCAGGCTATGACAATATCCAAATCAGTGAGTTTGCCTCTACCCCACTGACAACAGTTCACCAAAATACACAAATTGCAGGCGAATTATTAGTCTCGAACCTGCTGAAGTTGATACGCAAGGAACCTGTAACCGATTATTTAATGCCCCCTGAGTTAATTATCAGGCAATCTTGTGGTTTCGGTTATGAGCCCGTTTAATTAAATTGAATGCACGGGTTCTTTCACCCTAAATACAGCAAAACCTGCAATGATCATTGCAACACCAGATACCATGATGATGTTAACTGCTTCATTTTCGAATGCATATTTAAGAATAAATCCAGCGGTTAATCCGCAAACAATTTGTGGCATTGCAATAGTGAAGTTGAAAATCCCCATATAAACACCCGTTTTATTTGCAGGCAGTGAACCTGCTAGCATTGCATATGGCATTGTTAAAATTGCAGCCCAAGCGATACCAATGCCAATCATTGGTAATACTAAATTTACAGCACCCGCGGGCACAGTAACTTGGGTAACTAATAAATTGACCGTTGTTGGTGTTAAGTCTTGGAAAAATAAGAAACTGATATAACTGATACCACCAATAAATAACGAGCCTGCGTACACCACTTTACGACCAATTTTGTCTGCTAATTTTGCAAGGAATACTGAAAATATGGCGGCGAATAACGAATAAGCAGCGAATAGAATACCGACCCAATCACCCGCAGCTCCTTTTGCCGCAATAATCGATGCTGGTACATCAACTGAACTTAGATACTGCGGGTCGAACCACTTAACTTCTACACCCCATATATGCTGAGTAATCGCAGGCGTTGTATAAACCCACATAATGAACAAAGCAAACCATGAAAAAAACTGCACTACCGCGAGTTGCTTCATTGTATCTGGCATACTTTTCATTAATCCAAAAAACTCAGATAGCTTTTGACCAATACTTTTCTTTTCAGCGAGCTCTTTATCAACTTGCTCTGCATCTAAGCCTTTGTAGGCATAGTAGTCTTTAGGTTTATATTCTTTGGTTCTAAAAACCGTCCAAAGTACACTACCTAATAAAACGGTGGCCCCAATGTAAAACGCCCAGACTACTGAAGGAGCTACCGATCCTGCTTTTGCTGTGTTTTCTAAGCCAACAACATTAGTTAATACAAAAGGCAGAATTGAGCCAATAACGGCTCCCACATTAATCAGCAGAGATTGTATTGAATAGCCGGAATTACGCTGTTCCGCAGGTACCATGTCAGAAACTAGAGATCTAAAAGGTTGGAAGCAAACGTTAAATGAAGCATCCATTAATGCCAGCATTAATACACCAAAAAACATAGGTGCGATAAAAGCGACGAATAGTGATGCGTTTGGCATCAATAGCATGCCGATAGCCGCTGCAATTGCACCAGCTAAAATAAAAGGCCTGCGCCGACCTAACTTATTCCATGTTCGATCAGATGCTGCACCAACAATTGGTTGAACAAGCAAACCCATGATCGGAGCGACTAACCAGAAAAAAGAAAGTGAGTGCAGATCGGCACCTAAATCAGAAAGGATCCGACTGGCATTAGCGTTTTGCAATGCGAAACCGAATTGCACGCCTAAAAAACCAAAGCTAACAGTCCAAAGCTGCCAAAAGCTCAACCGGGGTTGCTGTTTTTGCATAGATTACTCTTCTTGTTATTATTATTTTGTTAGTTATTAGCATCGTCGCATGGGCATTAGACAGAAATTACGTCAGTTAATAAACAAACGAGGTTGATGTAAACCACATGTTAATTGATAGTCATAGTGTAACGTCATCAATAATAAATAACTATGCGCCTGCATACGTATTCAGGCTGTGTCACTGCGAATTTTTAGTGTAATGGTGAAACCAACACATGTATTCATGCTTAATATTTGTTAAGTTTTACACAGATAAGCTGAATGCGAAGATAATTATGAAAAAACTATTAATTTTGGGGGGAGGCACCGCTGGTTGGATGGCGGCTAACATGCTGAATCATTATTTGGGAAGTAAAAGCGCGAGTAATCTAAATCAACAAACTTGGCAGATTACATTAGTTGAGTCTCCGCAAATTGGTATTATTGGAGTCGGTGAAGGTTCAACGCCCCAGCTAAAGAAATTTTTTGATCTTCTTGGTATTGATGAATCAGAATGGATGCCAGCTTCTCACGCCACCTTCAAAAATGGGATCAGTTTTATTAATTGGAGCGAGCATACAGAAAAAAATCGTTATTTTCATCCTTTTCCATCTCCCTTTGATCGTCAAACAGCCTCTGCTTTTTTATATCATTGCCAAATGCGATCGCGCGGAATGGATGTTCCCATTAATCCTGATGATTTCTTCTTGTCGGCTAAATTAGCTAAGTTGAATTTAAGCCCAAAACCAGTAACAGGAAAGCCACAAATAGCACTTAACTATGCATACCATTTTGACTCGGCAAAATTAGGCGAATTTTTAAGCCAACGCGCTATAAAACATGGCGTGACACATATTAGTGGAAAAATGGAATCAGCCTTGCAAGCCAAAGACAGCAGTATTCGGGCAATTAAATTAGCATCCGGAGAAATACTCGACGCCGACCTATTTATCGATGCTACTGGCTTTAATTCATTGTTGTTGCAGGGTGTATTAGAGGAACCTTTTGACTCCTTTGATAGTAATTTATTCAACAATAAAGCGGTTGCTATAGCCTCTCCTAAACAAGACATCATTGCCTCTGAAACCAAAGCAACCGCGTTGTCTGCTGGTTGGGCTTGGCAAATCCCGTTGACCAATAGAAGCGGAAATGGTTACGTTTATAGTGACAGATATATATCAGCTGCAAAGGCTGAACAAGAACTGCGAAATCATATTGCTGCTAATGTCGATGCTGATACCAATATTAAAGTTAGCCAAAACGAGGCAAAACACATAAACATGAAGGTTGGTCAGGTTAACCGACACTGGCATAAGAATGTGGTTGCTGTTGGCTTGTCTCAAGGCTTTATTGAACCACTGGAAGCAACTGCATTACACCTTGTCCAAGAAACTATTCAAAAGCTAGCTCATAGCCTATTGGATCCAGCTTTCAGTTCAGAGCAAGAACGCATTAAGCGGGTTTTCAATGAATACATTAAAAAGCGCTTCAACGGGGTTAGAGACTACATTGTTTGCCACTATCATATGAACAGCCGAACAAGCTCCCAATACTGGGTAGATAACCGCGAAAATAAAAGCATTTCACCACAATTAGCCGAAGTTATTGAAACTTGGCGGTCAAAAAAAGAGATTACTCCAGTTTTAGAAAAGCATCAAATGACACAATATTACCCTGTAATTTCTTGGTATTGCTTGCTTGCAGGTTATGGTTGTTTTACACCGGCTACCGCTGCAAATAAACTCCCTATTAGTAATATGAATCAACTAGCTCAATATATTATGCGAAACACAGCCCATTTTTCTTCGCATAATGAAAGCTTAGGGCTGACTATTTAGCAGCTCCTCAGTAATAGGGTTAACTCAATAATAATATGAAGGTTATCTCAGTAAAGAAGCTTTAGGCTTAATGCAGACTCAAGCCTCCCCTTCATTCTAACTTGCTGAGTTTCTGCATTCCAGTAAGCGCCTTTTGAACTGCGACTAAAGGTTTTTGTGGTTTGCAGTTTCATTGCTTCGCCATTGACAATTAATTCTTTTGGTTGGCTGCTGACACCATGAACAATAAAAGTGATATCTCTAATTTTAGGCGAACCTTTATATGAACCTCCCACTGATATTGACAGCGCCAGTTGCCCGGTGCTTTGAGTCGACGTCACTGCCGATGCAAAGTTCAGCGTCTGATAATTTCCTGAGGCGATAGAATCAGCGCTTTTACCATCATCATCAAACATTGCATAGTGAGCTTGGGTTACTGAGGCGTCATGATAATAATGAACATTCAATTCCGCATTATTATATTCAGCTGTGTTTTGCATATTCTTCGCCATTGGTACAAATGCCCCAGCTTTAACTAAAACTGGCATCTGTTCAAGTGGTGCAGGCAGAGTTATTTGTATGCTATTTTCAGAGTGGTTTGAATGTTTATTATCGTTCCAATAATTAAACCAGACGCCTTTAGGCAAGGTCATCGTAACCTCTTTCAAACCGGGCGATGTTATAGGATGCACCAAAAATGCGTCGCCCCAGAAGTAACTTAACGAATTATCAATATCCGCATTCGCCGTATTAAAGAAAGTTGGCCTCATCATTGGTGTGCCAAAAAGTGAATTTTCAAAAGACAGTGAGTAATTGTAGGGCAACATACGATATCTTAATTTCACCAACTCACGCGTAATATCTTTCGTATTTTGGTCGTGAAAAACAGGTTCTGGCGCTATATTGTCCTGACCGTGTGGGCGGTAAACCGGCTGAAAAACACCATATTGCATCCAACGGATATACAACTCAGGGTCAAACACGTCACCACCCGCAAAACCACCAAGGTCCGAATGTGTATAAGCCAAGCCAAATAAACTCATTTGTAACGACAGTTCAACTTGCGGTTTCAAGCCGCCCCAATCACGCGATACGTCGCCCGTCCAAGGGATCATTCCATAACGCTGACTCCCCAGAAAACCCGAGCGCATCATGATGAATGGACGTTTATTAGGGGTCAATTTAGTTTGACGCTCATATACCATTTGCGCCCATTTATGACCATAGACGTTATGAATTTCATCACCCGTTACCACTTTCCCTTCGAATCGATGCAAACTATCACCCGGATGGACTTCAGGCTCGCCTAAATCCCCCCACCAACCAGCAACACCCTGCTCGTCAAGGGCCTCGTAAAAGCGCCAAAACCAATCCTGCGACGCTTCATCAAAGACATCAACTAAACCGGTGTTACCAAAATAAAAGTCAAAGCGGCGTGGACCACCACCTATGCTTCGAGCCAAAGCATCACTTTCAACAGCCGAATCCCACTGCGACGATGTTGCCAGAATAAAAGGCTCAGTTATTAAAATTGTCTTCACACCCTGCTTATTGAGTTCTTTAATCATTTTTTCTGGTTCTGGAAATGCGTTTTTATCCCACGACAGGTTACCCATGTGACCTTTAATATCAGGACCAAACCAGTACAAATCTAACACTATGGCATCAACCGGAAAGTCTTCTTGTATAAACTTACCAATGGTATCAAGTGTCTGTTTTTGCGTTTTGTAGCCAAATCTCGATGCGTAGTTACCCAGGGCCCAACGAGGTGGCAATGGTTGCTTTCCGGTCATGTCGACGAAGTTAGCTACTAAATCAGCGTAAGTTGAGCCAGAACTGATGATGTACGAGGTTCTACCCGCATCCGCTTCAAATTGCAAAACGTCGTTTTCAGTATGTCCGATATCCAGAAAGCCTGAGGCACTATTATCAAAACCAATTGCATACATCTTGGTCGACATAACAGCGGGTAAGCTATAATACATTTGCGATGACTCAGTGGTATAACCATAATGCGCTCGATTATATAATGGCATGCGCTGACCGCGTCTATCCATGCCTAAAACGCGCTGACCTCCTCCCATAATTTTTTCATCATCTTGTAGCGTAAATCGAAAGCCACGACTAGTGTCAAAATTAAACAGCCCTGCCTCTTCAGCAACTAACAATTTCCCATCTCGGTAATAACTAATAGAAAATGGAGACGTTTGTAGACGAGCAGTTAAATTTACTACTGAAAATTCAATATAACCGGCGAAAACATTTAATTTAGTTTCGATATCCTGTCTTTCAGTCACACCCTCTGCTAGCGCGAATGAGGGTAATTGCTTTGTATTCTCGGGTTGATAAAAAACGTCAAATGAAGCGTCATTAATTGCAGTGAGTGTTACGTTGCCGTTCGTTAGTGTCACAGACAAAACTTGCTGGTTCTTTTGTGCTTCCTTGAGTTCCACAACATGATTACTTGCATGCGCGCCTGCAGAAATAACTAACTTACCAACAGCGCCATTTTGAGCAATTCCAGATACTTCATTGATATAACTTTCAACGTCTTGTGTCGCATTTACACTGACGCAGACAAATAATAGACTCGCAATGACATAAGCTGATAAATTGCGTAGATAGATCATTTTACTTGCTCGCGCAAGTTAATTTCAAGCACAGCAGACTGTAATCCATTCAACTGAACGCTAACCGACGCATCCGATCGTTTCCTCGCGACTTGCATTTTATAAACAAAACCATTCAACAAATCGGTCGCAGCATAACTCCCTTCGTTTACCTTCCATTCGGTTAGCAACGATATAGGTAACTTAACGGTTACACCGGCTAACGCATCTTCACTAAAATTACTAATAACAATCAATGCCTTCTCGTTATTCCATCTAACGAATGAAAATTGTGACTCGGAATAACTATTTAGATCATCATCTTGAGCGTTTTTCACGTTCAATGAGTGTAAACTTTGGTATTTTCCAAGCATAGTTGGATGAGTTGCAGAAATTACTAATAAACGTTCATAAAAAGTACGTAATTGTTTTTCTAACGATGTCGACTGACCACCGTCAAACTTGCCATTGTTCATATAGCGTTGGTGCGCAGGAACCCCCGCATAATCAAATATTGTCGTGCGTGTAGGATCCCCGAAACCGGTCTCTTCTGAGCCATCTTCACCCACGTCTTGTGCAAAATACAACATGGTAGGTGATTTACTGATCAAGGCAGAGATGACCATTGCTGGTTTCCCTTTTTCTGCACTGCCTGCAAAATCAGAGCTAGCGATACGTTGCTCGTCATGATTTTCAAGAAAATGCAGCATATGCAGTTCAATATCACCAAGAGATAATTGTATATCTTCTAATGGTTGAGCGTCACCTTTACCTTGCATCAATAATTTCAGTGAATCGTAAAATTCAACTTTGTCGTAAAGATAATCCATTTTTCCGAGTCTTAAATAATCACGATATAAACTGGGGTTGTATACCTCGGCCAATAAGAAAGCATCAGGGTTCTTTACTTTAATTGAAGAGTTAAGATAAGACCAAAATTCTACGGGCACCATTTCAGCCATATCATAACGAAAACCATCCACCCCTTTATCAAGCCAGTAGTGAACTATTTGCTCAAACTTAAGCCATGCATTAGGTACCGATTTGTCTTTCCAAAATGCACTATGCTCTGCGATGGATTTATTTGCATATTCATTGGGTAAGGTCGCAAAGTCATAGCTGCCATCTGGTTTTACACCATAATTAATTTTTACAGTTTCGTACCAGTCGTTAAAGCCAGGTTGCGCGAGACGTGAGCCATTGCCAGTCCATTTCGCTGGCATTTCGTTAAACTCACCATCCGATAACGGATTCATCTCACCTCCTAATGGTTTATAGCCATTCTCGCTTAACGGCACTTTGAATGATTCACCAACGACATAATAAAAATTATTATCACGTGCATATTCAACATTGGTATTATCGTTTTCACCAAAGTTTTTTGCACCTTCACGCTTGCTTAATGACGCATAATCACGCGCCACATGGTTTGGTACAATATCAATAATAACTTTCAGTTGTTGATCATGTGTGCGTTTGATTAGCGCTTCAAATTCTGCCAACCTGTTTGCTGGGTCATCTGCTAAATCGGGGTTAACGTTGTAATAGTCTTTTACTGTATACGGGGAACCAGCTCGTCCTTTTACAACATCAGGGTCGTCCAAAGAAATACCAAATTCAGTGTAATCAGTTATTACTGCATGATGAGGAACACCGGTATACCAAATGTAAGAGACACCCAGTGACTTTATGCTCTGCAGTGCGGCTTCATCAAAATCACTAAATTTACCAACGCCATTCTCGTCGATCGTCCCCCACGGCTTGTTGGTATTATTTGTGTTGCCAAATAAACGCGTGAAAACTTGATATACAACGGGCTTACCTGCACCTTGCGCAGCGTGCGGATGAGTGTCCAGAATTAATTGCTGCTTGCTGCTTGTCATCGGCTTTACTCCAGCAGTATCGGAGGAGGAAGGTTGAGAGTCTGAAGGCGAACAAGCGCCTAACAGAACAACTGAGCAAGCTATTCCTAGCAAGCTAAATTTGTTACGTTTGTAAATAGTAAACATCCTATTTTCCTAAAATAATGTGTAAATAAAAGTCGCGAGTGATGACTGTTGAGTCGCCACAACTATTCCTCCCAATAGAGCAAGAATAATGATAATAGGTAAAAGCCATAGTTTCTTACGAACTCTTAAAAAAGCCCATAAATCCTGTAAAAACTCAGTCATATTAAAATGGTTCCTCTAAACGTTTTTTGTCTTTTCTAGCATCCGTGTGTGTTTGTTTAACCCAGTTGCTTTGCTCGTGTACGTGTTTTTTATATTGTAATTTGCCAAGGGCTTTCATAATGAGACCAATAGGTGTTATTACAACGTAAAAAACGATTCCTAAAATTAATTTTGTATTAAACCAGCCTAAGCCAGAAGCAATGACTATCCAAGCATAATACGGATAGTAAATGCCTTTTGGATAAACCAAGTAAAGTAACATCAGCACAGCGCTAATGAATAATGGCCAATACGGCAACGTTTTATCGAATAGCCAGGGCAAAAACAGCATGAATACAACAGGAAAGACAATTGACATCGTTAACGCAAATGAGCGCATGGCTGCAGTATCGTCTTTATTAGCTAGCGGTAACATGACATTCTTCAATACGTTTTGCATATTTATTAATCCTTTTCGAAAGTTATCGTTTTTGCAGCTTCTATTTGCGCACTCGGCTGCTGCGACTTAAGGAGCAATACGTTTTGCATTACCAGCACGTCCATATCAGTAGCTAGAAAGCAGCGAATAGCATCATCAGGATTGCAAACCGGTGGCTCACCTCGGACATTAAAAGAAGTGTTGATCAGCATCCCAACACCGCTTAATTTTTTGAACTCAACAATCAGGCGATGAAATTTAGGGTTGGTTGCTTTATGCACCGTTTGCACTCGAGCGGAATGATCGACGTGCGTGATAGCTGGTACTGAGCTTCTAATTTGGTGCAGTTTATCAAGACCCGTTGCAGCGTTATCCACTAATTTTATGCAGTGTTCGTTTTTTACATTAGCGACAAGCAACATATAAGGGCTAGCAACATCCATTTCAAACCAGTCACTCACATCTTCGCTTAACACTGCCGGAGCAAAAGGTCTAAACGACTCACGCTGCTTAATTTTAAGATTCATCTGCGATTGCATTTGCGTATTGCGAGCATCGCCTAGTATGGAACGGTTGCCCAAAGCACGTGGGCCAAATTCCATCGAATCTTGAAACCATCCGACCACTTTGCCAGCATCAAGATATCCTGCAACCTGTGCAAATAGCGCCTCATCGTCTATTACTGAAAAAGGTAAAAACTGGCTATTACAAGCAATTTGTACTTCTTCAGAAGTAAATTTACAGCCTAAATAAGCACCTTTCATATGGTCCAGTTCATCTAGTTCTTTCGACCCGTTTATACTCGATAATGATTTTTTGGGGTGTTGAAAATACTTATGCCATACTTGCAATGCTGCTCCAACCGCGCTCCCTGCATCGCCCGCAGCAGGCTGTATCCAAATATTTTTAAATCACCCCTCTTTACTTAAGCGACCATTAGACACGCAGTTTAAGGCGACACCGCCAGCCAAGCACAAATTCTCACACCCTGTTTGTTGATGCAAATACTCGGCTATTTTCAATACTATTTCTTCTGTCACCACTTGAATCGAGCGTGCAAGATCCATTTGTTTTTGAGTCGTTTCGCTATTCAAAGGATGAGCAGTACCGCCAAACAATGTGTCAAATTTAGCGTTAGTCATGGTTTGACCCGCTGCATAGTCAAAGTAATCCATGTCCAATGAAAAGCTACCGTCATCTCTTATATTAATCAGTTTTAGCTTGATAAGCTCGACGTACGTCGGTTCGCCGTAGGGAGCTAAGCCCATTAATTTATATTCGCCGCTGTTTACTTTGAACCCGCAATAGTGCGTAAATGCGGAATATAGCAGACCTAGAGAATGTGGAAAATGAATTTCAAATAGCGGAGTTAGTTTACCCGATACACCTCTCCATGCTGACGAAGTCGCCCATTCACCAACACCATCAAGACACAAGATGGCTGCATCGTTAAAAGGACTTGGAAAGTACGCTGCTGCCGCATGGGATTCATGGTGTTCACAAAAAAGCAGTTGTGGCACTTGGGGCTTTTTCTCTTTGTTTACTTCGTCAAAATACAAAGTGCCATTTGCTTGCGCCCGTTGTTGATGAATTAACTTACGTAGTTGGGTGCGTAGCACCGATTTCAAATAGAGTTTTTCTTTAAGCCAAATGGGCATGGCACGTAAAAATGACAAAAAACCCCTTGGCGCTGTCGCCAAGTAAGTTTCTAACAGGCGTTCAAATTTGAGCATCGGCTTGTCGTAAAAAACCACTGCGTCAATTTCTTGCAATTCTGTATTAGTACTTTGTAAACAATATTGAATCGCTTTCGCGGGAAAATCAGGATCATGTTTGATACGACTAAAACGTTCTTCTTGCACAGCACATTGTATATCGCCGTCGACTATTAATGCCGCTGCGCTGTCATGATAGAAAGCTGATATCCCTAAAATTTTTGTCATTAAGCTAATTCAGTAAACAAACTAGCCGTTAGTTTACTGATATTTTTGGTGTGAACTAGTCTAAAACCTGCTTTTAGCCAGTTTTTTGCATAGCATACGTATGCAACAAGTCATTAACATGATTTTGACACATACTTTAGGATAAACTTATGCCGAGAAAGGTCATTTACAATAAAACCCGAAGGTGCTCTAGCAATTATGTCAGCTAAAAATAAACAAAACCCGTTAACTGGAGCTTCAGCTGAACAAAGAGCTTCAGCTGAACAAAGAGCTTCAGCCAAACAAGGAGCTTCAGCCAAACAAGGAGCTTCAGCCAAACAAGGAGCTTCAGCCAAACAAGGAGCTTCAGCCAAACAAAAACGACCTGTTTTTTATGTCATTAGTATTTTATTGCCTTTCATATTATTAATTATTCTTGAAGGTTTGCTGCGTTTATTTGGGTTTGGTCATCAATACCCGTTGTTCATTGAGTCGAGTTATAGCCAAGACTATTTGCAACCTAACCCCGAGGTTGTGAAACGTTTTTTTCATCATGCTCAGTTTGCTCCGCCTGTTGGCCCTGATACATTTTTGTTTAAGCACAAGAAAGACCCCGATAGTATCCGAATCGTTTTGATGGGAGGGTCAACTGCTGCTGGCTTTCCTTATGGTCGTTTCGGATCGCCAGCAGGTATGCTGAATCAGCGAGTGAAAGCGCAATTTCCAAATAATAATATTGAAATTATTTCAGTAGCAATGGCTAGCATTAATAGCTATGCATTGCTGGATTTTGTTGATGAAGTGATTGAAATTGACCCTGACGCTGTGCTTATATATGCTGGCCATAACGAATATTTGGGAGTAATGGGTGTCGGGTCGGTATATGCCTCGAATGGTAGTCATGCCGCTAACCTATTATTCTTATGCTTAAAAGAATGGCGTATTTTCCAATTGATTCAAGCTATTTACTACGGCCTCTTTCAGTCAACAGTCGCGGTTGAGTATAGCGATGGTTCGCGCACTGTTATGGCCTCTATAGCAAAAGAAAAAGCGATTGCATTTGGTTCGGATTTGTTCGAGCAAGGCGCACATCAGTTTGAGCAGAACTTAGTCGCAATTCAATCTGCATTTACTAGCGCAAACATTCCATTGTACCTATCAACCATCGCCTCCAATGAAAAGGATTTAACTCCTTTTTCATCGAATAACACAGGTGTAATTAAGCAACTTCTGAATAGAGAAAAACCTAAGTCTAACAGACGTATCATTCAACAAGGAGTGACACTCTTAAAAAATGCGAATACCTCAGCAGATCTTGCCTATCGGGTAGCTCAAGCCATGTTGGCAGAAGACGATGAACGTGCAATAGAATACTTCTTATTGGCAAAAAACTATGATCTTCTGCGTTTTAGAGCGCCATCCACGTTCAATAACGTTATTCAAAAAACAGTCAACAAATTTTCCTCAACTTTCTTAGTTGATAGTGAAAACGCAATTAGGAGTGACTCCAGTGACCGAATTATTGGAGCTAAACACATGCTAGAACACTTGCATCCGACGCCTCGTGGCTACTTTATAATTGCTGATACATTTTATCGGGTATTGCTAGAAAACAATGTGTTTAGCCAATTAGGTCTTAAAAAAGTGGAAACTCCACATTTAATATCCACTGAACAAGCTTGGCTCAATATGCCCCTGTCTGAGGTCGATCAACTAGTTGGTAGTTATAAAATTCAAACACTCACCTCTGATTATCCTTTCACTAATGTTAAAAAGAATTTAGCAGTACCTAACAACAGTGCGGAGTTAGAGCAAATGGTTAAAAGAAGAATTGAAGGTGAACCTTGGCTCACAACGCAGCAAGAATTGTTGATTATTTTGCAGCAACAAGGAAATATTAGCGAGGCAGCAAAAGCCGCTGGTGTGCTATTTGACGCCTTACCAAATGAAACTGAAGTGGCGCGTGTAGCAAGTTTGTTGTATCTACAAATCAATGAGCTTAACTTTGCAGAGTATTACGCAAGACGCGCTGTGAAAAATACCGCTAATAATATGATAAATGCTAATTACTATCTCACCTTAGCTGAGATTATATTTAAATCAGGCGATGCTGTTGGTGCGGTTTCTGTCTTAAATGAACTACTAGAAATTGAGCCTAGGAATAAACGCGCAATCGCTATTAAGAAGCAAATTAGCTTTTAGCTTTTAGCTTTTAAAAAAATCAAAAATAAAGACTGACTAAGTCAACACAAAAACATAATGATTTGCCTGGCGCAACATGAATGAATAAACTAAAAGAATTGAACCGAGAAAAATGAAAAAAATAAACACTGATAGCAAAAACCAGACAGCACGAAATCGAAAGAGAATTATTTTCTACATAATCACCGCGATTATTCCCGTGTTATTTTTTGTAGTCACCGAGTTAGGTTTGCGCTTGGTTGGTTTTGGACAACATGTGCCTCTGTTTATAGAAAATCCAAGTCACCCAAGTTACCAATTACCCCGTCCTGACGTCATGGCACGTTATTTCCCTGAAAACGCACCAAAGCCCTCTGTCACGATGGAACCTAACTTTATTCTTAAGGAAAAACCCCAAAACGGCTACAGAGTGATTGTGCAAGGTGGAAGCACAGCAGCCGGCTTTCCTTATGGTTTAGGCGCTAGTATCGCAGGTACACTAGATCAGAGACTAAAACCGAGTCTACCTGGCAGGTATGTAGAGATACTTAACACGGCAATGTCTGCCGTAAATAGTTACACTCTACTCGATTTTGCGGATGAAATTATTGAACAACAACCGAATGCTGTATTGATTTATGCCGGCCACAACGAATTTTTAGGTATCTTAGGTATAGGCTCCAATTACACGGTTATGGGCTCAGGCACAACGACGAGATGGTTTTTAGCATTAAAAGATTTTAGAATTTTTCAATTATTACAACGTGTTTATTTTGCTCTTTCGACACATGAAGACACTGCAGGTTCCGGAGCGAATAAAGAAGGACAACAATCACGTACTTTCATGGCGAAGGTCGCGAAAAACAAAGCTATTGCTAAAAACTCAAGTGTATATGAAGCAGGCCTAGCCCAATTTGAAGGAAATATGGAGGCATTACTCGCTAAATATAAAAAAGCAGGCATTAACGTTTATATCTCAACAATTGCAAGTAATCATGCAGACCAAGCCCCATTTTCTAGCTTGCCAACTGAGGATAAATTTAAAAACACAAGCGCTATCCTTTTTTCTAATATTGCTAAGCAAAGCCAACGAGACCAAGTTCAGGATTTAACGTCTGCATCGACGACCCTTTTACAATCTGCATCGGCTGATTTGCACTTCAAGATAGCTAAACTTGCACTGCAATTGAAGCAAACGAGCATAGCAAAAATTCATTTTGACTTGGCCGTAGAACATGACCAGTTGCGCTTTAGAGCCCCTTCAGCCATGAATGACATCATTCGCAAACTAGCAACGCAATATAATGCAGTACTGGTCGATTCAGAAAAAGAACTTGCTATTCGCAGCCCCAATGGCATTGTCGGTAATAGCATGATGTTGGAACACTTACACCCTAACCTACAAGGTTATTTTGTGATTTCAAACGCATTTTATGAATCGATCGCGAAAAATATAAATATAAAACCCTTTGCTAATATAGGTATAAATAGGGCGTGGACCGAACGTTTAGTCCTACCTCAAGAGGAGTACTATGGGTTTGCTACCATATTGAATTTAACCTCTGACTATCCATTCACAAATACGCCGACAACAGCGTCGCTGCCTAAACCGGCCGATTGGCAGCAGCAAGCAGGTCAAAATTTATTCCTAAAAAAAACATCATGGTTGCAAATGATGGAAACCAGTATGAGCCGTTATAAGAGTAACAATAATCAAATATTGATGGCGAAAACCATCCAAATTCTAGCAGACGCTCTGCCGCATAATGGTTTGTACAATTTGCAAATAGCTGAAATTAAATTTAAGCAGAGACGTTTGAATGAGTCTTTGTATTATTACCGAAGAGCGAAACTAGCAGGTGCGTTGGGTAACGCGATAGAGGGAAATATTCAGTTAATTGAGAGAGCATTGTCAGAGGTTCAATCAAATTAAGGGATAACTTGCAGTATGCAGTTTTAGCCATGCTTAAAATATCTTTAGTTCTGCTACTTTATTTGCCTAACTTTGCTTTGATAGCATCCTGCAATGTCGCTTGTGTATTAAGGACAGCTTGATTAAACCTCGGACGATTTAACTAATATTGAGCTCAATGTGCTGGCTGCGTTTCGGTGCTTTGCAATTGCTTGGTAGGCATTAGACTGCATCCAAGTTAGTCGAGTCGGTATTGATTTAGCTGAAAGCGTCTTCCAATTGCATACTGCGGATAGAAACGTTACATCGCGAGTTTGCAGCTCGACGCAAGATCGCAGGGCGTCAATATTAGACAATAACTGCTTACGCCCCCAAAAATACTTAAAAGTCTTCAGGAAAGCCTATTTACCAGCTATATTATACTTGTCCCTTCTGATACTGCTTTAAAGGAATGTGTCAAATAGAATTCTGATGATGCTTTTAGGCTGTGCCTTGATCTCCTGCTGGCACTGCAGATTCTGCAGATTCAGTTGGAGCCAGTGTTTGCACAGTCGTGCTAGTTTCTTCTCCACTATCTCGGCTAGTATTCTCTGAAGGAGTTTCTACAACTGAAGGGCGTGAATGATCTTGCTTAGACATAATTTTACCTTTAATTTTAACGTTGTTTTATTAGCATAGAACAGATTTTGTAAAATATCCAGTAAGCTAATTACTTACATTTGCGGTTGAATATAAATAATTTGAAGTGCAGAGTTACCTTGGGCAATTGATATTAACGGACATGTTAACTTGTGCTCGCAAAGCATTCAAAGATCCATTAATGTAAGAAAATTATGTACTAAGATATCTACAAAGAGAGCTTAATGGCGCCATTAATGAAGGCAAGTACAAACAAACAAAAAATTCGCACGTTTGCGACTGTTTTTTATAACACTTGTTTAGCGACCTTTGTTTTCTTCTTTCTATTAGGAATTTTGGCTAGCGTTGGATTAACTTCCCATAAACAATCCGAAATGCACCAATTCGGAGCGGCCATTTATAAATTCCCACTGACTAACACATACCTGATTGCATCTGCCCACAATTCTGAGCTTAGTAAAAATGGTTTATACGAAGAAAAACTAATTTCCATAAATGATTGTAATACCAAAGAATATAATGATGTACCGCAATTACTTTCTTGTATCAAAATTGATACATCAAATACTTTGACAATAACCATCATAACATCAGACACAGAAGAAGTGTTTATAGCTGTGCGAGACGCGACCAAACCATATGCGCTAAATATTGCTTATTTGGCACTCGACGCATTTTTATTGCTTACCTCTTTGACACTTTCATTACTATTATTTTTTAAAGCCCGTCGTTTTTTATCAGGGTATTTATTGAGCTTGGTGTTATTGCTTAATGCCAGTGAAAGCATATTTTTCTTTATAGGTTCCATCATTTTTGACGCTAATAAAATCGAAACCATTCGCATAGGCTTTGCTTGTTTAATAGGTCCATTTGCTATGTATTTTTTCCCGCAAGCATTTAGTAAACATTATTGGAAAAGTAGTCAATATTTTATTCTTTGTTTTTGCGTCGTCGTAATGTTAATCAGCTATAACTACTTCTCGTTTATATATTTCATGGCTTCTGTTTCGCTTACACTGTTTGCGCTCATTGTACACTTTGTTTTGAAGTACCGTAGCCTACTGAATACCAAAGAACGAAAACAAGTTAAGACAATGTTATTTAGTGTAATTATTGGCTTGGCACTGTACATTTCTTTAATTAATTTTGGCGGCTTTTACGGTTTCTTAATTGGCCGATACGTCATTCCACTTAGCGTTGGTTTAGGTGTTTTCTTTGCGCTCATGCGCTATGGTTTGTGGCAAGTAGAGACCATCATCTCTAAGTCTGCGGCGCTAAGTCTGTTGTCAATTATTGCATTTTCTTTATGGGCCGGACTAGACCAAGCTTTGCAAGCGCTACTAAACCAAACAATTGGATTAAATAATAAAACATTTACCGCATTTTGTGCTGCGGTAATAAGCTCCTTGTTTGTAGTGCCTGTCTATAATTTCGTTTCAAAATCATGTGATGCTTTTTTTAACAAAGAGCTTTATCAGTTAAAACGATTGCTGTCTAAAGAGATTTTAGTTTTCGCTGAAACGCAAACCTTGGAAGCATTTATTGAGCAAATAAGCGCACGTATACTTATGTTAACCGGTGCGCACCAATTAACCATCGAATTTATGGATCACAAACGCCTACCTGAGCCTATACGCTATAGCAATGTTGACAATAAGACGATAGAAAATGACTCCCATCTCAGAGAAGAAAGTTTCGATTTCCAATTAGAAGGGATTCTCTATGTAAAGCTTAATTTTGTTTTCATTGACCGACGAATCAACAAAGAAATTAAGCACGAACTTGAAGAGGGCACTGACGAAATGGCAAGAGCACTAGCTTCATGCTGCCGTTGGAACTATCTTGAAAATAGGTAAATAAACTGAAAGTTCATGATGAGCCCACTACACAGACACGAATAAGCATCAAGGATGTTGAACTAAGGTATGCTACAGCTCTTAAACCGGGTAATTCTCCTCAACCTTACATTTTAAACGCACGCCATTAAATAATCTTAGAGATAAATATGCAAAAATGGTCATTTAAGACACACACTTTAATTATCTTCTTTTATAGCTCAATATTCATTCCTGTTTTGGCTGATGATATTGATGACTTTATAAAAGTTAAAATGAAAATGCTAAATATCCTCGGTTTGCAACTTGCTATAATCAAAAACAATAAATAGTTATAGACTATTCAAGATGCAGTGGCTGTTAACAATGACACGCTATTTTCAATCAACTCGATTACAAAAGCGTTCACTGGAGTTGCTGTCATTCAACTAGTTGAGCCACACATCTGGCTTGCCAGCGATTTTATCAAACGATAGAGGAAAATTAATTTCTGAGAAGATCCCAGAAGCGTCATGGGAGTTAGCTGCAAGATACAGATGGCTATTATAGGCTATGAAAAAGCACTACACCTGAGACCAGAGAATAAACATGTAAAATCTCAGGTAGCTAAAGTTAAAATAATAGTGAAGTGAATAAAATTTGTGAGTTGCATGGCAAAAAAATGCGACAGTTTCCTTGAAAAATGGCGGTTTATTTTTCTTACACTAGGCATTTAAACAGGACTAGAATATTTTCCAAGACAATATTAATTCGCCAAAAACCACGTTCCATAACTCAATACCTGTACTGCTAACATTTTCCGTTATGAGGCTACTGTTCTATGGCATAGGTTATTCGCTTCTATTTCGACTTGAGCGGGCAACGCAGCTTATGACATCGATAGGTTTGATTGCGATTGCTAGCGGTTTGATCCATCGTCGCAAATACCATCTCTGGGGCAGTCTTGGGCTCTTAGCCGCGACCAATGGACTAGCTTTCTAATTCTGTTAGGAATCGCATTAGTGTCTTATCTTGTTATTTGGGCCTGTAGCGTTGAAAAATTTAATTTTGATTTCACCTCGACCCAGCGAGCTACTTATAACATCGCTGATTGAAAAGATTTTTCTATCATTCTATTTCACGTGATATGTAGCGCGACCTTTATCTTATACCTGCGCATTGACGCGCTATACAGCCTGGACTATTCACATTATTTATTGTCTCGAACTCGATTACTCTGACCTATTTTAGGCATAAGACAAATAGTATTTGGAGCGCTATTCTGTTTCATGCAAGTTCGAATATATTTATTCACAAAGTGTTTACTCCCTTAACTTTGATTGATGAATGTTCAAGTTGGTACGCAGATAAATTTGGGCTGGTAGTCTCGATCGTCGCGTCACTTGTTGCCATACATTTCTGGGTCAAAGCGAACTGAATTAACGCAGACTCATCTAAAATGAGTTGAGACGTACCCGTGTCTACTAATAGTCTGACTTTGTTATCATGCAACTTAACATCGGTGAAACTAAAGCCCATTGCTGATTTATGTAAGTTTATGCCAAAAAAACTGAGTTTATTAGTACCAATGACTTTGCCCGTTGCGCCAGTATCAATGATAAATTTGCCTTCAACTCCATTTATTAAAACCTTTATTTCGAGGTACCCATCTTCATTTTTATTTAGTGGAATAGCATTCATTTCTGCATGTGAAAAAATGGGTAAGCATTGGGTCTGTAACCTTATCGGCCTTCTAACTGTTCCAAGCTGTCCTTTTGGCTATGAAGCAAATTAGAAAAGGGTATAAATAATTTCATACCCTTAAAGAAAACGTTATGTAACATTTAGTTTATGTTTAAGTGACTGTTAAAACCTAGCCCTTGCACCGAATTTAAATTGGTTATCTGAAGAAACGCCATTATCAAATTTGTCGATACCCAAACTGACTGAGACGGTCTCAGTAATAAACCAATTAGCATTAATTGATGTGGTGTTAGCATCGAAATCGTCATACCAAGTATACCCTAAGCCAACAGATAAGCGCTTATTGAAATAGTAATCAGCGCCAACATTATAGTTATAATTCTTATTGGTTACTCTTGCATTCAAACTTACAAAGGTATCGTCGCCTAAATCGATTAGTTTTTTTGTACCCACAGTCAAATTTTGGTACTTGAAATCTTCATCATAATTAGTATCCATGGTAACAAACCAATCATCACTCAAATAATAGCCCGCACCCAGCACATAACTCTCCGAGCTAGGCGAAATAGTATTGTTGGCATGGGCCATATCGATGTTGATAAAGATACCTGAATTATTGAGATGATAAGTCCCACCTAGGTTCCAAAAATTGGATGAAAAGGAATTATCTTGAAAATCGGATTCAGAGCGACTAAAGCTTGCTCTTAAAGCGTTAGATCTGTTTAAAAAAACAGCCTCTCCAAGCGGACCTCCAGCACTATCTACCGGAGAAAGAAAATAACTACCGCTTATATTATAAAAGTCATTGTTATCTGAGGTGCCATATCCTGCATCAATAATTGATGTAAAGCTATCCTGCCCGAAAGCATTAAAACTAGAAACAGTAAGTAAACTAGCTGCGAGTATAAATTTGTTCATTAAATATTTTCCTGAATGTGTATTGAAGTAGAAAGAATGTATTACACGGTTAAAAACTAATACCAATAGTAGGAATGGTTTTACTCGTTTATGCCTAATATTAATTCTCGACAATGTAATAAGATTTTGTTGTTGTGAATACCCGAGCAAGGCTACATAGACGAACGTTAATAACGGGTTAACGCTAAAAAGCGATTTGCCAGAATCGTACAAAGCACTCTTATTGCAGGTAGAACTATAAACCCTCTTAACCGCTTGTTAACTTATCTCGATGTAGCATGTTTGCATTGAAGTTATTCTTCATATTGGGACTTTCAAACGAACCGGCCATTGTGCTTGATGGTTATCTGAATATAAGTAGTTCCAGAATAACAAAATACAATTAGCCACTTTCTATCTGCTTTTAAGGTTAGTTAGCTAGTTATTTTATTATCCCTATCAATAGATTCTATGTTTAAGAGGTGTTTCGATGAAGCAAAGAGTGACAGGATATGATCTCGCAAGAGCTTTAGCGTTATTTGGCATGGTTATTGTTAACTTTAAAGTCGCAATGAGTGCTGAAACGGGTCATGCATTTCTAATGAATTTTGCAACGTTACTTGAAGGCCGAGCATCTGCTTTGTTTGTTGTGCTTGCGGGTGTTGGTATAACCTTTTTAACCGCTAAAGCAAGAAATTATGTTGATAACACCTTGGTATTAAAAACCCGCATCGCAGTGGTAAAACGTGGCTTATTACTTGTGGTCATTGGCCTTATATTTACGCCAATTTGGGCAGCCGACATTCTTCATTTTTACGGAGTATATTTCTTAATTGCCGCTGCTATTTTTATGTTTCAAGACAAGTCCTTATTGTGGATATCGATAATCATCATGATGATTTTTCCAGTGTTGATGCTGCTGTTTGATTTCGAACAGAACTGGGATTGGGAAACATTAACGTATAATAACTTTTGGTCTATTGATGGAATGATTAGGCATATATTTTTTAACGGTTTTCATCCAGTCTTTCCATGGGCCGCTTTTTTGACTTTTGGTATGTGGTTGGGTAGACAAGACCTTTCACTAAAGTTGATAAGAAAAAAGTTGTTTTTGGGGGCTCTGATTACTTTAGTTATCACTGAAAGTAGTTTTTATTTCTTAAGAAACATGCTTAACGACGCTGGCGGATTAGCAATGACGGCTGAAGAAATCACCTTTGTTTTTTCCACATCTATTATTCCACCGTTACCTCAGTATATTATTTCTGCTGGCAGCTCAGCCGTATTAGTGCTGATAACGTGTCTATATTTGTCAGAAAAACTCTCTGAAAGTAAGATCAACAAGTATCTTTATCAAACAGGGCAACTGTCTCTCACCTTATATATTGCACACATCATTGTTGGCATGGGTTTCCTCGAATCTATTGGGCGTTTAGAAAACCAAAGTATAGATTTTTCCCTACTTAGCGCATTGATATTTTGTTTAGCCGGTATAGCTTTCAGTGTTGTTTGGCTTAAATTTTTTGACGTTGGTCCATTAGAATGGGTATTTCGAAAAGTAGCAAAGTAACAGTGATAGCAATGTAGTAGCAACACAAAATTCCATTATAATTTAAGCAGTCCCTATTCGATTTGAATACGGTCATTACGATCAAATGAAACCTGAGAACAGACGTCTTGAGGTAAAGACTTTCGGCGGGAATGAAGTCTTAACCAATCATTACACCCCCTAACTTCAGAAAACGGCGCTCCCCTTAATATATAGATTGCGGTTAATGAAAAAAATATTCTCTATTTTTTTGAACTCAAAATAGATAATAAGAATGGCCCCTTTACTATAAAACGGAAACTCTGATTAGGAACATAATCATGCAATACCGAAACACAACCTTCATCATTATTAACGTAATTTGCAGTGCCACCCTTGTAAACGCTGCAGAATGTGTTCGCCGAATTCCCTCGGTCTCATATTTTACTTAAACAATATTTGAACTTCCCTACCGCCAACAATGTTGTTCGTTGAATATTTCCAATCTCCTTTATTACAAATTTTTTCAACAAGTATTAACCCTAAGCCATAACCATAGTCGGAATTATCCGCGTTAACCGGCGTTTCATTAGTATCTACATTTTTTATACGTGCCATTCGTTCATTCAAATCAATCTCGATTCTACCGTTACTTGTGTATTGCATTGCATTTCGTACGATATTGCCCAAAACTATCTTAAAAGAAGGATAATTGCAGGTAATATTGGTATCATCACAATTTATCTCGATGTCAACCGTTTTGTTAGTCAATAAATAACGACTATCAGAGATAATTAAGTTTATGGTCGACTTTAAATCAAACTGCGTTGATTCAATGGATGAACCCCCATCGTGATCTAACCAGAGCAGTGTTTCTGAAAGCTGCTGCATGTCCTTCACTGCATTTTCGATTCTTAAAAGTGGAACCGTGATTTTTGGAGAAACAGATTGAATTTCTAAATACATATTCATTAGTTCAACATTGACCGAAGAAACAGATATTGGTGTTCTTAATTCATGACTAGCAGCTCTGAGAAAAAACTTATCTTTCTCAATCAATCGTAAATTTTCATTTAGTGATTCAGCTAAGGTGCTAGCAAGTCCATTGAGTTCCTCAAATGTAAAATTGGGTATATTTGTGATCTTATCGGTTTTATTTAATTGTGATGTCCAATCTTTTAGATCTCTAAGAGGACGAATGAATTTTAACGTCATATAGACAATCATGAAAATAGATAGAATAAACGTGACGATGACAGCCCATAAAATCGGTTCAAAAGCGTCATTTAAATAGGAATTGACTGATATTGACAGTTCGGAATCATCGGTTTTAAGATAAGTGATTGTCAAAAAATCCTCCGCGTTTAGCTTTTTCCGTCCAACTAAGTAGTTACGTTCAGATAGCTCAATAGACCTAAAACCAATCCAAGAACCATTTTTGCTAATGTACAAAGCTAAGTCTTGAGGCATTTGCTCAGTTTCAGCATAAAATACGAAATCTTCATCTTTAGGCACCAGACTTGAACGGTCTAACTGATATTGAGCAAGATATTTTTCAGACATTGAATCCATGATATAGATGATTGGAATGTCGGTGCCTTTATCAAAAACTTTAGCCCCTTTCCAAATAAAAAAAACCAATAATGTAGAGACTATTATTATGCTTACGGATAAAACGTAGTTTTTAACACTCCAGTTACTGTTTTCTAATAGCAAAACCATGCCCTCGTATTGTGTGAATAAGCGCAGACTCCAACCCTAAAATATGTCGAAGCTTATGAATATGGACTTTCAAATTATCGCTATCTGGTTGTTCTTCCCCCCAGATAGCCACAAGCAGTTCTTCTTTAGGAACGAGGTTCGGTGAATTACGCATTAATAGTTCTAAAATCGTCCAACAAATAGGCGTAAGTTCCAATATCCTACCTCCTCGAGAAACTGTCTTTTTGTGGATGTTCATCTCGAGATCATCAACTTTGAAAAACTTACTTAGCCCACTTTTTCGTTTTGATAACGAGTATATTCTGGCTAATAGTTCGCTTAATGCGAATGGTTTTACTAAGTAATCATCAGCGCCAGAATCAAACCCGTCCAGTTTATCAGATAGGGTATCTCTTGCTGTTAGCATGAGCACTGGCACATCATTACCCTTCAGTCTTAACTGTGAACAAACTTTTAAACCATTGATACCAGGTAAATTGACATCCAAAACCAAAACGTCATAAACGTTGCTGCTCGCTAAAGAAAGTCCAGTATTACCATTGCCAGCGAAGTCATGTATGATATTTTTTAGAGCAAAGAACTCCAAAATACTATTGGCTAAATCAATATTGTCTTCAACTAAAAGCACTCTTAAATTCATATAATCATCCTCGTTTTAGATTAATGTTACTTGCTTTATATTGGCAAGAATCACCGAAAAGACTGACACCTTCACTTTGTTGTTATTTATTTTGTTTTCTATCATCAGCAATGTAAAACGACCCCACGCACAACTAATACTACTTTTAAGCTCTTTAGAGAAGTATTTCCAATGCTTGTCCTTGGCTTAAAAATCCTTGAGGACTTGCTGATGCGCCATAAGCCCCAGATAACATAACAGCCACATAACCGCCTATTTTACCAATCGGGAGGGATATATTGGATGCAATAATATCTAGTGGAGTACATAAAGGGCCAACAATGTCGACATGGTGTGTTAGTTTCGACTCTATGCAATTAGCCAAGTAAACTGGATAGTTTTTTCTAAATACCTGTCCTAAGTTACCAGAGTTAGCTAAATGATGATGCATTCCACCATCACATACCCAAAAGGTCTTGCCTCTTGACTGTTTAAGGTCGACTATTTTGCATAAGTACATGCCCGCATTTGCGACTAAAAACCGACCTAACTCTAAATGGACCTCTGTATTTATTAACTTTTCATCCAATTCTTCGACTATTTGATGTAATCCCAAGCACAAACTTTTTATATCCACTGGTACTTGGCCACTATGGTAATTAATACCAATACCACCGCCGATATTAATTTGTTTGGGAATAACATTGATTTGTCTAGATAATTTAAAAGCTAATTCCAATGATTTTCGGTAAGATTCTAATAGTGAATCAACTGATAAATTTTGGGAGCCACTAAAAATGTGAAAGCCGACGAAATTTATAGATTGCTCATTCACAAAGGAAAAAATGTCAGCGAATATTTCAGCATCGATACCAAATTGTTTAGCGCCTCCAGACATTTTCATGGCGGCTCCCTTAAGTTCAAAATCAGGATTGATTCGGAATGCAACGTTTGCCTTTCTTTTATGTAAGGTAGATATTTTTTGAATCCGAACTAATTCAGTCTTTGATTCAACGTTTATAACGGCTCCAGAGATAATTGCTGCTAGCAGGCTTTTTTGCGTTTTCCCTGGTCCTGCAATGCTGATCGTAAGAGGATCTATACCTGTACTTAGTGCAGTTAGCAACTCTTGATGAGAGGCTACATCTAAGCCATCAAGATAATTAGCGGCATGTGCAACTAAGTTAGGCATCGGGTTTGCTTTAATTGCATAATGTAGCTTTATCTTTTTCGGTAGTAAGTTTGTTAGGGCTATAATATTGCTTTTAATTTTATTGCGATCATATACATAGCAGGGAGTACCACCCGCTATATGCTCTAGTTCACTGGGCGTTTTACCGGCAAAGATAAGTTGATTGTCTTTTTTATCGATTGATAACATTTACTGTAATTCCTTTTTAGAAGATATCTCTTGAAAAATATCTTGATACTTTTCCTTCAGTGCTGTCTTGTTATGTTTGCCATTAGGATTTCTGGGTATTTCTATACAACAATCTATGTAGTGCGGGGTCATATAACTAGGTAGGTGTAAACTGCAGAAACGCCTAATAGAGAGCAACAGATCATTAATCTGTAAATCAGATTTGAACGCTATCAGTGTAATAATACCTTGACCTAAACCTTTATGAGGTACTCCAAATACAACAATATCCAACACAGAATCATGTTTACAGATAACGCTTTCAATTTCTTGCGGACTCACTCTATATCCAGACGTCTTGATCATATCGTCATTGCGTCCAACAAAATATATAAAGCCTTCTTTGTCTTTAGTTACAATGTCACCTGACCAAACCGCTAACTGCTCGCTTGGGACTTCAGTCAGTCGGTTTGGGCTCGGTTTAAATCTTTTTTCAGTCATTTCTTTATTGGCCCAATACCCCTGAGCTACAAGAGGTCCAGCATGAACCAACTCGCCGTGCTCATAGGGTTCGCATTCTTCACCATTGGCATTTATGATAAAAATTTGAGCATTTGGTATTGCTTTACCAATCGACTTAGGTCGCTTCAAAGCTTGTTCTGGTGGAAGAAAACAAGACCGAAAAGATTCGGTGAGTCCATACATTAAAAAGGGCTTAACGTTTGGCATTTTCTTTACAAGCTTTTTTAGAGTTTCTTCTGATAAGGTGCCTCCAGAATTCGTTATATATCGAAGATGTTGAGATGCTTCTTTGGGCCATTCTAGATTGGCAAGTTGATTCCAGGCAGTAGGAACTAAAGCAAGCCCTGTAATAGATTCTTGTTGCACAACTCTTATCAACTCTGTTGCAAACAAGTAGTCAAATAAATAACAGCTACCGCCAGATAAAAACGAAATAGTCAATTGACTAAATCCATAGTCAAAACTAATTGGTAGAGCAAGTAACAAGCGATCAGACGCAGAACTGTCTAGGTATTGAGCAACACTTTGTGCACCAAGAATTAAATTACGTTGAGTTAAAGTGACCCCTTTTGCTAGGCCTGAACTTCCTGAAGTATAAAATATTGCAGCTGTATCACTTTCTAGCATGTCGGGAAGAGACGAATCACGCAACGCGAGTTTGTATAATTGGGACCACGATAAAACTGATGATGAACTTGGATATTCGTTAATAGCATCCGTTAAAACAATATATTTTATAGAAGACGGTAAAACCGACTTTACGGTTTCATATCGGGCTTTACTCGTTATAAGAATTGTTGCTGCACAATCGGACAGAATATGTCCTACTTGCGCTGATTTGAGCACTGGGTTGATAGGAACAAATATCCCTCCAGCAGCGCTTGTAGCAAAGATACCGAGCACGTTTTCAAAGCACTTGGGTAGGAAAACAGCCACTCTTTCGGATTTATTCAGACCGAGCGATAAAAAAGAACCCGCGAGAATTTCTATTCGCTCATTTAAGTGTGCGTATGTTAACCAACGTTTCTTCTCTCCTATTGCAGGGCAATAAGGTCGTATCCCTGCCTGGACTTTTACTAGCTGATGAATTGTTTTTATCATTTAAAGCCTAATATACTAATGCAGTTGTAAGTGTGTGATTGAGTAAATTCGAGTTAGTGGCTCGTCAAATTACATAAGGCTCTAACGCCATCTTTTGTAAAACCAGCACCATTGTTCTGGATATTTAAGGATAATGGTTTCGAACTGTCGATATATTGCTTGCATTGCGAATTGAAACGCTTTGGGTGATTGTCCGATGGGAAATTGAGAAACCGTTTCAATATGTATTATATAAGTATTATTTTTTTGTAGTACGGCATACGCAATAAGCAATGGCGTTTTTGCATAGGCTGATAACATCGCTGGACCAGCGGGCGCGCCAGTTTTTTGCTGAAAGAACTCAACGTTTGTATCACTTCCAAAGTGGTCCGAATGCAAACAAACAATCCCGTTGGAGCTGATTTTATCTATCAGAGTGAAAAATGCACCCACTTGAGATTTATCTATACAACAGACGCCGTTTTTTGCATAAATACTATGCAGGCCAGCAGCGAATTTAGGGACTCTAGAGAGGGTAGTAACTCTTCCTGTTAGCTTTTGCAATGCGAATGGAACCGCTTCATAGCAGCTAAGGTGCATCGTCGCGATGCTAAGAGGACCACCTGATGCAATTAACGCCTTTGTTGCTGCATCCATCTCAAAAGTATATTCAATGTCTTCAAACCAAAAATTTTCTAAAACACCAAAAACAATATTCTGATAAGCAGTGACAGCTAAATGTCGTATTCTGTCATCACTTTTTAGATCCGGCATCGCAATGCGTAAATTATTGATAGAACGTTTTCTTGTTTTTGGTGAGAAAGCAAAGATTATTCGGGCAATTCCAAACGCTATTTTCTTTCTTGCAGCTCTATTTCTTAACTTGAATAAGAAAATGACCATTAATATCGTCTTAGCTGCGATTCTTTGAGACAAGGTTAAGCTTTTCATATAGCTGATTGATTGATAATCAGTGATGCTAGGTTGCCAAACGTTTCAAAGTGCTGGGCTTCGATGTGTTCAATATCAATATCTAATAAAAATCGTCTTTCTATTTCTATTAAAACTAAAACAATAGACATCGAGTCAAGCTCGCTAATTTCTCCCAATAACTTTGTACTGTTTATAAAATTTGAGGTGTCTATATTTAAAATTTCTGATAGCACATCTTTCAACTGTTGACTATATTCCACTGTGGGCTCCTTATTTTATTAACCGCATTGTATAAATGATTGAGTTAATGATTGGTTAATAGGTCAGTAAAAGTTAAATCTAATTGTTTTAATCGAAATAATAGAGGGCGCGATCAATTTTAAATATAAGTAAATGAAAACATTAACCCCTCATTAACCTAGTTCAAAGTAGGCTCTTACAAACTGATTATTATGTAACTGTACTTTTATAATAAAGCAGTCTCATTAAGCCAATAACATTGAACCGCTTAAGCAGCGCGTTAGGATCGTAATATGCAAAAGACAGTTTTAGTCCCTGTGTTTCTATTTTTTTTCCTGTGCGTTTCGTTGCCCGCATTATCAGAAGATAGGCTTATAGTGAAGCATTGTGAACCCATAAATTTAAGGTCATCTGAAGGATGGTGGGTCAGTATCTACGATGATGGATCGGGAGCATATGGATTTGGGGCAGGCCTCGCTAGAATCAAGGTGGTCAAAAACACGTTTAGTTATAAGATAGTGTATTCTATATTTGAAAAAGCTCGTAATCATGCCATGGATAATAAGCAACAACCTTATATGGGGGTATCATGTATCACAGAGACTGATGGATTCGCTGTTGAGCATCCTATCGCGCAGGATCAAAAATTATTGACCACGCTTTTTCAGTTAGCTAGAAAAAATGCTCATCCACCCATGAATAAATTTGAAGCACGTTCGCATTACCATGTGGAGTCATTTTTCGGAGGTAGCTCTTGGAATGTAACGTCCAACATTTTACTTAACAAGGTTAATTCAATCGACGTAATAACCCTTAACTAATTTGCAGGGTATACGGCAAACTCACGTATAATTCATTTCTCTCTGGGCTTGCTGTGTGATTTAGTTAATATTTGAAACTCAAAGCATTTCGAAAACTTGGTATAGCGCGTCAAGCAACTTGACCGGTTAGCGGCAATTATCTTGACCGGTTACCACTGTTTTATTTCTCTTCTTTCATTGCTGTTTTTCTTCTATAACTATCTCCTAACAATTGAATAATATGTGCGTGATGAACCAATCTGTCTATTGCTGCGACAATCATGGTAGTGTCAGTAAATAACGCATCCCAGTCTTCGAATGACTGATTTGAGGTGATGATTAAACTATGTCTTTCGTAGCGATGCGCAATTAGCTCGAAC